>Ga0307278_10000388_pt1 | contig 22381 bp, 23 predicted proteins | sample ER_DNA_117_FD_194482 | JGI IMG/M metagenome (GOLD analysis project Ga0307278, IMG submission 194482) | Bulk soil microbial communities from the East River watershed near Crested Butte, Colorado, United States - ER_DNA_117 | ecosystem: Environmental > Terrestrial > Soil > Floodplain | place...
CGGCCTGGCGCGGCGAGGAGCGGAAGACCTCGGCGCCGAAGCGCGCGATGTCGTAGCGCGAGGAGACGATCGACATCATCTCGATCGCACAGCACGCGAGCCCGAACGTGTCCGGCCAGATCGAGTTGCCCTGCGCCCAGAGGACCGCCTTCTCGACGGTCGTCAGCATCAGCTTGTCCTCGAGGTTCTCGCCGAGCTCCTGCTCGAAGACACCGGGGCCCTTGCCCTTCCAGAGCACGCGCTCCGAGTTGAGGCCCCAGTCCGCCAGCCGCTGCTTCTTCCTCACCGCCATCGGAGTGCGCCCTTCCGCCAGATGTAGACGTACGCGAGCGCGAGGATCGCGATGAAGAAGGCGAACTCCGCGAACCCGAACCAGCCGAGCGGCTTCAGCACGACGCCGAGCGGATAGAGAAAGACGATCTCGATGTCGAAGACGATGAAGAGCATCGCCGTCAGGTAGAAGCTGACGGTGAAGCGGTTCGCGTGCGGCGGCCCCTGGGAGACACCCGACTCGAACGGCAGCCGGCGCGTCCTCGTTCGACGCGTGGGACGCGTCGCGAAGACGAACGACATCAGGATCATCGAAGCCGGGACCACGAGCGCGAGCGTCCCGTACAGAAGAAACGGGAGCCAGCTATCGAGCATCTGCGCGCCAGCTGCTCCGGGCCAATTCGGGCGGAAACGTACCACGGCACGAGTGGGCGCGGATTCCGCTCAACGATGAGGGTATCGGCTGTTACAAAGTTCGTCCTCGAACGGGGCATGAGAGAGCAGAGGACGTTGCTACCATTCGACCGATGGCGACCATCGAGCAGGAAGCGCTCGTCACCCTCACCGCGGGTGCGGCGACCAAGATCAAGGAGCTCATGGCCGAGGAGCCGGAAGGCGAGGCCGGGGTTCTGCGCATCGCCGTGCAGGGCGGCGGTTGCTCCGGATTCGAGTACGCCCTTGGGTTCGACTCGGGCGCCCAGGAGGGCGACCTCGAGGCTGACGCCTTCGGGATCCAGGTCGTCGTCGACCCGCTGAGCGCTCCCTATCTCCAGGGCACCCAGATCGATTTCGTCGACGGGCTCCAGGGCGGGTTCGCGATCAACAACCCGAATGTGACCTCGGCGTGCGGTTGCGGCCATTCCTTCCAGGTGGAGGAAGGCACGGCCCCCGAGGACGCCGCCGTCGGCGGTTGCGGCTCCGGCTGCAGCGCTTAGTCTTTCCAGTCCTTCAGTCCCGGAAAGGAGCTGTGCGTTGTCTCAGCTGCGTTGGTTGTCGCTCGTCGGTGTCATCGCCCTTGCCCTTGCAGGCTGCGGGGGCGACAAGAAGAACGAGGAGGGTGAGAGCGGCGGTGAGGCCGAGGCCGCCTGCACCGGATCACCTTTGTCCGCGGCGCCGAAGCTTCCGGCCAAGTTCCCGACGTTCGACTCGGTCACCTACACGCAGCAGTCCACGCAGGGCCCGACCGAGATCGTCGAGGGATATTACGAGGGCGATGTCGAAGGCGCCCACGACGAGGTCAAGGCTGCGCTCGAGGGTGCCGGATTCACGGTGCTCTTCGACGAGCTCGAGGAGGACGACTCAGAGGTCTCCTGGAAGGGGCAGGGCCGTTCTGGTCAGGTCGCGTTGCGCAAAGAGTGCGGCGACAGCGACCGCACGTTCGTGCACATCACGAACCGACCCGAATAGCTCGTTCTCGGCCAGAGGCACGCCGTTAGCATGACCCCGTGAGCAGCACCGGCGAGCTTGTCGACATCACGATTCTCGGTGCCGGGCCGACCGGCCTCGCGGCCGCGTACTACGCAGGGCATCGCGACGCTACGGTGCGCATCGTCGAGAGCCTCGAGCAGCTCGGTGGCCAGGTCGCCGCCACCTACCCCGAGAAGCACGTCTACGACGTCGCCGGCCACCCGAAGATCCTCGGCCAGGCGCTCGTCGAGCTCTGCGCCGAGCAAGGCCTGCAGTACGGGGCCGACGTGATCCTCGGCGAGGAGGCGAAGACGCTCGAGCGCATCAACCAGAACGGCGAGGAGGTGCTCAGCCTGACGACCGACGGCGGCGGCCCGTACCTTTCGCGGGCGCTGATCGTGACCGCGGGGCACGGGGCGTTCGAGCCGCGCAAGCTCGGGGTCGAGGGGATCGAGGAATGGGAAGGCAAAGGCGTTCACTACTTCGTGCGCGAGAAGGATGTCTTCAAGGACAAGGCCTGCGTGATCGTGGGCGGCGGAGACTCGGCGCTCGACTGGACGCTCGGTCTCCAGGACACCGCGAGAGCGCCGATCGCCCTTGTCCACCGGCGGGATCGCTTTCGTGCGTTGGAGGCGTCGGTGAACGAGGCGCGCGAGCTCGAGTCGGAAGGCCGGGTCAAGATCATGACTCCGTGCGAGGTGCGCGAGATCCATGGTGACGGCTCGATCGCGGGCGTCTCGATCGAGAACACCGAGACCGGTGTGATCGAGCAAGTCGATTGCGAGGCGCTGATCACGCTACTGGGCTTCCACTCGCATCTCGGGGCGATCGCGGAGTGGGGAATCGAGCTCGAGGGCAAGCGGCAGTTGAAGGTGAATCCGATGACCATGGAGACGAACCTGGCCGGGATCTACGCGGCAGGCGATGTCGCCGGGTATCCGGGCAAGATCACGCTGATCACGATCGGGATGGGTGAGGCTGCAATCGCCGCGAACAACGCGATTGCCATGATTCGGGGCGAAAAGGTGCAGCCGAAGTACTCGACCGACTAGCTCAAATTTGGTTATTTCCGACGGACGCACGGGCAAAATGCCCGCGCGTCCTGATGAGCGGCACCGCAAGCGGTGCCTTGGCCGACCAGGCACGGCGAGGTTCGTCCCTCGTTCGAGGGTCACCGGCAGGCGCCCAAGTGCCGATTGCAGCCAGCAATGGCGCAACGCACCGTCGAATGTCTGAGCTGCGGCGAGAGACGCCGCGTGGAGTCGACACGCCCGCAGCACCTCGCGACGGGCGAGTGCGGGCGCTGCGGCTACGTCGGCTGGGCGAACCCGAGAGATCTCAACGAGCTCGCGCGTCGAGCTCTTCGCGATCGCCCTCTCGAGCGTCGCCGGCTCCGGCTCCGCCGCGCCTCTTAAAAGGGTGCACCCAGCCTCCTTCCCCGCTGCGAGCCTAGCTCTGGAATCCGCACGCGTGGGTCGCAGGTTTGCGGCGATACGGACACGCGCTACGTGCGGGATACACTCGCCGCATGGACGAGCTCTGGGGCCCAGAGACGCGTAAGGCGATCGAGAACTTCCAGGTCTCCGGCGAGCCGATCCCGCGGCACGTGGCGCGCTGGCTCGGACGGATCAAGGCGGCGGCAGCGCGCGTGAATGCAGAGCTCGGTCTCCTCGATCAGGACAAGGCCGAGCGAATCGCCGCTGCGGGCGACAGGATCGCGGCGGGCGAGCTCGACGAGCAGTTTCCGATCGACGTCTTCCAAACCGGCTCGGGTACGTCCTCGAACATGAACGCGAACGAGGTGATCGCGAGCATCGCCGGTGCCGACGTCCATGCCAACGACGACGTCAACATGGGCCAGTCCTCGAACGACGTCTTCCCCTCGGCCGTCCACCTCGCCGCGCTCGATCAGTTGACGAACGACCTCGTTCCCGCCCTCGACAGGCTCGCGCAAGCGCTCGAGACCAAAGCGGAGGAGTTCGAAGACGTCGTCAAATCGGGTCGCACGCACCTGATGGACGCGGTCCCGGTCACGCTCGGCCAGGAGTTCGCCGGCTATGCGTCGCAGGTGCGGCAAGGCATCGCCCGCGTGGAGGCCACGCTCGAGCGCCTGGGGCAGATCCCGCTCGGCGGCACAGCCGTCGGCACCGGCCTCAACACGCATCCCGAGTTTGCCGAGCGCGTCCGTCGGCGGCTCGCGGACGACACGCGGCACGCCATCCTCCCGCCGGCCGACCCGTTCGAGGCGCAGGCGGCCCGCGACGGCCTCGTCGAAGCCTCCGGCGCGATGAAGGCAGTCGCCGTGTCGCTGACGAAGATTGCGAACGACTTGCGCCTGATGGGCTCGGGCCCGCGCGCCGGCCTCGCGGAGATCGCTCTACCGGAGCTCCAGAAGGGGAGCTCGATCATGCCCGGCAAGGTCAACCCCGTGATCCCCGAGGTCGTGACCCAGGTTGCCGCGCAGGTGATCGGAAACGACGTCGCGGTCACCGTCGGCGGCATGCAGGGCCACCTCGAGCTCAACGTCTTCGTTCCCGTGATCGCGCGCAACGTGCTCGAGTCGGTCCGGCTGCTCGCAGCCGCCTCGCGTCTGCTTGCCGAGAAGTGCGTCGAGGGCATCGAGGCCAATCGCGAGACCTGCGAGCGCTACGCCGAGTTGACGCTGTCTGCCGCGACCGGGCTCAACCCCTACATCGGCTACGACAAGGCGACCGAGATCGTCAACGAAGCGGCTGCGACCGGGAAGCCGCTGCGCGAGGTTGCCCGCGAGGCCGGAGTCGACGAGGAGACTCTCGGCAAGGCGCTCGACTACAGGGCGATGGCGAATCCGCACCTCGCGCCGACCGAGACTCCGTAAGCTCGCCCAACCGGTCCCGGACCCCGGCTCTCAGGCCTGCGCGCGGGGTTGACATCGATACCTAGATAGAGAAGTATCTACTCGACTCCGAGGACGGGGTTTCCGTTTCGGCCGGCGCCTTTCGCCGGAACAGGATGGCGTCGCAAATGGCAAAAAGACTGGGAGGAAAGGCATGTCAGGGTTGAGAAGAGGGCCGCTCGTGGGCTTGGGCGCGTTCGTCGCCGCTTGCCTCGTGGTCATAGGCGCTGGTGCGGCGTCGACCCCACAGCGGGCCAAAAGCAAGTTCTCGAAGCACGACCGTCTGGTGCTCGCGACGAAGCGGGCTCACGGTGTGCAGAACGTGTCGCTGCTGATCGCGACTCCGCGGCGCGGCACTGCCAGGCTCGCCCGCGATCTCCGAAGCATCGGCGGCAGGGTCCTCTATCGGAACAACAGATTGGGGTACGTGCGTGTCCGCGTCCCCCTTCGGAAGGCCGATCAGGCCTCGCGGCTCAAGGGCATCCAGGCGATCAACGTGGATGCGCTCATCCCGCTTCCCGATCCGGTCCCGGAAGGGCAGCAGGACGTCACGCCGCAGCCCCCGCCCGGTGCCGATACGCCGCGCGTCAATCCGTACATGCCCACGCGCGACACTGGTGCTGCGCAGTTCGTCAACCAGCACCCGAGCTACGACGGCCGGAACGTGACGGTCGGCATCCTCGACCTCGGCGTCGACCTCGACCATCCGAGCCTCAACACGACGAGCACCGGGGCGCGGAAGATCGTCGACTGGGTCACGTACACCGATCCGCTCACGGACGGCGACCCGACCTGGCGCAGCATGACCGCGTTTGCTCCGGTGAACGTCGTCGGCGGTGAGTTCACCGCGCCGTTCGCCGGCACACCGCACTACACGGGTGTCGCGCAGGACGGCACGTACCGGATCGCCCGCATGATCGAGTCTTCGCTCGGCGCAGGGAGCGAGTTCGGCACAGCTTGCGGCTCGGACCTGAATCGGGACGGCGACTGCACCGACTTCTTCGCCATCCTCTGGCGCGAGGCCGACAACACGGTCTACGTCGACTCGCAGAACGATCGGAATTTCGCCGGTGAGCCGGCGATGACGGATTACAAGGTCAACTTCGACAAGAACTACTTCGGAACCGACAACCCAGCGACGCCGGTCCGTGAGGCGGTGCCGTTCGTCGTCCAGGTCGACTCAGTGAACAGGTTCGTCAACATCGGCATCGTGTCCGGCGCGCACGGCTCGCACGTGGCGGGCATCACGGCCGGCAACCACCTCTTCGGGGGCGAGATGAGCGGAGCTGCTCCGGGCGCGAAGATCGTCTCGGTGCGGGTCTGCCTCTTCGTTGCCGGCTGCACCTCGCACGCGCTGATTGAGGGGATGATCTACGCGATCGAGACCGACCACGTCGACGTCGTCAACATGAGCATCGGCGGCCTGCCGGCATTGAACGACGGGAACAACACGCGCGCGATCCTCTACAACCGTCTTATCGAGGACAACAACACCGAGATGTTCATCTCGGCCGGCAACAGCGGCCCGGGTGAGAACACGATCGGCGACCCGGCGGTGGCCACGAAGGTGATGGCCGTCGGCGCGTACATCCACAAGGACACCTGGCAGCGTGACTACGGCTCCGACTCCTCGTACCTGGACAACCTCCATCCGTTCAGCTCGCGAGGCCCAGCCGAGGACGGAGCTCTCAAGCCGCAGATCGTGGCGCCCGGCGCGGCGGTCTCGAGCGTGCCCACGTGGCAGGTCGGACAGCCCGTCAACGGGACGTACACGTTGCCGCCTGGGTACGGCATGTTCAACGGCACCTCGATGGCCGCTCCACAAGCCGCAGGCGCTGCTGCTCTGCTGATCAGCGCGGCCAAGCAACAGCAGGCGGGGATGTTCTGGCGTCCCGCTCAGCTGCGCATGGCCATGAACTCGACGGCCAGGTACCTCGATCGCTACTCGGCGGCCGACCAGGGCAACGGCCTGATCGACGTCGGCAAGGCCTGGAACCTGCTCAGGAGCAACCTCAAGCCGGTGAACATCACTTCGAAGGTGGCGGTTCATACGCTGCTGAGCGACTTCCTCGCCGAGCCGGGCTTCGGCCCCGGGATTTACGACCGCGAGGGCGTGACCGTCGGCCAGCCGTACGTCCGCACGTATACGTTCACGCGGACCTCCGGTCCGACCCGGCCCGTGCTCTATCACCTCCGGTGGGTCGGAAACGACGGAACCTTCAGCACGCAGGACGACCTGCTCTTGCGGCTGAACGTCCCGACGACTCTGAACGTGAACGTGAATCCCTCGACGAGTGGGATCCACTCGGCGATCTTGCAGCTGGACAACTCGCCGTCGGACGGGATCGAGTACGAGACGATGAACACGGTCATCGCTCCGGAGCAGCTGACCGCGGACAACGGCTACTCGGTCGCGAAGTCGGGGCTCGTGGGCCGGAACCAGGCACTGCACTACTTCTTCCTGGTTCCCGAGGGCAATCCGGTGCTGAAGGTCGACCTCTCCGGCCCCGACGCGACCCCCGGCACGGGCCAGGCGCGATTCCTGCGCTTCCACCCGTACGGGGTCGGCGTCGACTCCAATGCGAGCACGCAGTGCTACTCACCGCCGCCGCCCGGTGGCAGCTGTTCGACCGGCAGCCCGCTCAGCCGGACCGTCCAAGGTGCCCAGGCGGGCGTCTGGGAAGTCACGGTGGAGGCTCGACGGACGTCGGACGTCGACTTCACGCCCTTCACACTGACGGCGTCCCTCTTCGGCGTCGCGATCACTCCGAATCCCGATGTGATCCCGACTGCACAGGTGGGCGTCCCGGTTCCGCGGTCGTACTCGCTCCAGAACAACTTCGCCACGTTCACCGGCCGGGCCGTCGGCTCGGATCTCGGTAGCGCGCGAAGAGGCGTGTTCACGATTGCGAACCACGCGCAGCAGGAGTACGTCACGACTATTCCGGCCGGCTCGACGTCGTTTCGCGCCACCATCGGCGGACCTTCCGATCCGGCCGCTGATCTCGACCTCTTCGTCTATCAGTGCAGCGACCCCTCGTGCACTACGCGCACATTGCGGGGCCAGAGCGCTGACGGCGACTCGGAAGAGTCGGTGACGATCGCCAACCCGGCGGCTGCCACCTGGCTGGTGCTGATCGACGGCTTCGCGGTGCCGGCGGGAACGACGACGTACAACTACGTCGACATCTTCGCCAACGCTGGACTCGGCTCCGTCGCCGTGACGGATGCGGACGCTCCGCACCCGACCGGCTCGTCGTGGGCGGTTTCCGGCAGCGTCACGGCCGCATCCGTGCCCGAAGCAGGCCGCGTCCTGCTCGGCACCGTCAGTGCCGTGACCGACACGGGAGTCAAGGTCGGCTCGGCCGACGTGGTCGTGGAGAACGTGACGCCGTAACGGCTCGAGAGAAAGTCCACGGAGAACAGGGGCCGCCTGCGGGCGGCCCCTTACTTTTTCTCGTGTCTAGCCCGAGCGTGCGGGCAGGCATGCGGGCTGCGGCAGGAGCTTGACGATCGCGTAGCTTCCTGCCGACCCTCGGGCGAGAACACGCAGCGTGTTGCAGCGCGTTGCCCCGGGAATTGTGACGACGAATGTCCCGTCTCCGTTCGCCTTCGCCCGGGCGCTCTTCATCGCCGTCGTCACGCGCACCTGCTCTCCGGAGCCGAAGTGTTCGCCGCGAACAGTCAGCGGCACGGGACGGACTAGTCGAATGGCCGGCCCGCCGACATTCGGCTTCGAGCCGGATCCTCCGAGCAGCGTGAACCCGAGCGCGACCGCTGCAGCCGTCGCACAGACTCCAAGCAGCGCTGCCGTGCGCATGACTGCGTCAAGTATTGCGGACCGACGCCATCGGCAAATCTACGGGTCGTATATTCTCCGGCGGTCAACATCTGCCGGCCTGGGTCAGGGCCGGCTTGTCAGGAAGGGGAGGCATGCGGAAAGCACTCATTTGCTTGGTGCCGGTCGCTGCGCTCGTCGCATTCGTTGTCGTGGGCGCCGCGGTCGCGCCCCAGGGCGCGAGCAGCAACTCACCGGGAGGCAACACGATCCTCGCGCACAAGCTCGCGGTCGAGCTCGGCCGTGAGCCGGCGAGGGCCAAGGAGATGCCGGTCTCCTCGGGCGTCATGTACACACTGCTCGAAGGAACCGGGGTCATTAATCAGAGGACCGCGAACTGGGCTCGGACGGCGCAGGGCCGAGCGGCTCTGAGCAGGTCTGGCATTTCGTCCAAAAGGACCCAGGGCTGCCAGAACGTCTTCCACGGCCACGGCCAGAAGAACACGCGCGTGAACCAGGACTGCTCGTTCCGGCGGCAGGCCGAAGAGACGATTCAGCTCAACCCGCTGAACGAGAAGAACATCATCGCCGGGCAGAACGACTCGAGGATCGGCTTCAACCACTGCGGGTACGACTGGTCCTTCGACGGCGGCAAGAGCTGGGGCGATCAGCTTCCGCCCTTCTGGCAATTCGTCCAGCTGGACAACCACACGGCGGATGCCTGCAGTGACCCGACGGGCACCTGGGACTCGCGTGGGAACGCGTATGTCGGGGGTGTGCTCTTCGATGTCGGCAGTGGAGCGAACTCCATCGTCGTCATGAAGTCGAATGCGGGGAACGGCGGAGCCTTCTACCACTCGCCGAACCCGGCCGGCGGCTTCCAGGAATACCGGGACACTCCGGTTGGGGTCGTCGCCAACTTCGACGGCGAGCTCTTCGCGAACGACAAGGAGCTGATGACTGCGGATGCGAATCCGTCGAGCCCGAAGCGGGACAACGTCTACATGACGTGGACGCTGTTCACGGCTAACAACACCAACCCGATCTACTTCGGCCAGTCGACCGACGGCGGCGCGACCTGGTCGGCTCCGATCGAGATCAGCGGCTCGAGCGCGTCGCTCTGTCCGTTCCCCGCACCGGGAGGCCCTTGCAACAACGACCAGGGCTCGGATCCGGTTGTCGGGCCGGACGGGACGATCTACGTCGCGTTCGCCAACGGCAATGTGCCGGGCGCAGGGATCCAGCAGGTGCTGATGGTGAGTTGCCCGTCCTCGGCCGACTGCAGCAGCTCGGCCAACTGGACGCCGCCGACCAAGGTCGGCGACATGATCTCCACGCATCCGACATATCCGGGGCCGGCGCCGGCAGATCCGGTGAGTGGCTGCCCGCGGTTTCGGCAGTGCCTGCCGCCGAACGGCTATCGCGCGCCGGACGAGACGACCGTCACCATCTCGGTCGACCGGCACAGCGGGCTGTACACCACGTGGGCCGATCACCGCAATAACACGAACCCGAACTGCGAGCTGGGTGCTCCGGGTTCGGGCAGCCCGCCGTGCGACCACGACATCCACTACGCGTTCTCGACCAACGGCGGTGCGACTTGGAGTGCTACCCGCACGATCACGCCGCGCTCACGCTTCGGCGAAAACGCCCAGTGGCAGTCGTGGAGTGAAGTGACGAACGACGGCTCGCGGCTGTGGGTGGCCTACTACGACCGCCACTACGGCAACTGCGAGACGACGGGCTGCAACGACATCACCGCCGCGGAGATCAGGAATCCCGCGTCGGGGAGCCCGACTTACAGCTACGACCGCGTGACGACCGCCTCGATGCCGAACCTGACGCCGGCGACCAACCCGGTGCAGGCCGGCTTCCTGGGCGACTACATGTGGGTGGACACCGACAGGCATGGTGACGCGCACATCGTCTGGGCCGACACGCGCCCGATCAGGGGCACGGTTCCCGAGGAGGACGTCTACTACGCCGAAGTGCACCGGAGTAACGGGCACTAAGAGGCTCGTAATCGACTGTAGAAGGGCCGCCTACGGGCGGCCCTTCTACTTCTAGTACGCGACGGCTCCGCGGCCGGCTTCCGCTGCGTGGCGCTGCTCGTCGGCGCGGTATGAGGAGCGGACCAGCGGTCCTGAGAACACTGAGCCAAAGCCGAGTGCCTCGCCCTGCTCTCGCAACCAACGGAACTCGTCCGGATGCACCCAGCGGTCGATCTCGGCGTGCTTCGCGGAGGGCTGGAGGTACTGACCGATCGTGACGACGTCGACGCCGTGCGCGCGCAGATCTCGCATCGTCTGCACGACCTCGTCGTTCGTCTCCCCCAGGCCGACGATGATCCCCGACTTCGTCAGCACCTGGTAGTCCGCGACCTCCTTCGCGCGCGCGAGCAGCCAGAGCGCGCGGTCGTAGTCGACCTTCGCGCCGCGCATCCGCTTGTGCAGGCGCCGGACGGTCTCGATGTTGTGGTTGAAGACGTCGGGGCGCTCGGCGAGCACGATCCGGAGCGCCTCCTCCTCGTAGCCGAGGAAGTCGGGAGTCAGCACCTCGACGGACGCTTGGGGCACCTTTGCCTTCAGCGCGCGGATCGTCGCCGCGTAGTGGCCCGCGCCCCGATCGGGCAAGTCGTCACGGTCGACCGAGGTGACGACGACGTGCTTGAGGCCCATCTGTGCCGCTGTCTGTCCGAGCCGAAGGGGTTCGAGCGGGTCGGGCGGGTGCTCGGGCCGGCCGGAGTTCACGTAGCAGTAGCGACATGCTCGCGTGCACGTGTCGCCGAGGATCTGGAAGGTCGCCGTTCCGCGCCCCCAGCACTCGGAGATGTTGGGGCAGCGGGCCTCCTCGCAGATCGTGAGCAGGTTGTGCCCGTGGATCAGCTTCTTGACGTCGAAGTAGCGCGAGTCGGCGCTGGGCGCGCGCACCTTCATCCATTCGGGGCGGCGGGGCCGCTGGGCGACGGGCAGCGAGCGCTGCATGCCGCTCAGTCTACGTATTGACTTAGGTGTCCTTGAACGGGTCGAGGTAGACGTCGTCGAGCTGCGAGGCGCCGCTCGTGGCCGTGAAGCGAAGGGAGATCGCATTGGTCGTCAGCAGGCCGCCGACGTTGGTGAGCAGAAGCCCGACCTTCGGCGACGGCTTCCACGTGCCGTTATTCGAGACGGTGCCGCCGTCGAGGATGCTGAGCACTCCGAGCAGACTGTTGACGGTGACGGCGACGCGGACCTGGCCGGATCCGCTACCGACGAAGCGCAGGTGCCAGTCTCCGGCGGCGAAGCACATGCTCGGGCTCGAGGCCGAGGAGCCCGCCGGCATGTAGAGCGCCTTGCGGTCAGTCTTCGAGTGAATGAAGTAGGACTCGTTGCCGGAGACGATCTTCGCCCCGCCGCCCAGCTTCCAGCTCGGCGTTCCGACTTCGAACGACCCGCCGGGAGTAAGCATGTAATTCGAGCTATCGCCCCACGGCTTGAACACCTGCGAGGAGTTGGGGTCGCAGTAGCTCGCGGAGCCGGTGCCGAGCAGACCTGCGCTCGCATGGACCGCGGTGGCGGCCGCGATGCCCGCCAAACAAAAGAGAACCACCACCCAACGAAGATACGACGCCACAGAAATCCGCCTCCTTGATTGCCGCTAAACCCCACTGTGGGGCCTATTCGAGGCGCTGCATCCCCCTGCCGGGGGGTCTGGATCCCTCGAACGAGGGTTGGCACTCAGCTCGCCGCGTCAAGCCGGGGGACTGCCCGGCCGATTTCAGGCCATGTGACGACCGCGGCCGAGACGACCTCTCACACGAACTCCCTCGCACTCGATCCCGACGCGCAGCGCGTGATCGAAGAGCAGCGCGGCCGGCGTCTGAGCCGGCTTGCCGCGCGCGATCGCGCGACACTCGTCGTCTCCCTCGGGCTCTTCCTCGGCGTTGCCGGGTCGATGAGCGTATTGCTGCCCTCGCACCGGTCGCCCTCGGTGTTCGCGGTCGCGCTTCTATTCGTGGCTTACGCAGTCGCGTTCCGTCTCGATTTCGAGGTGGGCAGCGGCTCTGCCGTCCCGACCCAGCTCATCCTCGTCCCGATGCTGTTCGTGCTCCCCATCGGGACCGTCCCCCTCGCTGTCGCCGCGGGAATCCTGCTCGGCAGCGGGCTCGACTACGCACGCGGCACGCTTCACATCGAACGGGTATTTCTGCGGCTCCCGGATTCCTGGTACGCCGTCGGGCCCGCCCTCGTACTCGGCCTCGCGGGCGAGTCGCAGCCGGACCTCCGGCACTGGCCGGTCTATCTCGTCGCGCTTGGCGCCCAGTTCGCGCTCGACTTCGGCAGCACCGCGGTTCGCCAATGGGCCATTCTCGGGGTGCCGCCGAGACTGCACCTGCGCACGATGGGCTCCGTGTGGGTGGTTGACGCCGGGCTCGCGCCGGTGGGGCTGGCCGTCGCCTTCGCCAGCACGCGCTCTTCGGCAGGCGTGGTGCTCGCCCTGCCGCTGGTTGCGCTGCTCGGCGTCTTCGCGCGCGAGCGTCGAGTTCGGATCGATCACGAACTCGAGTTGCGCGATGCTTACCGTGGCACCGCGTTTCTCCTCGGCGACGTGGTCGAGGCCGACGACGCGTACACGGGAGCTCACAGCCGGGACGTCGTCGACCTGACGCTCGCCGTCGCCGACGAGCTCGGCCTATCCTCGCGCGAGCGGCGCGACGCGGAGTTCGCGGCGCTGCTGCACGACGTCGGGAAAGTTCGGGTTCCGAACGAGATCATCAACAAGCCCGGGCGGCTCACGCCTGAGGAGCGTGCGGTCATCGAGCGGCACACGATCGAGGGCGAGCAGATGCTGCTTCGCGTCGGCGGACTGCTCGGTGAGATCGGACGCATCGTCCGCGCGTGCCACGAGCGCTGGGACGGCGCCGGCTATCCCGACGGCATCGCCGGCGAGGACATCCCGATCATCGCGCGGATCGTCGCGTGCTGCGACGCGTTCAACGCGATGACGAGCGATCGCACGTACCGGAAAGCGCTGCCACTCTCGGAAGCAGTTGCCGAGTTGCAGCGGGGGAGTGGGAGCCAGTTCGATCCGCGCGTTGTCGAGGCGCTGCTCGCGAGCGTCGAGCACGTGGCCGTCGTCGCCCAGCAGGACGTCTAGCGCGCGGCGACCTGCTCGATGCCAACGGCCTGGCCGGCCCTCGAGGCGCCGGTCGGTTTCCCTGTCAGCCGCTCGTGGATCGGCTGCGGCCAGAGGCCGGCCCCCTCTTCCGCGGGCAGTTCCTCGAAGGTGAGCCCGAAGGCGTCCTCGAGGGCCGCCGCTGCGTGCGGGCGTACTTCGTCGACAGAGACCGGCTTGCCCAGCTCAGCGGCAATCGTCGTGAAGGACGCGTCCGCGAGGCCGCAGGCGGTGATCCAGTTCGTGAACGGCGCCGTGTCCAGGTCGACGTTCAACGCGTAGCCGTGCGTTGTCACCCACTTGGAGATGTGGACGCCGATCGAGGCGATCTTGCGCGGGATGGAGCCATCGACCCAGATCCCGGTCAAGCCCTCGATCCGCGTGGCCTCGACGCCGGTTGCGCCGAGCGTTCGGATCAGCGCCTCCTCCAGGTCGCGGCAGTAGCGCTTCACGTCCTGGCCATGCCGCGTCAGGTCGAGGATCGGGTAGCACACGAGCTGGCCGGGGCCGTGATACGTCGACTTCCCCCCGCGGTCGGTCTCGACGATCTCCACATCGGCGCCTTCCGGCACGTGCAACTCCCCGTCCTCAGTCCGCCGCCCGAGCGTGATTACCGGCGGATGCTCGAGTAGCAGCACCGTGTCGGGGATCGCGCCCTGAGAGACCGCCGCCGCGAGCGAGCGCTGGAGCTCCCAGGCCTCGCGGTAGGGCACCCGGCCAAGGTTCATGACGTACGCCCCGCGGTTCACGTGCCTAGCGTAGCCGCCCCCTCGATCGTGGCTCGGAATACGTCGAGCCAGGCCGGAACCGTCTGGTTGAAGTCGGCGCGTTCGGCGTCGTCCAGCGGCGTGAGGATCCGATCCCAGGAGCGGGCTCGGGAAACCATCCCGAGCGGGTAGGCCAGCGCGAAGAGCTCGATGAGCTCCGGTAGGGGCGCGAAGGTCGTCCAGGGCTCGAGGTACAGGTCCCGCAGGCGGCACAGCTCGGGACCGCCGGGCTCGTAGCCCCAGCGATCGGCGACCCCGCGCATCGTGACCACGAGGCCCGCAAAAGGATGCCCGACGGCAGCCTCGGCCCAGTCGATGAGGACGGGGCCGCCGGCGCCGACGCAGATGTTGTTGTCCTGGAACTCCTCGTGGATGAGCGAGAGCGGCACGGTGTCGCCCAACCGCTCGGCATAAGCCTCGATCTCAGGCGCAAGCTCCAGGAGGCCTGGTTCGAGGTCCCACCGCGCAGAGAGCTCCTCGAAGACGGCTCGGAGGCCCGTGGGTCGATCGTCGGGCGTCCGGAGTGCCACCAGCTGCTCGACTGAGGGCGCGAGCTCGATCTGGAGGCCCGCATAGAGCGGCATGAGCTCGTCCCAGATCTGCGGATCCATCGAGTCGGCGAGCAGCTCGCGAAGCTGCGGCCCCGCATCGCCCGTGAGCAGCCAGCCGCGGTCGGCATCGATGGCGATCACGTCCGGCACGCAGTCGGGGCGCTTCTCCGCGAGCTCGCGCGTCAACGCAGGCTCGAAGCTGCTCGTCGGGGCGGCCGCCTTGAAGTAGAGGCTCCCCTCCGCCGTGGGGACCTGAGCCAGCGCCGACCAGGGACGCGTACGGAGGTGCTCGATCGGCCCGGCGCCCGAGCCGAGTGTCTCGTCGATCCAAGCGGCTACGGACTCGGCCCAGCCAGCCTGCGACCAAGGTAGGCCGGCGTCGCCCGTCCTAGCTCTCCGCGATCAATTCCCGGGCGCGCTCGAGGTCGCTCTCCTCGACGAGGATCTCCTGCTGGCCGCCGGAGAACCCGTCCATCGTCCCGGCGCCGAAGTCGGTCTGCTTGCGGAGCGATTCGATGCCCTCTGTCTGCAGGAGCGACCGGAGCAGCTCCGCCTCGGCGGGGTTCGCCGCGAGCGTGAGCCTGACGAGCGTCATCGAGGTCTCAATAAGAGACTTCGTCCCAGGTCTCGAGGTGCTGCCTGAGCTCCTGGAGGAAGCGGCCCGCGAGCGCGCCGTCGACGAGGCGGTGGTCGTATGTGAGCGTCAGGTTCATGATCGGCCTGATGGCGATCACGTCCTTGCCGAACGAGTCCTGGACGACCCAGGGCCGCTTGACGAGAGCGTAGGTGCCGAGGATTGCGGCCTGCGGCTGGCTGATGATCGGCGTCCCGTGGAACGTTCCGTAGCCGCCCGGATTCGTGATCGTGAACGTCCCGCCCTGCACTTCGTCCGGCAGCAGCTGCTTGTTGCGTGCGCGCTCGGCGATGTCCGTGACGGCCTTCGCCATTCCGAGCAGGTTCAGGCCTTCGGCATTCTTGACGACCGGGACGATGAGGCCCTTCCCGTCGGTGAGCTCGACCGCGAAGCCGAGGTTGACGTACGGCCGGGTGACGATCTGCTCGCCACGGATCTCGCCGTTGATCCACGGATAGTTCTTCAGCGTTTCGACGACGGCGCGGGCGACGAAGATGAGGTAGGTCGGGTTGACCCCATAGGTCTTCTGGTACTCGGGCTTCAGCTTCTCGCGGATCGCGACCACTCGTGACATGTCGACTTCGATCGCGCTCGTCACGTGGGCCGCTGTGTCGATTGAGCGGCGCATGTGGTCGGCGATTCCACGACGCATGGCCGTCATCGGCTCCAGCTGCTCGCCGCCCGCGGCCGGTGCGGGCGCCGGCGCGGGCTGAGGCGTAGGAGCGGTCGGAGGGGCAGCGGCGGCGGGCGGTGCCTCGACGGGAGCCGGCTCGGGAGCAGGCGCCGGCTGGGGAGCGGGCGTTGGGGCCGGGGCGGCAGCCGGAGCCTCCTCCTGCTCGGGAGGAGCCTCGGCGCCCGACTCGACGAACGCCAGGATGTCCTTCTTCGTCACGCGGCCACCGCGTCCGGTCCCCGGCACGCTCGACACGTCGACGCCGTGCTCGGATGCGATTCGGGCTACGACCGGAGAGACGAAGCTCTTTCCGTCCTGCTCGTCGCCGTTGCTCTGCTGCGCAGCCGGAGCCGGTTCCGGTGCAGGCGCGGGGGCGGGCGATTCGGCGCCTGATGGAGCCTGGGCCTCGGCGGCAGCCTCCGCCGTCGCGGGCTCGGGAGGAGCCTCGGTCGTCGCTCCGGCCTCGCCGCCGATAACGGCGAGCTTGGTCCCGACCTCCACGGTCTCACCCTCGGGGACGAGGATCTGAGTCACGATGCCGCTGGCTGGGCTCGGGACTTCCGTGTCGACCTTGTCCGTCGAGATCTCGAGCAGCGGTTCGTCGGCCTCGATCTGCTCGCCCTCCTGCTTCAGCCATTTCGTGATCGTCCCCTCTGAGACGGAGACGCCCATCTGGGGCATGACGACATCGACGGCTTCAGTCGTGGCCATGGCGTCTAATACTCAGCGAGCTCACGCAGTCCTTTGGCTACGTCTTCGACCTGCGGGATGAACGCCTTCTCGAGCGGGGGCGAGAACGGAACCGGCGAGTCGGGCGCCGCGAGCCGCTTGATCGGAGCATCGAGGTGCTCGAATGCCTCCTCCGCGATCGTTGCCGCGATCTCGCCCCCGAAGCCCCCCGTCCGCGTGTCCTCGTGGAGGACGAGCACCTTCGAGGTCTTCTGGGCGCTCTCGAGCACGGCCTGCTTGTCCCAGGGGACGATCGTGCGCAGGTCGAGGATCTCGACCGAGATCCCGTCGTCCTCGAGTGACTTGGCCGCATCGTCGGCCGTGTAGACCATCGCCCCCCAGGTGACGACAGTGACGTCGTCCCCCTCACGGTGCACGCGCGCCTTCCCAAAAGGCACCGTGTAGCGCTCCTCGGGCACGTCCGCCTTGATCCGGCGATAGAGGTGCTTGTGCTCGAAATAGAGGACTGGGTTCGGGTCCTCGATCGCGCTCACCAGGAGGCCCTTGGCGTCCTCCGGCGTCGCCGGACAGACGATTTTCAGCCCCGGAATATGCGCGAAGGAGCTCTCCGGATTCTGGGAGTGGAAGGGGCCGCCCGAGAAGCCGCCGCCGGAGGGCAGGCGGACGACGATCGGCACGGGAGTCCCGGCGCGGTATCGCTGCTTCGCAGCCACGGTGACCAGGTGGTCCCACGCGCAGGAGATGAAGTCGGCGAACTGCATCTCGGCGACGGGGCGCATGCCCATGATCGCGGCACCGGTGCAGCCGGCGACGATCGCAGTCTCCGAGAGCGGCGCGTCGATCACGCGCCAGGCGCCGAACTCCTCCTGGAAGCCGAGCGTGACCTTGAAGGCGCCGCCGTAGACGCCGACGTCCTCGCCGATCACGAAGACGCGCTTGTCGCGGCGCATCTCCCCGCGGAGACCGTCGGAGATCGCCTGCAGATAGGTCATCTCGGCCATGGCTATTTGTGGTGGGGCGTGTCGAGGTCCTCGGGAGTCGCGAAGACACCCTCGGTCAGCGATTTCGGATCGGGCAGCGGTGACTCGTCCGCGCGGCTGATCGCATCGCTCAAGATCTTCTTGACGCTCGCGCCGATCTCTTCCTCCTCCTCGTCCGTGAGCTCAGCGTTCTCGCGGAGCCAGGTGCGGAAGCGCTCGATCGGATCTCGTTTCGCCCACTCCTCGAACATTTCCTTCGGCACGTAGAAGGCGTCGTCGTGGACGGCATGGCCTTCCATGCGCAGCGTCATCGCCTCGATCAGAGTGGGGCCGCCGCCCTCGCGCGCCTTCTCGATCGCGCGCTTCGTCTCACGGTAGACAGCCAGCACGTCGGTTCCGTCGACGACGACGCCCTCGAAACCGTACGCCTGGGCACGATCGGCGAGCGTCTCGCAGGCGTACTCGAGGTGGGTGGGCGTCGAGTAGGCCCACTGGTTGTTGTCACAGATGAAAACTACCGGGAGGCGCCGCACGCCGGCGAAGTTCATGCCTTCGTGCGTGTCGCCGCGCGCCGAGGCGCCCTCACCGAACCAGCCGACCGCGACACGCCTTTCCTCGCGGATCCGGAAGGCGAGCGCGCAGCCGACCGCGACCGGCAGCATCGCGGGCAGGTGGCTGACCATCGCGATGAGCCCGAGCCTGGAATCGGCCATGTGCACGTTGCCGTCGCGGCCGCGTGTCGGGCCGTCGACGCGGCCCATGTACTGGGCAAAGATCCGCCACGGCTCGACACCGCGCGTGACGTGGACGCCCATGTCGCGGTGCAGAGGCGTCCCGACGTCGTCCGGGCCCATCGCGGTCGCGACGCCGACGGCAGAGGCCTCGTTTCCGCGTCCGGTGTAGAAGGAGCCGGGGATCTTGCCCTGCTTGTAGAGGATGTGACCGCGCTCTTCGATCCCGCGCGTGACGAGCATGGTGCGGTAGATCGTGAGCAGGTCCTCGCGGTCGAGCCCCGCCTCTCGCACCTCGCTCAGCGAGCCGACGGGCTCGGCTTCTCGGGCGATCGCCATAGGGCTCGAACTCTAACTAAGGTGCCGGGCATGACCTTCGATTACGACCGGTTCCTCGTCGACCAGCTGGTGCGCCCGATCGCGAACCTCTACCGGGTGACTCCGCTCGTCACCGGCGAGACTCCCGCCGGCCCGCCGATTGCGTTCGTCAGGCAGAAGAAGCTCGCGATCAAAGAGGACATCCGTTTCTACGGCGACGAGGGAGAGACCGAGGAGCTCTTCCGGATCAAGGCGCGCTCGATGCTCGATTTCGGTGGCTCACGGTACGACGTCCTCGCCGGTGAGGAGAAGATCGGCCAGCTCTGGCACAAGTTCGGTGAGTCGCTGATCCGCACGACCTGGCACGTGAGCGGCCCGATGGATGAGGAGGTCGCCCTCGCGCGAGAGCGCTCCTCCGCCGGGGCTATCGCTCGACGGCTCGTCGACTTCGTTCCCTATGTCGGCGGGTACGTCCCGATCCCCTACAACTTCGAGATCCTGCTCGACGGCGCGGTGGCGGGCGGCATGGACCGCAAGTTCAAGGTCCGCGACCAGTACGTGCTCGATCTGTCGGGCGACCGCGAGCGCAAGCTCGACCGGCGCCTGGCGATTGCCCTCGCCATCGGACTCGACACGCTCCAAAACCGCTAACCGCCACCGCCGTTTCCACCACCGCCGTTTCCGCCACCCCAACCGCCCCCATCGGCGGTGCCGCCCGCGTAGCCTCCGAGCACAGCCTCACGGATCCGCCATCGCCGCCAGCGAGAGAGGGGCCGAACCTGAATCGCAGCTAGAGGGTCTGACCACCGGATCTCCTCCGCGAGCTGACGCGCCTCGTGCTCATCAGCGAGGCCGACTGTGATGCGGCGCAGTCCGTCCGTGAAGAGGGGATGGCCTTTGGCCCGCACCTCCTTCTCGACTCTTCTTGCGTACTTGCGCGCCTGTGCCTTGACGCGAACCTCCCAGCCGAGTTCCCCGACGGCGACCCACTCCGGGTCCAACGGGCTTTCCATCGGCTCAATGGCAAGCGCGGGATCTTGCCATTGCTCTTCGCCCGGGTTCCACCGCGTGAGCTCGGTCTGGACTCTCACTCCCTCCCGATCGGCGATTGACTCCAGAGCTCGCTCGGCGACCCGGGCCTCAGCCTCCGTGAACGCGTAGATCATGATCTCGTCACGTCCCCGCGCATGTACGTCGACTCCCGGGCGCGCGATGGCACGCAGCTGGTCGACTATCGCCGGCAAAACCTTTCTGCGATCGAGGACCTTTGCCACGAGTCGCCATTCCTCATAGGTCTCCGTCATAGGCGCATCATGAGGGGACTAGAGTGGCTGATCGTGGGCAAGGCTTCCGAGTGGCTAAAGGAGGAGCGGCGCAAGACGCTGGGCGACTGGGTCTCGTTCTGCCTGGCGTGCGGCTTTGCACAGCGCTACTTCGACGAGTCCGAAAGCGAGCTTCCGAGTGCCTGCCCCCAGTGCGGCGGTGAGATGCGCGCGAGGTGCCCGGCCTGCGACGCGCGCTTCAGCTCGGTCTTCGCGGTCGAGTGCGAAGCCTGCGGCGCAGAGCTACGCCCGCCCACCGCCTTCGGCAGCCCGATCCGGAAGCCCTCCCGCTAGTCCGGCAGCCCACGCCGCGGATGCGGGCTTTGCCCGTGTCCGCCCGCCACGGCTCGTCCCCAAAGACATCCATCGTGAAAAGTCGTCATGGCGCGCAGCGCCGGACTTTCACGATCTAATCTCGGAGAAGCGGATCAGGGTGACGGTCTCGTTCGCGGAGACTTCGCGGTTGTAGAGCTGCCCAAGGAAGGTCGCGAGCTCTTCGGGCCGGCGTATCTCCGGATTGTCGTGCTCGATGTCGCGTGGAGAGAGCTCGCCGAGGGTCTTCACCTCGACCTTGTCGATGACCGCGTCGAAAACCTTGTCCCGGGGGCCGTAGCGTGCGCCGACGAGCACCTGCACGACCATCCCCTTCTTGTACTTGCGGGACTTGTCCCCGAGCCGGATGGTCGCCGTCTTGCGGCGGCTGCGCAGCTGGTCGGCCACGATCGGCGAATAGAAGTTGAGGGCGTACATAGCGGCTAGCGGCAGCGCGGAAGCGCCGCAATCATAAGCCGTCGTCGTGGATGAAAGCCAGCGCCTTTTCCGCCATCTCGCGCTCGCCGCGGTAGGCGAGTAGCCGCGGCGCCTCCTCGAGCGGGAGCCAGCGCGCCTCGTCGACCTCGATCCGCTGCTCAGGCGCGATGTCGCCGAGCCTGCCCCGCCGGTACCGAAAGAGATAGAAGCTCACGACCTTGAAGATGCGTTCTCCGGCCCAGGTGTAGACGTAACGGACATCGCCGAGCTTCGTCACGAGCCGGGCCTGCACGCCGGTCTCCTCCTCGATCTCGCGCCGCGCGGCTTCCTCAGGCTTCTCGCCGAGGCCGATGTTCCCCTTCGGGAGCGCCCAGAGGCCCCTCTTCCTCCCCGCCGGCCGGATCGCAGCCAGCATCCAGCGGCCGCGAAGACGGCGGACGATCACGCCCCCGGCCGAGAACTCCCTCCGCACCGGCTCACGCTACCATGGAGAAGCCCGCACAAACTCCGAGCAAGGTTGACCAAGCCTGGGCTCTTGCGAGTTCCCAAGGCCGCTTGCACAGTGGAGAAGCGGGCGGCTAGAATGCCCTGGCACTCGGATCCACCGAGTGCCAACAGGTGTCACAAAGTCACAACCAGGAGGTCGTGGATGAATTTGCAGCCGCTGGGCGACCGAATCATCGTCGAGACCCTCGAGGAAGAGGAGACGACGTCGAGCGGGATCGTCCTGCCTGACACGGCGAAGGAGAAGCCGCAGCGTGGCCGCGTGCTCGCTGTCGGCCCGGGCGCTCGCAACGATCGAGGCGAGATCGTCCCGCTGGAAGTCGCCGCTGGCGACGAGATCATCTTCTCGAAGTACGGCGGCACCGAGATCAAGCTCGGCGCCGACGAGGTTCTCATCCTGCGCGAGTCGGACGTGCTCGCAAAGGTCACCGGCAAGGGCGCCAAGTCGAGCAAGAAGAAAGAGCTCGCCGGCGCGACTGCCTGACATCAACCACCGAGATACGGAGGAATAGCGAATGGCTCACAAGGAGCTGAAGTTCGACGAGGACGCGCGGCGCTCACTCGAGCGTGGCGTGAACATCCTCGCCGACGCGGTCAAGGTCACCCTTGGCCCGAAGGGTCGGTACGTCGTGCTCGACAAGAAGTTCGGCGCACCGACGATCACGAACGACGGGGTCACGATCGCGCGTGAGATCGAGGTCGAGGACCCGTTCGAGAACCAGGGCGCGCAGCTCGTCCGCGAGGTCGCCACGTCGACGAACGACGTCGCCGGCGACGGGACGACGACCGCGACCCTCCTCGCGCAGGCAATCGTCCGCGAAGGGCTCAAGAACGTCGCGGCCGGCGCCAATCCGATGGGGCTCAAGCGCGGCATCGAGCAGGCCGTCGACTGGGTCGTCGAAGACCTGAAGAAGCAGTCGAAGGAGATCTCGGGCAAAGAGGACATCGCCCGGGTCGCCACGATCTCGGCGCGCGAG
>Ga0307278_10000391_pt1 | contig 22368 bp, 18 predicted proteins | sample ER_DNA_117_FD_194482 | JGI IMG/M metagenome (GOLD analysis project Ga0307278, IMG submission 194482) | Bulk soil microbial communities from the East River watershed near Crested Butte, Colorado, United States - ER_DNA_117 | ecosystem: Environmental > Terrestrial > Soil > Floodplain | place...
TTCAATGCCATCCAGGAGGGGATCATCGTGACCGATTCGAACGGCCGGATCACTTATCTAAACGATGCAGCTTGCGGACTGTTTGGACTGGAGGCGGCGGATGCAATCGGCAAACAGCTCGGCGAACGTATCCGAGGTCTCGATTGGGAATCGCTTACGAAAAGCCGAGGGCCAGTCAGTCATGACATTGAAATTTTCTATCCACAAAATCGCTTCATCAATTTTTACGTCGTGCCGCTAGTGATCGAGCGCCGCGAGTCTGTAGCCGGAATTGCTGATTCCGGCAGACACGAAATGGCGAGCCATGCGCGGGGCGGGGCGGGGTCACTGACCCCGACTACAGGTGCGGCGGAGGTTGGGCACGTTATGATTCTGCGCGATATCACTAAGAGCCGGCGCACAGCCCAGCAAACGATTGAGTCGGAACGTTTGAACGCGCTGACCTTGCTCGCAGCAGGCGTTGCACATGAAATCGGTAATCCACTCAACTCGCTGCACATTCATTTACAATTGATGGAGCGCAGCGTCCAAAAGCTGGACGGCGATGCGAAGGGGGAGCTTCAACAATCGATTGATGTCGCCCGTTCAGAGGTCAACCGGCTGGATTCGATCGTCACCCAGTTTTTGCGGGCAATCCGGCCATCGCGCCCGCAACTCCGCCCGGAAAATCTAAACACGATTGTCGAGGAGGCAGTGCGCTTTTTCACGCCTGAAATTCACGACCGTGACATTGTCGTCGAACAGGAACTGCGTTCTGATCTGCCTTTGCTTCAGCTGGATCGCGATCAGATGAAGCAGGCGTTTTACAACGTGATCAAAAACAGCCTCGAAGCCATGCAGCGCCACGGCACGTTGCGCATCAATACCGATATGGACGATACCCATGTTCTCATCAGATTCGTCGATACCGGCCGCGGCATGTCGGCAGAAAACTTGAGTCGCGTCTTTGAGCCTTACTTCACAACCAAGCCGTCGGGCACTGGCCTTGGATTGTTAATTGTGCGCCGCATTGTCCGCGAGCATGGCGGCGAACTCTCCATCGAGAGTGGCCAGGGCAAAGGTCTTACCGTAACGATTCGCTTGCCGTACATCGAGAAGCGCATTCGCATGCTGGAAGCCGGCGAAAGCAACCGCCTTGAGCTTGCCGCAACGCGCTCTTAGTCGCCGCCAAATCCTTTCTTTAACCACCCTTCTAACTGACGAAAGAGGAGCTGGAGGTAGGCTCCCGGCGATTGCTTGAAAAGTTCGATAATCCGCGGACTCAGATCTTGCCCGGGGTCATCAATTGTTCCGAACAGACGTACATTGGTCCATAGATAGCCGCCCTGCTTGCGACTAAAGACCTCTTCAGGATTCGGCAGCCAATCGAGATATTCACTGGTAAGCCCAAGTTTGATCATACCGCGCAGACGACGCTGCTCGATCGACATTTCTCCCTCGATCCGGAATTTTCCTTTCTCTTCGATAGCAATGTTCTCGATATCGATCTTCGGATATTTCCATCCGAAGCTGAGCGAACAATCATTCAGCGCCAAACGTTCAAATGATTTCTTCTGCGCAAGCTCTGCGAGCTTTTCCAGAACGGGAAGGTTGTCGATTCGCCCGTTACTGACGCGCAACGAACCTTCTCCGGAAGAGCTTTCCAGCTTCGGATCCTTTCCAGCCCAGTGAAGATCGCCGGATGCGCTGCCGGCCAAATGCTCTTTCCATTCAGCAGGTAGCCAGGAGCGAATTGGGACCTGATTGAAGTTCGTTCTCAAATCGACGCTCTTGTCCTTTCCGATACCGGCGTTTGCCTGGGCGTGAATGCTTTCGGCGCTGTTCGAATTTGATGCCAGCTCGATATCGTAAATGGTCAGGAGTGCCTTGGTGATGAGAAGATGCGCGCTGCGGAGATCCAGATCGGGAAGCAAAGGCATTTTCAGTTTGCCGCTGGTGGCAACGTATTCAAAGTCGGGACCGTGAGGCGTAATGAGTAGTTGTGTGCCGAAAAATCCGGCCCGTTCGCCACGAAATCGCCAGGTGATGTTGGCCTGAGGCGTTTCAATCCTCTGCATATACACCTTGCTTGGCAAAAAAATGGCGAACCATGGCTTGGGTGCCACTGCTTCAGGATGAGCTTTGTAAATCTGGATCTCGACGTCGCCTGATTGCACGCGCACGTCAGTGAACCTCCATTGCCGCACAAAGACGCCCAACGGATCAAACGTTGCCGTGATGCCGCGACCATCGAGTGACTTCATCGCTTTCTCTCCATTCCGCGCTTCAAAACTCTCGCTTTGCGCTGTGAATGCGCTGGTGCGTCGGATCGCTGAGTAACGGCTCCGAGGGAAATGCAAGCCTTTTGCCGTCTCAGCTTCCATCGCTGCGCGGAATGCGTTGCTCTCGATGTAGTGAGTCAGTAGGGGACTATAAAAGACGGCCACGCCTATTCCGGCTGCGATCAGAAACAAAATCGCAACCACCGCCGAATAAATCAGTAGTTTCCTTCGCAAGATGGGAAGCGATGAAGCTAAAATGGCGAAATCGGAATGACGCAGCCCCACGGATTCGATCACGCGAGCTGGCCCTAGCGCATCGCGCGCTCAGGATCACCAATCGCGACTACAGCTAACGCACGGCATACTTTGGATCTTTGACCTGCTTGCGTACGGCGTCGAACAGCTTGCTGATTCCCACCCGGCTTGCCTGGTTGGCGATAAACGCCGGGATCACTCCGCCTGTGTCGCTGTAAACGGAATAAGTCGCGCGTGTTTTCATTGCGCCATCGGGCTCGAGCAGCCACGCGCCGTCGCAAATTTTTACTCGGATAACCCCTCTTGTTTCAGCGGGTCCCAGAGCGTTGGCCGGCTGCCATTGGTCCAGATAAGTAAATCCGTCCGGGCCGGGCCATGACTTCTTCCAAACGCGCAGTGTGTAATCGCGATCCGCGCAAATTTTCGGCGAGAGCCGCTGATAAGTGATAATTGAATCGCTTTCACGTTTCAGGAGCCGGCACTCCAACGTATAAGGCATGAAGGTTGGATAATTCTCGAAATCATCGAGCACTGCGTGCACGGCGGATGTCGGAGCGTCAATCGCGCCTATTGCTCGAAACTCTTTCAGCGATGAACCAGCGCGCGCACGACTGTAGATGGCTACATCTTTGCTTCCGCTTGCTGGCTTCCAACCTTCGTTCGGGTTGACGGAGCCGGAAGATTCGGCTCCTAAACCTTTGACGGCTATTCCGGCAAGAACAAAGACGAATCCGTGGAGAAGACTCCGCCTCATCGCGCAATGATACGCAATTTTCCGTTTGTGGCGATTCTTTTGCGGGTCGCGCAACGTCAGGCGGAGATTGGCGGTCATTCGCACTTCGTCGCTGCTTGAACTCGCGAGCGCCAGATACTGGATGCTGGATAGTTGATACTGGATAAAATCTAGCGTCTTAACATCCCGTATCGCCAAATGAATCTACAGCCCACCATTCTCGTTGTGGATGACGAGAAGCATACGCGCGACGGGCTGCGACGTTTGCTCGAGAACGATTACGATGTGTATGTCGCCGCCGATATTGCAGGCGTGATAGACGTACTCGAGCGCGAGCAGATCGACGTTCTTCTCACTGATCTGCGCCTCGGCAGCGAAGATGGAATGGCCTTGATCGATCGAGCCCTGAAAATGCCGCGTCCCCCGATTTGCATCATGATGACAGCCTACGGTTCGGTCGACGTTGCAGTCGAAGCGATGAAACGTGGCGCGTACGATTTTGTGACCAAGCCGCTCAATCTCGACAAGGTCGAATTGCTGATCGCGCGTGCGGTGCAAGGCCGGAGGCTCGAGCAGGAAAATCGCGCGCTGCGGCAACAGGTGGACGAACGTTACGGGCTCGAAAATATTTTGGGCGACTCGGCGGCGTTGCACGAAGTAATCGACACAATCCGTCAGGTGGCGCCCTCGTCAGCCAACGTGCTTATCGAAGGCGAGAGCGGCACGGGTAAAGAACTCGCTGCGCACGCCATTCACAATTTGAGCCGGCGCAACAAGGCCAAATTTGTGGCGGTGCATTGCGCTGCGCTCTCGCCGCAACTTCTCGAGAGCGAGTTATTCGGGCACGAGAAAGGCGCGTTCACTGGTGCGCACGAACGGCGCATCGGCCGGTTCGAGCAGGCCAATGGCGGCACGATTTTCCTCGACGAAATCGCGGAGATCAATCCAAGCACGCAGATCAAATTACTGCGCGTACTGAGTGAAGAACGCGCATTCGAGCGGGTCGGCGGTAATCAAACGCTGCGCGCGGATGTTCGGCTGATTGCGGCCACAAACAAGAATCTCGAGACGCTCGTGCGCGAGGGAAAATTTCGGGACGACCTTTTCTTTCGCCTGAACGTCGTGCGCATTACCATGCCTCCGTTGCGTGACCGAAAGGAAGATATCCCGCTTCTCGTCCGCGGCTTTTTGCGTCACTTCTGCAAGGCAAACGACAAGCCATTTGTCGATCTAATGCCCGACGCCATGGATGCGCTTCTCAGTTACGATTGGCCTGGCAACGTTCGCGAGCTCCGCACCGCGATCGAGCATGGAGTTGTGATGGTGACCGGTTCAAAAATCACACTGCGCGATCTCCCAATGGCAGTGCGACAAGCAGCCAGACCGACGTCGCCGCGCGGTATTTCCGCCGCCGAGGCTTTTGGCGAAAAATCGAGTCCGCTCGATCTGCACGAGACGGAGAAAAAATTGATCATGCAAGCGCTCGCCACGACCAATGGCAACGTGACCGCCGCGGCCAAAAAGCTCGGCATTAGCCGGCGGACGTTGCATCGAAAGATCAACGAAATAAATGTGGCGAAAACAACGGCCGAAACCACCGACGCGAGCGGGAGCAAAGAGTGATCACATCTAGGTCGGATGCGCTGGTTGCAGGATGCGGCTCTCGGAAAACTGTTTCGGCCAGCAGGGACTCAAAATTCAAGCATGAGCACGCCAGTCGTCGGGTAGCTTTATTTTCTTGAGAAGAGACACGCGCGCTTTGCCTTTTCACGTGCGTTAATGTCTGGACCGCCGCGCACTGAGCAATGGCACCGCCCGAGCTCAGATACAGATGGCTTCCACCGAAACGACCGTCTGTAGTTCAGGGAACGACATCGGCAACGAGTCGAACCTCCGGGTTTGCCGAAAATTCCTGTAAAACGCCGCCATTGACTCTAATCAGCGAGCTACCGCCTCGAGTATCTACTACGAGAATAACCCGTTCGGCATGGGCTGGAACCGAAATGTTTGTCGGCAGTAGGTTGCCGCTTACCGTAATCACGTCGTCAACCTGTAGTCGTCCCCTGACTACCGACATGAATGTGACTGCCGTCTCTACGTTTAAACCGGTTGAGATTTCAAACGAGTAAAAACTACCGGCGGTGAACGTGCCGATATATTCAGCTTTGGCGGTCGGCACCTGCAGGAGAGCGGCAATTACAAGTGCGAATATTACCTTTCTCGTAATCGTAATCCTTTGCTGTTGGTAATTTGTGACGCAGCGGGCCGAGCACGGGCGGCCATCGGAGAGCTTCACCATCTTTCTCCTTATGGGCAGGTGAGCGGTGGGCAATTGCCGGGATCCGGTTCGCCGATGGCTCTCGGTGCGCCGGGTGGAGTGAGCTGGATCACGAGATTCACCAGCGGGACGGCCCCTTCATTTCGGACCATGTGCACGTCGCCGGCTGGCTCGAAGAACGTTCCAAGAGGTCCAATTCTCACCGGTGTGCAGGTGTGATCGTCAGCCTCGTAGAAGCTCGCGGTGCCAGATTTGACCACCACAAAGCTCAGGCCTGGATGACTGTGCCAGCCTAGCCAGCCGCCTGGCTGAATCGTGACCTCCACGACGTAGAGCTGGAATTGGTCGATAGAGAGTTTGGCTTTCCAGTCACCAATCTTGGTGTACGACATGATCTCTGCGAATTGCGCCGCCTGGTTCGGATTGTTGAGGTCAATCACCCCCGAGACGGTCAGACCGCACGTTTGGGGTGGCGCTGCGCGGACCGGCAGCGCGGTTAGCGCGGCGAGAACGACCACCGCCAGGGTCATAAGAAGTGGTAGAATTAGTATTTTTTTGAAGTGAGTCAGTGGATTCATGGTTCTTCCTTTCTGTGTTGAGGCTGGATTGTTGTTGGCATGTTTGTATTCCGTGTTGGTTTTGAAATGATGTCCGTCGTCGGTGTCATCGGACCGGCTGGAAGTAGTGCTCCGCCATGTAGTCGGCGACCTCCCTACCAAGAATCTGCGCCTGTACGTCGGCGGTGCGGAAGTGGATGCCGGCCCAGATGCGAGCGCCGATGATTTCCGTGACAGCGTCCGAGAACCGGTCGAAGTAGCGCGTCTCACCTGGGAAGCGGCTGCTCGTTACGCCGAATCGAATCTCGTCGGTGCCGAAGAACATCTGCAGCACCCTGATGTGCGCGCCGTCGAGAGAGAGGTGCCCCGACGGGTGGTCAGGGTAAGGCGGGGTGGTAAGGGCCGGGCCAACACCCGCGACTGCCGGATCAAGCGAAGGATCGAATAGCGGCAGCCATGCCGGATCGGGTTCAGTAGCCGGGTTGCCGTCGCTGCCGGCCTCGCGGATCGCCGTTATTGGTCGCCAGAACTGCCAGTAATACTTGTCGTTCCAGCCGTTGATTGCGGCATCAGCGGCGCTCAGGTTCATCATCGCGAACAGAAGGGCGCTATCTACGATGTTTACTCCGTACGTCGGATCGTCAACCAGGTTCCGGGCGACTGCGTTCCACGCCGCTGGGACAGCGCTTTGCCAGAAGATCGCGGCGTGCGTCTGCTCTGGTGTGCGGGTTATACTTGTGAGCGAGCCGAGGTCTTTGACCTCGTTGAAGTCCTCCGCGTAAGCGGGGCTGGTGAGCGCATTCGGTCCGTCGGTGCGGAACTGCGAGGAGCTCTGCATTAGGAACGGCCGGACCCCGCCGACCCACGGAGTCGGGTCGAGCGCGTTATTCGGCGGCGTCGGCCGCCAGATGCCCGGTGCTGGCGGGTAGAGCGTCGGCGGCGGCCCGAAACGTCCGTCGTTTTGCCGGGCGGCGATCATCGCGCCAGCCGCGGCGTTCCCGGCGGCGATGCCGATGGTTTTGAACGGGCTGTCCGGTATCGCACGTAGTGCGGCCTCGTACGCCGCGTCCAACGAATCCTGCAACGTCGTCCTGTTCGGGAATGGGATGGATGGAGGCACCGTCTGAACAATATTCGAAAGCACCATGTACGCCGCGGTTGCGACAGCCGCGTCCTTCGAGGCCGTCGAGGCGAAACGCCTTTTCAGGAGATACGGGCGATAATGCATCGGCTCGATCGCGTTGACCGCGTCGTAGACGGCGCCCTGCGTCATCCCCATGTTGATCTGAAGAGCAGGCGCCGCCCCGCCAGCCGGCGCAGGGAACGCAACGAGCGTGTCCGTCGCGATGCGGTTCCAGTGCGGAACCTCGTTGGCCTGCGCCGCCGCGGGTGCGACGAGCGCCAGTGCGATGAGAAGTGGCAGAATTAGTACTTTTTTGAACTGAGTAAGCGGATTCATGGTTCTTCCTTTCTTTGTTGAGGCTGGATTGTTATTGGCATGTACAGCCGGAAATTCGGCCTGAGGTTACGCGGAAAATGCGGAGATCTTTTGAACGCCCGCGGATTACCCGCCACGGCGGGCAGGCTCCGGATGTGACGGATTGGGAGCGGTCAGGCGAAGATTTCTAAACAGAAGATAACAAAGGGAACAAAGATTCTGTTCTGCCCAAAATTAGAAAACCTTCGTTACCTTCGTTTCCTCTTGTTAGAAAAGAAACGTGATTGCGGCTTCAAGAAACGAGCGCAATGGCTCGATGGAAAATGCGCGCGTCGAGCGTCGCCAGTTTCATTCGATGTCTTTCGGCCAATTCGGCAAGATACAAATCGGTAAATTGCCTGCTTGATTGTGCGTCGATTCTTTGCGGTGAAAAATCATCCGGGATAAACCGACAGCGGTGGTTCCGAACAAATTCCGAAAGAGCGTTTCGGCAGGGCTGCGGTTCAGCCCGAAATGGAAACGTGTCGCCGCTGCTGATTCGCAAAAAGCCCAGTTCGCTAATCGGGCAAGTGGCCGTTTGTTTACCGCGTAACCAGGCCTCAACCCTGGGCTGGTCTTGATGGTCCTGCCAGATTGCGGCAATCAGTATGTTGACATCAAGCAGGTAAATCACGGCGGAAACTGTTCAAGCGCTTTGAAGATTTCTTCGCGCGAAATCGGCCGGCCAATGGAAAGCAATGAGTGTTTCCCCTTCCGGCGAATGATTCGAACCTTGTTCCGTGGTTTTGGCTTCGGCCTTTCCATTCGAACCAAAACCAGGCGACCGTCGCCTTCCGGCAGAACGTTAACGACGTCGCCCGCGTCAATGTGGGCTTCCTTTCGAGCCTTGGCCGGTATCACCATCTGTCCGCGACCGTAAATTGTTGCATGCATGAATAGACTGTGATGTAAGCAATGCTTACATGCAAGCAATCTGTCGGAATCGCTCATAACCATCTTCCCCGGCAACTGCGGAATGCTTAGGCGGAGATTCTAAACAGAAGATGAGAAAGAAAACAAAGATTCTATTCTGCCCAAGCTAGAACGACCTTCGTTACCTTCGTTTCCTTTTGTTAGAAATGAAACGCGATTGCGCGAGTCTGACGGATGGGACTGAATTTTTGTGGAAAAGTTCGTTTCGGCTAGCAGCCGCTGCAACGGATGCGAAGCAACGGCCAGGCTTTCAAACCAACACGCGAGCCGCGTGTGCTCCCCAGACAGGGCAGAATGATCTCTTTTTCTGGGCAGAACGAACCCGCTTCGCAAGACTACGGCGAGGCAGGCTATCTGCTGGCAGCCTTGGCTGCGGCAACGATCTTGTCGAAGCGCTTATCACCGCGCAAAGAATCCCAGCATGGATTGAACTTGAGATCGCCGTATGTTGGGCCGTTCGGGATCTTCGCGACAATTTCGAGTTGCTCCAGCGCGCGGTCGCGCTCGCCGGTCCACGCGTAAACAAGCGCCGAGTCGGCGACGTTCAGAGGACCCCAATACGAGTCCTTGGCAATCGGCATGAGATCGACCGCGCGCCGTGCCTCGCGGATTGCCTCTTCTTTTTTGCCAAGCCCAGCATCAAGGATCGCGATTTGCTCGAAGTACGATTCATCCTTGACCTTGTTCTCCCACGCCGCGTCCACCCTTTTCCGCGCAGCTGCAAACACCGCCAGCGCCTTCTGCTTATCGCCACGCGCACGCGCAACTTCTCCGTTAGCCCAACTCTCCGGAGGTTGCCCCGGCTCGTGAACAAAGGCGAACTTCGCAGAAGTAGCGGCAACCACCCGATTCGCCGCGTCGTAATCCCGCAGGTAAAGAGTTGTGGTGAATCGAACTCTCCATATCCATTCATACGGACTAAACTCGAGCGGCACTTGTGCTAGAAGAGCCTGAGCCGCGACTGGCTCACCCTGCGCCAGCTTGAGCTCAGCTAGTCCAAGCTGAGTCCAAGGGCCGTGTAATATGCCACTCGCAGCATCCTTCGCGAAGAGCTGTTCCAATTCCTTGTAGCGGCGCATCTCAAGTAAAGTACGCCTGCGATAGTATGCGACCTCAATGTTGCGTGGGTCGAGTTCGCTCGCTTTTTGCAAGTTGGCGAGCGAAGCATCCCAGCGGTTTTGGCGCTTATCAATCCTGGCCCCTATCACAAGCGCTTCAGAATTATTCGGCAACTTGCGGAGAGTAATGGTCACTTCGTCGCGTGCTCGATCGAAATCACCAGTGTGAAGATTAGCGTAGTAGTAATAGCGAGCCAGTTCTAGATGAGCCTCCCCCAAGTCCGGCCGGACCCGCAACGCCGCGTCCGCCGCTTTCTTTGCCAACTCGAGCTGCTTGGGATCCCCGTTGTCCAAATCGCATTGCGTTTTCGCGAGGGCGCAATAGGCCAGGGCAAAGTTCGGATCGCGCTGCGTCGCCTTTTCAAGCAGTTCCACTTTTTGGTTCAGGCTTTTGTCCCAGCCCCCCCAATCGTCCACGTCGCCGATGGCATTGGCCTGTGTATAGAAGGCATAGGCCACTGGATCGGCAGTCGGCCGTTCCGCGATCGCGGCTTTTTCCGTCGCTGAGAGCTTGGCTTGAAGTTGATTGGTGATTTGTTGGGCGATCTCAGTCTGAATCGCAAATACGTCTGCCACATCGCGATCGTAATGCTCCGCCCAGATGTGAGTGTCCGTGCGCGTGTCGATTAGCTGCGCATTCACCCGAACTCGCCCGCCCGCGCGTTGAACACTGCCTTCGATCACGTGCGAAACACCCAAAGCTTTTGCGATCTCACGAAGGTTGCGTTCCAAGTCGCTTTTGTATTTCATCACACTCGTTCGGCTGATGACTTTCAGGTCGGCAACCTTCGCAAGATTGGTGAGGATTTCGTCTTGCACGCCGCCGGCGAAATATGCGTTTTCTTCGTCTTTGCTGAGATTTTCAAACGGCAACACGGCAATCGATTTTTCTGGCGCGCTCTTCTCTACCGGTTCCAGCGCAGTCGGCTGCTTCGCTTCTTCGACAAGCTTCTCAAAGCGCGGATCGCCACGCAATGGGTCCCAGAGCGGGTCGAGCCTAAGAAGGGCCGGCGTAACAGGCGTTTCGAAGTAAAACCCACCATAGTATGGCATTTGTAACAGCCGAGCGAGAGTCAAGATCGCCTGGCTATTCGCGCCGAACATTGTCTGAATTACAGCGAGGTTTTCTTCGAGGCCAGGTCCATACACTCGGTCTTTAGCGCTCGGCAAAAGCGCGATTGCACGTTCGGCTTCTTTTAAAGCTGAGTCCTTCTCCCCGAGCGCGGCATAAGCCAGAGACAGCAGTGCCGCAAAGTCGGGGTTATCTGGTTGATTTTTGCAAAGCTGTTCGAGCGTGTTGCGCGCTTGTTCAGCCGCAACTTTTGCTCCAGCCGTATCGCTCGCGACGCGTTGATGTAAAGCCAGTTCGACCTGAGTAATGGCCTTGATGGTCTCAGAAGCAGAGGGCGGTCGAGCCTGTCGCGCCTGCAGCAATCGAATCACCTCAGCGTAGTTTCGTTCTAGTCTCAATTGAGTCATTTTGATTCCGAGAGCAATCGGAGATGGAGTCTGCGCGTCGATCTGTGACAAGAATTTAGCAGCTTGCTCCAAGTTACCCTCGGCCTGATAAATGCCAGCCTTTGACGCCATCAGATTTGGCTCATTGGGGACGATGTCCAGCGCTCGATCGTAGAGCTTTAGCGCTGCTTGGAATTGTCGAAGTTCCGCGTGAGTCGATGCCGCCTGAACAAGTAACTCCACGTTCCGCGGATCGAGGGCGAGGGCTTGCTCCCAGTAGGCAACGCTTTGATCCCAGTGTCCCTCGCGTCGGCTAACTGCGCCGAGACCCACTACGGCATCGCTGCTGCCTGGTAATATTTTCTGAACGTGTTTGAAGGTGGTTTTGGCAAGCCCGTAATCACGCAGCACCCAATATTGGTAATAACCCAAGGCGAGCAGAGTTTCGGGAGAGTTCGGCTGGAGTTTCTGCGCAGTATCCAACGCACTTTTAGCCGCATCGCGCCGAGCGGCAGTTATGTCGCCGGCTTCGCGGAAGTAAAGAAGAGCGTGCCCACGAGAAAGCCGCGCCCAACCCAGCGCAAAATTGGGGTCGAGCTCCACCGCCTGTTCATAAGAACTGATGGCTTTTCCTAGGGCATCGAACTCGCTACGTGCTTCGAAAGCGAGGCCGCGCAAATACGCATCGTAAGCCTCCGGATTGTTTGTTGGTTTGACTGCCAACGCTTGTTCCTCGCGACTGGTGAGCTTCGCTTGCAACGACTCTGCAATTCCTTTGGCGATCTCGCTCTCTACGCTAAAGATGTCTGTCAACTTCCGATCATAGGTCTCGGCCCAGAGGTGGGAATCGGTCTGGGCGTTAAGCAGCTGAACATTGACCCGCACCTGATCGGCTGCTTTTTGCACGCTACCCTCAAGAATGTTCGCTACGCCAAGCTGCTTCGCGATCTCGCGCAGATTCCTGGGTTTGCTCTGATATTGCTGCGTGGAAGTGCGCGAGATTACTCTTAAGTCTGCGATCTTTGCCAGACGCGTCAGAAGTTCCTCTTGAATGCCGTCCGCAAAATAAGCGTTGTCCGGATCGCGGCTTAAGTTTTGAAACGGCAGGACTGCAATACTTTTTTCGGGGAGTGAATTCGTCGTCAGATTCCGATGCCAGTAGAACGGAAGAGCCAACGCCAAAGCCCCTATCGCCGCTGTGAGGGCGACCAGTGATGCCGCCAGCAACGCACTACTCGGATTGCGCCGCACCCATTTCCTTCCTCGCGCGAAGATCCCGGTGCGCCGGCCGCGGATCGGCTTGTTCTTTAGCCAGCGTTCAAGATCTTCGGCGAGCGCGAGGGCGGATGAGTAACGGCGCTGTGGATCTTTTTCGAGGCACTTCAGGCAGATGGTTGCAAGGTCGCGATCTATTTTTGGATTTAAGAGGCGCGGCTGCCGCGGCTCGGTGTCCAAAACAAGTCGGACGGTTTCAAAGGTTGTTCCCCCAGCAAAAGGTGGATGGCCAGTGAGCAGTTGGTAAAGCACTGCGCCCAGTCCGTAGATATCCGTGGCGCTAGCGACGCGCGCGTTATTTCCCACTGCTTGTTCCGGCGCCATGTAACTTGGCGTGCCCACAACTTCCATCGTGCGCGTGACCGTGCTCTCTGTTTCGACAAGCCGTGCCAGCCCAAAATCGGTGAGATGCGGTTCGCCTTCTGCGTCGAGCAGAATGTTTCCGGGTTTGATGTCTCGATGGAGGATGCCGTGCTCATGCGCATAGTGAACCGTGCGGGCCAGTTTGGCGATCAGTTCCGCTGCGTGACGGATCGGCATCGGTTCGCGCTTCGCGACGGCATCGAGTTGGCCACCGTCCACGAATCCCATGCTGAAGTAACAGGCGCCGTCGCGCTCCCCGACTTCGTAAATCGGGACGATGCACGGATGGCTCAGGCTGGCGGCTGCTTCTGCTTCGAGCCGAAAGCGCTTCACGTGTGCTTCTGTCGCCCAGTGAGCGAGACCAATCACTTTGAGCGCCACTGTGCGGTTAAGACTTTTTTGGTGGGCCCGATAAACTACGCCCTGGCCACCGCGTCCGATTTCTTCCAGCAATTCGTAATCGCCGAAATCTTTCGACATTCGCGTAGTGGTTGGCCCAAACGCCTCGTCAGCTTTGTTGTCGAGTAAGCCGAGACCACTCCGAAACAGGCATACGCTGCAAAGTCCCTCCGGCGCATCCGCGAACACTGTGCCCCCGCATTCTGCGCAAACTTTGCTGGCGTTTGTCATCCTGGTCTCCGGCCGATTTATCGTCTCCACTTGTACTGCCCGAAATTCTTTCACAGGTTACGTTTGCAATACGGCGATGAAATGTCGCAGCTCATCCTCGACGTCGTCCGGCACCGCGACCGTGTGAGCAATCTCTTCCTGCAACAACTGCCGATAGCGATGACGCAGGCGGTGAAACGCTTGTTTCACGGCGTTTTCAGTCATTCGCATTTCGGCGGCTATCTCCGCCTGCGAAGGCTGGCCGGATTCCCCGGCGAGTAATTCCTTCAAGCGATCGAACAACGGCAGTTTGCCAGCGGCCTCATACTCGGCTCGGAGCCGGGTGAGGACTTGGTCCAATAACGTTAATGCCCAACGACGCTCGTAAATGCGATCGGCGCTCAATTTGTGGGCTGGTTCCTGGTCGGTGCGTTCGCGCGCGAGCAAATCCTCCAGCGAAACCAGAGGCCGGCCTTCTCCTCGTTTGACGGTTAATTCGCGATGCCGCGCCTTGGAGAGAAAATTCTTGAGCGACGCCAGCAGATAAGAACGCAAACGTCCCCTTTCCTGCCTGACAGTTTCGAGGTCCCGCCGTTCGAGCAGCCGTGCAAAAAAAGCTTGAGTGAGATCCTGTGCTTCCTCTGGCTTACAGCCTTCGCGTCTGACGAAGCCGTACAGTGGCCACCAGTAAGTGCGGCAAAGTTTTTCCAGCGCTGCCTTAGCCTCCGTTGATTGACCTTGCGCTGCCAGCACCACGCTCCAATGCGTGGTGGTAAATGCAGCTGCACCGTTTTGAGTGCTTTGACCAGTCGCGCTCCCCGGTGCTCCGTTAGCTACCGCAGGCACGCACCGATACAACCAAAAAGTCGCGCGAAAATCAAGTCTGCACTCTGCGACGTTTTTTTGTCCTGCTGGTGGACAATCAAAATCGGCTCAGAAAGATTTCGCCAATCGAGAGAAACTTTCCCGTTTACGAATTACCTCTTGGGCGTTTCAATTAGCTCGTGACCGAGCAGAAGAAAATTTTTGGAACCGATGGCGTGCGCGGAGTCGCTAACGCCGAGCCAGTCACTGCCGAGACTGCACTCAAACTCGGTCGCGCTGCGGCGTACGTCTTCGCCCAAATGAATCCGCGCAGAACGCCTGACGGGGCGCGTCCGAAAATCGTGCTCGGGAAGGACACGCGTCTTTCCGGTTACATGCTCGAAAATGCGCTCGTGGCGGGAATCACCTCGCTCGGAGTGGACGTTCTCGTTATCGGACCGTTGCCTACACCCGGTGTCGCTTACATCACGCGATCGCTGCGCGCCGACGCCGGCATCGTCCTTTCCGCGTCGCATAATCCTTATCAGGACAACGGCATCAAATTTTTCCGGCACGACGGTTACAAGCTGGACGATCAGATCGAGGAAAAAATTGAGCAGCTCGTTTTCACCGGTGAGATCGATTCTATCCGGCCGACGGCGAACAAAATCGGACGCGCCACGCGAATCGATGATGCGCTCGGCCGCTATGTGGAATTCGCCAAGGCAAGTTTTCCGCGGGGAATGTCGCTCGAGGAAATGCGGGTCGCTGTTGATGTCGCAAACGGCGCCGCTTACAAATCGACGCCTTGCGTTTTGCGCGAGCTGGGCGCGGACGTCGCCGTTGCTCATAACCAGCCCAATGGCATGAACATCAACGACGGCTGCGGCAGCATGCATCCGGAGGAGATTCAGCGCATTGTCCAGGTGAGCGGTGCGGATGTGGGCATTGCTCACGACGGCGATGCAGATCGGGTTCTGCTTTGTGATGAGGACGGCGAGATTGTGGATGGCGATGAAATTCTCGCCATAGCGGCGCTCGACCTTCTCGAGACGGGTCGGCTCGAGCAAAACACGCTGGTAGCCACCGTGATGAGCAATTTCGGCCTCAATGAAACGCTTGTTCAGCATGGCGGAAATGTAGTGCGGACGAAAGTCGGCGATCGCTATGTGATCGAAGAAATGGTGCGGCAAAAACTGAATCTCGGCGGCGAACAAAGCGGTCACGTCATCTTTCGCGATTTCACCACAACCGGTGACGGCATCATCACTGCGCTTCAAGTATTGCGCATCATGCACAAAACTGGCCAGCCGTTAAGTAAGTTGAAGAAGTGCCTGCAAAAGTATCCTCAGGCTCAGCGCAATTTGCCAGTGAAAGAGAAGCGGCCGCTGGCCGAGCTGCCTACGGTCATGAAGTTGGTAAACGACGCGGAGCAAGAGCTCTCTGGCAAAGGCCGCGTGCTGCTGCGTTATTCCGGAACCGAGCCAAAAATTCGTCTACTGATCGAAGGCCGCGAGGCTGCCATGATCGACAAGCAAGCAGACCGAATTGCAGACGCAATTCAAAGCGCGATTGGAGTATAGGATAGAATAAGACCTATACGACATATGAGTCTCCTACGCGTAATCGAAGCGCTCCTGTTCAGCGCGCAAAAACCGCTTTCGATCCGTGAGATTACCACGGCGATCAAGGGCGCAGAGGACGATCCCGCAGGCGCGGGACCTAACGAGTTCTCGCGCGTGCGCGAAGCCGAAGTTGCCGCCGCGCTCGAACAGTTGAAGATCGATTACATCGAGCAGGAACGGGCCTTTCAACTGATTGAAAAAGCGGAAGGCTGGCAGCTCGCGACCGATCCGCAATACGCCCAGTGGGTGCGCCAGCTTTTTCCCGCGCCAAAGCCGGCGCGGCTGAGCGCGCCTGCGCTTGAAACGCTGGCGATCATCGCATATCGCCAGCCCATTACGCGCGCCGACGTGGAAGCGGTTCGCGGTGTGAATATCGACGGCGTGCTGCAAACATTAATGGAGCGCGGCCTGGTCAAGATCGCTGGCCGCGCCGAAATCCCCGGCCGCCCGCTTCTTTATGAAACAACACAGTTTTTCCTCGATCACTTCGGGCTGCGCAATCTCGAGGAATTGCCAAACGTCGAAGAGTTGCGAAGGCACAATCTGCCCATCGCTTCTCCGCGACCGCAACCAATAAGCGCTGACACGCCGCCTTCCGGGTAGCGCACGCGTCTCGCGTGCTGGCAAAAGCGTCTCGCTTTTGCGAACTTTTATTGTGTTTCCGATCAACTCGAAGTTCGTTTTAGCGAGACGCCAAAACCAACACGCGAGACGCGTGCGCTACCCGGTTCACGTCATTGCCGCGGTTGCCCTATTAACATCGACTTCAGCATTTGCAGAAATACAGGCTGCTGATTGCGCACGCGCCGCAAAGTATTCCGAGGGCAGACGCGGTGCCTCCATGCTGGTAATGCAAAATGGCCGGACGATTTTTGAACACTATGCCAATGGGGGATCGGCCAGCGGAAGATGGCCGATCTTCAGCGGCACAAAAAGTTTTTGGGGAATCGCCGCACTCGCCGCGGTGCATGATGGACTATTCCGGCTCGACGATCTCGTCTCCGATACGATCACTGAATGGAAGAGTGATCCACGCAAATCACGGATCACCATTCGCCAGTTACTGAATCAGACTGATGGCATTGAAGGCGCGTCGCGTCTTCAGCGCCCATCGATCAGAGATCGAAACACGATGGCGATTCGATTGCCGACGGTTACTGAACCCGGCGCCGCTTTCATTTACGGTCCGAGTCATCTTCAGATTTTTTCCGAGCTGCTGCGCCGAAAATTAAAAGGTCGTAGCACAATCGCATACTTCGAAGGGCACGTGTCGGGCCGGCTTGGACTCCGCCGCCTTAACTACAAAAAGGATTCTCTCGGCAATCCGCTGCCAGCGACCGGATTTGAATTGACTGCGCGGGAATGGGCGCGACTGGGCGAGCTGATTCTGGGGAATGGTAATTATCACGGGCGGCAAATTGTTCCGGCAGCCTTATTGCGCGAAGCGCTGGTTGGTTCATCAGCAAATCCTTCGTACGACCTCACATTTTGGTTGAATCGGCAAGCGCCGACTGCACCGGAGGGCGACATGGAACGAATGCTCGATTTACCATGGCAGAACGCGCAATGGACAGATGTTTGCATTTGCAAGGACGCGCCCGCCGACATGGTCGTGGCGCTCGGCTCGGGTTATCAGCGTTTGTTTGTTATTCCGTCGCTGAAGGCAATCATTGTGCGGCAAGGTTCCAATGCAAAATTTTCGGATGCGCATTTCCTGCGCCTGGTACTTGGCCGGCAGGGTTGACTTCGCAAAGCATTTCTAGAACGATTCATGATCGTATGAACAAATTCGCCCTCGGTTGCGGCGTCCTTCTCGCCATTCTGCTATTCATCGTCGTCATTGCTGCCCTTGCGCTGGGCGGCAGTTACAATCGTCTCGTCCGCTTGCAACAAGCTGTGGATCAAAGCTGGGCGCAGGTGCAGAACGTCTATCAGCGGCGGGCAGATTTGATTCCGAATCTGGTGAACACAGTTTCGGGCGCAGCCAACTTCGAGAAATCGACCCTCACCGAAGTCACGAATGCGCGCGCCAGCGTCGGGCGTGTGCAACTTGACCCGAACAAAGCGCCTACCGACGCTGCGCAACTCGAGCGATTTCAGGCCGCGCAAGGACAACTGAGCAACGCGCTTTCGCGTTTACTAGTCGTAGTGGAGCGTTATCCGGAACTGAAGGCCAACCAGAATTTTCTCAGTTTGCAGGCGCAATTGGAAGGAACCGAGAACCGAATTTCAGTCGAGCGCGGAAACTTCAATACCGCCGTGCAAAACTACAACGTGGCGGTGAAGAGTTTCCCCACAAATTTGGTTGCCGGTATGCTTGGTTTTGCCCCGAGACCTTTCTTCACTGCTCAAGCGGGCGCGGAACGGCCGCCGCCTGTGCAATTTAATTTTGGCACGCCTGCTCCGGCTCCTGCGGCGACGGCAGCGCCATAAGGTGATTCTCGATTTTGCTGTAGCGGCGGGCGTGTCGCCCGCGATCGTACAGCCGACACGGCTGCCACTACAGATATTGCGCGCCAAACAAGTCGCTCTGTTGATCGCGGCATTGCTTGCATCCCTGGCAATAGAGTCGCAAGCCGCGGAAGTGATTCCGCCGAAGCCCGATCGTTACTTCAACGATTACGCCGGCGTTGTTTCAAAGGAAGCCGCTTATCGCTTTAACGAGCAACTGGCACAATTCGAGCGTGAAACCTCTGATCAAGTCGTGGTCGCGGTTTTTGCCAAGATGCAGAGCGACTCAGACGTCGCGGACTACACGCGGCGCTTGGCACAGGCGTGGGGCGTGGGTCAAAAGGAACGCCGCAATGGCGTGGTGCTCTTCGTGTTCGTCCAGGATCGCAAGATGTTTATTCAAGTCGGTTATGGGCTGGAAGGCGCGCTGCCAGACATCACTGCGTTCGATATCACCGAGTACCACATCAAACCGCTTCTCCGGAATGGCGACTATCAGGCCGGCCTCGCCACTGGCATTGATCTGATCTGCGAGGCGATCCGTGGCGAGTACAAGGGATCGGGCAAAACGGTTGCCGAACAACATCACGGCAGCGGCGCTCCGAGCCTCTTGTTCTTCATCATTTTTGTCATCGTACTAATCATCATTTCCAGGGTGATGCGGCGATTTGGTGGTTACGGCTATTCATCTGGCCGAGGCGGCCCAATATTTTTGCCGACCGGTGGCGGTGGAGGATGGTCGTCCGGAGGCGGTGGCGGCGGATTCAGCGGCGGTGGCGGCAGTTTTGGTGGCGGAGGCGCAGGATCGAGTTGGTAGCAAATGCGAAGCAGAGAATTCCTTAGCAAGCTGGAGCACGACCGGATCGTGCACGCGATTCGTGAAGCCGAATCAAAAACTTCCGGCGAGATTCGCGTTTATGTTCAACGCGGCAAATTGAACGCCGATCCACTGATTGTGGCGCAGAAAAAATTTCAGCAGCATAAGATGGACAAGACACAGGACCGCAATGCCGTGCTCCTGTTCGTTGTACCGCGAGCACATACATTCGCCGTAGTGGGCGACAGGGCGATTCACGAGAAATGCGGCGACGAGTTCTGGCACCGTATTGTGGAAGGAATGCGGGCACATTTTCAAAACGAAAAGTTCAGCCACGCGCTGGTCGAAGCGATTAAGGAAATCGGCGAAGTGCTAGCCGCGCATTTTCCGAAAACATCCAAATCGGCCAACGAATTGCCCGACGACATTGTGCAAGGCTAATTTCCGACGCGCCCGGCTCTGGCGCCCGTGTCACCCCGGCACTTGCAAAAATGCCAGGTTGGGGTTTATTGGACGCTTCGCAGCGAGTTTTTGAAATTACGCCGTTGGTCCCTGGGTCTCCATCGCTGGATGCGAGGCTGCACTCGCCAGGGGGAACCCGGCGCAAAGGAATATCGGAAAGTAGATACCGGAAACCGGAAAGAAGAACTATCCGCAATCGGCTATCCACAATCCGCAATTGAATTATGCCAATCCGTTACGGTCGTTTTGAAATGCCGAAAACTCTCGGCAAAGACGAGAGCACAGCCTCAGACACCTATGCCAAATTTACTGCCGAACCGTTCGAAGCCGGTTACGGACACACCGTTGGGAACTCTCTCCGGCGTGTTCTGCTTTCCTCTTTGGAAGGCGCGGCCATCACCGCGGCAAACATCACAGGCGCGCAGCATGAGTTCGCCACGCTACCAGGCGTGGTCGAGGACGTGACCGACATCGTCCTCAACCTGAAGAAAGTGAAATTCAAAGTGGACGGCCAGGACCACGAGCCGAAGAGACTTTCGCTTGCCGTGAACAAAGAGGGCGAAGTGACCGCGGGCGACATCCAGACCATCCAGGGTTTTGAAGTGCTGAACCCGAAGCAGGTGATCTGCACTCTCGACCGGAAACATAAATTTGATGCCGAGCTCGATGTGCGCGTCGGCCGCGGCTTTGCCACCGCGGAAGAGAACAAGCGTCCGGATCAGCCTATCGGCCTTATCCCAATCGATTCCATCTTTTCGCCGGTCACGCGTGTGAAATACGCAGTGGAAAACACCCGTATCGGTCAGCGCACCGATTACGACAAACTCATCCTCGAAATCTGGACCGACAGGCGTTTGACGCCGGATGACGCCTTGCTCCAGGCATCTGCGATTCTGCGGCATCACCTCGACATATTTGTGCACTACAACGAAGAAGTGATCGAATTCGACCAGACGCCGGCCGGGGTGAGCGAAGAAAACATCAAGCTAAAGAAGCTGCTCAACATGAGTGTGAACGAGATCGAGCTCAGCGTGCGCGCTGCGAATTGCCTGAACAACGCGAACATCACGACGGTGGGCCAACTTGCCCAAAAAACCGAGGCCGAAATGCTGAAGTATCGCAATTTCGGCAAAAAATCGTTAAACGAAATCAAGGACAAACTGCAACATCTTGGCTTGAGCCTGGGCATGAAATTCGATCCCGGCCTGATAGACGTGCCGGTGAGCGGCGATGGCGCCGGCGCCAGCGGACCAGCTGGCGCAGAGTAGGCGTTGGATTAAGGATTACGTTTCTGCGTCATGCGACATCAAAAAAAGACTATCAAGCTTGGTCGCACGGCTGAGCACCGCAAAGCGCTGCTGGCGAATCAGGTCTGTTCACTAATCGAACATCAACGTATCAAGACCACGCTGGCAAAGGCAAAGGCAGTTCGACCGCTCGCAGAGCGAATGGTTACGCTTGGGAAGAACGGATCGATTCACGCACGCCGCACCGCCCTGGCGACCTTGCGCCAAAAGAATGCGGTCAAGAAATTGTTTGACGACATCGCGCCAAGATCAGCGGAGCGCAATGGCGGATACACGCGTATTGTAAAGCTTGGCCAGCGTAAAAGCGACTCCGCCTCGATGGCGTTCATCGAGTGGGTTGATATGGCAGAGGTCATTCAGGAAAAGGCGGCAGAGCAAAAAAAGCCGAAACGAAAACGAGCCGAAGCAAAACCAGAGCAAACAGAACCGGAGCGCGCAGAGCCAAAGAAGGAAGAGTCGGCTGCGAAAGAAGAAAAGCCGACCGTGGCGCCGCCGCCAGCGGAGGAGCCGAAGCCGAAAAAGCGGCGCTGGTTTGGCAGAAAATCGGAAGAGGGCGAGAAATAAATTTTAGAGCAACGCACACCGACCTGCGAGAAAGCGCGTCCGCATCACTCAGATGCCTGCGGCAATTTGCGGGACGTGTCGGGGCTGTCGGTTGGCGAATTGCTTCAGGCGATCGGTACTAACTCCGATAGCTTGATGCTATGTGAGGCTGAATGAGAAAAATGCGTTTGGTGGGGTGCCAAGCAGACAATCTCGGCGCCTAATGAAAACAAAGACTCATCTCATCACACTCAAACCCACCAAACGCGTCACGATGAAAAACTAAGCCATTCGCCATGGCAAGTATCAAATGCTGTATGCCGATAAAATTCCGAATCGAGCTTTTTCTGATAGAATTGGCCGGCCTTTGATCGGGGGACATATAACAGCGGGATGATTCCAAACCCTTATCTCTTTATCGTTATTTTCATTGGTGTGGCGCTGGCCTTTCCACTGATCCCACTCGCGTTAGCCTGGATCTGGCGGCGATTTTTTCAGCCGCCAAAACCGGGCGCGGGAAAAAACGCGACCTACGAGTGCGGGGTGGAATCTATTGGTGAAGCGCAAATTCAATTCCAGTCACAGTATTATCTTTACGCGATCATCTTTTTGATCTTCGACGTCGAGGTGGTTTTTCTCGTGCCGTTTGCGGTCGCATTTACCGGATTGCCCGTCGGCGCGTTCATCGCCATTCTGATTTTCCTGTTCCTGCTGATCGAGGGTCTTATTTGGGCTTGGGGCAAAGGCTGTTTAGCTTGGCAGCGTTAAAAGCGTTGCAAGAGTTACATCGTTACAAAAGGACATGATCGCGGCGTTGTAACGATGTAGTTTTGTACGATGAGCGAAGGGCAAATTGACGAAGCATTACGCACCGAGCTGCAACGACAGGGAGTCTGGGTGACTTCGATGCAGGAGCTTTACAACTGGGGACGCAAAAACTCCATCTGGCCGCTGCAATTCGGTCTCGCCTGTTGCGCGATTGAGATGATCGCCACGGCAGCCTCACGCTACGACATCGCGCGCTTTGGCGGTGAAGTTTTCA
>Ga0307278_10000392_pt1 | contig 22347 bp, 23 predicted proteins | sample ER_DNA_117_FD_194482 | JGI IMG/M metagenome (GOLD analysis project Ga0307278, IMG submission 194482) | Bulk soil microbial communities from the East River watershed near Crested Butte, Colorado, United States - ER_DNA_117 | ecosystem: Environmental > Terrestrial > Soil > Floodplain | place...
GCCCTGCGCAGCTACCGGCAGCGTTACCGCCGCTTCGGGCGCTGAGCGTCTGACCGCGGAAAGGCCGGTCTTGGCGTGGTCCGGCTCGGGGAACATATCGAGTCGGGGACGCCTCAGCTAGATCACCCAGGCCGGATCGTGATCACTGCCGTCGCCGCCCCACCTTTGTCCGCCGCTGTTAGCCTCCCGGCCCATGACGGATCTCGTCGGCCCGCCTGAGATCGCCACGCTGCTCGGCGTCTCGCGTGGGAGCGCCCGGCGGTACGTCGAGCACCCGACCTTCCCGCCACCCGTCGCCCGGATACGCGGCAAGAGGATGTGGGCGGGGAGCGACGTCGAGAAGTGGGCGCGGGCGACCCTGCCGCTTCCCGGGGCTCGAGGCCGCGAGGCCCCCTGAAAGCCCCTGGGACTGGGGCGCGACTGGGGCGCCCGCCCAGGATCCCGCTCGCCACTCGGCTCGCGCACGGGGTCGCTGTTATAGACACCGCCGTCATCGCTGGTCTCCGAGGGCGCGGGAGGCGTTGAGGTCCAGCTCGTGAGGTGCACAAACACGATCTCCCTGCAAATCAGCCGATCCGGCGGCCTGACCGAATTTGCGCCCTCACAGGGAAGCGTGAGGGTTGCGCAAAATCGGTCCGCGCTGATCAACTCGCTGATTTGCAGGTGAAATTGAATTTACGCACCCCACAGCGCCTCACACCCACGGAGTGGCACCTCGAGGTGCTCGTCCGGAATGCGGGCAAGCTCGTCACCCAGCGCCAGCTCCTTCAGGAGGTTTGGGCCCCGCAATACGAGAAGGAGACGAACTACCTTCGGGTCTACCTCGCACAGATCCGGGCGAAGCTCGAGCCGGACCCTTCGAGGCCGCGCTACTTCATCACACAGGCGCGCATGGGCTATCGGTTCGAGTGTGAGCTTCGCTCGGAGCAGCAGCCCCTGCCTCGCTCTGAAAGCTAGCTCTGGTCTGGCTGTTCGCTATCGCGACGGCCGAGGCGGCGGTGGAGAGTCCATGGAGCTCGACTGGTTGACCTGTTTTCCGCCGCTGCTCTCGATCGGCCGCGATCGGTCGGAGCAATAACGGCACTATTTGCAGGTAGTTCTCGGGGCGATCTTCCGTGCGTCAAACAGACTGGGCAGCAAACGATGGATTTCAGAGCCGCACTTCGCGCCTAAACAGGCAACGAAATACATCGTTTTGCACGTACTTTGAGAGACGGGAGCGACGGGACTCGAACCCGCGACCTCCGGCGTGACAGGCTTGTTCCATGGAAGCAACGATTGGCGACGATTGACGCGCTATCGCTCTATTGATGCGGCCCTGCGGGCTTCTGGCGCCTGATTTGCGCATGATTGCGTAGGCTCGATTTCGGGCGTTTGCTGCCCTTCTGCTGCCCGAGAGCCCTCAAACGCGGGCGCTCGGCCGACCTGCGGTGCGGCTGGGCGGCGGGCCCTGTGGGGTGCGCAAATTCGGTCCGCGTCGATGAACTTGCTGGTTTGCAGGCGAAATTGAATTTACGCATCCACACGGCTCTCAGTCTCGCGACGGCTTAGCGCGCGCCGATGTACTCGTGCAGGAACTTGATCTCGAAGCTCTGCTGCTTCGACTTGAACTTGACGACATCCCCGATCGAGACGATGCCCACCACCCCGCCGCGGTCGGTGACCGGTAGGTGCCGGATCCGTCGGTCCGTCATCAGTGCCATGCATTCGTCGATCGACGTCTGCGGCGTGACAACGACGAGCGGTGAGGACATGATCTCCCGAACGGAGGTTTCGTCGTCGGTGCGCCCCTCGACCGTCACACGACGGAGGTAATCCCGCTCGGTGATCATCCCTGTGATCTCGCCGCGCTCCGTCACGAGCAGCGACCCAACGTTCGCCTCGACCATCCGCTTCACCGCTTCGAACACCGATGCGTCCGCCTCAATCTGGAGGACGTCATGGCCCTTCTCCTCAAGGATCTCCGACACCTGGTTCACGTCGCCTCCTGAACCCCGTGGGGTGCACAAACAGGATCACAGGCTGGGGGTTCGTATTCAAGGAGTACGCCGGCCTAGGGGTTGCGGATCTGGCTTGTGCCACGACGCTGAGCGTGGAAACAAGGGGCAGAACAGCCTTGCCGGCCTCTATGGCGCCGGAAACGCCCTCATCGATCGTGAGCGCGGCCTGAGGGTGGCCGTCGGCGCAGTCGCTCATCCGGGAAGGACGAGGGTGAGCAGTTGGCGTCGGTCGCGACGTGCGGGTGCTAGGGCCGATCTCTCGTCTGGGGCTGGTTCCGTTGTTGCGCTCTGTTGAGAAGACGACCGCGAAGGCATCGGTCCGCAGTTGGGCGGGGAGGCAGTGTTGAAGTCTCGCGACGAACCTGCTCTTATCTGAGCCCGGGGCAATCGGGGAAAGGGAGGTTCTTGATGAAGAAGTTGCTTTCGCTTTTCGCGCTCGTGCTTGCTGCTGCCGCGGTGGTTTCGCCCGCGAGCGCGAACCAGCCGGCCCATCACAACACCGAAGACGTGACAGGCGACGAGATCGTCTGCGGGAGCACGGTCTATACGGTCACGTCCGGAGTCCTCGCAGTCTGGACTCACGAAGGCGCGAGTGCGTCCGGAAACGCAAACTTCACCGTAACCATCGTTCCCATGGGCGTCGTTCTCGAGGATGCCGACGGGAACGTCTACTCGATCAAGGGCGCGGAGTGGTTAGGCGGCACCTTCAACGCGCAGACGGGCACGACCCAGTTCACCGATACGGACTTCTTCACCATCCTCAGTTCGGGGGGAGGGGTCGTCGGCACCGTTCGCGCGGTCTTCCACATAAGCCCGACCGGCGAAATCGTCGACCTGAACTTCGGAACCTGCCAGCTGCCCGAAGAGGAATAGCGCGAGAAGAGAGCCTGGCTGCGCCACCCTGCTCGAAGGGAGGCGCAGCCAAAATCTCCTCCCCAGCGACCACGCCCGCGTCATCAGGCTGTCCAAGGAGATCAGCCACCGTCTGCGGCGGCAGCCGGCACCAGATGAGGTCACGATCGAAATCATTCCTTCGCCGGAGGGCTACGGCCGGGGAGGAGCTTGACGAGGCGCCCGTGATAGGTGTCACTACAACGGCGCGAGCGAGACAGGAGCGAACACATGAGGCATCTGGGGAAGACGCCGCCGTTCCGTGGGCCGCACGGCGAAGCCGTCTCCGGCAGCATCGCCGAGATCGCGTATCGCCGGCTCGGCGGGATCGACCAATGGGTCATGATTCGAGGCGAGAGCGTCGCCAACCCACCGTTGATCCTGCTGCATGGCGGGCCAGGGCTCAGCGAGACGGTCTTGTTGCGTCACTTCAACGCGCCGCTCGAGAGGACCTTCACCGTCGTCTATTGGGATCAGCGCGGCGCCGGCAAGTCGTTCGACCGCACGATCCCTCGATCGTCCATGATGGTCGAGCAGTTCGTCTCGGATCTCGACGAGGTGGTCGACGGCGTGTGTAAACGCCTCGGCAAGACGAAGGTGGCGATCTTCGGCCACTCCTGGGGGTCTGCGCTCGGAGTGCTGTACGCCGCGCGCTTCCCCGAGAAGGTCGCGGTCTACGTCGGCAGCGGGCAGATCGGCGACGCGGGGGCGGGCGAGTCGGCTTCGTACGCGTTCGCGCTGGCCGAAGCGCAGCGCCTCGGCAAACAAAAGGCGTTGAAGAAGCTGCGCGCGATCGGCCCGCCACCGCACACTGCCGAGAGCTTGTGGACGCAGCGCATGACCCTGTCGCGGTTGGAGGGCCGCATGCGCCCGAGGGCGATGTGGAAGCTGGGACGGGCCGTGCTCGGCGGCGAGGAATCCTCGATCCTCGATCTACCCAGCACCATGCGCGGCTTCCGGTTCTCGCTCGGTGCGATGTGGACGGAAGTTTCGCGCCTGAATCTCATCGAGCTAGTTCCCGCGTTGCAGATGCCCGTGTTCTTCTTCCTTGGGCGCAACGACCACTGGGTCCCCGCGGAGGTCAGCGTGGCATACATCAACGCAGTGACCGCACCTTCGAAGAGGCTCGTCTGGTTCGAGGAGTCCGGCCACGAGCCGTTCGTCGACGAGCACGCCAAGTTCAATGCTCTGATGGCGGAGCTGGTTCGACCAGCCCTGCCCTCTGAGTCGACGCACCCGTTGGTTGACGCGTTGACGGCCCGACCATGATTCGCGTCAGCCGGGGGCGCAACCGACCGGCGGTCATTCGTTGCCTGAGCAGGCGCCACGCGAACACGCCGCCGCGCTGGCGTTGCACGAGCCGCTAACAAGACATGCCGTTTTGCAGGCATTTTGCGCTCACAAGTAGGCAGCACACTGCAGACTTGTGCTGCCCGACTGCTGCCCGAACTGACCCGGACAGTTCCTGACGAGGCAACGACTCATGCCTATTTGAAGGCATTCTTATAGACGGGAGCGACGGGACTCGAACCCGCGACCTCCGGCGTGACAGGCCGGTCTTGGCGCTCGCGGGCTAGCCGGGAGTGGTCGGGGATTACCGGCGAGAGCAGGGCTTTCCGCCCGTTGCCTGCGGGGACTGCCGGGGACGGGCGGGAGCCTACGGCGACCTCCCGCGGGAGGGATGGGGGATGCATCCGTTGCCTCGGCAGCAAACTAACGGAATGTCTGCGGGATGAGGCGTCTCTTCGCGGCTTGCCCCCCAGTCGAGGAGCCGGGGCCGGATCGCAGCGAAGTAGAGCAGCGGCGCCGCAAGCAGCAACGCTCGACGCGTGCGAACAGCGATCACGGCAAACGTGTCGGGACGCTGTCTGCTTCGCGTGACGATCCGTGCGGCGTGTCTGACGCGAGCTGCTCGGCACGCTCTTTGATCCCGCGCAACATCCTCCGCTCCATCAAGAGGGAGCCCGGCTCCATCGGCAGCATGCCGATGCGTGCTGCGAGCGTCGGGAGGCGGAAGCGGTTGCGGCTGATCAGCCGCGTAGTGCCATCGTGCTCTTCGAGCACGAACGTCCAGACCCAGTTGGCGTCCTCGGAACGCCAGGCGAGCACATGCCCGGGCTCAACCAGCTCGAGTCGCATCCGGTTCGAGCCAAGCCCGAGCGTGTCGCCGACCTCGGGATGCTGGAACTCCGGCAGGACGCGGTCGACGCTGTGCATGTCGAGGCCGAGCAGGTTCTCGATCCAGTCGTAGGTATAGGCGCCGCCGCGCGGCGACGGGCCCATCTGCGCAAGCCACGGCCAGACGGACGCGGCTGGCGCGTCGATCGTGATCGCACGCGTAGAGATTCCGTCGGCTTCTTCCAGTAGCTCATCACCTGGCAGACGCGAGGCGGCTTCTTCGCTGGTCGCGCCCCAGGTAAGGATTGGCCGGCGCAGGAGCGGATACAGCGCGCCGAGCGCCGCGACGAACGCGAGAGCGGCCGTGCGCCCCCGGCGCCTTTCGCGTCTGCACAGTGGAGTCGTGGGCGAGCGCAGCCAGCGGCGCGAGGTCAGAGTCAAGGGCATGTGCAGGAGCCTAGTGGGTCGCTAATGACCCGGCAGCAGGCTGAAGACGCCGAGCGCGACGACGGTGACTGCGATGAGCGCGGTGGTTGCCCAGGCTGCGCAGGCGCTGACCGTCCCGATCCTGAGGTCGCCCATCAGCGCCCGATCGCGGGTGAGGTGGGCGATCATCGCCAGTAAGGGGAGCAGCATGACGGCGTTCACAGCCTGGGTGAGGAAGAGGATCGGGACAAGCGGTGCGCCGGGGATGAGGACGATCGCGGCCGCGAGGGCGGTCATCGCGATGTAGGTCGAGAAGAAGATCGGTTCTGTTCTGAGGTTGCCGGTGACCCTGCCCTCCTTGCCGAAGGCCTCGGAGACGGAGTAGGAGGTCGAGAGCGGCAGGATGGCCGCCGCGAGCAGGCCGGCGCCGACGAGTCCGACCGCGAAAAGCGTCGATGCGAGGTGGCCGGCGAGCGGGGTGAGCGCGACCGCGGCGTCAGAGGCGTCATTGATGTGGGTGTGGCTGCGGTAGAGCCTCTCGGCGCAGGCGACAACGACGAAGAAGCCGATCACTCCGGTGGAAACGGCGCCCACGATGACGTCGATCCGCTCGAACTTCCAGTCGCGAGGTGTCAGCTTCTTGTCGACGGCGTAGGACTGGATGAAGGCGAGTCCCCAGGGCGCGAGCGTCGTGCCGAGAGTGGCCGTGGCGACAAGGATCGCGTGGCGCTGGAAGGGCAGGTCGGGGACGACGAGCCCTCTCGCTGCCTCTCCCCAGTGTGGGTGGGCGAGGATGCCGGAGGCGATGTAGGTGATGAAGACCGATGAGATGACGAGCAGCACGAGCTCGACCCGGTGGAAGCTGCCGGCGAGGACGAGCGTCGTCACGGCCGCGGCGGCAAGAGGGACGCTGAGATAGCGCGAGACGCCTCCGATCTCGAGGCCAGCAGCAATGCCGGCCATCTCGGCCGCCGTCGTGCCCAGGTTCGCGAGGATGAGGAAGCCGGCGGAGGAGAAGCCAGCCTTGGTGCCATAGCGCAGGCGGATGACGCTGACCAGTCCTTGGCCGGTCGCTATCCCCAGCCGGACGGTGAGGTCGTGGAAGAGGACGAGCGCCGTCGTCGAGGCCAGCAACGTCCAGAGGAGTCGGTAGCCGAAGTCGGCGCCGAGGATCGAGTAGGTGGTGATGCCGGCGGGGTCGTCGTCGGAGAGGCCGGCCAGTACTCCCGGCCCCACGACCGCCAACAGAGCAAGCGCGAGTCCGCGCTCGCGCGTCCAGATGCGTCCCGGACTTACCCGGTAGCGATGGCTGGGCGGGCGCGAGATCGCTGGCACGCGCACAAAGTTACGTTCGAGAACCGCATCGAAGCGCCTGCCGCTCCGGCACAGCTGCGGCATCGGTCGGCGCTACCGGACCGCGGTCGGAATTGTTCGCCAGTTATTCGCCAGTGAGCCGGTCGGGCAAGCCCTTGCCTACGACGCACTCGCTCTCCTCGCAGTGTCCGTGGCCAGACTTACGCTCATTGCGGTCGTCTAGGGCGAGCGGTCGTTCTACTTCAACGTCTTTAGGTAGGCGACGAGTGCGTTCAACTCCTGGTCGGAGATGATCCCACCCCAGTGCGGCATGCTGACGATCGGGGCACGGCCGAGAACGCTGCCCGTGCGGATGAAGTCGATGATCTTCGCATCCGTATTGAATTCTCCGCGGAAGTCGACGCCCGAGAGCGGGGGGATCGTCTTGTCTTCCGACTGCGGGTTCGGCACGCCCCCAAGCCCGTTCGGCCCGTGGCAGTTGATGCAGCCGTCGCTCACGTACAGCGCGGCGCCCGCGACTGCAAGACCCTGGTTCCGCGGAATCGGCAGGGGTGTCGCCGTCGGAACGGAGGGCAGTCCCGCGCGGAGGTAGGAGACGAGCTCGTCGACTTGCCGCGTGGAGATCACGTTGCCCCACACCGGCATGAAGGGTTTCTTCGGGTTCGCCGACTCGCCGAGCCCGTGGTCGATGATCTCGCGGAGCTGACCGGGCGTCAGGTCCTTGGCGTTCGTGAGAGCCGGGACGTCGGGCGAGACTCCGCCGCGACCCTGCTCGCCGTGGCACTTCGCGCAAGCGAACTGGACGAAATCGTGCGCCCCGGCCGCGACGGACGGGTCGATGGCCGCCCCCTGCGCCGCGGAGGTGGACGTGCGTGTGGTCGAGGCGACGGCGGTTCCCGCCGGGCGGCCCGCGTGGCCGATCGCCCAGCCCGCGATGCCGGCGACAAACGCGAGCCCGATCGCGACCATTACGATCAGCGCCTCGCCGGCGCCGGCGGTCCAGTCGCGACGACGTCGGGGCAAGGTCGTCCTTCTACCCCGCCGCCCGGGCGGCAGTGAGCCCCGAGAGATCGATCTCGATCGGAGGGACGCCCCGCCCGGCGGGATCGATCGACTCGTCGTGCGTGTTCCTGGCGACGAAAGATGCGAGATAGCGGCCGACTACCTTCGGCGACGGCCGCCATAGTGGCTCGCTCGCGACGGTCGACGTCTCTCCCCGGCGCGTCAGCTCGATGCCCAGGTACGCAGGTGTTTGCCCTGGGAGCAGAAGTCCTCGGAGTATCGGGTCGAAGGCTTGGGGGGTCAAGGTGGGTCGCGAGACGTCCGCGGACTTCCCTGGACTGAAATGAGCGCAGCCAGCGGTGCGGCGAAGCCAGGCTCGGGAGGACGCCGCTCGCGCAGCATCACGATGGAGTCCTCTTCGACCGCGACCAGGGCCCGGACTCGCGCCTGGCAGCACCCGCGCGCGCTCATCCGCCGTCGAGCCCCAGCGGTCCATCCACGGCCGGGCGGCGACCGCGCCGAAGGCGTATGCGCTGCCGAGGGCGATGACCAAGCGCGCAATGCGTCGGCGACGCGACGGCTCTCTCATCGCCGAACCGCCGTCGACCCCACCACAGAAGCGCTCGTCCCGGCCGGCTGTCTTCGTCCAGCCGAATCCGACGCCTGCTGGCGGCGCGCGACCACCAGACCGGCATGCCAACCCGGCGCGCGCCCACCGGCCGGCGGACGCACCGCGTCGACGTCGAGCCCGCTGCGGGCGAGCACCCAGGCGATCACCGAGTTCCACATCTCCCCAGCGTGAAGCTCGTCGCGGCCCCAAACCGGCATCGGTACCTCAGCCAAGAACTCGAGCACACGTCGCGCGACGACTGGGTCGTCGCTCAGCAGCTGCGGACTGTCGACCGCCTCGTCGACGTCTGCGATGACGCCGTTGCGCCAGCGTCGGATCTCGTAGCGGAAGAGGCGCAGCGAGCCAGCCCAGCGACTACCGACCGGCCCTTCGGCGACGACACCGCGGAGAGGCCCGTCTGAACGCGCAGGCGCCTGTTCGATTACGAATCTCCCCTCTGGGACAGTGACCTCGAGCGCGGAGTGATAGAGATCTTGCATCGTGCGCTTCTCGAGCCGCGCCGCCACCGCCTCGAAGACCTTCCCGTTCAGCCGCACCGAATGGCCGCCGGCTCCGAGCGGCAACCAGTACAGATCTACGCCGCTCGCCATCGCGATCTACCTCCTTTGCGACTTGTCGAAGATCACGAGCACGCTGAGCCCCTCGTAGCCAGTGAACTGATGCTCTGCGCCGGCCTTCACGTAGATGGCGCGCCCCTCTTCGACCGGGATCTGCTCACCCTCGACGTCGAGCGTGCCCCGGCCTTCGAGGACGACGTAAACCTCGTCCCATTCATGTGGCTGTTGCCGGTCGGGTTCAGGGGCGACGAGCACGTAAACGCCGAGCTCGAGGCCGGGCGTCGAATGGACGATTTCATAACCCCCGCTACCGGCCACCAGGCGATCCGCGACACCCCTGATGTCGAAAGCGTCCGACCTCGAGAGTGTCATTACCTAGCGGCCCGCATCAGTCGAGGACCGGCTCGATCGTGTCAGAGACCACAGCGCGCATGCCGACCACGCCAATGGGACGGCCGTTCTCCACGACGGGCAAGTGGTGGCAGCCTTGCTCGACCATCATCAATGCAGCCTCCTCCGCCGGCGTGTCCGCGAGCGCCACTCGTGGGTCACCGCTCATCCACTCGCGAACCCGTGCTTCGCTCGAGTGCGTACGGCCGGCCACCGCACGGAGGATGTCGCGCGACGTAAGGATGCCGATGAGGCGCCCGTAGTCGACCACGAGTGCCGATCCCGCTTCCTTCTCGGTCATTCGCTCAACGGCCTCGCCCAGGGTGTCCCAAGGATCGACGGCCGCGAAGTCGGTCGTCATCAACCTCGAAACGGGTGTATGGATCTTGTTGTCCGTCGTGACCATCACAGTCTCCTAGCTCGACCTACCCAGCGTGATCGGTGCGACGCACGGCGCCATCCGAGCAGTCGCGGAACCACGCTGCGGGAAAGTCCTGAGCGCCTTTCAGGGCCTCCCCTGATGCGGCCATCGCCGAGCGGACCGACACTCCAAGCAGTCAATCGCACCAGGCCGCATCGGCCATTAACGGAAGGAGTGACTGAGATGCGAAAGATTTTCGAAATCGGAGGAGTCGTCGCGGCCGCGGTCTTGATCGCGTTCGGTATCGCCACGATCGTCATGGGCTTCAACGGCCGCTCGACGGTTCGCGACAGCCTGAAGCAGGAGCAGATCGTCGGCACGCCCGACATGACGCCGGCTGCGATCGCTGCAGCCGCGAAGGAGGCCGGGCTGCCTGCCAGCATCGACCTCCCCACAGTCGCCGTCGCTGACAAGCCCATCAACACGGGCGCGAGGGCGCGCGCGTTCGCGAGCTACATGCGGGTCCACGCGCTGGAGGCCAGCGGCGGTCAGACGTACGCGCAGATGCCGCGCTACGCGACCGACGACGGCAAGGGGACCAATGACCCAGCACAGGCCACGAAGGACGAGAACGGCCAGCCCGTCAGCAACGCAGCCCGGAACATCTGGGTGACCGAGACGGCGCTCGCAACCGCTCTCAACATGAGCTACATGGCCGAGCAGCTCTCCCTCTTTTCGATCGTCGTGGGAGTAGCTCTCGTCCTGGCAGGGTTTGGGTTCGCCATCCTGGCAATCGGAGGGGCGCTGCGAAACCCGGACACGGTGCTGAGCTTCCTGCGCCGGCGCCACCTGGTTTCCTCAGGGGCCGTTTCCTAGAACGTCGAGCTCGTGTCTCGACAAGCGGGCCGCCATCCAGGCGGCCCGCTTGCATTGCGAGTTCTGCGGCTTTTCCGAAGCGAGGATCAGCGCCCGAACTGATGGCATGAGGTGTCCCAGGGCCCAAAGTGATGCCATGACCGCAGACCAGAAATTTCGCGTTGTGATTGCAGGCGGCGGTGTCGCCGCGCTGGAGACGATGATTGCTCTGCGTGAGCTCGCCGAGGAGCGGGTTGAATTGACGCTCGTCGCTCCGGACAACCTGTTCGTTTACCGGCCGCTCGCCGTCGCTGAGCCCTTCGGCCTCGGCTCGGTGGTCCGGGTTCCGCTGGAGACGCTGACGGCGGGGTGTCGAGCGATGCACGAGCAAGCTTCGGCATTGCTGGTCTCGCCGGCAGAGCAGGAGGTACACACGAGCCGGGGGACCACCATCCCCTACGACGCCTTCGTCCTCGCTTTCGGTGCGCGCGCTGAGGAAGCGCTCCCGGGAGCGATCACGTTCGGCGGACCAAACGACACGCGGGCGCTCGAAATGCTTCTCGAAGACCTTGAAAGCGGGTTGGTCCGGCGAGTGGTGTTCGCCGTCCCTACCGGGGTGGGCTGGACATTGCCGCTGTACGAGCTCGCCCTGCTCACCGGAGAGCACATTCTGGACGCACATCTGGATGCCGAGGTCGTTCTCGTGACGCCGGAGGAGCAACCACTGGGGACCTTCGGGAGCGAAGCCAGCAACGGGATCGCGAAGCTTTTCGAGGAACGGCGGATCGAGCTCCGATGCGGTTTACACCCACGCTACTTCGACCAAGGAAGGCTGCAGGTGGTTGGATCCGAGGCGATCGAGGTCGACCGGGTCCTCACCCTTCCGCGGCTGAAAGGACGCCCCTTCGACGGCGTCCCGCAGGACGCCGACGGTTTCGTCGAGACAGACGATTTCGGACGCGTCGAGGGCGTCCCCCACGTCTACGCAGCCGGCGATATCACGCGATTCCCGATCAAGCAGGGCGGCCTCGCGGCGCAACAGGCCGATTCAGTTGCCGAAGCAATTGCGGCGGAGACCGGCGCGGACATCAGGCCGACACCCTTCAAGCCGGTCCTGCGCGGGCTCATGCTTACGGGGCGCCGACCGGCTTTCATGCGCGCGGAGTTGACCGGCGGCCATGGCGAGACCTCCGTCATCGATTCCGATCCGCTCTGGTGGCCAAGCGGGAAGGTCGCAGCACGCTACCTCGGTCCGTATCTCGCCAGGTATGCGACGTCGCCCAGCGGCTCGAGGTACGAGCCGTCAGCCCTGATCCTCTAGCACGCCTCTGGAAATCGCGTACCTGACGAGCTCCGCGCGGGTGCTGATCCGGAGCTTTTGCATGATGTGCGCCCTATGCGTCTCGGCCGTGCGCACCGAAACGAAGAGCATCTTCGCGATCTCCTGGTTGGTGTGGCCGAGCGCGAGCAGCCGAAGGACTTCACGCTCGCGGTCCGATAGTGGATCTTCGGAAGCCGAACGCTCCGCATCGGCGTCGGCTGCCGCGATGCGGGCTCCAAGTGCGGGATGAACGTAGCGGCCTCCGCCCGCCACTTCGCGAACCGCTGTGACGAGCTCGGTGTCCGCCGCCTCCTTGAGAACGTATCCGCTCGCCCCCGCCGCGAAGGCTTCGCGCACGTACCTGGGGTCGTCCTGCATGGAGAGGATGAGGACCTTCGCGTCGGGCGCCTCGTGGAGCATCTCCGGAGTCGCGTCGATACCGCTTTTGCCCGTCCCCAGCATGACGTCCATGAGGATGACGTCCGGCTTGGTCGCGCGAGCCTCGAAGAGAGCTTCACGCGCGTCGCCGGCCTCGGCGACCGTCTCGATGTCCTCCTGGCCGTCGAGAAGCAGGCGGAGCCCAGCTCGCACGACCGCATGATCGTCCACGACGAGCACGCGGATGGTCAACGGATCGGAACCTCGACGAGGAGCGTCGTACCCGCATTCGGGCCGGATTCGATTCGAAAGCGACCGTTGACGAGCGCGACGCGCTCGCGCATGCCGACGAGCCCGAGCGCGCCCTCCCCCTGGCCATCTTCGAATCCCCGGCCGTCATCCTCGATCACCGCGGTGACCACGCCTTCTTTCCGACGCAAGACGATGCTCACGTGCTGGGCGTGCGCATGCTTGACCACGTTCGTGAGCGCTTCTTGAACGAGCCGGTAAAGGACGGTCTCAATGTCGTTAGGAAGCCGCTCTTCGCCGAGGCCGGCCTCCAACTCGATAGCGATGCCGCTCTGCTCGGAGAAGTTGTCGGCGAGACGCTCGAGCGCAGCTGTGAGGCCGAAGTCGTCCAGAGCGGTTGGCCGCAGCTCGACGGCTAGGCGTCGAACGTCCTGGAGCGTCGCGACGACAAGCTCGCGCAGACTCTCAACAGCGGTTCTGCTTGCATCGCCGTCCTTCGCCTTCTCCAGCGCGCTCAGGCCGAGCAGAATCGAGGTGAGAGCCTGGCCCGTCTCGTCATGGAGCTCGCGCGCAAGCCGTCGCCGTTCCAGCTCCTGTCCCTCCACCGCCCTCCGCAGAGCGTCCTGGGCGACACGGGCGGTGGTGTCGACTGCGATGCCCGCCTGCGCTGCAAAGGTCTCCGCAACGCGGAGGTCGTCATTCGAGAAACGGCGATCGGCGGCGAGCTTGTCGAGCGCCTGGATGACGCCAATCGGCCTCTCACCGACGAGCAGCGGAACGAACAGCGCCGCGCGCATCCCCATCCGCCGGGCGAAGTCCCGGTCTACTTCCGGATCGTCGAGCAGCGAATCGAGCCGCTCGCTCCGACCTCGGTCAAGAACGCGTCCGCTCTTCGAGGACTCCCGATCGAGTCGCATGCCGACGAACTCGGCCGCATCCTCACCGTCAGCCGATTCGACGCGCAGGGTTCCTTCCTCCGTCGGCAGCGCGATGAGCACAAGACGCGCGCCGATCAGCTCGCGCAAGCGGCGACAAACGAGGTCGAGCAGGCTCGGCAGCTCGGTCTCGCGTGCGAGCGCGGCGCCGACCTCGATGAGCGACTCGAGCTGTTGCGACCAGCGCGTCGCGGACTCGTACAGGCGCGCGTTCTCGATCGCGACCGCGGCCTGGCCGGCCAATAACTGCACGATCTCCTCGTCCTCGTGCGTGAAATCTGCGCTGCCAGCCTTCTCGGTCAGATACAGGTTGCCGTAGGCCACTCCTCGCAAGAGCACGGGCACGCCCAGAAACGTCCGCATCGGTGGATGGTTTGCGGGGAAGCCGACCGAGCGCGGGTCGTCGCTGAGGTCGTGCAGGCGCAGGACGGCTGCGTCTCTGATGAGCACGCCCAAGATCCCTCGGCCGCGCGGTAGGTCCCCGATCGCTGCGTGCGTCTGCGGGTCGATCCCCGTGGTGACGAAGCGCTCTAGCTCGGTACCTGTTGGATTGATGACTCCGAGCGCGGCGTAGCTGGCTTCCGTCAGCTCCGCCGCGATCTCGACGACGCGCTGGAGCAGGGCATCGAGCGACAACTCGGAGGTGAGAGCGACGCCGGCGTCGAGTAGAGCGCGCATCCGGTCGGCCATGCGTGAAACGCTATCCGGAGGAAGCCGCAGCCGTGCGCCGCGCAAGTTCGCCCCTCATCCCGAGAGCCTTTTTGGGGGATAATCGCTCTCGGGCCCGGCTTAGGCCCGGCTCGAAAGGAAGGACCTTCATTTAGTCACGGTTTTGCTCCGCTATCGCCGAACGGCTAAATGGAGTCACGGAAAGAAGTGAAAGCGTGACTCGGGGCGCGGACTTCCCTGTTGCGCCGAGCGACGGACTTTTCGCCGTGGGTAGGCGGCCCACCGAGGGTTCGCTCGGGCCGCGTCTCCACCCGCGACGGCGATCCGCATTGGAACCCGTATATAGACCGCCGGTCAACCCGACCGGCGAGACGGTTCCGGGTATTACCGGCTGCGACCGCCTCCAACCGGCTATCGCGCGCGGGATCAGCGCGGGATCGCGCGACGCCGGAGGTCGTTTGCGCCTGGCAAGGCAACAGAATATGTCGCTTTGCAGGTACTTTACGGGAGCGACGGGACTCGAACCCCGACCTCCGGCGTGACAGGCTTGTTCCACGGAAGCGACGATGGGCGACGACTGACGCGCTATCCCTTTATTGATGCGGCCCCGCAGGTCTTGCAACTGATTTGTGCACGCTTCCGTAGGCTCGATTTCGAGCGTTTGCTGCCCTTCTGCTGCCCGAGCGTTCGCTCCCGGTGGGCGGTTGTGTCGGCGGTTAAAGCCCTCTTGGACTCGGACACAGACCCCTCCTTACCATGGAACGTCTCAGGCAACCGGTCGCAACCCACGGCAACGGCTTTGGCTATTTCTGCGATTCTTGCGACCGCGTGACTTGCCGCTGATTGCGACCGGTTGCAACCACCGGGCTCCATAAAGGCTCCATCGCCCGCTGTCCGTGCTGGCTTCGTCGCGCGGATTAGCGGCCTGGACTTACGCTGACCGCTCTAACCGTGAGCCCCGCGTTATCGCGTTCGCGCTACGCGGTCGGGTGCTCAGAATGCGTTCGCGGCCGACTTCCACTCCCGCAGGCGCTGCGCGATGAGCTCGGCCCGCTCCTCCTCGCTCCCGCCGTCCAGCACCTCGAGGTCTAAGGGGTCGGCTCGGAGGTAGACGCCGGCGGTTCGGGCATTCAGCCCGGGGTCGCGATCCGATCGTGTCGTCCAGTACCCGGTGGCGCGGTCGGCGGTCTCCACCCTGATCTCGCCGGTGCCCTCGAGCTCCGGAGCATTTGGATGCCGAGGGCGCTCGCCCTTCCAGAAGTAGAGGATGCCGGCCGGATCCCTGCGCTCCTTCGCAGCCTCGCTCCAGTAGCGGGCCGAGAGGGTGCCGTCCTCCTGCCAGGCCCGGCCGGTCACGGTCAGTCCACCGTCGCGGTCCCGCGAGATGCTAAGGAGGCTCACCGCCGACGGTTCTTCCTCGCTCCGCATCGTCAGCGAGAGCTGTTACCACAGCCCCTCGACCGGGCCGCGGCGACCCTCGGTCTCGATCGCCTTGCGGAGCTTCTGGTTGATCGCGCGAACCTCCGCCGCGCTGGTGGCCGGGTCGTAGCGGACGGAGGTCAGCCCGAGCAGGTCGCTCGGCAGCTTCGAACCCTGCGCGTGGAGGATGAACGTGCGCCGGATGCCAAGCGCGCCGCCGAACAGTCCGGCCTCGAACACCACGTTGTCGCGCGGCGACGCCTGGCCGGACTGGGACGCATCCGTCGTCGTCCAGTCGTCCTGGGCGAACACGAACGCGGCGAAATCGACCTCCTGCGAGAGCTCGACGAGCCGGTCGAGGGTCGACCGCCCCGGGTTAAACGTGGTCGTCCAGGGCTCGACGTCGGCGACGCCCTCGAGCCCGCGCGTGATCGCCTGGAGCAGCTTCGCCTGCTTGCCCGACGACCCGAGGAAGATGCGCGGCTTGCTCATGCGCGGTTCACCCTTCGATCAAGACGAGGCTCAATCTACTCCACTCGATCACGCGCTTGTGCGGCGGCGGCGCCCCTCCGGCTCTCTCACCATCTAAGGCGAGAGGGCTAAGATCGCACAATCACGAGAAGAGGAGCCACGATGGCGAAAAGCGTTCGCGATGCGATGACCCAGGATCCCCGTTCGATCGGCGCGTCGGCGTCGGTGGTCGAAGCCGCGCGACTCATGCGAGAGCAGCACGTCGGCTCGCTCCCGGTGACCGAGGACGAGCGGCTCGTCGGGATGATCACCGACCGGGACATCACGACGAGAGTGGTCGCCGAGAGCGCGGTCCCTGAGACGACGGCAGTCGGGGACGTCTACTCTCGCGACCTCATCAGCGTAGAGCCGAACAACGACCTCGAAGAGGCGCTCCAGCTGATGGCCCGCCACCGGGTTCGGCGGCTGCCCGTTGTCGAGAACGGGAGGCTCGTCGGCATGGTCGCGCAGGCTGACATCGCGCTCAAGGACAACGAGAGGACCGGTGAACTACTCGGGGCGATTTCCGAGCCCTCGGAGGAAGAGCGCAGGTAGCGTCTAGAGGTCCAGCCGGCACGATGGCCGTACCTTGAAGCCCTCTTCCGGACTCGAAGCGGAGACCCCTCCTTACCATTTCCCAGGCGGTACTGGCGGGCACGGCCGGACACTCGCGATCACGTTTCTCTTGCAAATCGCGCCGTCGCGGCATGGCTCCCGTGCTCGCCCGTGGCCGCGGATGCCCAGCCTGATGTACCCGTCTCTTACCCGCAGGTTGTCTACCGTTTAGCAAACAGACAACGACCCGCTGCTGCCAACTCGAGATAGGCTCGCCCCATCTGGTCGACCATGAGCGGCTTCAAAGCCGCTTTCGACGACCATCGCCTTCGGCCGCCGCAGCGCCGAGCGCCACCGACGCTAGTGCGACGAAGGTGAGCAGGGCGAGAACGCCGACCGCAAGGAACGGGCCGCCGTCGAACACGAGCGTTAGGGGAAGACCGACAGCGCCGGCCACCGCCGCCATCGCCAATAGCGACAGCCGCGGTCGGCGGGGCGCGAACGTCGCGCGGTCAGAACTTCGCGCAGCGGCCTGCTCTTCGAAGCGGCCGTGGAGGACGAGTCCAAAGAGCAACGCCAGTGACGGGATAAGGACGACCGCGCCGAGGGCGACGCCGGCGATGGTCGCGATCAGCACTGGTCGTCTGGCGGCGGCCTTCTCCACCGTTAGGCCCGGAAGCAGCTCGGGCCGCTGCGCGAGTGCCCAGCCGGCGACGACCGCGGCGACCGCGGCTGAGGCGCCGTAGCGGGCGACCTCGAATCGCGAGCGGCGCACGAACTCGAGGGTCGCAAGCCCGGCCGCAGCCGAGGTGGCGATGGCTGCGACGGCCGGCCAAGCGAGGAGATTGTCACCGAGTCGGTCGGCGTCATACGCGACCACCGCGAGCCCAGCAAAGGCGATCGCGCCGGTGACGACACCGGCACCGAGGGCACGGGTGCGGAAGGCCGCGGCGAGCTCACCAAGCCCAGCGCGTGCGGCATCGCCGGCGAGATAGACGGCCGCGACGTAGGCACCGCTCGCGACGGCGAGCGTGCCGATCACCAGTGACGTTGGGTTCAGCCAGCTTGTCAGCGGATCTCCCGCGGCGTTGCCGATCGGGACGCGCCCGGAGGCGATCGCGCCGACGGCGGTGCCGAGCGCGAACGGGGTCAGAAGCGACGAGATCGAGAAGACGCCGTCGATCGCCCGCCGTTCGATCTCGCGCGCTGTTCCGGCGTGGACGGCGTAGGCCGTGCCGCGGAGGATGATGCCGATCGCGGCGATGAATAGCGGCACGCTCAGGGTCGAGAAGATCGAGGCGAATGCCTGCGGATAGGCGGTCCAGCAGACGACCAGGACGAAGACAAGCCAGACATGGTTGGCCTCCCAGACGGGACCCATCGCTCGGTAGGCGTGCTCGCGCAGCGCGGCGCCGCGCTCGCCGCGCGCGCCGAACTGCCAGAAGGCGGCGCCGAAGTCGGCTCCGCCCAGGACGGCGTAGGCGGCGAGGCCGATGAGTATCAGGACGAGCGGCGCCTCCGCGAGTGTCACCGCTCCTCCCGTTCCGCGTTCGGCCGCGCCGCACCGGCGATCAGAGGCGCGACGCCGCTCGGCCCTGGTTGGACGTCGAGCGGCGCCCGCGCCAGTCGTCGCAGGATCCAGACGACGGCGAGCAGCAGCCCGGCGTAGACCAGTACGAGCGTCGCGTACCCGACCGGGATGCCGCTCGCTCCGGTGACAGCCGCCTCGGTGCGCATGTGACCGTAGACGACCCACGGCTGGCGACCGACCTCGGTCGTTACCCAGCCGGCGATCAGCGCGACGACCGACAGTGGCCCGGCGGCGACGACGACACGGTAGAACCACGGCGACCGGGGTAGACGTCGCCGGCGCAGCCAGACAAACAGGTAGACGGCGGAGATGCCGGCGAGGACGAACCCGATGCCGACCATCGTCTGGAAGGCGACCCGGACGACGTTCACCGGTGGACGTTCGTCAGCCGGAACCTCTTCGAGCCCGGTGACGCGCGCGTTCGGATCGTGGAAGGCGAGCAGCGAGAGCAGGCGTGGGAGCGGGATGCCGTAGCGGACCTCGTCGCCGTCGTACCAGCCGAGCAGGTGCACTGGTGCTCCCTTCTCCGTTTCGTGCAGGCCCTCGAAGGCCGCCAGCTTCGTCGGCTGCTCGCGGGCGACCTCCCGGGCCGCCCAGTCGCCGACGACAATCTGGACCGGCGCGGCCAGCGCCGCGACCGTCAGCGGCACGACAAGCGCCACCCGCTCATACCGGCCGCGGCGGCCGCGCAGCCAGCCCCACGCGTAAACGGCGGCGGTCAAGAAGCCCGCGACGATGTAGGCCGCGACGTACATGTGCATGACCTCGTGCCAGAGGAAGTGGTTGCCAAAAAGCGCGTCGAGCGGGCGGACGTGGGTGACCCGTCCCTCCTCGAGAGTGAAGCCGCTTGGGTGGTTCATCCAGGCGTTCACAGAGATGACCGTCAACGAGCCGGTGAAGCCGGCAATGGCGACGGGGATGCCGCTGAGGAAGTGGGCTCGCGGCGACAGGCGATCCCAGCCGTACACGTAGACGGCGATGAAGATGGCCTCGACGAAGAAGGAGAAGGCCTCGAGCGTGAAGCCAAGCCCGAAGACCTCGCCGAAGGTCGCCATGAAGCTCGGCCACAGCAGCCCGAGCTCGAAGCTCAGGATTGTGCCGGTGACGACGCCGATCGCGAAGAGGGCCAGCATCACTCTCGACCAGCGCTTGGCGATCGTGCGGTAGACGCGATCACCAGTCCGCAGCCAGAGTGCCTCCATGAAGAGGACGAACGCCGGGAAGGCGATCCCGAAGCAGACGAGCGGGATGTGCACCGCGAACGAGAGCGCCTGCATCTGCCGCGCCTCGAACAGGTATTCCCGGTCGACAGGCGCGAACGGAACCGCGGCGAGCAAGAACCAGATCAAGCTTCGCTGACCTCCCTCTCTCGAACCTCGCGCACCTGGCTACGTCTAGGGCCGCAGCGCGCGATCCGGGGCCGAGCAGACCAAGGGACCGCGCTGCTCGCCAACGCGGCGCCGACGGACGTATCGGTCTCGATCTCCATCTTCCACCTCCTTGGCAGCGTATGCGGGTGGCGGCGGCGAGTCCTCCGACGCTGGCCCTAGCGCCTACGCGCCGTCAACGTCGGCAGTCCTGCGCTGGTGCTGCTCCTGCTCCCGGGCGTGGCCTGGGTCAACTTCGGGAGCCGGTCGCGGGGCGAGCGCCAAGCCGATCTTGTCGATGTGCGCCGTTTGGACCGCAGGATTGGACCACGGAATGGTCCCACATCTGATCAGGCAACGTAGCCCTCTCATTGCAGGCGCTTTGTACACGGCGACGGACTCGACCCTGCGCCTCCCGGCGTGACACAGGTCGGCGCTCATGGGAGGTGACAGAGGGATCCCGATGACCTCCTCTCTAGCGAAGGAGAGAGTGAGCGTCGTGCCAGCGCCGACAACGCTGACCATCTGTTGCAGGAAGTTCTCGACTGAGTGGTGGCGATCGAGTCTTCAGCACGTCCCAGGCTGTGTCGTGAGACGCCCCGGGTCACACGGGCGCTAGGTCGGAGGATGGCCTCCGGGGACCTCGCCTTCGCTCTCGAGCTCGCCGACCTAGCCGACTCGCTCAGCCTGCCACGCTTCAGGGCGCTCGACCTGCGCATCGAGACAAAGTTCTGGGAGGCGCTCACGACGGTGGGGAGGAGGGGCCGTGCGGCTGGCTCAAGGACCGCTACGGCGTGTCCTGGCAAATCTTCCCGAAGGTTCTCTACGAGCTGATCGGCGACTCCGACCGTGAGAAGTCGCAGCGCGTGATGGCCGCAATGCTGAAGATGAAGAAGATCGAGATCGCGGAACTCGAGCGCGCGGCTGCCGCCGCCTGACGACGTCGAGCCGGGGACGGGCCAGGCCGTCCCCGGCTCCTTTCTGAGCGGCTAGGCCGACGCCTTGCCCGCCGCGACACCTGTCTTCTCGGGCACGCCGGCCATCCAGCCTTCGATCGCCCCTGCAATCTCGGCCCATTTCTCGGCCGTCATCATCAGGTGAGGCCTACCCGCGAACTCGAGATAGTCGGTCTGCGCCGGGGACTTCTCGTACTTCTTGAACTGCTTCTTCGAGACCGAGGCAGGGACCGTGTGGTCCTGGTCGGCGCCGATGATCAGTAGCGGTGCCCGCTCCTCGTACTTGAAGTGCAGCTCGGTGGGCGGGTGCAGATGGAAGTTCGCGAAACCCGCCTCGTAGAAGATCTGACCGGTCTCCGGGACGTAGTACTTCTCGTACGCGGCCTTTGCCTCCTCGGGCGTGAACGTGTTCACGAAGCCGTAGGTGAACTCCTCGAGCGTGAGCGGCACGACGCCGTGCCAGCGAGACGGATGTGCCAGCGCCGACGAGACGACTTTGAGCGTCGAGAACGGCAGGACGAGGATCCCCCTCGGCGGCGCCGGGCTCATCGCGACGCCCCCCCGGGCGAGCCCGCGGTCGAGCAGGAGCTCGACGATCAGCCCGCCGAACGAGTGGCCGATCAGGATCGGCTCCTCGTCGAGTGCCCTGATCTGCGCCTCGTAGTGGTCGACGATCTCGGTCAGGCCGAGCCCCTCAATTGCGTCCGTCGCCTCGCGCAGCTCTTCAACGTCGCCCTGCTTGCGTGGCCACTCGGGGGCGGAGACGTCATAGCCCCGGTCGCGGAAGTACTCGGCGAACGGGTCCCAGCTCCGCGACGAGAGCCAGGCGCCGTGAATCAGCATCAGTGGACTGCGGGTTGCGGCACCCTCCACGATGACCTCCCTGCTCGCTTGCCCTTGCACGCTACTCCCTCGGGGTCGGTCCCGCCGCTGGGCGACGCGATCAAGTCGGACACGCTCTCGGTGCTGAGCTTCGAGGTCGGCCTGTTCGGCTGGATGGCGATGGCGCAGTACGTAATCTGGAAGGCGCCGATCGACAGCTCCAGCCACTGGCTCATGATGCAGATCGGAATGATGCTCGGCTTCCTGACGAGCTGGCCGGTCAACCGCTGGCTGCTCCGGCGGGGCATCAAGGAGCCGATGCCGACCGTCTGAGCGAAATGCGGCAGGTCGCGGCAGACTGCGGGCGGCTGGCGAGCGCGTGGGGCCGTTGGCGACTGGCCGAGCGCGGCGTTGGTGATCGCCGCGTTCGCACTGCATGAAGGCCGCGAAGTTGGCGCGGCAACGCTGCGTAGCTCAGGGCGCCTCTGCGAGCCCGCCCGCGCCCGCGCATCATCCTCATCACCATCGCCGTCGCTGCGGCAGTCGCCGTCCCGGCTTCGGCATCGCCAAGGCACGGTCGAGCGTCACGGTGCACGGGCAGCTTCCGCAGGGATTCGCATCTCGAGCTTCGGTCGCTGGGCTCCATAAGGTCCTCCATCGCCGGGTGCTAGCCCCGGGTCGCCCGCCGCGTCGTCCGCAGATCGGCGACGCGAGGCCGAATGAGTAGTTGACCGCGCTCAGCCGGCTGGAACACCTCGACACCAGGTCGTGCAATGACCTGGTCGGCGACCTTCACCAGCTTCCTGACGAGGCGGGGGTGCAAGGGTCGTCCACCGGGTCGGCGGGAGCGGACGCAGACCGCTAAGAGTCGTCGCGGCGGCCTCAGGCGAGAGCACGCTCGCCCATGGGAGCGCTTGCCCACGCTCGCCCACAGTCCGTGGCAACAGGCAACCTTCGTGGATGGCCACGACGGCTGAACATGGGATGCTGCGCACAGAGGTCGACTACGCCTGGCCTGCGATCTTTCGCC
>Ga0307278_10000393_pt1 | contig 22308 bp, 17 predicted proteins | sample ER_DNA_117_FD_194482 | JGI IMG/M metagenome (GOLD analysis project Ga0307278, IMG submission 194482) | Bulk soil microbial communities from the East River watershed near Crested Butte, Colorado, United States - ER_DNA_117 | ecosystem: Environmental > Terrestrial > Soil > Floodplain | place...
GGAATCGCCCACGCCGCCGAACGGCGAGCCGGGGCTCACCCGCTTGTAGCTGTTGACCCAGACCATGCCGCTGCGGATCCCGCGGGCGACCCGGTGGGCGCGGGCCAGGTCACGGGTCCACAGCCCGCCGCCGAGCCCGTAGGCCACGCCGTTGGCCAGCTCGAGGGCCTCGGCCTCGGTGGTGAACGTGGTGACGGTGCAGAACGGCCCGAAGACCTCCTCGCGGTTCACCCGGGCGGCTGGGTCGGCCCGCACCACGGTCGGTTCCACGTAGCAGCCGCGGGCGAACCCGTCGCCGTCAGGCGCGCGCCCGCCGGTGAGGACCTCGGCGCCCTCGTCGACCGCCACCTTGACGTAGCCGAGCACCCGGTCGCGGTGCTCGGGGGAGGTGAGCGGCCCCATCTCGGTGGCCGGGTCGAGCGGGTCGCCGAGCCGGATCGAGCGGGCCAGGGCGAGGAAGCAGGCGAGGAACTCGTCGGCGACCGCCTCGTGGAGCAGCAGCCGCGAGCCGGCGATGCAGGCCTGGCCCTGGTTGTGGAAGATGGCGAAGGCCGAGCCGTTCACGGCCGCGGGCAGGTTCGCGTCCTCGAAGACGATGTTGGCGCCCTTGCCGCCGAGCTCGAGCTGCAGCCGGGCCAGGTTCCCGGCCGAGGCGGCCACGATCCGCCGGCCGACCTGGGTCGACCCGGTGAACGAGACCTTCTGGACGCCCGGGTGGGCGGCCAGGTGCGCCCCGGCGGTGTGCCCGAAGCCGGGCACCACGTTGATCACGCCCGGCGGGAAGCCGACCTCGGCGGCCAGCTCGGCGACCCGCAGCGACGACAGCGGGGTCAGCTCGGCCGGCTTCATGACCACGGTGTTGCCCGCGGCCAGGGCCGGTCCCATCTTCCAGCTCGTGAACATCAGCGGGAAGTTCCAGGGCACGATCTGGCCGACGACCCCGACCGGCTGGCGCAGCACGTAGTTGAGAAAGCCGGGCTCCACCGGCACGACGCTGCCCTCGAACTTGTCGGCCATGCCGCCGAAGTAGCGGAAGGTGGCCGCGGTGCGGGGCACGTCCAGCGTGGTGGCGTCGCGGATCGGGTGGCCGGTGTCGGTCGACTCGAGCCGGGCCAGCTCGTCGCCGGCCGCCTCGATGGCGTCGGCCAGCCGGAGCAGCAGCCGTCCCCGCTCGGCCGCGGCCAGCGCGCTCCAGGCCGGGAAGGCGGCGCGGGCGGCGTCCACCGCCCGGTCGACGTCGGCCGCCCTGGCCTCGGCCACCCGGGCCAGCAGGGAGCCGTCGTGGGGGCTGGTGACCTCGAAGGTGGCCCGTTCGGCGCCGTCGGTGAACTCGCCGTCGATGAAGAGCTGGTCCTTGACGCGCACGAAGCTGCCCTCCGGGGAGGTGGTCGTGGTGGCCGCCCGCCCGCGGCGGGCGGCCGGGTCGGTCGGGTGGTCCGGGACCGGGTTGGTCGGGTGGTCCAGGACCGGGTTGGTCGGGTGGTCCGGGACCGGTCGGTCCGGTGGTCCGGGACCGGGTCGGTCGGGCGGTCTAGAAGTCGACCGGGTTGGTGGGCAGCTTGCCGCTGGAGATCAGGCTGGGCAGCTCGCCGTCGGCGTTCTCCCACACCAGCAGCATCGACCGCTTGGGGGAGTAGCCCTGGTGGCGGATGTCGGCCGGCATCGCGGCCACGTCCCCCGCCTTCATCGTCACCTTGGACCGGACCGTGCCCGAGTCGCGGTCCTCGACGTCCCAGTGGATCTGGTCGGAGAGCTGCACGAACCACTCCACCCGGTCGTTGCCGTGGATGATCGGCAGGATGTACTCCTCGGTGGTCGGGCAGAACAGCGAGTCCCTGCAGACCGAGACCACCGACGGGTTCCAGGTCACGTCCGAGCGGGACAGGTAGGCGAACAGGTTGAACGCCGCGACCTCGTTCTCGAACCCGGGCTCGGCGGTGATCTGCGGCTCGTCCTGGGGCACGTCGAGGAAGTGCCGGTTGATCGGGTGGCCGGTGTCGTCGCTGCGCAGCTGCTCGTCGCCGGGGACCGCGACCATGCGCTGGGCGGCGACCCGGTGGCGGGTGATGGCCGGGCGGTTGTCGCCGTTCTTGGGGCCGAAGGCGCTGCCGGTCTCGTCGGGGCTGGCGAACGGGTCGAAGGTCTGGTTGGTCCAGTCGTCCAGCATCGCCTTGAACGTCTCGCGGATCAGCGGGGTGGACATGTTCTCGAGGTGGTCGAGCTCGGCCTTGCGCCAGCCGTCGTTGTAGCGGCCGGCGAACAGGTCCACGGTGCCGTAGTGGTTGACGGTGCCCACCACCCCGTCGAAATTCACGATGCCGTAGAAGAAGTCCCAGGCCACGTCGCGCTGCAGCGCCTTGAGGAAGGCGTCGGCGCTCATCACGTGCCTGCCGGTGGGCCACTCGACGTACACGAAGTACTCGTCGCGGCTGAAGGAGAACTCCCCGAGCCGGAACCCCCGGTATCCGTGCTCGTTGGGGTCGGTCGACTGGACGCTGGCCTCGGTCTCGACGGTCGCCACTGGAACCTCCTGATGCCCTCGGTGCTGCGTACTGCCTGGTCCTGCGTACCGCCTGGTCCTGCGTACCGCCTGGTGCCGCCTACTGCGCGGTGCCGCGTACCGCCTGGTGCCGCGTACTGCTCGTGCCGCCTGTGGCGGCGATCGATTCCAAGGTGACGAGTCTGCCCGCAAAAGGGCGCGGACGGATTCCTCAGGTCTGGCAGATCTCGGCCCACTTGTAGATGGTGTCGCGGCCCTCGATGGTCTGGAGCAGGATGACGCCGGGCCGGTCGGTCCGGAACCGGTAGGCGGCGCCGGTGGGGAGCAGCGCCATGTGGCCCCGGCGGGCGACGATCGTGCCCATGCGGGGGCCGCCCGGCTCGCCGTCGAGGGCGACCGACCCCTCCTGCCCGGCCGGGGCCTGCTGGCCGTCGCCGAGCTTGACCAGCTCGACGGTGACCTCGCCGTCCATCACCAGCGCGAACTCGTCGTGGGAGCAGGTACGCCACTCCGAGGTGCCCTCGGCCCGGATCGCCTCCAGCACGTACTGGCGGTTCTTGCCGACCGCGACCTTCTCGTAGGGCCTGGACCGGGAGGCGACCTCGTAGACGTTGGAGAAGGCGTAGTGCCGGGCGTCGTCGTCGATGACCTCGACCCGGCCCTTCTCGTAGCCGTCCAGGGAGCCGAACTTCGTCGAGTACCGGGTCAACCTGGTCACTCCCCTTCCTGCGCGCTCCGCGCTGTCCGCGCAATTCTGCACCGTTGGCCAGGCTATCGACAGTGCTGTGCGCGTAGCGTACAGTTGTGCGCTCGATGCACATACTGGGCGGAGATACTTGCAATGTCAAGTGATGGCGACCGCAACTTCATCCGCTCGCTGGAGCGCGGCCTCGCCGTGCTGCAGGTGTTCTCGCACGAGGACCCGTCGCTCACCCTGAGCGAGACGGCCGCCCGGGCCGGCATCACCCGGGCCACGGCCCGCCGGATCCTGCTCACCCTCGAGCGCCTCGGCTACGTGCGCTCGGACGGCCGGCGGTTCTCCCTCACCCCGCGCGTCCTGCGCCTCGGCTACGCCTACCTGTCGTCCCTGGGGCTCTGGCAGATCGCCGAGCCCTACATGGAGCAGCTCGCCGACCTCACCCACGAGTCCTGCTCGGCGGCCACGCTGGACGGCACCAGCCTGGTCTACGTCGCCCGCGTGCCGGCCAAGCGGGTCATGACGATCTCGCTCGGGGTCGGCTCCCGGCTGCCCGCCTACCCGACCTCGATGGGCCGGGTGCTGCTCGCCGACCTGCCCCCGTCCGAGCTTGACGACTATTTCCGCCAGGCCACCCTGGAGCGGCTCGCCCCCGGCACGCTCACCGACGAGCGCCTCCTTCGCCGGCTCTTGGAGCAGGTCCGCCAGCAGGGCTTCGCCCTGGTCGACCAGGAGCTCGAGGACGGGGTGCGGTCGATCGCGGTGCCCGTCCGGGGCCGGGACGGCCGCGCCCTGGCCGCCCTCAACGTCTCCGGCCACGCCGGCAGGGTGACCGTCGAGCAGCTCCGCGTGGAGTTCCTGCCCCACCTGCTCCACGCCGCCAAGCTCATCGGCGACGAGGCGGCGCGCCGCTGAGGGATCTCCCTCGCCTGAAGCGCGCGAGGCCCGGCCGCCTGAAGCGCGCGAGGCCCCTCGGCTGAAGCGCGCGAGGCCCCTCGGCTGAAGCGCGCGAGGCCCGGCTTGAGGAGCGAAGCGACAGCCGGACAGTTGCAGCCGATCGGGCGAACCAGTGCAGGAGGGTTCCGGCGGGGACGGCCGAGTTGGCGTGGAAGGTGCATCCGCGGGGACGGACAAGGCGTTTGACAGGCCCCTGGTCCTGATGCCACGCCACGCCCGACCTGTTCACGGCTTCTTGCGCGCTTGCAGGTGGAAGTGGCCAACGGTTAGGTTCCGGCTTAGTCCCCCATATGCCCAGTCCGTCACCGGCCCTCTGGGCGCTGCGGCATGTCGGCACCCATGACTCGACCGAAGCATGGCGTGGGCAGCGAGCCCGGTCGTACGTCCGCTGCGACGAAGGATGGCAGATGCTGGCGAACCTTCCGATCCGGTCCAAGCTCATCGCCGTCCTGGTCGTGCCGATGCTGGTCCTCACCGTGCTCACCCTGATCCAGATCAGGTCGATCCTGAAAGCGGGCGACCAGGCCGACCGGGTGAACAGGCTGACCGGCTTTGCCGTGGAGCTGTCGGCGTTCGTCCACGAGCTGCAGCGGGAACGCGGCCTGTCGGCCGGCTACGTGGCCGCCGGGGCCGGGTACGGCGGCATGATCGCCCAGCGCGTGTGGGTGACCCAGGAGCTGCGCGACTTCACCGCCGACGCCGCGGCGCTCGACCTCGACGGCTTCGACTCCCGCCTGCGCCAGCGGCTCCAGGCGGCCAAGGCCGAGCTGGCCAAGCTCGGCACCCAGCGCCAGGCGATCGACGACCGCCGGGGAACGTCTGTGGACGGGACGTTCAGGTACTACTCGGGCGCGATCGCCAACCTGCTCGAGGTCGAGGCCGCCATCGCCGCCGAGACCGATGACAGCGAGGTCCTGCGCAGCACGTCGGCGTTCACCGCGCTCGCCCGGGCCAAAGAGGCCACCTCCCAGGAGCGCGACCTCGTCAACGCCGTGCTGTCGGTCGGCCGCTTCGGGCCCAAGCAGTACGAGCAGTTCGTGTCCGTGATCGGCTCCGAGGAGACCTGGGTCGCGCAGTTCCAGAGCTCCGCCACCGCTCCCCAGCGGGAGTTCTACCAGCGCACGGCGACCGGCGCGCACATCCAGCGGGCCGTCGGATACCGCAACGCCGTCCTCGAGAGCGGCACTCGCGGGCGGATCGCCACCGACCTGTCCGGGGGGAGCGTGGTGACCGCCGGCCCCGGCGCCAAGCAGGCCGCCTCGAGCAACGCGAAGAACTGGTACGTCGTGATGACCGCCAAGGTCGACCTGCTGCGTCAGGTGGAGTCCAAGCTCGCCGCCGACCTGGTCTCGGCGAGCGCCGCCTCGGAGTCGTCGGCCTCCAGGCAGGCCGCGGTGTCCAGCGGGGTCCTGCTGGTCGCCCTCGCCCTCACCCTGGGCATCTCGCTGCTCGTCGGGCGCTCCATGGTCGGGCCGCTCCGGCGCCTGCGGCACACCGCCATCGACGTGGCCGAGCAGCGGCTCCCCGGGGCGGTCGAGCGGCTGCAGCGTGGGGAGCGCGTCGACGTGGTGGCTGAGACGGCACCGATCGGGATCGCCTCGCGGGACGAGATCGGGCAGGTCACCGAGGCGTTCAACTCCGTCCACCGGGTCGCCGTCCAGGTCGCCACCGACCAGGCCGCGCTGCGCAAGAGCGTCGCCGACACCTTCCTGAACCTGGCCAGGCGCAGCCAGACTCTGATCCACCGCCAGCTCAAGATGATCGACCGCCTGGAACGGAAGACGACCGACCCCGACGAACTGGAAGAGCTGTTCCGGCTCGACCACCTGGCCACGCGCATGCGCCGCAACGCCGAGGACCTGATCGTGCTCTCTGGCGCCAAGCCGGCCCGGCGCTGGGGTCGCCCGGTGCCGCTCAACGACGTCATCCGGGGCGCGATCGGCGAGGTGGAGGACTACACCCGGGTCACTCTGCTGCCGGCCGCTGGCTTAGCCGTGGTCGGCCAGGCCGTCGGCGACGTGATCCATCTGCTCGCCGAGTTGATCGAGAACGCGACCTCGTTCTCCCCGCCCCACACCAAGGTGCATGTCGCCGGGCAGCCTACAGCCACCGGTTACGTGGTCGAGATCGAGGACCGCGGCATCGGCCTGTCCGACGCCGAGCTCTTCGATGCCAACGAGCGCCTGTCCAGCCCGCCGGCCATGGACCTGGCGCTCAGCCAGCGCCTCGGCCTGTTCGTGGTCGCGCGCCTGGCCGAGCATCACGGCATCAAGGTTCAGCTCCGACACTCCTGGTACGGCGGGGTGACGGCGCTGGTGTGGCTGCCCGAGGCGCTGATCGCGCGGCTGTCCGGCATGCCGGAGGTGGCCGGTGGCGGGCGGCGGGGCGAGCTGGCCGCCCCGGCCCACGGCGAGGACGACGGCGAGGCGCCCGCCACCGGCCTGCCGATCTTCGAGAGGGCCAGGTCGGACTGGTTCGCGGGCGGCGGCGAGCTGGTGTACATGCCCATGGATCGCCACGGCGCCGAGCACGGCGTCAACGGACGCCTGCCGGTCGGGCGCGGCCCCCGGGCCGGCATTCCGCCGCAGGGCACGCCATCGCAGGGCACGCCATCGCAGGGCACGCCATCGCAGGGCACGCCGCTGCGCGAAGCCGGCCGCCGCGGGCCGCGCCCGCCCGACGACGCCCCATTGCCTCAGGCCGACGACGTGCTCCCCTTGATCCAGGACGAGCTCCCCCTGATCCAGAAGGAGGCGGGCGCCCCGGCACCGCCCGCAGCAGCGCCCGGCGAGGCTGCGGCCCACCTGCCGCGCCGGGTCCCCCAGGCCAGCCTCGCCCCCGGCATCGTCGCGAACGGGCAGGCGACCGACCCGGAGGCGGGTAGGGGCAGCACGCTCCCACGCCGCACACCGGACGACGTCCGAGCGTTGCTGTCGAGCTACCGCTCCAGCGTCGAGCGGGGGCGCCACGTGGCATCGACCGACGCCTTCCGGTCCTCAGCAGGGGACGACGATGACCAAGCCCAGTAGAGCGGCGCAGAACCTCAGCTGGCTGATGACGAACTTCGTCGAGCGGGTGGTCGGCACCATCCACACGCTGGTGGTGTCGTCCGACGGGCTGCCGCTGGCCATGTCCGACGGGCTCGACCGCCTCCGGGCCGACCAGCTCTCGGCGGTCGTCTCCGGCCTGTCGAGCATCGCCGACGGGGCCGCCCGTCACTTCGGCGGCGGCTCGGTCACCCAGACCATCGTGGAGATGGACAAGGGCTTCCTGTTCGTGATGGCCGTCAGCGACGGATCCTGCCTTGCCGTGCTGGCCTCGACGGACTGCGAAATCGGGCTGATCGGTTACGAGATGGCGCTGCTCGTGGCTCGAGCGGGAGACATGCTCACCCCGGCCGTGCGGGCCGAGCTGCAGGCCTCGCTCCCGCGATGAGCGGAAGGATCGGCTGGCATGAGCACCGGGGACTGGTACGACGACGATCCAGTCGTCCGGCCCTACGCGATGACCGGCGGGCGCACGCGTCCAGCCCATGCGGACCTGGAGGTGGAGTCGCTGGTCTCGACCACGTCGGTGGGTGAGGCGTCCGCGCAGGCGCTCAACTTCGAGCAGCAGTTGATCGCCCTGCTCTGCCGTGACGTGCTCAGCGTGGCCGAGGTGTCGGCCCGGCTCGACCTTCCCCTCGGCGTGGCTCGCGTGCTCGTCGGTGACATGGCCGAGGAGGGCCTGGTGATGGTCCACCGTCCCGCCGACCCCAACGACCGCCCGGACCTGGCCCTCCTGGAACGGGTGCTGTACGGGCTCAAAGCCATCTAGGTTCCGGTCCACCGGGGGCGCCCGCCCCAGCCGGCTGGCGGCTCCGGGGCGGGGGAGCGGGGGGCGCCGGGGGTGAGCTGGGCCAACGTGCCGATCGTCATCGCCGTCACCTGCGCGATCACGTCGTGCACGTCGAGGGAGTTCGGCAGCAGGCAGCGCAGGTCGGTGACGCCGGCATGAGCCAGCTCGATGACCCGGTCGTGGCATCGCTCGAGGGTGCCGAACACGGCGACCTCCTCGGGCCGCCCGAGCCTGGCGAAGGCCGGCTCGGCCTGCCAGCGGGCGTGCGCCTCGGCGGTGGTGCGCCCGACCGAGACGGGCAGGCGGGCCGCGATGCCCAGGGTGGCCGGGTCGCGCCCGGCCACCAGGCAGGCCTGGCGCGCCTCGGCCGCGGCGGCCAGGACCTGCTCGAAGGGCAGGGCGGCGCCGGCGGCGTCCCTGCCGGGCAGGAGCAGGCCGTCGACGACGCCGACGGCCCAGCCGAGCTGCTCGGGCCCGGCCGCCTCGACCGACAGCGTGGGCCGCACGGCCGGGCCGCTGCGCACGGCGGCAGAGAGCGAGCTGGCGCCGGCGTCCAGCCTGGCCGGCACCGCCGTCTCGGCCAGGGTGTCCAGGAACGCCTCCACGTACGCGGCGAGCCGGCCCGGCCCGGCGGGCGGGGGAGCGTCGCGCAGGCACAGCTCGAGGCGGTCGCCCGCGGTGGCGCCGAGGGTGGCGACCATCGCTGCCAGGATGGCGGGCGGCCGCTGGCCGGTGTCGAGCAGGGCGCCGACCCGGGCCTGGCCGGTCACGGGCGCGAGCAGGGCGAGGGTGGTCCAGGCCTCGAGGCGGGGCGTAGGCTCGGGCGCGTCCTCGAGCCAGAGGGCGGCGATGCCGACCCGGTCGCACATCCGGGCCACCTCGGTGAGCCGGCCGACCGGGTTCCTGGTGTCGAGGACGACGGCGAGGCGGACCAGGCGCCCGGGTGGCGGCGACGTTGGCCGAGCGTCGGGCATACCCTGTCCTCTTTCGCCAGCAGCGTTCGCTAAGCGCATATTTGTACGTATAGCGTACACGGAGCGTGCCACGTGGCCGGAATGGTTGCAAGCGCAAGGTCCGCGCCGGACGGTGCCGCGCGCTCGCTCGAGACCTCCCTCCTCGAGTTCTTCCACCGCCTCCGGGACGCCCGCGTGCCGGTGTCCATGGTGGAGGTGCTCGACGCCATCGCCGCGCTGCGCCACGTGGAGCTGGCCGACCGCGCCCAGTTCCGGGCCGCGCTGGCCATGACCCTGGTCAAGCGGGCCGAGGACCGGCAGGCGTTCGACGTGCTGTTCGACGTCTGCTTCCCGTTCACCCCCGGCCCGGTCGCGGCCGCCGGCCCGAGGCCACCCGACCCGGCGGCCGCGGCCGGGCCGGCCTCCTCGGGGACCGCCGCGGAGGCCGAGCCACAGGGTCCCGCCTCCACCGACCTGCTCGAAGCCCTGCTCGACGCGCTGCGCCACGGCGACCGGGCCGCCCTGCGCACGCTCGCCGGGCTCGCCGTGGACCGCTACGCCGGGCTGGACGCGCAACCCGATGCGTCCGAGCGCTACTACATGTACCGGATCCTGCGCCAGGTCGAGCTGTACCGGCTGCTCCAGCTCGCGCTGGCCGCCGAGGACGGCGCAGAGGACGCGAGCCCCCAGGCCCGCGAGGAGCTGAGCCGGCGCATCGACGACTTCCGCCGCATGCTGGCCGAGCAGGTCCGCCACCGGCTTGCCGTCCGGGTCGGCGCCCAGCAGGTGGCCGAGCTCTACCGCGACCGGCAGCTGGACGAGATCGACTTCCTCGGCGCCACCTTCACCCAGCTCGGCGAGCTGCGCCAGGCCGTCCGCCCGCTGGCCCGCAAGCTGGCCGCCCGGGTGGCGCAGAAGCGCCGGCTCAGGCGCCGGGGCCGGCTCGACGTGCGGCGGACGGTGCGGCGCTCGCTGTCGTCGGGCGGGGTGCCGGTCAACCCCGCGTTCCGAGCCGTGCGCGCCTCAAAGCCCGACCTGTGGGTGCTGGCCGACGTGTCCGGCTCGGTGGTCGAATTCGCCAAGTTCACGCTGGCGCTGCTGCACGCGATGAACCAGGAGTTCGCACGGATGCGGTCGTTCGCCTTCGTGGACGGCGTGGACGAGGTGACCGGGCTGCTCGACGAGAGTGACCAGGCGATCGACCTGCGCAACGCCTTCGCCAGGGCGCGGGTGGTGTGGGCGGACGGCCACTCCGACTACGGCAACGTCTTCGAGCGGTTCGCCGAGCGGTACGGGCCTGACCTGGACGCCCGCAGCACGCTGATCGTCATGGGCGACGCCCGCGGCAACTACCGCGACCCCGGGATCGAGGCGCTCCAGGGCCTGCGCGCCGGGGCACGCCGGCTGTACTGGCTCAACCCGGAGCCCCGGTCGGAGTGGGACACCACCGACTCGGTGATGAGCCTGTACGCGCCCGTGTGCGACCGCGTGTTCGAGGTGCGCAACCTGCGCCAGCTCACCGCCTGCGTCTATGAGATCACCTGAGGTGCGCCGGGCGTCCCGCCGGCGGCCTGGGCCGTCCCTGCACCACCGCCCTGAAGGGGCGGCGCACTGGAGCGACCTGGTAGCGCCCCACCCCTCCGAGGCACGGCTGGCAAGGGGAGGCACCGGGCCGTAGGCAGAAGTCGGGATTTGCACCAGGACGGTTTTATGATATTGTTCTTGCCCGGTTCGGGCATCCCGAGATGGTTGCGCCTGTTCGCGCATGGCCGCGGGACGCCGAGCCGTTTTCTGGTTTGGCCGCCGATGACGGCGTCTGTGGCCCCCGCGCCACCCCCCGGGTTCTCCTCCCGGAGCCCGGGGGGGTGGCAGCGGTACGCTGGGACTGCTCGCCGACCCCCCCGACCATGGCAGAGGCGCTGTTGGGAGGCGGCGGGAGCGTGCCTGCCAAACCGCGGCGCCCCAGCACGTTGGCACCGGCGCTGTTGGGGGCCGGGAGCCGGGGATCAGGTGGGTGCGGCGGTGGGGCGGACTGCGCCGATGTAGTCGCCGCGCAGGGCGGGCTCGATGCGGATGACGGTGTTCCGGCGGGGGGCGTCGATCATGTTGCCCGCGCCGATGTAGATGCCGACATGGTGGATGGTGGCCGGGTCGCCGAGGTCGTAGGCGTAGAACACCAGGTCCCCCGGGAGCAGGTCGGCCGGGTTGCCCACCCTGGCCCCGAAGTACCACTGCTCCCGCGAGGTCCGCGGGATCTTCGCCCCGCCGGCCTGGTAGGCCCGCATGGTCAGGCCCGAGCAGTCGAAGGTGCCCTCCTCGCCGGCGGCGCCCCACCGGTAGGGCTGGCCGAGCTGGCTGTAGGCGAACGCGACGGCGCGCTCGACCGCGGGCCCAGCCGGCAGGCCGGCCGCGCCGCCGGCGGCATAGCCCGAGGCGACGGCCAGGACCTGGCTGACGTACCAGTCGGCACGGTTGTAGGCGAAGATGGCCCGGGTGAGGTCGCCGCCCTGGCCGGCGCCGTTGGCGCACAGGTACCGGGCGGCCGAGAAAATCGCGTCGGCCGGCTGGTAGACGCTGGCGATGCCGTCGCCGTTGCCGTCCATGCCGTACCTGAGGTCGGGCGGGACCTGGCGGACGGGCGTCCCGCCCCAGGTGTTGCCCGCCTTGCCCCCGATGCCGAACTGCATGGGGCCGGCCGCGCCGGCGAAGTTCATCCCCGACTGCACCCCGGGCAGGGTCGAGCGGCCGTGGTTGGTCTCCTTCTTGCCGATCGCCGCCAGCACCTGCCAGGGCAGGCCGGGGCAGGTGTCGGCGGCGCTCTGGTAGAGGGTGAGGTACTCCGGTGGGATGTCGGCCATGGCGCCCGCGCTGGGCCCGCTGCCGCCGATGATCCGGGTCGCCAGGCCCACCACGAGCAGGCTGATGACGAGCAGCAGGGCGACCGGGACGCCAATCGCGAGCTTCTTCATCGGCTGCCTCGATCCGGGGTCGCCAGGGCGGGGATGCGCAGGCGGAAGGGGGATTTCTGGGGTATATCAACGCGAAGGCTCGCCCCTCGCAGGCACTTCAGTGCTATTTTAGTTCCTCGGGATGGTTGAGAGGATACCGTCCGGCGGGTCCTCGATCCAGTGCCCCGCGAGCCCCCGCCGGGCTCATCCGAGACCCTGTCCAGGAGGAAGCGTAGACGAGCAGCGGCCGGCAGGCGGCCAGGCCAACTGCCACGGCTGTCACCCGACACGTCCCTCGTACCCCCGGCAAATCCGATTCACTTGCTTTTGTGGCACTGCGGAGCAGTGTAACCTTTGGTACTGCCCACATGGACGGTTAGCGGCATCCCGGACCATCCGTCACACCACTTCGCCAGCGAAATCCGATCCACGTTGAGACATCACCGACACGGCAACTCGAGCGGCTCCGAAGGAGGGTTGGACGTGGCGCAGCAGTCGGGCTCCTCCCCCGGTGGAGGCGGCCATGAGGAGGCCCTTGTCCCGCTGGGCCTCATCGACGACGACGCGTCCAAGCCGGCCGAGACCGCCAGGACAGTCGGACCCGACCAGCAGCGCCGCCCGCTCCCCGACGCGCCCCGGACCCGCCCCCCGTTCCGGGCCGACCGCGTGCCGCCAAGCCGCGCCCAGCGCCGCCCGGGCGGGCCCTTGGCCTCGCAGCAGCACTCCACCGCGGCCGACTTCACCGCCGAGCGGTACCTGCGCGGGCAGTCGCGGGCGCCCCGCGACGGCTGGCGCCGGGTGGTCTACTGGCTCACCGGCGGCCGCGTCAACTTCGGTCCCAGCCCCGCCGAGCTGCGCGAGCGCGAGCTGATCGCCCGCGCCAAGGCGCCGGTGGCCGGCTGCCGCTCGATCGCGGTGATCAGCCGCAAGGGCGGGGTGGGCAAGACCACCACCACGCTGATGCTGGGCCACACCTTCGCGTCGCTGCGCGGCGACCGGGTGGTGGCCCTGGACGGCAACCCCGACGCCGGGTCGCTGGGCTACCGGGTCCGGCGCGAGACCGCCGCCACCATCACCAACCTGCTCGCCGACGAGGCTGAGATCGTCCGCTACGCCGACATCCGGGCCTACACCTCCCAGGCCCCGACCCGCCTCGAGGTGGTCGCCTCCGACGACGACCCCCGCATCACCAAGGCGCTCGGCGAGGAGGACTACCGGCGCGCGATCGCGCTGCTCGAGCGGCACTACAACCTGATCTGCCTGGATACCGGCACCGGGGTGCTGGAGTCGGCCACCAAGGGGATCTTGCAGCTGGCCGACCAGATCGTGGTGGTGATGGCGCCAAGCCTGGACTCGGCCAGGGCGGCCAGCTCGACGCTGGACTGGCTGAACGAGAACGGCCACGCCGAGCTGGTGCAGGGCGCGGTCGCGGTGGTCAACGCCGTGCAGCCCGAGGGCCCGGTCGAGGTCGACAAGATCCAGCAGCACTTCGCCGGCCGCTGCCGGGCCGTGGTCCAGGTGCCGTGGGACCCGCATCTCAGCGCCGGCGCGGAGACCCAGGTCGAGCGGCTCCGGCCCCAGACCCGCCACGCCTACCTCGAAGTGGCCGCCGCCGTCGCAGACGGGTTCACCGCATGAGCACCCGCGACGCACACCACACGAGGGGACCGTCCCCCGACGGTACCCGTACCATGCTTGACCAGGGAGGGATTTGAGCATGCGCGCGCTCGAGCACGTCACCGTCGCCGCCACCATCGTCGCCCAGAAGGTGAACATAAGCCCCAACTTCTCCGCGATCCCGGGCGCCGGGCCGTTCCAGAAGGTCATCGACGGCATCGGCGGCTTCGCCTTGCTGCTGTCGCTGGTCGGCATCGTGATCGGCGGCGCCATGTGGGGCGTCGGCTCGCTCAGCTCCAACTACCACCAGGCCGCCGTCGGCAAGCGGGCCACGCTCTACTCCATCGTCGGGGCGGTCATCGTGGGTGCTTCCGCGGCCCTCGTGAACTGGGCGTTCTCCCTCGGGCAGACCGCCTGACCACCCGTAGCAGCAGGGGACAGGGGGGTCCGGGACCGAGGCCGGGCCGCCCGGCCTGGCCGACCCTCCAGGAACCGCAAGGCGACGAGAGGAGCAGCGTCCGGTGGCGGTGACCGAGCAGGCCCGCGCCAGGGTGGTCTACCGGCCGTCCGACCAGCGCAGCGCCAGGCCCACCAGTGGGCCTGGCCGCCTCTGGGTGCTCGCGCTCGTGGCCGTGGTGTTCGCCGGCGGGATGGTGATCGGCCGCTCCACCACCAGGCCGGCGGTCACCCAGGACCCGACCGCTCCCAGGGCGACCGCCGCGTCCCCGGCCGCCACCGCGCCTGCCCCCGGGGCCGCCAGCACGCCCGGGGTGACGGCCGGGACGCCCGCGGCCAGCCCGGCCGCGTCCGCCAAGGCCGGCCCGCGCCAGGTCGTCGACGGGGTGGGCGTGGGCTGGGCCCACTCCAGGCAGGGCGCTCTGGCCGCCGCGACCAACTACGCCACGGTCCTCGGGGGCGACCTGGTGTTCGACACCCAGCGTCGGCACAAGGCCGTGGTCCTGCTCGCCGCCCCCGAGGCGCGGGCGGAGCTGCAGCGGGCCTGGGACGGCGCCGTGCCCGTGCTCCGCAAGGCCCTGCGCCTGCCCGCCGACGGGCCGGTCGCCGACAAGATCGCCCTGCGCACGGTGCCCTTCGGCCACTCCATCGAGCGCTACGATGACGCCAGCGCCCGCGTGTCGATCTGGACAGTGGCGCTCGCCGGGTCGACCACCGGGATCCCGGTCCAGAGCGGGTGGGGCATCACCACGATCGACCTGAAGTGGGTCGGCGGCGACTGGAAGGAGGTCCGGGCCACGACCCGGACCGCGCCGACCCCGCTCTCCCTCGACACCGAGGTGCCCTCCGCCGCATCCGCGTTCGTCCAACTCACCCAGCAGTTCAAGGAGTATGACCATGCAGCGGGATCGTAGGCGCGCCTGGGGCCGCTGGCTCGCAGGGCGCCAGTCGAGCACACGCGGCTCGCGGGTAGGCAGTGTCGGGTCGTCTCGGCGGGCGCGCCCGCTTCGCCGGTACTCGGCCGGCGCTCTGGTGCTCGTCGGCGTGCTCGCCCTGCTGCTCGTGGTCGCGCCCGCGGCCATGGCCCAGACCGCCCCCGGCCCGCCGGGCCAGCCCGCCGACACGGGCAAGAAGCCGGACCAGTGCGACCAGATCACCAACCAGGTGCTGCAGAACGTCTGCAAGGCGGGCACCAACCCGGTCGGAGCGGCCGGGGGCGCGATCGGCCAGGCCGCCGGCAACCTCGCGGCCACCGCCGGGGACAGCGCGCTGCGCAGCTTCACCAACGCGGTCGCGTCGGCCGGCCAGTGGTTCCTCGAGAAGGTCGGCAGCCTGATCAACGACACCACCTCGCCCGACGTGGTCAACGCCGGCTGGTTCGTGTCCCAGTACCGCATCATGCTGGCGCTGGCGATCGTCATCGCGCTGCCGTTCCTGCTGGTGTCGGTCGCCCAGTCGGTGGTGCGGGCCGACGGCATGCAGGCGATCCGGTCCGCCTTCGTCTACCTGCCCATCGCCGCCATCTTCTCGTTCGTCGGGCCGGCCATGGCGCAGATGCTGATCAACACGAGCGACTGGATGAGCTCGGCGGTCGGCCACGACGCGTCCCAGAACGCCGACAAGTTCATGCACGACGCCGGCGGCTGGCTGGGCGCGCTCGGCGCGGGCACGGTCAACCCGGTCGCGCCGGTGTTCGGCGTGCTGCTGGCCGCGATCATCGTGGTGGTCGGGGCCATCTCGATCTGGCTGGAGCTGCTGCTGCGCGACGCCGCCATCTACATCTCGGTGCTGTTCCTGCCCATCGGGTTCTCCGCCATGGTCTGGCAGGCCGGCTGGCGCTGGTGCAAGCGGCTGATCGAGTTCCTCATCGCGATCATCTTCGCCAAGGTGTTCATCGTCGCCATCGTCAACCTGGCCGCGGCCGGCCTGGCCAGGGGCGGCCTGGCCGACAAGTTCGAGGGCGTCCTGGCCGGCGGGGCGCTGCTGCTGATGGCCGCGTTCACCCCGATCGCGCTGCTCAAGCTCATCCCGCTGGCCGAGGCGGCGGTGGTGACCGCCGGCCACCAGCGCGCCGCCCTGCGCCAGGCGACCGCGGGCGCGACCGCGTTCACCGGCTCCTCCATGGTCACCCAGATGATCCAGTCCCGCTTCCGGGCCAACGCCGGCGGTGCCGGAGGCGGCGCGGGGAGCTGGGGCAGCCCGGCCACCGCCGCGGTCGCGGCCGGCTCCGCCGCGGTGTCGGCCGCGCGCAACCGGGCCGAGTCGGGCTTCGCCGCCTTCGGCCCCGCCAACGCAGGCGGGAGCACCGGTACCAGCGACAGCGGTGTACCGTCGTCCTCGGGCGCCGCCGGCGGCAGCGCCGCCAGCGGCGCGGCCACCCGGCCGCGGCCGCTTGGCGAGCTTGCGACGGAAGGAAAGAGCGCGGATGCGTAACCCGCCCGAGGTCCGCTACCGGTTCGGGCCCCTGGAACGCAGGGGCCTGATCGGCAGCCTCCGCCCCGGGCAGCTGCTGGTCCTCGGAGCCGCGGTGCTCCTGACGATCATGATCGTGCAGGCGCTGAAGAGCGGGGCCGGCCTGGGTATCGGCACCCTGGTCCTGGCCGGCGGCGGGCTGGCGAGCTTCGTGCCCGTCGGGGGCCGCACCTTCAACGAGTGGATCCCGGTCATGGCCAGCTTCCTCGGCCGGCGTGTGAGCGGCAGGAACCGCTTCCGCTCGGGCGCGCCCGAGGCGGGCACCCGCTTCAAGGGCGGCGACGTCCCGGTGAGCCTGCCCGACTCCATCGGCAAGGTCGAGCTGATCGCCTTCCCGTTCCGCGGCGTGGAGCTGGGCGTGATCGCCGACCGGGCCAACGGCACCTACACCGCCACCGTCCAGGCACGGGCCCGCTCGTTCGTGCTGCTGGACCCGGCCGACAAGGCGAGCCGGCTGGCCGGCTGGGCCGGGGTCATCGCCGGGCTGGCCCGGGAGGGCAGCCCGATCAGCCGGGTGCAGTGGATCGAGCGGACCGTGCCCGACGACCGCAACGGCCTGGGCCGCTACCTGCGCGAGGCCATGGACCCCGCCATCGGCCTGGACGCCGCCCCGCTGCAGAGCTACCTGCGCCTGACCCAGGCCGCCGGCCCGGTCACCGAGCAGCATGAGCTGTTCGTGGTCGTGCAGGTCAACGCGAGCAAGGCCGCGCGCGCGATCAAGCAGGCGGGCGGCAAGGACACCGGCGCCTGCGTGGTGCTGGCCCGCGAGCTCGAGACGATGGCCCGCCGCCTGGAGGGCGCCGAGATCGAGGTGCTGCACGCGCTCGGCCCGCGGCGCCTGGCCGCCACGATCCGGCTCGCCTTCGACCCCAAGGCACGCCCCAGCCTGGGCCGCCTGGCCACCGTCGACCCCAGCCGGGAGGAGGGGGTCAGCGCCCGCAACGCCTGGCCGCGGCGCACCGAGGCGCACTGGTCCTATTACCGGACCAACGACGTGGTGCACACCACCTACTGGATCGCTGAGTGGCCCCGCCTGGACGTCGGGCCGGACTTCCTGGCCCCCCTGCTGGTGCAGACCCGGTCGATGCGCACGGTCTCGGTCACCATGGAGCCGGTGCCGCCGCTCAAGGCCATGCGCGCGGTCGGCTTCGCCAAGACGGCCGACTACGCCGACGAGGAGCTGCGCCAGAAGCTCGGCTTCCTCGGCACCGCCAAGCGCCGCAACCAGAGCGAGGCGGTGGCCAGGCGCGAGCAGGAGCTGGCCGACGGCCACACCGACGTCCGCTTCTCCGGCTGGATCACCGTGACCGCCGACAGCCCCGACGCCCTCGCCGAAGCCTCCGGCGAGGTCGAGCACGCCGCCGGCCAGTCCCGCCTCGAGCTCCAGCGCTGCGACGGTGAGCAAGAATTGGCATTCACGTACACGCTGCCCCTGGGTCGAGGGTTGAAGTGAGCGAGTACCTGACCGACCTCGACAGGAGCAGGCGAGGCGAGGCATGAGGATCAAGCCTCGCCGGCCGGCGCACCGGGTCACCACCGCCCACCTGCAGGCGGCCTACCCCTTCATCTCCGAGGGCGGACTTGGCAGCCGTGGCGTGTACATCGGACGTGACGTATTCGGGGGCTCGTTCTGTTACGACGCGTGGACGCTCTATGGCAAGGAAATCACCGGACCTAACATGCTCGTCATCGGGCAGATCGGGTACGCAAAATCGAGCCTCGTGAAGACGTTCATATGGAGACAGATGCTCTTCGGGCGGACCGCCTGGATCATCGACCCGAAGGGGGAGTACGACCAGCTGGCGGCGGTGTGCGGGGTGAAGCCGATCCGGTTCGTGAGCGGGGGGCAGATCCGGCTGAACCCGTTGGACCCGATGATCGGGGGGGACGCGCAGCTGGCGCTGCTGCGGTCGATCGCGGGGGTGATGCTCGGGCGGAACCTCAGGCCGGAGGAGGACGCCTGCCTGGAGCGGGCCCACGACGAGGCGGTCATCGAGGCGTCCAGGCGCAGCGCCCAGCCGACCGTGCCGCAGGTGGTCAACCGGCTGCTGGAACCCTCCGACGCCACCGCCCACGAGCTTCGGACCTCGCCGGAGCGGCTGGCCGAGGACGGCCGCCAGCTCGCGCTCTCGCTGCGCCGCATGGGCGCCGGCGACCTTCGCGGCATGTTCGACGGGCCGACCTCGAGCGGGCTCGACCTGTCCGGCCGGCTGGTGGTGTTCAACCTGCGCGAGGTCAAGGACGAGGCCCGCCCGATCCTGATGGCCTGCACGGCGGCCTGGCTGCAGGGCTCCTGGGCCCGCGACGACGGCGCGAAGCGCATCGTGGTGCTCGACGAGGCCTGGGTCGTGCTGCGCCACCTGGCCATCGCCCGCTGGCTGCGGGAGAGCTGGAAGCTGGCCCGCCAGTACGGGGTGCAGAACATCGCGGTGATGCACCGACTCTCGGACCTGACCGCGGCCGGGGACACCGGCTCGGAGCAGGTGCAGCTGGCCAAGGGGCTGCTCGAGGACTCCGAGACCCGGGTGATCTACCGTCAGTCCCCGGGCGAGGTCGAGCAGGCCCGGGAGCTGCTCGGGCTCACCCAGACCGAGGTGGACCAGATCCCCACCCTGGAGCGGGGCGAGGCGCTGTGGCGCGTGGGCCGCCGCTCGTTCATCGTCCAGCACCGCCTGGACCCGGTGCTCGAGCGGGAGATCGTCGACACCGACGCCAACATGGGGATCGCCTCGTCCGCGCCGAGCGGCTGGACCGGCCTGCCGGTGCCCGAGGCGGTGGAGCCTGCCTCATGAGCGCCAAGAAGGTCGTGAAGCGGGAAGGCCCGCTCGACCAGGCGCTCCTGCTCGGCATCGCGATCGTGCTCGGCGGTGGGGCCGTGCTCTGGCTGACCGGGGAGGTCGCCGGCTGGCTGCACGGGCACCGCTGGCCCAAGGTCTCGATCAGCGACATGGGGCCGGTGCTGGTCAACCTCGTGCGCCACCCCGGCGACCCGGCGGTCGCATGGCCGCCGCAGACGAGGGACCTGCTGCCTGGCCCGGTCGGCTTCTACTTCATCTTCGGGCTGCTGCTCCTGCTGCTCACCGCCGTGCTGATGTACCTGAACCTGGGGCTGCGGACCGTGCGCCGCCGGCTCGGCAAGGTGATCGTGGTACCCGGCCCACGCGCGGCCGCCGCCAAGGGCCAGCAGCCGGCCTGGGCCCGCCCGCAGGCGTTCCGCGACCTGTACGTGCGGGAGCCGATGCCCGGGCGGGTCACGCTCGGGCGGGTCAACGGCCGGCCGGTCGCGGCCGAGCCGCTGCAGTCGGTGATCGCGCTCGGCCCCACCCAGAGCCAGAAGACGGCCGGGCTGGTGGTGCCGGCCGTGTTCGAGTGGGACGGGCCGGTCCTGGCCGCCTCGATCAAGTCCGACCTGGTCCGCAACACCATCGACCAGCGCTGGCAGCGGGGGGAGGTCTACCTCTACGACCCGACCGGGATCACCGGGCTGGACCAGAACTCCTGGTCGCCGCTTGGCCGCTGCGGGACCTGGCACGGCGCCTACCGGACCGCCCTGTCGCTGGTGAGCGCGGGCCAGCCGCAGGCCCAGGCGGCCATGCAAGACCCCGACCTGCACCACAACATGGCGCCCACGCTGCTCGCGCCGCTGCTCCACGCAGCCGCCATCACGGGGCGGAGCATGGCCGACGTGGTCCGCTGGGTGCAGCGCCTGGACCGGGCCGAGGTCCGCCAGGAGGTCACCGCCGCCCTCAACATGGCCGAGGACCAGGCCGCGGAGGACGCGATCCGGTCGGTGTGGAACCTGGGCGACAACCGCAGCCAGGTGTACGCGAACGTCCTGGCCGCTGTGGTGGCCTACGCCGACCCGGCGGTCAAGGAGGCGGTGCCCGCCACCCAGCTCACCGCCGAGCGCCTGCTCGACGGCGGCGCGAACACCGCCTACGTGTGCGCGGCAGCCCACGAGCAGCGCCGGCTCGGCCCGCTGTTCGTCGCGCTGCTCCAGGAGGTCATCGACCTGGCCTACCAGAAGTCGGCCAGTACCGGGATGCCGCTTCACCCACCCTTGCTGGTGGCGCTCGACGACGCCGCCGTGTCCGCGGCCCTGCCCCAGCTCGACCTGCTCGCGTCGACCGCGGCCAGCAGCGGCGTCCAGCTCCTGACCACCTTCCGGGACCTGAACCAGATCCACTCCCGCTACGCCGACCGGGCCGAGGCCGTCTTCGCCAACCACCGCGCCAAGATCCTGCTGAGCGGCATCACCGACGAGCGCACGCTCGGCCTGCTCTCGCACCTGCTCGAGGACGAGACGCTGCGCCAGGTCGCGCCGGCCGCGGCGTCCGGGGCCGCTGCCGCCGACGGGGAGAAGAAGGAGGGCGCGCTGGCCCGGTCCAGGCCGGGCGCGTCGCCGGCGGAGGCGCTGCGCCGCATCCAGCCGGGGCAGGGCGTGCTGCTCTACGGGCACATGCCCCCGGCCTTCATTACCCTGCGCCCGTGGTTCCGGGACCGCAGGATGGCCCTGCGGGCCTCCTCGGGCGAGCGCGGGGGCAGGATCGGCGGAGGCATCGCCCGGCCGTTCTGACGGCGGGTCAGCGGCCGGCGCGCTCGACGGCGTGCAGCGCAAGGTCGGCGAGCCGCGCGACCAGCTGGGGGAAGGCCTGGTAGGCAGTATCGCCCGTGCCGTAGGCGCCGGCCGCGAAGCGGGCGTACACGCCCTCGAGGATGACCGCGAGCTTCCAGTAGCCGAACGCCACGAAGTAGTCGAGCTGGTCCACCGGGCGCCCGGACGCCTCGGCGTACGCCGCGGCCAGCTCGGACCGGGAGGGGAACCCGGGCAGGCGGGTCGGGGCGGTGCCGAGCGGGAGGGTCTCGTCGGTCGGCTCGCTCCAGTAGACGAGCAGCAGCCCCAGGTCGGCCAGGGGCTCGCCGAGCGTGCACAGCTCCCAGTCGAGCACGGCCCGCACCTGGCCGGCGGGGGAGAGGATGACGTTGTCCAGCCGGTAGTCGCCGTGCACGATGGCGGCCGGGCCGGTCTCCTCGGGGATGCCGGCGGCCAGGCGCCGGTGCACCTCGTCGACGGCGGGCAGGTCGCGGGTCCTCGACTGCTCCCACTGCCGCTGCCAGCGCCGGAGCTGGCGCTCGGCGTAGCCGCCGGGCCGGCCGAGCTGGTCGAGCCCCACCGCGGCCGGGTCGACCCGGTGCAGGGCGACCAGGGTCCCGACCAGCGAGAGGCTGGCCGCCCGGCGCTCTCCCGGGCCGAACTGCTGCTCGACGCTGGCCTCCTCCCTTGGGACGATGCCGTCGACGTGCTCCATGACGTAGAACGGCGCCCCGTTGACCGTCTCGTCGGTGCAGAGCCCGTAAGTGAGGGGCACGGGCACCTCGGTCGGGCCCAGGGCGGTGATGATGCGGTGCTCGCGCCCCATGTCGTGGGCGGAGGGCAGCACGCCGGAGAGGGGCGGGCGCCGCAGCACCCAGGAGCCCCCGGCCTGGTCGGTCACCCGGTAGGTGAGGTTGGACTGGCCCCCGCGGATCGGCACGAACCCCAGCGGCGGGCTCGCCTCGGGCACGTGCTCGACGAACCAGTCGGTGACGGCACCGGCGCGGATCCCGGCCGGCCCGGACGCCAGGGGAGCATCCTGGTCGCCGCCCGGTGCCGCCGGCCCTGCCGGGTCGCCGCCGGCCGGTGCTGCCGGTGCTGCCGGTGCCGTCGGGTCGCCGCCGGCAGGTGCCGCCGGTGCCGCCGGTGCCGCCGGTGCCGCCGGTGCCGCCGATGCCGGGTCGCTGCCGCCGGTGGTCATGCCGGGGCGCTCCGCTCCCGTTCGGTGGCCTCCTGGACCGCGCGGGCCACGGCCGGTGAGACGCCGCGGTCGAACA
>Ga0307278_10000394_pt1 | contig 22303 bp, 20 predicted proteins | sample ER_DNA_117_FD_194482 | JGI IMG/M metagenome (GOLD analysis project Ga0307278, IMG submission 194482) | Bulk soil microbial communities from the East River watershed near Crested Butte, Colorado, United States - ER_DNA_117 | ecosystem: Environmental > Terrestrial > Soil > Floodplain | place...
TCGGCTCGCGGAGCGCAAGCCGCTTCGGCTCGCGGAGCGCGAGCCCGGCCGTGCTGGCGCGCCTGCTGCCGGGGGTCCGGGGGGTGGTGCCGCTGCCGGACCTTGCTCCGGCCGTGCCGCCCCGCGAGTGGGCCGAGGTCCCGCCGTGGTGGCGGCGCCCCGCCCGCCAGCTCGCATATCTGCTCGCCGCCGACTGGCCGGCCCTCGGCATGACGGGGTCGGCGCCTCCCCCGGCTCCACCGCCGGGGTGATCCAAACCTGCAGGCCAGGCCGCCCAAACGGGTTGCCGCCAGCCGCAACTCAGTGCTATCTTGCAGCGTGTTGACGTGTGGCCGGCTGGCCGCGAACCGGTGAGGTGCGAAGTGGGCATTGCGCCCACTTCTGTTTTGTGAGGGGGGGCCGGCCGCCCGTCAGCAAGCCGGAGGGTGCCGCTACCGAGAGGGCGAGCAGGAACGCGCGACATGTGAGGGAGGTCGGTGAGCGTGACGGCGCTTCCTTCGCATGTCCTGGAACTGGCAGAGCGGGCGGCATCGACCCACGGGGTCGAGGTGCTCGAGCTGAAGCTGCGTGGCCAGGGACGCGGTCGGGTCCTCAGCGTGATCCTGGACGCCGACGGCCCGGTCGAGGCCGACGTGATCGAGCGCGTGTCCAAGGACCTCTCCCGCGCGCTCGACCAGGCCGACCCGCTGCAGGGCAGCTACACCCTCGAGGTGACCACGCCCGGTCTCGAACGCCCGCTCCAGTCGGCGCGTGACTTCCGGCGCCAGCGCGGGCATGAGGTCAGCATCGTCCGGGGCGGTGTCGCGTCCTCGGTGCAGGGCTTGGTGCTGGACGCCGACGACCAGGCGGTCACGCTCGACGTGGACGGCAGCCAGGTGCAGGTGCCGCTGTCCGACGTGGTCCGGGGAACGGTGGTGTTGCCGTGGTGAGCATCAACCATCCGAGTCACGGCAACCCCGAGACGGGCGACGAGAGGACGGCGACGTGAGGATCCCGATCGACGAGCTGCGCTTCCTCGAGCGCGAGAAGGGCATCGCGCTCGAGACGGTCATCGGCGCGCTCGAGAGCGCGCTCGCCGCCGCCTACAAGCGCCAGCCGAACGCGCCGGAGGGCGCGCGGGTGGTGGTGGACCGCGTCACCGGCGACGTGACCGTCTTCGCCCAGGAGCTGGACGACGAGGAGCGGGTCATCCGCGAGTGGGAGGACACCCCCTCCGACTTCGGCAGGATCGCCGCGGTCACCGCCAAGCAGGTGATCATGCAGCGGCTGCGGGAGGCGGAGCGCGACGTGACCTTCGGCGAGTACGAGGGCCGCGTCGGCGACATCGTCACCGGCATCGTGCAGCAGCGCGACCCGCGCCACATCTCCGTCGACCTCGGAAAGGTCGAGGCCGACCTGCCCCACTCCGAGCAGGTGCCGAGCGAGCACTACCAGCACAACGACCGCCTGAAGGTGTACGTCACCGACGTGGTCCGCTCGGCGCGGGGGCTGCGGGTGGTGGTGTCCCGCACCCACCCCAACCTCATCAAGCGGCTGTTCGAGCTGGAGGTGCCCGAGATCGCCGAGGGCATCGTCGAGATCACCAACGTCGCCCGCGAGCCCGGGCACCGGACCAAGATCGCCGTCCGCAGCCACGAGCCCGGCGTCGACCCGAAGGGCGCCTGCGTGGGCGCCCGCGGTTCCCGGGTGCGTATGGTGGTCAACGAGCTTCGCGGCGAGAAGATCGACATCGTGCTGTGGTCGGACGACCCCGCCCAGTTCGTCGCGGAGGCGTTGTCGCCCGCCAAGGTCAAGAGCGTGCAGATCGACGAGGCCGAGCGCACCGCGCACGTGGTGGTGCCCGACTACCAGCTCTCGCTGGCGATCGGCAAGGAGGGCCAGAATGCCCGGCTGGCCAACCGGCTGACCGGCTGGCGCATCGACATCACCAGCGAGAGCCAGGCGGCCGACAGGGTCGCCGGCACGTCCGGCCCTGCTGGTGGCGACCAGACCGGCCATGGCCAGCGACGGTGACGGTGGAGGAGGTGGGAATGCGCGAGCGGTCGCGGGGCGTTGCAGGCGGTAGGCAGCCCCAGCGCACTTGTGTGGTGTGCAGGAGCACGACCGCCAAGCGCGCCCTCCACCGGATCGTCCGTTCGCCGGCCGGAACGGTCGGCTATGACCCGACCGGTAAGGCGCCCGGCCGGGGCGCCTACCTCTGCGGGCAGCCGGCCTGCCTGGAGGCGGCGCTCAGGCGGGGCAGCATCCAGCGAGCGTTGAAGGTGACCGACACGGCCGCGGTCGGCGGCGCCGTCGAGGCGCTGCGGAGCGCATTGGGGAGCCAGGCGCCGGCACCGAGGCGCCGCTCGAGTGATCGCGAGGAAGTGAGATCTGGTTGAGCAACCCGCGGGTCTACGAAATTGCCAAGGAGCTTGGGGTCCCGAACAAGGACCTGCTCGCCAAGCTGTCCTCCATGGGGGTGGAGGTAAAGAGCCACTCCTCGACGGTGACGCCGGACGTCGCCGAGAAGCTGCGTGCCTCGCTCAAGGGCGGCGGCCGCCAGAGCCGGCCGGCCCAGGCCCCTGAGGGGCAGGCCGCGGCTTCGCCGCGCGGAGCGTCGGCCTCCGGCCGCGCCGCCCAGCCCTCCCAGGGCCGCGCCGCCCAACCGCGTCCCGGCCAGCCCGGCCAGGCGCGTCCGGGCCAGCCCGGCCAGGCGCGTCCGGGCCAGCCGGGGCAGCCGAGGCCGGGGCAGCCCGGCCAGGCGCGTCCGGGCCAGCCCGGCCAGGGTCGCCCGCTGCCGCCTGGCGTGCGGCCGCTGCCGCCTGGGATGCGGCCGTTGCCGCCTGGTGCCCGTCCGGGGCAGCCCGGCCAGGGTCGCCCGCTGCCGCCTGGCGTGCGGCCGTTGCCGCCTGGTGCCCGTCCGGGGCAGCCCGGCCAGGGTCGCCCGCTGCCGCCTGGCGTGCGCCCGTTGCCGCCTGGTGCCCGTCCGCTGCCCCCTGGTGCACGTCCGGTGGGACCAGGCGGTCGCCCGTTGCCGCCGGGCGCCCGCCCGCTCCCACCGGGCGCCGGTCGTCCGGGCCAGGGCCAGCGGCCCGGCCAGCCCGGTGGCCAGCCCGGCCGCCCGGGCATGGGCCAGCGGCCTGGCGGCCCGGGGCAGCCAGGGATGCGACCCGGCCAGCCCGGCCAGGGTCGACCGGGCATGGGCCAGCGACCCGCCGGCGGTCGCCCCGGCGCCCCAGGTGGCGGCGGTGGCGGCGGTGGCGGCCGTCCCGGCTTCGGCGGCCGTCCCGGTGGTGGCGGTCCGCCCGGCGCCCGCGGCGGCCCGGGTGGCGGTGGCGGCCGTCCCGGCTTCGGCGGCCGTCCCGGTGGTGGCGGTCCGGCCGGCGGCCGCGGCTTCGGTCGCGGTCCGCGACCGAAGAAGCGCAGGGGCGGGCGTCGGCGCGAGGAGTTCGAGGCCATGGGCGCCCCCACCATGCAGGCCACGCCCGACATCTCGGTCGAGGGCGTCGTGCGCGTGCCTCGCGGCGTCACCGTGCAGGACCTCGCCGACCGCATCGGCCAGCCCGCCGGCGACCTGATCCGGCTGCTCATGCAGATGGGCGAGATGCTGACCGCCACCCAGTCGATGTCGGACGAGGCCGTGGCCCTGCTCGCCGAGGAGATCGGCGCCAGGATCGAGGTCGTCGACCCGAGCGAGGCCGACGTCCTGCACGAGATCGAGGGCTGGGAGGACACCGAGGCCGACCGCGACGAGGACCTGAAGCCGCGCCCACCGGTGGTGACGGTCATGGGCCACGTCGACCACGGCAAGACCAAGCTGCTGGACGCCATCCGCCACGCCGACGTGGTCGCGACCGAGGCTGGCGGCATCACCCAGCACATCGGTGCCTACCAGGTCCGGGCCGGCCAGGACGGGCGTCTGGTGACGTTCATCGACACGCCGGGCCACGAGGCGTTCACCGCCATGCGGGCACGCGGCGCGGCCGTCACCGACATCGCCGTGCTGGTGGTGGCCGCCGACGACGGCGTCATGCCCCAGACCGTGGAGGCGATCAACCACGCCAAGGCGGCCGGCGTGCCGATCGTGGTGGCGGTCAACAAGATCGACAAGCCAGAGGCCAACCCGGCCCGGGTCCGCCAGCAGCTCACCACGCACGACCTGGTCGCCGAGGAGTACGGCGGCAAGACCCAGTTCGTCGACGTCTCGGCCAAGACCCAGCAGAACCTCGACACCCTGATCGAGACGATCCTGCTGGTCGCCGACGTCGAGCTGAACCTCAAGGCCAACCCCAACCGGCGCGCCCAGGGGTCGATCATCGAGGCGCACCTGGACAAGGGCCGCGGCCCGGTCGCCACCGTCCTGGTCCGCCGCGGCTCCCTGCACGTCGGCGACGCGGTGGTCGCCGGCACCGCCTACGGGCGGGTCCGGGCGATGTTCGACGAGAACGGCAAGGAGGTCACCACCGCCGTCCCCGCGCAACCGGTCCAGGTCATCGGCCTGTCGGCGCCCCCAAGCGCCGGCGACGAGGTCAGGGCCGTCGCCGACGAGCGGGTCGCCCGCTCGATCGCCCAGACCAGGGAGGCCCGCCAGCGCCAGGCCGCGATCGCCACCAGCCGCGCGCCGCGCCTGGAGGACCTGTTCGCCAGGATCCGCGAGGGCCAGCTCCAGGAGCTGCCACTGGTGATCAAGGCCGACGTGATGGGCTCGGTCGAGGCCATCGACGACGCGCTCGGCAAGCTGGACGTGCCCGAGGTGCGCCTGCGCGTCCTGCACAAGGCCGCCGGCGCCATCACCGAGAACGACGTCACCCTCGCCGCCACGGCCGGCGCGATCATCATCGGCTTCTCGGTACGGCCGACCCCGGCCGCCCGCGACCTGGCAACCCGCGAGGGCGTGGACATCCGCCTGTACTCGGTCATCTACCAGGTGGTCGAGGACATCGAGAAGGCGCTGAAGGGCCTGCTGGCCCCCGAGTACGAGGAGCGCCCGCTCGGCGCCGCCGAGGTCAGGCAGCTCTTCCGGGTGCCGAGGGTCGGGGTGGTCGCCGGCTCGTACGTCACCTCCGGCGAGATCGCCAGAGGCGCGCGGGCACGGCTGGTCCGCGACGGCGTGGTTGTCTACGAGGGGCGGATCGGCTCGTTGCGCCGCTTCAAGGAGGACGCCCGCACGGTCGCGGCCGGCTACGAGTGCGGCATCGGCCTGGAGAACTTCCAGGACGTCAAGGAAGACGACCAGATCGAAGCATTCGAGATGGTCGAGATCCCTCGATGAGGCGATGTTCGTCGCACTGCTCCGCCTCGACCTCCGCCTGCCGGACGCCAGCTCCCTGAAGGACAAGCGCTCGGTCGTCAAGGGGGTGGCCGCCACGCTGCGCAAGCTGAACTGCGCGGTGGCCGAGGTCGACCACCAGGACCTCCGCCAGCGGGCCACGCTGGCGGTGGCGACGGTGGCCGGCGAGGGGTTCCACGCCCGCCGGGTGCTGGTGACGGCCGAGCGGGAGGTCGAGCGGACGCCCGGCGTGGAGCTGCTCTCCAGCGACGTCACCATCTACGGACCCGAGGACCACTAGACCGCCATGGCCAAGCCCAGCTATCCACGAGCCCGCCGCCTCGCCGAGACGATCAGGCGGCTGATCGGCGAATGGCTCGAAGCCGAGACGGTCGACCAGCCGGGGCCCCTGGTCACCCTCACCGAGGTGCGGGTCACCAGGGACCTGCACCACGCCACCGCGTTCTTCACCGTGCTCGGTGACGAGCAGGAGCAGGCCGCGGCCGCCGCGTGGCTGACGGAGTCGACCGGTCGGGCGCGGACGTTCGTTGCCAGGCAGGTGCGGTTGCGCCACGCTCCGACGCTAGAATTCGTCACCGACGACGTGCCTGGCCGTGGCGCGCAGATCGACCGGTTGCTGGCAGAGTTGGGCACCACCCCGCCCGGCGGGCCGGACCAGGAGGGGCCGCAGGCATGAGCATCCCCGAGCAGGACTGGCAGGCCGCCCAGACGGCGATCGCCGGGGCGGACCGGGCGGTGATCACCTGCCATGTGCATCCGGACGGCGACGCCCTCGGCTCCGCGCTGGCGTTGCACCGGGCCCTGGCCAACGCCGGGCACCAGGCCGTGGTCAGCTTCTCGGAGCCGTTCACGGTCGCGCCGCACTACCGCTTCCTCGCCGGCCTGGACCGGCTGACCCCGCCGGACCGGGTGCCCAGCTCGGCGGACCTGTTCGTCTGCTTCGACACCGGCTCGCTCGACCGGCTCGGCAGCCTGGTCGACGCCTTCCAGGGCGCCGCCCGCACGGTGGTGATCGACCATCACGCCTCCAACACCCGCTTCGGCGAGGTCAACCTCATCGACCCCGAGGCGCCCGCCAGCGCCGTGCTCTGCCGCGAGCTGCTCCGGCGCCTTGAGCTCCCCCTGGACCGGGAGATCGCCACCTGCCTGTACACCGGCCTGGTGACCGACACCGGGCGCTTCCAGTACCAGGCGACCACCCCGGACACCCACATGCTGGCCGCCGAGCTCCTCGAGGCCGGGGTCGAGCAGTACGAGGTCGCCAAGGCGGTGTTCGAGACCAACCACATCGACTACCTGCGGCTGGTCGCCGCGGCGCTCGGCCGCATCGTCCAGGTCCCCGAGGCGTCGCTGGTCTGGACGCGGGTCGGCCTCGCCGACCTGGCCGCCCACGGCGTCGACATGGAGGAGACCGAGGGCCTGATCGACCTGGTCCGGACCGACGGCGCCAGCGACGTCGCCGCCGTGCTCAAGGAGCAGCCGGGCGGCGGGCACAAGGTCTCGCTGCGCTCCAAGGGCGCCACCGACGTCGGCCGGCTGGCCACCCGCTTCGGCGGCGGTGGCCACAAGTACGCCGCCGGCTACACCAGCGAGCTCGACGCCGACGCGATCGTGGCCGCCCTGGTCGAGGCGCTCACGCATCGGGCTCCCAGCCCGCTGGCCCGCTAGGCGGACCCGTGGACGGCGTGCTCGTCTGCGACAAGCCGGCCGGGATGACCTCCCACGACGTCGTCGCCCGGGTGCGCCGGCTGGCCGGGCAGCGTCGGGTCGGGCACGGCGGCACCCTCGACCCGCCGGCCACCGGGGTGCTGGTGCTCGCCCTGGGCCGGGCCACCCGGCTGCTGCCGTTCCTGCCGATGGAGCCCAAGCGCTACCTGGCCAGGATCGCCTTCGGCGCCGAGACCGACACCCTCGACGCCAGCGGCGCGGTCACCGCGACCGCCGAGGCAGCCGGCGTCGACGAGGCGGCCGTCCGCGGCGCCCTCCGCGGGTTCCTCGGCCCTCAGCAGCAGCTCCCGCCGATGGTCTCCGCGGTCAAGGTCGGCGGCGAGCGGCTCTACGCCAAGGCCCGGCGGGGCGAGTCGGTGGAGCGGGCGACGCGCCCCATCGTGGTCCACGCGCTCGAGCTGGTCGACTTCGCCGGCGGCGAGCGACCCGAGGCCACGGTCGAGGTCTCCTGCTCGGGCGGCACCTACGTCCGCTCGCTGGCGGCCGACCTCGGACGCCGCCTCGGCACCCTCGCGCACCTGGCCGGCCTGCGCCGCACCGCCGCCGGCCAGTTCACCGAACGCGACGCCTACACCCTGGCGGCGCTGGAGGCGCTGGCCGGCACGGAGCACGACGCCGGCGCCCCCGGCGGGCTCGCGCGGGTCGTGCTCGCCCCGGCGCAGGCATTGAGCTCGATCGCGGTGCGGCCGTTGTCCGCTGCCGAGGCGGCCGCGCTCGCCACCGGCGCGACCCTCCCGCCCAGCGGGCGCGCCGAGCCGGTGGCCGCGGTCGCGCCCGACGGCCGGCTGGTCGCCGTCATCCAGGACGACGGCGGCCGCGCCCGCTCCAGGGTGGTCTTGGGGTGAGGGCCAGCGCGCCACAGCGGCCGGAAGGGTCCGGGGAACCCCGAAGGGGTGCCCCGGTGCCCCGATGGGACGGGCTGGCCGCGGTGCCGCCGGGCCACGGGCCCAGCGTCGTCACGGTCGGCATGTTCGACGGCGTGCACCGGGGCCACCGCGCCCTGCTCGACCGGGTCGCCGCCGAGGCCGCCGCCCGCGGCCTGCCCGCCGGCGCCGTCACCTTCGACCGCCACCCGCTGGAGGTGCTGCGGCCGGACGCCCGGCCGCCGCTGCTCACCACCTTGGACCGCAAGCTCGACCTGCTCGGCGCCGCCGGCATGGACTTCGTGCTGGTGCTGGCGTTCACCGAGGAGCTGTCTCAGGTCACCGCCGAGGCGTTCGCGGGCGAGGTGCTCCTCGACGGCGTCGGTGCCAGGGCGATCGTCGTCGGCGAGAACTTCCGCTTCGGCCACAAGGCCGCCGGCGACCCCGCCCTGCTGGCGGAGCTCGGCCGCCCCCGCGGCGTCGAGGTCGTCGCGGTGCCGCTGCACGCCGACGGCGGCGAGGCGGTCTCCTCCACCCGCATCCGGGCCGAGCTGGCCCGCGGCGACGTGCGGGCCGCGGCCGCCTCCCTCGGCCGCGCCTACGCGGTCGAGGGGGTCGTCGTCCGCGGCGACGGCCGCGGCGGGCGCGAGCTCGGCATCCCGACCGCCAACCTGGAGGTGGGCGGCGACCTCGCCCTGCCCGCCAACGGCGTCTACGCCGGGTACCTCACCGAGCAGCGAGGGGCCCCCCGGCCCGCGGCCACCAGCGTCGGCGTGAACCCGCAGTTCCACACCACCGGGGTGCGGGTCGAGGCCCACGTGCTCGACTTCGACGGCGACCTGCTGGGGGCCCATGTGTCGCTCTCGTTCGAGCACCGCCTCCGCGACGAGACCGCCTTCGCCACCGTCGACGACCTGGTCTCCCAGATCCACCAGGACATCCGCGAGACCCGCCGCCTGCTCCCGTCCGGCCCTGGTGGGCCGGCACCGCCCCTCTGAGCAGGGCGTTCCGGCGGCGCGGAGGCCGGGCGTGCTACCCTTGCGCGGGTGGCTGGGCCTCAGGGGCTCGGCGACCGTCCGGGAAGCGGGACCTTGGCGCGCGACGCGCGGCGAGGCCCCCGGGCAGAATCCGCAACGCAAGGGAGAGGTAGCAGCATGCTGGTCAAGGACGACAAGACCAAGATCATCACGGAGTACGCGACCAAGGACGGCGACACCGGCTCGCCCGAGGTCCAGGTGGCCCTGCTCACCACGCGCATCAACCAGCTCACCGAGCACCTGCGGGTCCACAAGCACGACCACCACTCGCGCCGCGGCCTGCTGCAGATGGTCGGCCGACGCCGCCGGCTGCTCCGCTACCTCCAGTCCACCGACGTCGCACGCTACCGGGCCCTCATCGAGCGGCTCGGTCTGCGCCGCTGACCGAGGTGGAGGGCTCGGCGTGCGGAAGGCGGTGACGCCGCTGGCGCGCTGATCCAAGCCCGAAACCGGGCCAGGCACGGACGACCGGCCGTGCCAGTTGTCAGTGGTGAGCCCTGGAGGCTGCCGCCTCCAGGCCTTTCGACTGAGAACTGGCACCTCGCCCTCGGCTGGACCCTCAGGGGGTCCAGGTCGCCCAGCCCGGCCCACCGCTGGAAAGGGTCCGCCCCAATCGATGGGCGGACGAGAGGAGAACGAGGTATTCATGGCAGTTCATCGCGTACAAGGCGCCGTCGGCGGCCGGGACATGCTGCTGGAGACGGGCAAGCTGGCCAAGCTGGCAGGGGGCGCGGTCGTGATCGGGCTGGGCGAGACCCAGCTCCTGGTGACCGCGACCGCCGGCAAGAGCCCCAAGGAACAACTCGACTTCATGCCGCTCACCGTCGACGTCGAGGAGCGGATGTATGCCGCCGGCAAGATCCCCGGCGGCTTCTTCCGTCGTGAGGGGCGACCGTCGGAGACAGCGATCCTGACCGCCCGGCTGGTCGACCGGCCGCTGCGCCCGTCGTTCCCCAAGGGCCTGCGCAACGAGATCCACGTCGTCGCCACCATCCTCTCGGCCGATATGGAGTACCTGCCGGACGTGCTGGCGATCAACGGCGCCTCGGCGGCCGTGCTGCTCGCCGGCATCCCGTTCTCGGGGCCGGTCGGCGCGGTGCGGCTCGGCCGGCGCGGCAGCGACTGGATCGTCAACCCGACCTACGCCGAGCTGGAGGAGTGCACCTTCGACATGGTGGTCGCCGGCCGCCAGAACGAGGCCGGCGGGATCGACATCCTCATGGTCGAGGCGGAGGCCACCGAGAACGCGGTCCGGCTGATGGAGGACAGCGGCGCGCCCAAGCCAACCGAAGAGGCGCTCGGGCTCGCCCTGGAGCTCTCCAAGTCGCACATCGCCACCGCCTGCCAGCTCCAGCTCGAGCTGGTCCGCCAGGCCGGCGCGCCGGCGCGGGAGTACCCGCTGTACGCCGAGTACGGCGAGGACGTCGCCGGCGCGGTCCGGGGCGCGGTCGAGGCCGAGGTCCGCGAGGCGATCAGGGTGGCCGACAAGGCCGACCGGGAGGCCCGCCTCGACGAGCTGAAGGCCACGGCCGCCCAGGCCGCCGCCGACCAGCTCGGCGAGGCCCTCGCCGGGCGCGACAAGGAGGCCGGCGCCGCCTTCCGCAGCCTCACCAAGGAGCTGGTCCGCCAGCGGGTCGTCAAGGAGGGCACCCGCATCGACGGCCGCGGCCCGCGCGACATCCGGCCGCTGGAGGCCGAGGTCGGCATCCTGCCGCGGGCGCACGGCTCCGGCCTGTTCCAGCGGGGCGAGACCCAGGTGCTGAACATCACCACCCTCGGCATGGTCCGCATGGAGCAGATCGTCGACACCCTCGACCCCGAGGACCGCAAGCGCTACATGCACCACTACAACTTCCCGCCGTTCTCCACCGGCGAGGTCGGCTTCCTGCGGGGGCCGAAGCGACGGGAGATCGGCCACGGCGCGCTCGCCGAGCGGGCGCTGCTGCCGGTCATCCCCGACAAGGAGGAGTTCCCCTACGCGCTGCGGCTCGTCTCCGAGGTGCTGTCCTCCAACGGCTCCACCTCGATGGCGTCGGTGTGCGCCTCCACGCTGTCGCTGATGGACGCCGGCGTGCCGATCAGGGCGCCCGTCGGCGGCATCGCCATGGGCCTGATCAGCGAGGGCGGCGAGTACGTCACCCTCACCGACATCCTCGGCGCCGAGGACGCCTTCGGCGACATGGACTTCAAGGTCGCCGGCACCCGCGAGTTCGTCACCGCGCTGCAGCTCGACACCAAGCTCACCGGCATCCCGAGCGAGGTGCTGATCGCCGCGCTCACCCAGGCGCGCGACGCCCGCATGGTCGTCCTCGACGTCATCCAGGCCGCCATCGAGCGGCCGCGGGAGGAGCTGAACCGGCTCGCTCCCCGGGTCCACATCGAGCAGATCCCCGTGGCCAAGATCGGCGAGCTGATCGGCCCCAAGGGCAAGCGCATCAACGAGATCCAGACCACCTCCGGCGCGGAGATCTCGATCGAGGACGACGGCCGCGTCTACATCGGCGCCACCGACGGCGAGCAGCTCGACATCGCCCTCAAGATGATCCGCGAGCAGATGAACCCGGTCATGCCGCAGGTCGGCGAGCGCTTCCTCGGCACCGTGGTCAAGACCACCACCTTCGGGGCGTTCATCTCGCTCACCCCCGGCAAGGACGGCCTGCTGCACATCTCCCGGCTCGGCAAGAAGGGCCAGCGGGTGCGGGCGGTCGAGGACGTCGTCAACGTCGGCGACAAGCTGCTGGTCGAGGTGATGGAGATCGACCGCCAGAACCGCATCTCGCTGAAGCTCGCCGAGGAGGACGAGGCCGCGGCGGCGCCCACCGACGCCGGCGAGGAAGGCTGAGAAGGTGGGAGAGGCTCCCGCCTTCGAGCGGACCGAGCTGCCGGGCGGCCTGCGGGTCCTGACCGAGCGCATGCCCGCCGTGCGCTCGGTCGCCCTCGGGATCTGGGCAGGCGTGGGCTCCCGCGACGAGAGCCCACGCCAGGCCGGCGCCTCGCACTACCTCGAGCACCTGCTGTTCAAGGGCACCAAGCGCCGCTCGGCCCGTGACATCGCCGAGGCGATGGACGCCGTCGGCGGGGAGACCAACGCCTTCACCTCCAAGGAATACACCTGCTTCTACGCCAGGACGCTCGACCGCGACCTGCCGCTGGCGGTGGACATCCTGGTCGATATGCTGCGCTGCTCGAAGATGACCCGGGCCGACGTGGACGCCGAGCGGACCGTCATCCTGGAAGAGATCGGCATGCACAACGACGCGCCCGACGACGTCGTCCACGACCTGTTCGCCGAGGGGCTGTTCGGCGGCCACCCGCTCGGCCGGCCGGTGCTCGGCACGGCCGGGTCGATCACCGCCATGCGCCGGGACGCCATCGCCCGCTACTGGCGGCGCCACTACGTGCCCGGCAACCTGGTGGTGGCGGCCGCCGGCAGCCTCGACCACGACCAGGTCGTCGAGCTGGTCGCCGAGGCGTTCGGCGACGCCGAGGAGGGCGAGGCGCTCGGGCCGCGGGCCGACCGGCGCGAGCCGCGCGTCCACGGCGGCGTGCTCGTCCGCCGCAAGCCGACCGAGCAGGCCCACGTGGTGCTCGGCTGCCGGGGCCTGTCCCGCTCCGACCCGCGCCGCTTCGCGCTCGGCGTCCTCAACCTGGCATTCGGCGGCGGCGTCAGCTCGCGGCTGTTCCAGGAGGTCCGCGAGAAGCGCGGCCTGGTCTACTCGATCTACTCCTACGCCGCCCAGTACTCGGAGACCGGCTCGTTCTCGGTCTACGCCGGGGCCGCCCCCAAGCGCATCCACGACGTGCTGTCGATCGTCCGCGACGAGCTGGAACGGGTCGTGGCCGACGGGCTCACCGAGGCCGAGCTGGAACGCGGCAAGGGCCACCTCGAGGGGTCGCTGGTGCTCGGCATGGAGGACACCTCCAGCCGCATGACCCGCCTTGGCAAGTCGGAGCTGACCTCCGGCGAGATCCTCTCCGTCGACGAGGTCATCCGCCGGGTCGACGCCGTCACCGACGCCGACGTGCGCGCGGTGGCCAAGGAGATCCTCGGCACCGGACCGCGCGCCCTCGCCATGATCGGCCCGTTCGACGAGGATGGGTTCGACCGCTACGTGAGCTGAGGGCCGCGCGGATGGGGCAGGCGATCTGCGTGTTCTGCGCCTCGTCGTCCGGGCTCCCGGAGGTCCACCGGCGGGCCGCCCGTGAGCTGGGCGCCGAGCTGGCGCGGCGGGGGCACCGGCTGGTCTACGGCGGCGGCAACGTCGGCCTGATGGGGGAGCTGGCCCGCTCGGTCCACGAGCACGGTGGCACGGTCTTCGGGGCCATCCCACGCACGCTGGTGGACCGGGAGCTCGCCTACGAGCCCGCCGACGAGCTGGTCGTCACCGACACCCTCCGCGAGCGCAAGGCGGAGATGGACGCCCACGCCGACGCCTTCCTCGCCCTGCCCGGCGGCTTCGGCACCCTCGAGGAGCTGCTGGAGGTCATCACCCTCCGCCAGCTCCGCCTCCACGACCGGCCCGTGGTGCTGCTCAACGTCGCCGGCTACTACGATCCGTTCCTGGCGATGGTCGGGTCGATGGTCGAGCAGGGGTTCGCGCCCGAGGGCGAGGGCGCGCTGTTCCGGGTCGCCCGCACGCCGGCCGAGGCGGTCGACATGGCCGAGCTGGGCCCAGGCCCGGTACCGGCCGGCGGCGAGCCGCCGGTGGAGGCGCTCGCCGAGGACTGGACCGACGGCTCGGCCGGTCCCTGACCGCACAGACAGGAGGCGCATGAACCTGCTCGCGATCGACCAGGGGACCTCCGCCACCAAGGCGCTGGTCGTCTCCACCGAACGTGGCACGCTCGCCGAGGCCGAGGTCCCCGTCCACCCGGCCGCGGCACCCGGCGGTGGGGTGGAGCAGGACCCGGAGGAGCTGTACCGGTCGGTGGTCGAGGCCGGCCGCCGGGCGCTCCACGCCGCCGGGGAGCGGGTCGCCGCCGTCGGCCTGGCCAACCAGGGCGAGACCGTGCTGGCCTGGGACCGGACCTCCGGCCGGCCGCTGTCGACGGCGCTGTCCTGGCAGGACCGGCGGGCGGCGAGCGTCTGCGAGCGGCTCGCCGACCGGGCCGACCGGCTGCGGGAGCTCACCGGGCTGCCGCTCGACCCCTACTTCGCCGCGCCCAAGCTCACCTGGCTGCGCGAGCACCTCACCACCGAGGGAGTGGCGACCACCACCGACGCCTGGCTGCTGCACCGGCTGACCGGCGCGTTCGTGACCGACGCGGCCACCGCCTCGCGGACCCTGCTGCTCGACCTGGACCGGGTCGAGTGGTCCGAGGAGGCCTGCCGGGCGTTCGGGGTCGCCCCCGAGGAGCTGCCGGCCGTGGTCGGCTGCGCCGAGCCGGTCGGGGAGACCACCGCCTTCGGCAGCGACCCCGTGCCGGTGGCCGGGCTGGCCGTCGACCAGCAGGCGGCGCTGTTCGCCGAGGCGTGCCTGCACGCCGGGGAGGCCAAGTGCACCTACGGCACGGGCGCGTTCCTGCTTGCCACCGTCGGCACCGAGCCAAGGCGCTCCGGCAGCGGGCTGGTCGGCTGCGTGGCCTGGCGGCTCGGCGCCGAGACCACCTACTGCCTGGACGGGCAGGTGTACACGGTCGGGGCGGCGGTCGGCTGGCTGCGCGAGGTCGGGCTGGTCGGCGAGGCGGCCGACCTCGACCGCCTCGGGCTCGGGGTCGACGGCACCGCCGGGGTCACCTTCGTGCCGGGCCTGGCCGGGCTCGGCGCGCCGTTCTGGCGCCCGAACGCGCGCGGCGCGTTCGTGGGGTTGTCGCTCGGCAGCAGCCGCGCCCACCTCGTCAGGGCCGTCTGCGAGGGCATCGCGGCCCAGGTCGCCTGGCTGGCGAGGGCGGCGGGCGACGACCTCGGCAAGCCGCTGGAGCGGTTGCGGGTCGACGGCGGTCTGACCCGCTCGCGGCTGCTCATGCAGCTCCAGGCCGACCTGCTGCAGGCGCCGGTCGAGATCTACCCGTCGCCCAACGCGACCGCCCTCGGCGTGGCGGCGCTGGCCCGCCTCGGCAGCGGCGAGCTGAGCGACCCGGCGGTCGCCACCGGCGGCTGGTCGCCGGTGGCCACCTTCGAGCCGCGGGTCGCGGCCGCCGAGGCAGAGGACCGGCTGCGGCGCTGGCGGCAGGCGGCCGAGGCGACCCTGGAGCTGGGCGGCTGAGCGCGCCCGGTCCACCGGGGGACCCCCCGGCCGCGGACGTCGCGGTCGTCGGCGCCGGGGTGGTCGGGGCCGCGATCGCCCGCGAGCTGGCCCGCTACCGGCTGGACTGCGTGCTGCTGGAGGCCGGCCCGGACGTCGGCGCCGGTACCAGCAAGGCCAACACCGCCATCTGGCACACCGGCTTCGACGCCAAGCCGGGCACCCTGGAGGCCCGCCTGGTCCGCCGCGGCCACGAGCTGCTCGGGGAGCACGCGCCGGACCTCGGGATCCCGCTGGAACCGGTCGGCGCGCTGCTGGTGGCCTGGAACGCCGAGGAGCTCGCCGCCCTGCCGGGCATCCGCGAGCGGGCCGAGGCCAACGGCTGCCCGGACGTGCGCCCGGTCGCCCTCCAGGAGCTGTACCGGCGCGAGCCGCATCTCGGCCCCGGCGCCACCGGCGCCCTCGAGGTCCCTGGTGAGGGCATCGTCTGCCCCTGGACCACCCCGCTCGCCTTCGCCACCGAGGCGGTCGCGGGCGGCGTCGAGCTGCGCCTGGCCACCAGGGTGGAGGGGGTCCACCAGAGCCCGGATGGGCACGAGCTGGCGACCACGGCCGGGCCGGTCCGGGCCCGCTGGCTGGTCAACGCCGCCGGCCTCCACGCCGACGAGCTGGACCGGATGCTGGGGCACGACGGCTTCACCGTGACCCCGCGCCGCGGCCAGCTCGTCGTCTTCGACAAGCTCGCCCGGCCGCTGCTCCGCCACATCCTGCTGCCGGTGCCGACCGCCGCCACCAAGGGCGTGCTGGTCGCGCCGACCGTGTTCGGCAACGTGCTGCTCGGTCCGACCGCCGAGGACCTCGGCGACAAGGCCGACACCGCCTCGACCGCCGAGGGCCTCGCCGGCCTGCTCGCCAAGGGCGCCCGGATCCTTCCCGGCCTGCTCGCCGAGGAGGTGACCGCCGTCTACGCGGGGCTGCGGGCCGCCACCGAGCACGCCGACTACCAGATCCGGGTCCACGGCGGCCAGCGGTACGCCTGCGTCGGCGGCGTCCGCTCCACCGGGCTCACGTCCTCGCTGGCCATCGCCGAGCACGTCGTCGGCGAGCTCGGCCGGGCCGGGCTGCCGCTCCATCTCAAGCCCGGCGTCGAGCGGGTCAGGATGCCCAACATCGGCGAGGCGTTCCCGCGGCCCTACCGGTCGGCGGCGGCGATCGCCGCCGACCCCGACCATGGCCGCATCGTCTGCCACTGCGAGCGGGTCACCCGCGGCGAGCTGCTCGCCGCCGTCCGCAGCGCGATACCCCCGCGCGACCTGGACGGCCTGCGCCGCCGCACCCGCGTCCTGATGGGCCGCTGCCAGGGGTTCTACTGCACCGGCGCGGTGGCGTCGCTGTTCGCCGAGGCCAGCGGGCGCAGCATGGCCGAGGTGCTGGGCGTGCCGCCGGGGGTACGGGGGGGTCGGCCACGGTCCCGCGGCGCCACGCCGTGAACGTCGACGTCGACGTGCTGGTCGTCGGCGCCGGGCCGGCCGGGCTGGCCGCCGCGGTCGAGCTGCGCCGGCTCGGCGTCGGGCGGGTGCTCGCCGTCGACCGGGAGGCCGAGGCCGGCGGCGTGCCGAGGCACACCGGCCACACCGGCTTCGGCGTGCGCGACCTGCATCGCTTCGTCGGCGGCCCGCGCTACGCCGCCGCGTGGGTCGCCCGCGCCGCGGCCGCCGGCGTCGAGCTCCGCACCGCCACCACCGTGACCGGCAGGGCCGCCTCCCCGGCGGCCGGGGCTCCCGCTCCCACTTGGGCGAGCGCGCCGGGGCCGCTGGCGATGGCGCTGACCGGCCCGGACGGGCTGGGGACGGTGACCGCCCGGGCGGTGCTGCTGGCCACCGGCTGCCGCGAGCGGCCCCGTTCGGCCCGCCTGGTGCCGGGCACCCGCCCGCTCGGCGTGCTCACCACCGGCGCCCTGCAGCAGCTCGTCCACCTCCACCGCCAGCCGGTCGGCCACAGGGCGGTCGTGGTGGGGGCCGAGCACGTCAGCTTCTCCGCCCTGCTCACCCTCGCCCACGCCGGCGCGTCGGTCGCCGCCATGGTCACCGAGGCGCCCAGCCACCAGACGTACGCCGCCTTCCGGGCCGCGGTGGCCGTGCGCTGGCCCCGCACCCGGCTGCTCACCTCGACCCGGGTCGGTGCGATCTTCGGCCGCCAGCGGGTCGAGGCGGTCGAGCTGACCGACCTTGCGACCGGGGCGACGCGCCGGCTCGCCTGCGACACCGTGGTGTTCACCGGCGACTGGGTCCCCGACCACGAGCTCGCCCGCCTCGGCGGGCTCACCATGGACCCCGGCACCCGCGGGCCCCTGGTCGACCAGCGCCTGCGCACCTCGACGCCCGGCGTGTTCGCCGCCGGCAACCTGCTCCACGGCGCCGAGACCGCCGACGTGGCCGCCCTCGACGGCCGCCACGTGGCCGCTGCCATCCGCGACCACCTCGCCGGCATACCCTGGCCGGCCCGGCCGCCGCTGCCGCTCGTCTGCCGCCCGCCGCTGCGGTGGGCCGCCCCGGGTGCGGTCGCCCCCGGCGCCGGCGCGCCGCCGATGGGCCGGTTCGTGCTACGCATCGGCGAGCTCCGCGGCCACGCCCGCCTGGAGGTCCGCCAGGGCGACCGGGTGCTCGCCACCAGCCGCGCCGGCCGCCTGGTCCCCAACCGCTCCATCTCCCTGCCGGCCGGCTGGCGGCCCCGGGTCGACCCCGACGGCGGCCCGCTCGGCGTCGGGATCGCCTAGCGCGTCGCCCAGGTAGTCCGCCGCGGCAGGTTCGGCTGACTCAGGTCGAGGGCGGGGGGCGGCGCTCGGCGGCGGTGTCGTCCTCGCTGTAGTCCGCGCCGGCGCGGCGGTCGGTCACCACCGCGTGGTAGCGGCCGAGCTCGTGCAGGCCGACCGACTCCGCCACCTTGGCGGAGGCGTGGTTGTCGGGGTCGTGGTTGTACAGCACCGCCCTCCCCTCGGCCAGCACCGCCCGCGCGGCCGCGGCGACCACCGAGCGGGCGAGCCCGCGGCCGCGGGCGGCCTCCGCCGTCCCCACCGAGATCTCCCGCAGCCGGTCGTCGTAGCGCTTGAGCACCGCGGTGGACAGCACCTCGCCGCGCTCCCCGAGCACCACCCACGCCTCCCCGGTGAAGTGGCCGATCACCCAGTCGGGCAGGCGCGGGTCGGTCGTGTCGATGACCGTCACCGGGACGACCGGTGGCGAGATCGCCACCCCGGTGCGGGCGACGCCGGAGAACAGGTGGCCGGGGATGGCGGCGGCGACCGCCGCCAGGGCGGCCCTGACCGTGTCCGGCCCGTCGAGGTGCTGGCGGAGCAGCCCGGCCCACTCGGGCGCGACCGCCACCACGGCGCCGCCGTCGCGGGTGAAGGCCCGCAGCGGCAGGCGTGGGTGCGGCAGCTCGGCCACCACCACCTGGCCGGGGACCAGCCGCTCCGTCGGCAGCCGGTACCGGTCGCCGAGCACGGCCAGCACGATCGCCTGGTTGTCGACGGGCGCCAGCATGGCAACAGCGTAACCGCCAGGGGCGAGGGCGGGGAGGGCCCGCGTCGTGGCGAACGGCTATCCTGCCTGAACGTCCACGCTGGAAGGAGGCGGCCGGGTGCGGGTTGGAGTGCTTGGAGCGACGGGCCGGATGGGCCGGGCCACCTGCAGGGCCCTGCTGGCCACCGACGACCTGGAGCTGGTGGCGGCGGTCGCCAGGTCCAGCGGGGTCGGCCACGAGCTCCGCGAGCTGGTCCCCGAGGCGCCGGCGGACCTGCTGGTCGGCGAGAGCCTCTCGGACCTGGTGGCCGCCGAGGCCGAGGTGGTCGTCGACTTCTCGCGCCCGGAGGTGACCATGGCGGCCGTCGAGGGGCTGCTCCGCGACGGCGTCCACCTGGTCTCGGGCACCACCGGGCTGCCGGCGGCGGCCCTGGACCAGCTCGCCGCCCTGGCCGGCAAGGCCGACCACGGCAACGCCGTGTGGGCGCCGAACTTCGCCCTCGGGGCGGTGCTCGCCATGCACTTCGCCTCCATCGCGGCCCGCTGGTACCCCGCCGCCGAGGTGATCGAGCTGCACCACCAGGGCAAGGTCGACGCCCCCTCGGGCACGGCGATCCGCACCGCCGACGCCATCGCCGCCGCGCGTGCGGGTGGGTCCGAGGGGCTCCAAGGGGGCCAGCCCGCGGGGAAGGAGTCGGTGGCGGGCGTCCGCGGCGGCGAGGTCGGCGGGGTGCGGGTGCACTCGGTCCGCCTTCCGGGCCTGGTGGCGCACCAGGAGGTGCTCTTCGGCGGCGAGGGTGAGGTGCTGACGCTGCGCCACGACTCCCTCGACAGGGCCTCGTTCATGCCGGGCGTGCTGCTCGCCGTCCGCCAGGTGACCACCCGCAACGGGCTGACCGTCGGGCTCGAGCCGCTGCTGGGGCTGGCGTGACACCCGGGCCCGCCCCCGACTGGTGGGTCGAGGACTTCACCGAGGCCGAACGGGCCCGCCTCGCGCCCTACTTCACCAACCTCGACCGGCCGGTGTTCGCGCTCCGCAACCTGCCGGAGACCGTCAAGGGGGCGCTGTTCGCCCGCTACTCCCGGTCGGGCAAGACCGTGCGCCGGCTGTTCCTCGACGAGTTCGCCGACCAGGTCGAGACGGGGGGGTCCGGGGGGGCGCTTTCCGCCCCCCCGGTCGATGAGGCGAGCCAGGTCGGCCAGGCGCGGGCTGCGGCGCTGTACGAGCGCGTATTCCACGAGTACGGCGACGACAGCGTGGCGCAGCTCGGGGGCGCGCACGTCGCCTGCGAGCAGGCCTCCAACCTGCTGACCAAGGCGCTCGAGTGGGGCCGGCTGGCCGCCTACCTCGAGCAGTCCACCCGCTACGTCTCCTACGCCGACCGACCCGGCGGCCGCTGGCGCTACCACGTCGACCCCGACGTGGACGCCAGCGACCTCGGCCCCGTCTACCGCCGCGTCCTCGATTGGCTGTTCGCCACCTACGCCGAGCTGCTGCCGGCCCTCACCGACCACCTGACCAGGGTCGTGCCCCACGAGCCCGGGTCCAGCGAGGCCGCCTGGCGCCGCGCGGTCAAGGCGCGGGCGCTGGACGGGCTGCGCGGCCTGCTGCCCGCGGCGACCACCTCCAACCTCGGTATCTTCGCCAGCGGCCAGGCCTACGAGGCGTTGCTGCTGCGGCTGCGCGCCCACCCGCTGCCGGAGGCCCGCTCCTACGCCGACCTGCTGCTGGAGGAGCTCCGCCAGGTGATCCCCGCCTTCCTGGTGCGGGTCGACCGCGACGACCGGGGGGTCGCCTGGTCGCGCTACCTGGCCGAGACGGCCGACGAGACCGCCAAGGTGGTCGACGCGGTCCTGGGCGAGGCGGCCGGCGCCGGTGAGGAGCCGCCGTCGGTCCGGCTCACCGAGTTCGACCCGGCCGCCGAGGACAAGGTCCTCACCGCCATCGCCTACCCGCACCTGGAGGCGGGCGAGGCCGCGGTGGCGGCGCGGGTGGCGCGGCTCGGCGCCGACGAGCGGGCGCGGCTGCTCGCCGCCTACGTGGGGGAGCGGCGCAACCGGCGTCACCGCCCTGGCCGCGCCTTCGAGCGCGCCGTCTACACCTTCGACGTGGTCGCCGACTACGGCGCCTTCCGCGACCTGCAACGCCACCGCATGTGCACGATCGTCTGGCAGCCGCTCACGCCCGACCTCGGCTGGGAGCTGCCGGCCGATGTCGCCGAGGCCGGCCTCGGCGACCGCTTCGCGGCGGCGATGGCGGACTCGGCGGCGCTGCACGGGGCGCTGCGGCCCCGCTTCCCGGCGCAGGCCGCCTACGCCGTGAGCATGGCCCATCGGGTCCGCTTCGCCATGACCATGAACGCCCGCGAGCTGATGCACCTCGCGGAGCTGCGCTCCACCCCCCAGGGCCACCCCGCCTATCGGCTGGTCGCCCAGCGGATGCACCGCCTGGTCGCCGAGGAGGCCGGCCACCGGGCCCTCGCCGAGGCGATGCGCTTCGTCGTCCACGACGAGGTCGAGCTCGGGCGCCTGGCCGCCGAGCGCCGCCTGGAGTCGCGCCGGGCCCGGCCGGGAGGCTAGCCGTCCGCGACCGGGCCCAGGTGCCGGAGCTTGTCCGGGTTGACGATCGAGCGGACCGTCTGCACCTGGCCGTCGGCGATGTCCAGGCAGACGGCGCCGATGAGGCGGCCGTCGGCGTCGAGCGCGAGCGCCCCCGGCTGCCCGTTGATGGCGGCGACCCGGATCCGCGTCCCGGCCGGCCGTGCCTGCCGGCCCAGCCCGAGCAGGAAGCGAGCGACCCGCTGGCGCCCGTGGATCGGCGCGGCGACCGCCGGCGCCTTGCCGCCGCCGTCGCCGTACATCACCGCGTCGGCGGCCAGCACGCCCACCAGCCCCTCGGTGTCGCCCTCCTCGACCGCCGCGAAGAAGCGCCTGGCGAGCTCATCCCGCTGCTGGCGTGAGGCCTCGAACCGGGGCCTGCGCGACTCGACGTGGCGGCGCGCGCGGGCGGCGAGCTGGCGGCAGTTGTCCTCGGTCTTGTCCACCACCCCGGCGATCTCGTCGTAGCCGTAGCCGAAGACCTCGCGCAGCAGGAACACCGCGCGCTCCACCGGCGACAGGCTCTCGAGCAGGACCAGGAACGCCATCGACACCGAGTCGGCGGTCTCCGCGTGCTGGGCCGCGTCGTCGGCCGCGTCGGTGAGCAGCGGCTCCGGCAGCCACGTCCCCACATACCGCTCCCGCCGCACCCGGGCCGAGCGGAGGTAGTTGACGGCCAGCCTGGTCGTGACCGTCGACAGGTACGCCTTCGGCGAGTCGACCCGCGCGCCCTCCCGCACGGCACGGTGGAAGCGCAGGAAGGTCTCCTGCACGATGTCCTCCGCCTCGCTCACGCTGCCCACCATGCGGTAGGCGATCGAGAACAGCAGCGGCCGGAGCTCCTGGTAGGCCTCGCCGCTCTCCATGCTCACGCCCCTCTGACAGCGTCGCCGCTTCCTGTGTGACATGTCACGGCGGCAGGTCCTGGATTGTCTCCTGCACGAAGGCATACCCAACCTGGAGGAGCGTCATGAAGGTGCCGGCGTGATCTCGCTGGTCTTCATCGAGGACGCCGTCGCCGCCACCGTGGCCGCCCTCGAGCGGGGGCGGGCGGGGCAGGCCTACAACCTCGTCGACGACGAGCCGGTCGGCTGGCGCACGT
>Ga0307278_10000395_pt1 | contig 22282 bp, 25 predicted proteins | sample ER_DNA_117_FD_194482 | JGI IMG/M metagenome (GOLD analysis project Ga0307278, IMG submission 194482) | Bulk soil microbial communities from the East River watershed near Crested Butte, Colorado, United States - ER_DNA_117 | ecosystem: Environmental > Terrestrial > Soil > Floodplain | place...
GACCGTGTGGTCGGACATGCCCGGCACGTAGGCGCCACCGGCGGTGCTGTTGCCGAACACCAGCGCCAGGGTCGGGACGCCGGCCCGCGACAGCCGGGTCAAGTTGCGGAACACCGCGCCGCCCGGGTCAATCCACTTTTTACCGCAGCTCAAAGGCCATACGTCGTCAGCGCTGAGATGGCTTGCTTTGCTGCTCGGCCTTCCGTCACCGTTCGGGAACAACTCGAAGCCGAGCTGTTCGTAATCCAGCCTATCGCCATGCGCCGTTGACGAATTCGACCTCCTTGAGCGTCCCATAAGTCTCCCGGTAGTTCTCACCTGCCGGGTGATCTTGCCGCGGTTGGCGACCAGGACCGTGGTGATCACATCCGGAACACGCCGAAGCCGTCCGTGCCCTTCACCTCCCCGGAGTGGCAGGCCGACAGCGCGATGCCGAGGACCGTGCGGGTGTCGCGCGGGTCGAGGATGCCGTCGTCGTAGAGGAGGCCGGTGTTGAACAGCGCCCGCGACTCCGCCTCGATCTGCCCCTCGACCGCCTGGCGCATGGCCTGGTCGGCGGCCTCGTCGAAGGGCCGGCCGCCCGCCTCCGCCGACTGGCGCGCCAGGATCGACATGACCCCGGCGAGCTGCTCCGGGCCCATCACCGCGGTCTTGCTCGCCGGCCAGGTGAACAGGAAGCGCGGATCGTAGGCGCGGCCGGCCATGCCGTAGCCGCCCGCCCCGTAGGAGGCGCCGAAGATGACCGTCAGGTGCGGGACCGTGGAATTGGAGACCGCGTTGATCATCTTGGCGCCGTCCTTGATGATCCCCTCCTGCTCGTAACGCTTGCCGACCATGTAGCCGGTGGTGTTCTGCAAGAAGACCAGCGGCAGGTCCGCCCTGTTGGCGAGCTGGATGAAGTGCGCCGCCTTGTTGGACTCCTCGCTGAACAGCACGCCCTCGGCGTTGGCCAGCACGCCTACAGGGAAGCCGTGGATTGACGCCCAGCCGGTCACCAGGTTGGCGCCGTACAGCGGCTTCCACTCCTCGAACCGGGAGCCGTCCACCATCCGGGCGAGGATCTCGCGCACGTCGGCCGGCTGCCTCAGGTCGACGGGAGCAAGGCCCAGCAGCTCCTCGGGGTCGTAGCGCGGCTCGTCGGCGCGTCCGGTTGGCCCCGGGCCGAGCTTGCGCCAGTTGAGATCACGGACCACCTGGCGCCCGAGGCGGATACAGTCGCGCTCGTCGACGGCGAGCAGATCTGCCAAGCCCGAGGTGCGGGCGTGCATCTCGGCGCCGCCCAGCTCCTCGTCCTCGGCGTCCTCGCCGATGGCGACCTTGACCAGCGGCGGGCCGCCGAGGAACACCTTGGCCCGGCCGGCGACCATGATGGTGTGGTCCGACATGCCCGGCACGTAGGCGCCGCCAGCGGTCGAGTTGCCGAAGACCAGCGCGATCGTGGGGATGCCGGCGCGCGACAGGCGCGTGAGGTTCCGGAACACCGCCCCGCCGGGAATGAAAATCTCCGCCTGGGTGGGCAGGTCGGCGCCGCCCGACTCGATGAGCTGCAGCAGCGGCAGCCGGTTGCGCTCGGCGATCTCCATCGCCCGCAGCGTCTTCTTGAGGCCGAACGGGTTGGTGGCGCCACCGCGCACGGTCGGGTCGCTGGCGGTGACGACGCACTCGACGCCGGCGACCGGGCCGACGCCGGTGACGCCGCTGGCGCCCACCGGGAAGTCGCTGCCCCACGCGGCCAGCGGCGACAGCTCCAGGAACGCGCCGTCGCGGTCCAGCAGCAGCTCGATCCGCTCCCTGGCCAGGAGCTTGCCGCGTGCCCGGTGACGGTCGACGTACTTCTGGCCGCCGCCGGCGCGGGCCTGCGCGAGCTGCTCGGAGATCTCCTCGAGCAGCCGCAGGTTGGCGCTCCGGTTGGCGCGATAGGTCGCGGACGCCAGGTCGAGCCGGCTGGCCAGCACGCTCATAGTTACCGCAAGGTAACCACGCTGCCCCGGTGCGGTCCAGCAGCGCTGCGGGACCGGGTTGTGATCTTCAGCGCTTAATGGCGTACGACCTTCAGTGCTTATCGACGCTCTGCATGCTCGGTGTCGGAGTAGGCGCGCTCTCGCCGGCAGGTTCCAGCTGCTGGAGGCCGGCCAGGTTGGGCGGGACCCCTCCACGAGTTGTGCAAGCGCAGCAAGCAGTTCGGGATCTTCGATCGTCTCGGGGAGCCCATGTTTTCGGCGGGAAGCAGTCACCCACTGCACCAGTTCATCGTCTGATTTCGACATGCTCGCACACCTAGGTCAGGACTCCCCACGAGTCCGACTCTTCCACCTCCCCCTTTCAGCTTGATGCGATCGGCCTGTCCACGTGGTCCACAGGCGAACTTCGGCCGTCCTCGCTAGCAAGTCACGGGACGGAGCGAGCACAATGGTGACAGACTTGTAACTACACCCTCGTTGTTCACCTGCCGCTCGGCAACCACGCGCCCCGGCCGCATGGGCGGTGAACGGCCGGATTGGAGGATGCGCGTGCCGCGATCAAGCGAACTGTGGCCAAGGAGGGTGAGGCCTCCTGAAGTTGACGCTCAAGATGACTTGCTGCGGTATTGTCCGAATGTGTGTTCGACCTCTGGGCCATCATGAGGAGGAGCGACCTCCTCGATCTCCGGGCGGTGGTGCTCGACGGTCAGCCACGCCCAGTGATCCTCCTCGGCGCTGGCGCGTCGGCAACATCAGGAGTCCCGTTGGTCCGCCAGCTCGTCGACCTAATCGGTCGCCACGCCTACTGCTGGAAGCACCGAAGAGATCCAGCCGACCCGATTCTTGTCCGGAGCGACTGGTTCCCGTGGGTGAGGGCTTTCGAGTGGTACGAGAATTCCTACGAACTCCAGGAGCTCTACGCGCGCCACATCCAACACCTGCTCGTACCGAGAGAACGCCGGCGCCAGTTCTTCCAGCAACACGTGCTCGTCAGCCCGGAGGCCGCGAGCAGCGGCTATCGCGCCCTCGCATCACTCGTCGGGAAGCGTCGCATCCACTCGATCCTGACCACAAACTTCGACACGCTCGCCTTCGATAGCTGCAAGCGTGATCCGTCCGCCTCATCCGTCGTACACATCCAGTCACCGGCCGACGCCGATCTCATCTCGACCGATCCGCCGGTCAGCCAGGTCGTCCACGTCCACGGCGCCGTCGATCACTACTCGGACCTCAACCTGACAGAGGAAGTGGCGAGCCTCGACGCGGTGTTCGCGCGCCAACTGATCCCGCTCGTCGCCGATCACCCCTTGATCGTCATCGGGTACCGAGGCGCCGAACCATCCGTCTATCGCGATCTTCTTGTTGCCGCCGCCTCCAGTGCTCGCTCACCACTACCTCACGGCGTGTTCTGGTGCCACCGATCTCGCGATGGAGATCTCCATCCGAACGTCACTGATCTTTCGCAGAGATGCGGAACGAACTTCGCGCTGGTGGAGATCGAAGGCTTCGACGAACTGATGGCGGCCCTTGACGAAGACGTACCTCGATTGCTTACTACAAGACCTGCGGGCCCGGTCGTCCCTTTCGATGCACAGCCATCGGAGCAGCGACTGCTCAATGGAAGCGCCGTCGACTGGGACCTCGTCTCACATACGCTGGACATCGAGGCGCTCGGCCGCCTCGCGCTCGAGGTGCCTGGATCTGGCGATGATGCCAACTTGGCCCGCCTGCGCGTGATGGAACTGACGTCCGATGCGAGCGAGAGCGAGGTATTGACGAACGCGGGCCGGCTGCTCTTCACGTCGGAACGGCCGATTCGGGCCGTGCTAAGTGTCCGCGACGGTCACCACGAGCTCGCCGGCAACATCTTCGAGCTTTTCGACTCGCTGACGGACCTGATCTCCGCCTCGAACGAACCGTATCGATTGAAGGGACCCGAATCTGTCGAGGTGCGGCCCTATCCCCCGCTCGCCGTAAAGGAACTCCTCGTCAATGCTCTCGCTCACCGCGACTACGAGATCGACGCTCCGATCGAAGTGTCACTCGACGAGAACCGCCTTCGCATAGTCAACCTAGGTGGCCTCATCGATCCCGACGACATCGACGGACTCGGAGAACGACCCGTACGTCAGTACCGCAACCCCAGGATCGCGGAGGTGCTCTACGCGGCAGGCCTCATGGACAAGTATGGGAGCGGTCTCGTCGACGTTCGACGTTGGGCACGCGAGGGCGGAGGCGTCGCGACCTTCGATGTCGGCTCGGACAACACTCAGTTCGAAGCCGTGCTCACAAGCCGGCCCGACAGCCATACAGGTGCCGCGACTGTTGTGCCAGCCGGAGCGTACGAGATTTTCTACCTCAACGCACTCCGAGTGGAGCTACCCCGCCACGTCTGGCTGGGACCAACACGCGCGAAGCGAGCGCACGACATCTATTCAGCTCACCCTGGGGAGCCAGTCCCGCGGTTCGTCCTTGACGGCGGGAACCTGCTCACGTTCTCGAACCTCACGGACGCCAACAACCCTCTTCGCGAGCACGTCGAGTCACCTGAGCTCCATTCGGTGGCAGAGACTTGCCAAACGGCGGTCGGTGAAGGCCGCATCGTCGAGCTGCTGAACCGCATGTTTGAGCGGCACATGCAGGCCGAGGGAACGGAGGTGCACCACAGGAAGCAGCGGGTGTGGTTCCACCTCAACCCCGACGGGAGTGATCGGGTCATCGAGTACAAAGCCCGCATGAGGACAGCCACGCGTACTGTGGCGCGAGGCAGGAAAGTCGACAGCCGGTGGGCGTACTTCGAGCACCACGCGATGGCATGGTCCTTCATCCGTATCGAGGACGAGTGGTTGCTCACGGTCAATCCGACGTGGGTCTTCACGCGCGATGGTCGAGGGAAGTTGGAGTCACGCAGGCGAACGACCCAGCTGTCGACACGCAAGATGGCGAACGAGCGCAACCAAGCCGTCCTCAATCACGTTTTCTTCTGGGCGTGGGCGATCTGCGCCGACAACGAACGGGCCGCGTTGGACGACGGATCGGAGTCCGTCTGGATCGCTCGTTCGCCAGTCTCACGTCACGAGATCGGTGTCGCACCCAGCCTCGGATCGGGTGAGGATGACATGCCTGACCCCAACGATCTCGAACACGTCGATGAAGACGAGCTGGACGATGACGCCGAGCTGATGGGCTTTGACGACGAGGTGGAGCACTCGTGAGCGAGGTCATCGTTCGGCAGATCCCAGAACCAGAACTCGAATTCGGCTCTGGAACTGAGGTTCGAGTCAAGGAAGGTCTCACCGCATTCGGGCCTTACAGCCTCCGACTCGGTCCTCGACATCCGTCGCAGGTCAGGGTCGGACTGGTTGGGCCCAGCGCAGCTCTCTCGCGGACACTTGCCTTCCTGGGCCTCATGCGGGAGCGCATCCCCACGCTCGGTGACAAGCAACTCCAACGGCCGCCATTCCCCGGATTCTATTCCACGTTCGCAAGCGAGCTCTTGGTCGACGAGAGTTGGCAGTACACGATCCCCGACGCCGACGTGACGGAGGCGCTTGACCTCGAGCCTGCCGAAGCCTTCGGGAAACTGCTCCTCGTCTGGTCAGCCGGTCTCGACGAGCTGAGCCAACGCGACCCACCGCCCGACCTGATCCTCTGTGCCATTCCGAAGGAGGTGCTCAAACACTGTCGACGGGTCCGAGTGGCCGACGGGCCATTGAAGCCTACTCAGCAACTGAGTCTTTTCGACGATCCGCTCTCGATCGAGGCGCTCACGGGACCCGACGCTCTGCTGGAGCGCGACTTCCGCCGTGCCTTAAAGGCGTCTGCCATGCGAATCGCGGCGCCGATACAGATTGTCACGCCAAATCTGTACGGACCGATACCGGGCCGGTTCGACGACCCGGCGAGCCGCGCGTGGAATCTCGGCATCGCGCTCTTCTATAAAGCAGGTGGAACGCCGTGGCGCGTCGCTTCGCCAGCCCTAGATACGCTGTACATCGGCATCTCGTTCCACCATCGATGGCATCGGAGCGGGCATACGGTCTACGCGGGCTTGGCGCAGGCCTTCTACCCCGGCTCGGAGGGCTTCGCGCTCCGGGGTGGTGAAGCGGAGAAGACGCCTGACGACCTGCGCCTACGACTGTCGGAAGACGAGACAGCACGACTCATAGCCGAGGTACTCGACCACTATCGGCTCCGCACCTCTCGCGATCCCCGTCGGGCTGTCCTGCACAAGACGACAGCTTTCGACGACGGCGAACGATCGGGCGCGCTTCGCGCACTTGACAACGTGCCGAAGGCCGAGTTCGTTGCCCTCAGAACCAGCGAGTTTCGGTTGCTACGCCAAGGCGACTACCCACCCCCTCGCGGGACCCTTGCGACGATCGGAAACAGGGCATTCCTGCTGACCACCGGCTACCAGGCCAACCGGCGAACGTACAAAGGGTCGCATATCCCGGTACCTCTCGACCTCGTCACTGACAGCGATGTCGAGATTGCTGCACAGGATGTGATGGCGCTCACGAAGCTCAACTGGAACGCGGCTGGCGACCACATGCAGTTCCCCGTGACGCTTGCCTTCGCCCAAAAGGTCGGGACAATCATGGCTGAGGTTCCGGAAGATCAGGAACCTCAGACGAGGTTCAGCTACTATATCTGACCGCACAGCATTCACATTCTCGCAATGACTGCGTTGGGCCCACAATCTCACCACCGACGCGCATCATTCGCTGTCCAGGTCGAAGAATCCGTTGTTCTCCACCTATCGGCAAGGGGAAAACGCGTCACGTCGATGCTGGCGGTGTTTGGGCGCGTCAACTTGCCCTTGCTCGAGACACTGCTGGCAGCCTGTGGGTGCCAGATGGCCGGTCACCTCAGGTGGCCGCGACCGCCTCCCCTCCCCCGCCGGCAACCCCCGTGACGGCCCTTGAACGCGCCGGCTGCTGTCGGAGTGCTCACCAAGACTGCCGGCGGCACCCGCACCGACCGCCCGGTCCTCGAGCAACTCCTGGACCGACTCCGCCCAGGCGACACCCTGGCCGTCTGGAAGCTGGACCGGCTGGGCCGATCGCTGCGCCACCTGGTCGACATCATCACCTGGCTTGCCGCGTGCGGCATCAGGTTCCGCAGCCTCCAGGAGGCGATCGACACCACCCCGGCCGGCAAGCTCTTCTTCCACGTCTTTGCGGCGCTGGCCGAGTTCGAGGGCGACCTCATCCGAGAGCAGACCAGCGCCGGCCTGGCCACTACCCGGGCCCGCGTCGCACGCCAGCCGATGGCGCTGGCGACGATGGTCCACGCCTACTGTCCCCATGCCGACTGCTGGTGGAACTCGATGGTCACCCCTCAACAGTAGCGCGCGAGGTGCTCATCTATTGACATCCATTCAGTGTTTGTGAGACAATGGTTTTATGACTACGTCACGGATGGACATCGGCGGTGTTTCCGAAGTTGCCGAACTCCTCGGGGTCACGCGTCAGCGCGTGGCGTCCCTGCGTATGCGGCCCGGCTTCCCCGATCCCCTTGCCGAGCTGGCGGCAGGCCCGATCTTCGATCTAGACGCGGTGCGCCGCTGGGCCGCCTCCGGCCGACGCCGCCCTGGCCGACCACGCACCTCCCCTGAACGCGTCCTCGGAAGCAGATACGTGCTCGAAGGAGCGCCCATCGGCCGAGGCGGTTTCGGCAAGGTCTTCCGGGGCACGGACCGGCAAGCCGCGGACGACGATCGTGTCTTTGCAGTGAAGGTGCTCGAGGCCGACGGCGAGGCCGAGGCCGTCGACTTCGACCGCTTCCGCCGCGAGCAGCGGATCCTTTCCCAGCATCGTCATCCCAACGTCATCCGGGCGATCGACCACGGTGAGGAGCCCGACGGAACGCTCTGGTATGTCATGCGGCTTGCGAAGGGCAGCCTGCAGGCTCGCATCGATTCGATCGCCGGCGATGTTCCCGCTGTCCTTGATGTCGTAAGACAGGTGGCGACCGGCATCGGCCACCTGCATGAACACGGGATCGTCCACCGGGACGTGAAGCCGGGGAACGTGCTTCAGCTGCGCGCTGGTGTCTGGGCCGTGTCGGATCTCGGTTTGGCACGCCGGCTCGGAGCTCACTCCACGACAACGCTCACAGACACGGGCGAGGGGGTCGGCTCATGGTGGTACACAGCCCCCGAGCAGTGGACCGATGCGAAGTCGGTCACAGAGGCCGCCGATATCTTCAGCCTTGGCCGCGTCCTTCATGTTCTCCTGACCGGCGAAGAGGGACCGTTGGCCGGAATTAAGCACGACGGCCTGCGCGCCGTCGTGCGCAAAGCAACGGATACTGCGCCCTCCCGGCGGTACAGGTCGGTATCCGCCTTTATGAAGGCTGTCAGCGATGCGGCTTCGTCACCGATCGGCCCGTGGCGCACCAAGACGGAGGAGCTGTCCGATCGGCAGCAACGGCTCGGAGAGCGCTTGCATGGCCCGTCACCCGACCCATCTGCAGTCGCCGAGGCGCGTGAGCTCATCGCAGCCAGCGTCGAAGATGAAGATCTCCTCGGAGTCCTCGACCACGCTGTCCCATACCTCCCAGGCCCTGTCGTGGTCGATCTCTGGAACGAAGACCCACACGGTTGGCGGGACTTTCTTGATCGGCTTTCTGGCCACATGCGTCTATGCAGCTATGAGTTCGCATTCACAGATCAGATCGCGGCCTTCTTCCGACGATGCCTGACCGCTGCGGACGACGACGCAGACGTCATGCGGTCGAGCCTTGTTGCTCTCATCGGAGTTGGCGCGCGCCACAACCGGTGGCGTGTTCGGGACGCCGTCGACTCGATCCTCCAGAACGCTCGAACAACCGAGCAGGCACTTGCTGTCGCAGAAGCGATTCGCGCCAGTGACGACTATGACGTTCAATGGTCGGTCGAAGAGGTGGACTTCGCTACTCTCCATCCAATTGTCGCCGGCGCCATCAAAGAGGTCACACAGCGGAAGTAGGAGTTAGCCGGCCGATGAGCCCAGTGGCTTGAAGTAGCGGGGCTTCCAGCCAGCGCTCAGCGCCTCCAACCTAGGCTCTACACGGCATGTAGGTTAGAAACTGCGCGCGTTTGATGCGAAGAGCAAGGAGACCGTCCGACTTGTCGTGCTGCGGATGGCGGCCCGCCTCGACAACGCTTGGGGCGTCGTCGCGACATTCCTCTGGTTGCCCGCCGACCCGATTGTCGACCTCGAACGTCGCCGCGAGCCGCTGGCAAGGAGCGAGCATTCACCCGTGGCGAGCTGATTGAGCTGTTCCGATGCGACCACCGGGCCTAGCGGAGGTCGAGGCCGCCAAGGCGGACGGCCGGTGGGCGGCGGCGTACGAGTCGCAGCGCAGGGCCACCGTCCCGCCCGATCTCGCGGCGGCGCTCGACCATGACGATCGGGCGAAGGCGGCGTTCGAGTCGCTCGGCAGATCTGAGCGCTACGCCGTCATCCTGCCGCTGTTGAAAGCCAGGACCCCGCGGCAGCGGGCCGAGGGGCTGAGGGTCACGATGGCCAGGCTTGCGGCCAGCGGGCAGGCGCCGTAGCGGCGCCACTGCTGCAGGGCGGCTCGGCGCCACGTTCGTCGTCATCGCGTCGGCGTACCGGCCGCGGGAGCGCCGCCGGGTAGTTGCGGCTCAGGACACGTACCCGAACGCTGGGCCATGTCCGCAACGATCACAGCCGCTGTCAGGCTACATAGCGCTGTGACCAGGGAAAACGTGGATGTGGTCGGTTCATGGGCCAGGTGCGCGACATCGATCAGGGCTAGTCCGCTCTATCCGGGGATAGTCGGGATATTCCCATCGTGGCCGTCATGACTTACACTTCGGCCGTCAGGGAGTCGCCCCACCGGAAGGGGACAGCCATGCATCTGACCAAGCTCGACGGCTGCCAGGGCAACAGCTGCCCAGCGGTCTACGCCACTGACCGCGGAACGCTGGTGGTCCAGGGGGACATTGTCACGGACCGACAGGCCATTGCTGATGCCAATCCTTCCGCTGGCGAAACCCTCGTGGAAATCCCACGCGAGCTGTTGGCGAGCCTCACGGTTCAGTCGTGAATCTCAACGATTTCGGACGGCTGTTCACCACGTTTCGACGGACGGCGTTCCGACTCGAAACGCTGGCGGCATACAACGTGCTAGAGGAAGCAGAATCGTTGCGGTTGTGGCGGGAAGGCAGACCACCCCCAGTATGGCAGAAGGAACGCGAATGGTTGCAGATGGTCGCCAAGGCCACCGCGGCCGGGAAGTCCATGCAACGGGTTCGCGTTGTCCGTCGACCACTCTCGGATTACGTGCGCCTAGAATTCGATTGGGGCTACCCCGACAACATCGCGAGCGGCGAAGATATCCGCGTACTCGAACTCAGGGACGGTGAGGGTGTTCCCGGCATGCTCGACCACGACTACTGGCTGTTCGATGATGTCATCGTGGTTCGCATGGAGTACGCAAGCGATGGTTCCTTCATCCGCCCTGTGGAAGTGCCCGACGTTGCGCCGTACTGCCGCTGTCGCGACGTTGCCATGGCTCGTGCCGTGCCGTTCAGTCAGTACCGTGCCCATACGACGTAGGGGGCGACCTTCACCACCGATGCCGCAGCCTTCGCCGCGAAGCTCAAGGGGCTTCGCGCGGATGCCGGCTTGACCGGGCAGCAGCTTGGTTCCCGCATCGGCAAGGGGCAATCGTGGGTTGCCAAGGTGGAAAACGGCCGGCTGTTGCCGTCGGTGGCCGATGTTGAACGGTGGGCGGCTGCCACAGGCGCAGGTGCCGACGTGAAGGCATCGCTGGTCGACCAGACGACGGCGTTGCATACGGAGTCGCGATCCTGGCGTGCGCTGCATCGGCCGAGCTTCCGCCGTCGGCAAGAGGAACTTCGGCGGATGGAGCGGCAGGCGACGACCATCAGGCTGTTTCAACCGAACGTCGTTCCTGGGCTGTTGCAGACCGCTGAATATGCCCGTCACGTCTTGCAGGCTAGTGGCTTTGGCGCCGAGAATCTCGCGGACGCGGTTGCAAGTCGAGTTGAGCGGCAGACCGTGTTGTACGACGAGTCGAAGCAGTTCCGGTTCGTGGTGACGGAGGGAGCGTTGCGCTGGCGGTTGTGTCCGGTGCCCGTCCACCTTGCCCAGCTCGACCGTGTTGCATCGCTGTCTACCCTTGCGAACGTGTCGGTTGGCATCATTCCGTGGTCTGCCTACGTGCCGAACCGACCGCCCAACATGTTCATGATCCTCGATGACTCGGCCGTGCAAGTGGAAACCATGCATGGCTTGGATACGCTCACGGAAAGGCAACAGATCGACGCATATCTCGCCGCGTTCGACACGCTGGATTCCTTGGCCCAGCACGACGACGACGACGACGCAAGGGCGACCCTAAGCCGGATCGCCACAGACGTTCGGAGCTTGGGCAACTAACCTCCGACCGCTGGTCGCGCCGAAGGTGGGCCAGCAACAGAGGTTCTTTTCGCATGTCTGCAGGGAATTCCAGGACTAATTCTGGGCCAGACTAGTCTTGAATGTCGCCGAGTATGCGGACTAGTCTTGTCACTCGGGAATCAGAAACTAGCGGCAGCCGCCGGGAACGGATCAGTCCCCGTCCCCACCACCGCGAGGAGACGCATGGACGACGAGGATGGCGCGGTGGCCGCCATCGCGGCCGCGGTATGTGAGGCGCTTGCGAACCCTGTTGTCCGCGCGGAAGTCGCGGATCTGTTGGGCGGTACCACCGATGCGCGTCGTCGGCGGTTCGAGGAGCTGGCTGACGTTGAGATCCGAGTACTGCCCTTGGACGGGGACCGCGGGAGGGGGTGATCGGTCCCAGGCGCGCCACCGATCAATCCCGATCCCAGGATCAGGCCACCGACAACCCCCAAGCGGGTCCGGCCTGGCGGGGTGGGAGCCGCAGTGTTGAGCCCACACGAGCCCCGTCCCCGCCCGACCGGCGCTTGCCGCAGCAAGGAGGCCAACGATGCGTTGGGGAACCAGCATCGTCGACTATCACCGATCCTACCCGGACGGCCAGCTCGCCGTGCGGGTGGATGACACCGACACCGACCAGCTCTCCGCCGCCGCCTGCGAGCTCGAGGCGCTGGTGCTGCATGAGCAGGCCGGCCACCTCGCCGACGTGCGCGCCCTGCTGGTCGACCGCTACCAGCGCGACGGCGTCCAGGTCGAGGACGACGTGCTGGATGCCCAGGCAGAGGAGGTAGCCTGCCGGGAACGCGGCGAGTGGTTCCTTCAGGAGCTGGCGACCCGCCTCCACCCGGGCAGCGAGCTGCTGGAACTGGCCCGCCAGCTGGACGATCATGCCCTGGGCGTGTGGCGGGAGGCCGCCGGTAGCCTGGTGGACGACTGCCCCCCGTCGCTGGCGCACTTGCGCTGGCGGGTGGAGGAGGAGCAGCGCGCCGAGCTGCGCAGCCACGCCCACCTGGTCAGAGCCGAGGCCCACCTTGGCGCCCAGCGGCGCCGCTCCAGCCTGCTCGTGCGGCGGTGGCGCCGCGGCCGGGTCGCGGAGCAGGCCGGCCAGCTCGCCGACTGCCGCCGGCGGCGGGAGCGGTCGCAGCGGCGGCTTGCCCACCTGGACGCCAAGCTGCAGGTGATCGACAACACCGAGCACGCTCGGGGTGCCTGGATCACGCACGCTCGCGAGGTCCTGGTCCGTGGGCTGGCCGCCGCGCAGGTGCTGGCCGAACGCGAGTGGCAGCACCGCGACGGCGAGCAGGCGGCTGGCCGACCGGCGTGGCCGGTCGCCGGGGACGGCGGCGTGCGGCTGGGTGCGGGGTCGTGACCGCCCGCAAGCGCCCGGCGCGTCGCTGCACCTGGCGGGACTGCTCGGAGGTCGCGGCGGCGACGGTCGCGTTCGAACTACCGAACCTGCTGGCGGGCAGCCGCCGCGACTACTGCGCTGCCCACGCCGTGCAGGTGTGCATGGCGCGGGGGACGGTGCTGGTCGCCCGCTTCGGCCCCCACCAGCCCGCCCTGCCCGGCCTGCGCGAGGTCGCGTCCGGTCGCCGGACCGGGCGGGCCTCCCGCACCCCCAGGAAGGGGGTGATGCCCTAGCAGGCGGGTCGGGACGGCCCCCTCCCAGGTCAGCAGACCCGAGGGCGAGGCACCAGCAACCGGCCCGCCGTCCCGACCCACGCCACCACCCGTCGTCTGCGAGGCCACGGTGTCTCGCCCGCCGCAAGGAGTCCACCCGCCATGCCCACCGCAACTGTTCGGCTGGCCCCACCACCAGGGCCAGCCCCCACCCGCGACCTTGGTGCGGCGCTGGCCGAGGTCGACCGCCGCCTGGGCGCCGGCGTGGCCGGCACCCTCGACGGCCCACCCCCGGTAGCAGCGATCTCCACCGGCAATCCCACCCTCGACCTGGCCCTTGGGGTCGGCGGGGTGCCCAGGGGCCGCATCACCGAAGTCTACGGGCCCGAGGGGGCCGGCAAGACCACCCTGGCCTTGAGCGTCATCGCCCACGCCCAGCAGGCCGGCGGGACCGCCTGCTTCATCGACGCCGAGCACGCCTTGGACCTCGCGTGGGCCGCCACCGCCGGGGTCGACCTTGCCCGGCTGGTGGTCTGCCGGCCCGAGCACGGCGAGCAGGCGCTGCAGGTCGCCAGCCTGCTGCTCGCCTCCGGGGCGCTGGATGTGCTGGTGGTCGACTCGATCGCCGCGCTGGTCCCCAGGGTCGAGCTGGCCGCCGAGATCGGCGAGCGGCTGCCGGGGGTGCAGGCCAACCTGCTCAGCCAGGCGCTGCGAAGGCTTTGCGGCCCGATCGCCCGCGCCAACACCGCGGTGCTGGTGACCAATCAGCTGCGCCAGCGGGCCGGCGCCCCTGGCACGCCGACCTACACCGCGGGGGGCCGGGCGCTGGGGTACTACGCCTCGGTGCGGCTGGATCTGCGCCCGTTGGGGCAGCTCAAGGACGGCGGTCAGGTGGTCGGCAGCCGCCTCCGCGTCCAGGTCACCAAGAACAAGCTGGCGCCCGCCTGGCAGTGCGCCGAGCTGGAGGTGCGCGACGACCGCGGCGTCTGCGGGCAGGCCGACCAGCTCGAGGACCCCACCCCGGCCGCCAGCTGACCGCCACGGCAACCACGGTGGCCTTGCCAGGCAAGGGGAAGGGCAAGGGCACCAACCACCGGGAGGGGTCCGGGGTAACCGGACTCCTCCCACGGCAGGAAGGAACCAGAACCGATGTCGGCGCGAGCATCCAGGCCGCCCAGCAGCATCCGGGTGCGGTGGCGGTGGGGTGAACGACCACGAGGCCTGGATCGCGCGCAACGCCCGCAGGCGCCGCGCGCTCGCCGATCCAGCCGTCGGTGCCGGTGTTGCGCTGCTGGAACCGGTGGCCAGCAGCGAGCAGGCGGCTGGAGCAGCCCGGCGCGAGCTGGCAGGGCTGCAGGCCCGCTGGCCGCTCCTGGAGGAGGACGAGCATGAGCCTTGACGTGATCTTCGCCTATGTCGTGGGCGTGCTGGCGGCGCTGGCGGTCATCGGCGCGCTGGCGTTCGCGCTGGTGTGGGAGTGGTGCGCCATCCGGCGCACCCTGGCCGCCCACCGGCGTCGAGCGCCCGACGGGTTCTGGCGTGAGCGCGGTGCTTTGACGCCGACCATGTCGGCTGAGCGCGAGCTGATCCGCGAGGGCGCCCGCCGCGTCCTGGCAGGGCATTCGCTGCGCGGGATCGCGATTGACTGGAAGGGCCGTGGTCTGCGCGGCCAGCGGCGGCCATGAGGACGGCTGGCCGCTGGCTGCTGGTGGGCTGGCTGCTCGCAGCGCTGGTGCTGTTGGGGATGGAGGGACGGCTGCCGGAGTTCCTGGTGGGCGCCGCGTCGGGCTCGCTGCTGGTGCTTGGCCTGTGGTCACTGGTCCGCCAGCAGCTGGCCCCGTCGTGCTACAACCGGCCGCCGCTGCCCGAGCGGTACCGGGTGGCCGACGACCTGCGCCAGCCGCTCACCGCCGTCGTCGCGGTGGCCGAAGCGGAAGCCTCGGCCCGACGGCAGTAGGTGCCGGTGACCCCGCCCTCGGCTGCCGAGCTGGGCGACCCCGCCCGGCTTGATGGCCGGCCGGTCACTACCCCTGTCGGCCACCGCCGCGCCGAGCTGGCGCCTGCTGGCAGGCTGAGATGGCCCGATGGCCCCGGGGGCGCCTAGGCACACCCCCGTGGTGGATGCGGTGTGAGGCTGCCTGTGAGGAGAGCGACGCATCGTCACCGGACGAAGGAGGTGTGCGCGAACCCAGTCCCGAGGACGGCGGAGGCGCCCTGATGCAGAAGGACGCATTCCCGACCGCCAGCATGCCGAGTTCCCTGCCGCCGCTGCTGGTGCTCACCAGCGAACGCGCGCCGCGGCCCTGGTCGACACGGTGCCGCGCCTGCCGCTGGGTGAGCCAGCAGGCCTCGTCGCTTGACGAGACGAGGCTGGAGTTCGCGTTACATTCCTGCCGACCGGCCGGCGCCAAGCCAAGCCAAGCAACGGCAGCCGGTGAGCACGCCAGGCGCCCAGCGCTGCAAGGAAGCGGTGGGCGATGATGCGAACGCTTCCCCGCAGGCCGGGACGGCTCGGACCGCTCCCGTGAGCACCCTGCCCGCGGCGACAGTCGCTGCGCTCACGCGGGTCCTGCCGGCCGCCAGCCGGGAACCCGACCCCGTCCGAGTTGGGTTGGTGCTGCTGGATGGTGGGCCGACCACCTGACCTCCCTTGCATGCACCAGCGCTGCCACGCCCCGCACCCGTCGCAGCACACCAGCGGCAGCCGCATGCTAGGGTTATCGAACGTCTGTTTGCCTCAGTGGGGGAGGCATGGCGGATCGCTGTGGGTTCTGCGGCGGCGCCGAGGGCCCGCTCACTCGGGTCGAAGGCCTGTTCACTGTGCAGATGTGCCTGGCCTGCCTGGCTCGACGATCACGTGGGCGGGGGCCATACCGGACCTGTCCGATGCTGAGATGCGGGCCGGCTTGGACTTGTTGCCGACCTGGGTGCTAGAGCAGTAGGCGGCTGCCTTCTCTGTACCAACGTGCGAGCGAGCTGCTCACCTTGGTTGACTGCCGAGAAGGTCTGGCATGAGTGACACTGAGCACAGGGCGAGCGAGCGCTACCTCGCCGAGGTCTGCCGGGTTGAGCGGGGCCAGCCGACCATCAGCACCCAGCCGGCCTCGGGCTTTCCCGCCGGCGGTAGCAGTCTCCCAGTCGGCCGGGCTCAAGCACGTGCGCTAGGCATGGCCGCTGAGCCGATCCACGCCGATCCTCTCGCTTCTCGGTTGCCAGGTGCCACCGGCATGAGGCTGCTTGGCCGTCACAGCGGCCGTCGCTGGAGAGGCGCGGTGCTCGCGACGTAGGCTTACTCGCTGAGTGGTCGGGGGGAGGCTATGCAGGCCAGGCGGGGCGTCATCGACCAAGTGGTGCGGGTCGGTGCTTGATGGCGGCGTTGTTTGTCAGTTATAGCCGCGCTGACCAGGCTGTGGCCGGGCTGGTGTCTGAACGGCTGCGCGCCGAGGGTGTGGCGGCGTTGTTTGTGGATTTCGACCCGGACCAAGGCATTCCCGCCGGCCGGAACTGGGAGCGGGAGCTCTACGCCCAGGTCCGCAAGGCCGACGCTTTGGTGTTCTTGAGCAGCCCGGCCTCGGTTGCATCTCAATGGTGCTTTGCTGAGGTCGCCTTGGCACGTCTGCTCGGGAAGCCCGTCTTCCCGATCGTCATCGGACCAGGTCCGCGCCAGCGGCCACCCCGTGCAGGGTGGCCCGGCGCCGACTAGTACCCGCGCTCGGCCCGCAAGGCCTCGGCGAGGACCTCCAGCAGCATCTCGGCCAGCTCCGCCTCGACGTGCGCCGGGCTGGCCTCGTGCTCGGTCGCGACCTGCACCGCCTTGTCGGCCGGGACGTCCTCGCCCCAGAAGCAGGCCCCGCAGAACACGTGCGCCTGGTCCTCGTACCCGTTGACGCTGGCGCTGATGGCGACCATCGCGGCCTCCTTGGCTGCGAGCGGGCCTCGGTGACCCGCCGGGCACCATCCCTTGCAGTGCCGGGCCCCCGGCCCCGGAAAGGCCGCCCGCAGGGCGTCGCGCAGCGACGGGAGTACCGGACCGAGCAAAGCGAGGGAGGAACGGACCGGCCTTGCAGGGGCCGGGGTGGCACTAGGCTGGGCGGACCCGGCGGGACGGTGGAACATTGCCGGCCGCAGGCCGGCACCGCTCGGCGCGCAGCGCCGCAACGCCAACCGCACTCTACGGGGCACGTGCGGTGCTGACGGCAGCGGAGGTAAAGACGCGCCGTTCCCGCCCTGCCCGGCGCGTCCTTGCCTGCTGGGCGACCAGTGCCGCCGAGGTTGGCGCTAGCCCGTGGGCTCCTCGCGGAGCGTGGCCACCAGCTCGCGGATCTTCGCCTCCGGGTAGCGGCGGTGGCCGCCGAGCGTCTTGAGGAAGGGCAGCTTGCCCTCCTTCGCCCAGCGGGAGACCGTCTTGGGTGAGACGTGCAGCAGGTCGGCGACCTCCGCCGTGCGCAGGTAGGAGATTGGTTCGGTGGCAGGCATGGACGGCTCCTTTGGTGGTCCGGCCGGACGGCGCGGTTCGCTGGGGCGCGCCGGTCGCGGCGACGACGCTCATTCTCGGTCAGCTCGCCGGCATCGGGGCTGATGGGGCGCAACCGTTCTGCCCCTGACCTCAAGGAGGCTGAACGGCACTGGCGGGCGCTGTGGGCCTCTCCGCCGGTGACCGGGCCCGGCGGACATCCCAGGCCCGACGGGCGGCGCGTCAGGCGAAGCGCCTGGGGTCGGCCGTCAGCCGGCCACTGAGGATGACGAGTTGAGGTTCATGGCGCCTCCTGGGCTACGAGCGGGCCGCTGTGACCCGCTGGGCGATCCCTTGCGGAGTGCCGGGTCCCCGGGCCCGGAAAGGCCGCCGCAGGCGTCCCGGGAGGGACGGGAGTACCGGACCGAGCTGAGCGAGGGAGGAACGGACCGGCCTTTCCGGGCCCGGGGTGGCACTAGGCTGGGGGAACCCGGCGGGAAACAGCGGGAACTTGTCAGCCGCAGGCCAACGCCGCTCACCGCGCAACCCAGTGGGAGCTCCAAGCACCGGCGCTTCCACGATTCCTACGGAATCAGGCCTACGGGTAGCGTGGCGGGGCCGATGCCCACGCATGGCCACGAGCCGCAGCGGAGCAAGAGTGTGGGCGCGGGTCGATGCTGGGCGCCAGCAGCAGCTCAAACGCCGCGGCGCCTGGCGGCGCTACTCGTGGATCTGCTGGGGGATCCTGGAGCGAACCAGGTCCGTCTTGCGCGCCACGGCCGGCCGGTGCTCGACGAAGTACAGCCAGACCAAGCGTGCACCGTCGCGCTGTTCGGTTTCGATGACGGTGTCGACCTGCTGCCACTGCCCGTCGACCAGCACCTGCCATCCAGGCGCAATGTCGCCAGCAGGTCGATAATCCTCTGCGCTCATGGCTCCCATCCTATCGTGGGCATGAGCTGGACCCCAGACCATGCTCAGCAGCCGGTGCGGTAGGGCGGGATGGTCTGCAGCCGGGCGAGCGTGGATGGCCTGTAGACCCAGGCGGTCTGGGTGCCAGCCTCGTCGCGGGCAACCAGCACATCGCCGATCGCCGGCGACCGCAGCCCGGCTGCCCGGTAGGCGGCGACCTGCTCAGCGTAGCCGGGGTCGCACACCAGCCGGTTCGGTTCGCTGTTGGTGACGGCGTGGGCGACCTCGCAGGCGGCCTGGGGGGTGCGCGCCACCACGGCAAGTTCGAACACCCGGACCAGCGGGCCAGGGGCCATGGCTTCGTGCAGCCGTCCCGGCTGGCTAGGGTGCAGGACGGTGATCCGGAACGGGTGCGGGTCGACCCGGTCGGTCCAGTAGACCGCGACGTTGCGGGCGACGATGCCGCCGCGGCCAACGAGTGGTCCGCCAGGGCAGCCTCGGCCAGCGCCTCGGTCGGGTAGTAGTCGGACTCGCGGGTGTAGGCGGGCCCGCAGTTGCAGCGGGTGCCGATGTAGTAGCCGGCGCTGCTGGGCAGCACCCGCAGGGGCAGCACCTCCACCTGGCAGTCCGGGCAGAGGACGGGGCAGCCGTTGGCGAGCGTCTCACCAGGCAGCATGGAGGCCTCCTTGCGCTCGGGGCTGGCCTGGGGTGGCCTGCCGGTGAAGGCATGGCAGTGCCGGGGTCCCCGGGCCCGGAAGGGCCGCCCGAAGGGCGTCCCGGGAGGGACGGGAGTACCGGACCGAGCCGGAGGTGAGGGAGGAACGGACCGGCCTTGCAGGGCCCGGGGTGGCACTAGGCTGGGCGACCCGGCGGGCCGGTGGGCTGGGAGGGAGCCGGTCCTGGTCATACGCCCAGCCCCAGTCCTAGTGCGCGGCCAAGCTCGGGGCCGCGCTCAAGCGACTCGATGACCATCGGCAGGCAACGCTCCTGCCAGGTGCTCAGCGCCACATCCAAGTCGACCCCGTCGTCGCGGTGTTGGGCGAGCGCCGACCCCAGTGCGGCGGCCTGGTCGATGCCGTTGTTGGCGCCACGGGCAGTGTGTGGGCGCACCGGCGCGAGCGCGTCGCCGAGCAGCAGTGCACGGCTCGACCCGATCGGGTAGACCATCCGCGTGGGCGGGGCGATGTCCACGATCGGCACGGCCATCCGCCTGCTGGTGCGGTGCACGAGGTCGGCGGCGTTGGGCGTGAGCAACGTTGCCGCCATCGCATCGACGTAGGCGCGGGCGTCGTCGCTGACTTGGTGTGGCAGCACGAAGGTTCGGGTGGTGGGGTCCGCCCCAAAGTGCGCGCGGAACTGCTCGGGGCTGGCGTCCAGATAGAACGTCCAGTCGGTCCCGATGCCCCCGTCTGGCTGCCGGATGGGGAACAGGGTGAACTGGGTTCCACCCGGTTCGTAGCGCCAGAAGTCCCGCAGCTCAGGCGGGCAGTCGTCGAGCTGACCTCGGTGCGCGACGTACCCGGCGTAGTGGAGCGGGCGATCGGGGTCGAGCAGCTTCCGCCCGGTGGATTTGCGGCCGTCCGCGAAGGCAACCAGGTCAGCCGTTGCGCGCTCACCGCCCTGGAACTGAAGGACCGCCCGGCCGTCGGCGCCCGGCTCTAGGCCCACGACCCTGGCGCCGGTCTGCAGCATGCCCGCGGGCAGCCGCTCGACGAGCGCATCGTGGGCCAGCGTCCAGGTGGTGTTCCGACCCGGGTACAGGGTCCGGACCCGGCCAAGTTCGTGCCGATCGGCGACCTTGATGGAGACGACCCGCTGGCTGGGGAACGGGACGATCTCGGGTTGCAGAACCCCGATGGTGTCAAGCACGCCCAGGGAGGTGTGGTCCAGCCCAATGACGCCGCCTGCCTGCGGCACCGCCCTTGGGGTCGCTTCATAGATGTGGACGTTGCGGAACCCCGCCTGGCGAAGGAGCAGGTAGAGCACTGGGCCGGTGATCGACCCGCCGACGATCGCGATCGGCGAGTCGACGTCGACCGCGGCACCTGGGACCTGCTGCTGCGGCGCCAGGCCAAGCGGCCCTGGGGCCACAGTGGGGGTGGCCAGCTGCGCGTGGTCACCCTGCCCGCCTTGGGCCCGATCGGATCGTGCCGACCGGTCATAGCTTGGGTCGCGGTGGGACGTGCCCTCGTCGACGGCCAGCGCGGCCGGAGGGACACGCTCATGTGGGCCGGCAGGGTCGGCAGGACGACCATCCAGCAGCGCTGGTTCCCGCCGCTGCAGTTCCTGGACGGCGGCCACCGCTCGGTCCAGGACCCGGCGCCGCTGCGCCGCCCAGACCTCGACGGCCGCCTGCGATGCCTGGCGGAGCTGGCTGACCTGTTCCTCAGCATGGCGCACACGCTCACCGAGGCTGGCCAGCAGCTGTTGTCGCTCTGCAATCCGCGCCTGCAGATCGGCCCGTCGACGCCGGCTGCCCGGCCGCCACCACGGCTCGGCCTTCGCCAGCTGTCGCTGCAGGCCCTGCAGCACCAGCCGTTCCTCGTCACGGTGGCTGCTGGCGCGTTCGAGGGTGGTGCGCGCGACCGCAAGCTCAAGCTGCAACGGACGCTCCACCTCACCCCGCGCCTGCTCCACCCAGCTGAGCAGCTCGTCGGTGTCGGCGGCCCGCATCTCCTCGGCGAGGTCGGCCTGCAGCACGACCGGCGCCGTCGCCGATCCAGCTTCCTCATCCGGCAGCGGTTCGGTGTGGCGACCGGCCCCGTCCATGCGCGTCCCCGCCGCCTAGCTGGTTCCCGCCGACGGCCGGGTCGCCTCGAGGTAGCCGGTCGGGTAGGTCCGACGAACCGGAAGGGTGGCGCCGGGGCTGCTGGTGCCGTCCTGGTCGGGCTTGCCGTTGACCTTCGCCTGCTCCCCGCTCGCTGGGAGGAACTGCGCCATGGCCAACGCGCCGGCGCACTCGTTGACGGCGCTGTTGTCGAAGCCGCGCTCGACCTTGAGGACAGCAGACAGCAGCGGCGCTGGCAGGTCACAGTAGGCGCCTTCGGCACGCTCGATGACGGGGACGACGGCGGCCGGGCGCCCGGGGGCCCGGCTGAGGCCGGCGGCACCGGTCGAGCGCCCAGCCCCGCAGCCACGCCGCCCAGCGCCAGCAGAGCGGCCAGCCCGAAGGCCACGACGGCTGCGGCCAGGTTGTCCACCTGCGTCCCTTCCCCTGTCGGCGCCGCCGGCAGCCTGTGGGACGCGACTCACAGGCAGGGTCACTGCAGCTCACAGCCAGGGTCACGGCCGAGCTTGCCGGTCCGCAGCCGGGGTAGCCGGCCGGCGGTGGGCCGGCCCGGCTGACGCGCCGCGTCGCTGCCCACCGCCCGCTCAAGGTCGAGGATGGAATCGGCGGCGAGGTTCCTCGCACCGGGGGCCTTGTTCAACCGGTGCAAGCCATCGCGGCCGAGCAGAATCGCAGGGCGGCTGATGCCGCCAACGCCGTGCTAAGTGCACGCCCGGCGCAGCGTTCACCGGCGCCCGCCGACAGCGGTCCCCGGAGAGCCCTGGGGCCACGCCAAGGCATCCAGGACGGACCTGCCGCCGGCTGAACGCAGCCAGCCTCGCAAGGAGGGTCGGCTGGGGCCATGCGGTCGCTTGATTCTGGCGGTCGCGGGGTTCGGCGCGAGCCCCCGCGCGACCATCGGGCCACAAGGGGACGGCCGATTCCTGCGGAATCGCGGTCGGCAGTGGCGGCGCGTAACCCAGGGCGACGGCCGACTGCGACGGTGCCGCGGCTCAATTTACAGGAGTTACGCGGTGGCTCGGAGGTGGGCTGGGCAGGCCTTTAGCGGTGCAGGCAGCGGCTCTGCTTGGCGGGTGATGGTCAGCTGCCAGCGCTCCTTGACCGCGGCGAGGCTCTCGCTGGGGTC
>Ga0307278_10000397_pt1 | contig 22252 bp, 22 predicted proteins | sample ER_DNA_117_FD_194482 | JGI IMG/M metagenome (GOLD analysis project Ga0307278, IMG submission 194482) | Bulk soil microbial communities from the East River watershed near Crested Butte, Colorado, United States - ER_DNA_117 | ecosystem: Environmental > Terrestrial > Soil > Floodplain | place...
TCCGTCGAGCCGGCCATAGCCGCCCTCGCCGCCGCACGCACCTCAGCCGAAGATTGGAATCGGCTTCAGGAGCTTGTTGATCAATCGGAACTGGTGATTGACCAGCCTGATGAGTTCAACCAGCTGGCGCTTGCCTTCCACAGCACGATTGCTGAAGCATCGAGGAATCGCGTGCTGCAGGCCACTCTCGCCAGCCTCGGTCAGGTGCAGTCCATCCACTACCGTGACCGCGGGAGTCCTGAATCGGCCGGGGCCGCTGTCCAAGGTCATCGAAGGTTGCTGACCGTGCTGCGGACCGGTGATAGCGAGGCGGCGCGTGAGGAGATGCGCAAGCACTTGGATGCGGTACGCGGCCAATTGCAGATCGGCTAATGGTTGCGCCCTGAGTTGGTCGAAGGGTGCCGTTGAGGTGACCTGAGCCTGTCGAAGGGCTAGCACAGGCAAGGCGGCAAGAGCAATCACAACCTCCGCGCCCCCCTTCACGTGAACGACTCCGCCACGTTCCGCAGCTTGCAATCGAGTGCGCGGCCTGGATCTCTCACCGCCGATACGGCGAGTGGGATCCTGAATGAGTGCCGGGGGTCGACACGATCGAGGCGCTGACTGCGGCGGCGCAGGCCTTCGATGCCACGCCGCTGGGCCTGCAGGTGGACCCAGACACCGAGGCTGCTGTCCGGGAGTCTCTGCAGCGGACCGGTTTGGTGCTGCTGGTCGAGACGCACGGCGTGGCGCATACGCCGGTGCTGCTGGAGGAGCTGATCGCCTGGTACGGGCTGGGCGGCATCGCGCCGGGGTGGAATGAGGACCTGTGGCCTTGGCTGGACCGCTGGATCGCCCACGGTTTGTTGGTCGACCCTGTTTGCGGACCCAACCTCGCCGGGGAGGTCTGGGGCGGTGACGGCCGACTCACCGCGGGGCACCTGGCGGTGCTGCCTTCTGATCACCCTGATGGACGGGACGATTGTCGTGCGCCAGCGCCTGGGGGAGAGCGCCAGAGCAGATGGATCGGCGATGGTGGAGCGAGCGGGACGCTGCGATGGCCGGCCGGGTTCTGGCCGCACCAAACGCCGGTGGCCGGCTGGTGGTGCTGCGCCCAGGTGTACAGCCGGCGGGTCTCGACCACACCGAGGAGCTCAAAGAGCGACATCGCGGCATCGTCGGCGGTGGGCCGGCGGCGGTGGAAGTCGTTGGTGAATCCCTCGACGTAGGCCAGCACCTCGGTGTCAGCGGCCGCGTCCCTGGCACCCTTGCTGACCAAGGCGACGTCCAGGGCGGACATCTTCGACTTCTTGGCGTAGTCCTTGAACCAGGCCCCCGAACCCGGACTTCCGTCCCGAGGCCCGCCACGTGCGCAGGACATCGAGCACTTTCAGCTTGTGCCGGACGTGGACCATCTCGTGCCGGATCGAGCGCAGCGACAGTGCCTTCTCGGCGTGCAGCGCGTTGGGGCTGAGAATGACCGCGACTGTCACATTAGGCACGCCCTTGGAGAGGTCCAGCGGGGTGCCGAACGCACCCGACTTGTCGACCCAGCCGGTGTGCCTGGGCTCGTCGGAGGTACTCATCGAAATGTTCAGCCCGGGGCTGGGCGGTCTTGCCGTCGGTGGTCGGGATGCTCGAGAGATAGAAGCCGGGCAGCGCGCTCATCCCGGCGATCACTGCGAACCCCTCGGCTTGTATGAGCCGGGCACCCGCCCCGCATTCCGCAGAGACCGCCTATGGTTCGGGCGATCTGCGCGTGGTTGTGCTGGTCTTGCGACCAGGAGCATTCCTGCCAGCAACCCCGAGCCCTCGGAGTCGGATGTTGTTCATGATCACATTCGGCTGGCCAGTACGAGATAGTTGCGATCGGCTGCATTGTCATTGGCATCGGCGCCCAGTACACGGAGGACGCGGGCCTTGCCGAGGGCGGCGAGACTGTGGGCAGCTCTTCGCGGCGTTGAGCTCAGCTCGGTCGGGGCGCGAGCAGATGATCAGCGACGGCTACCCGACGCCGGTGGCAAGATGGTGGTCCAGCGCATTGGCGAGAACTTGCTGCCAGCGGGCCTAGACGTGGCGCTCACTGCCAGTGATCATGAAGGTCCGCGTCATTACCCTCCACAGTCCCATAGTGGGCTGGCGTAGGTGCCCAAGATCATGATCATTGGTTGTCAATCATCGGGACCTTGGTCCTGAGCTACGAGAGGGCTTGATCATCGGCTGTTCTGAATACCACCCCCGGGTCCGCCAGGCGCCAGAGCTCCCTCCAACGCTTCGGCTGCGGTTGGCCTGGTGGGTGCCCGATGACCCCTGATCGTTCGGCGCTTGATCGCCGAGCGACGAATCGAGTTCGGACCGCGCCCGTGTGCTGTCGACTATGGATCGTTGCCTGCGTGCGCGCTTTGGGAGGGCGGCGCGGACATCGGGGCCGCAGTGGGTCTGCGCCAGCTGGGTCCAGAGTGCGCGCATGTACCGACTCCATTCGAGGAGCCGCCGCATCTGCAACCTTGTGTCAGGCAACGTCAGGACGTGCCAGTGCTTGACCCGCTGGTGGGCCGCGTTTGATCCTTCGGCTATGTCCGGGCGATTGCTTATAACCAAGAGCGAAGCCGCTGAGCAGCTCGGTGTTTCCGTGCGCACCATCGAGCGGCTGATCTCCGCCGGCCGCCTGCCGCTGGTGCATGTGGAGGGTGCCGCCCGCGTGCGCGTGACGGATCTCGGGGCGTTTGTGCAAGGCCTGGATGCCAACTCCAGAACGACCCCGTCATGCGCGGACGACAAATGACCGGGCAACACAACGCCCCGTCCGGCAATATCGGCGGGTCAACTCCGCCGCGCGAGATCTTTCGGTCGACGGCGTCCATTGCCCGTGACAGCAGCCCACCACTGACACCGTGACACCGTCGGCGGCCAGCAGCGTTGGGTATTGATTCGCCGGCAGCCCTAGTCCTGAGGAGATTGGCATGAGCGATCCGCATCTGCAAGAGGTTGCGCACTGGCATCCCATCGAGGGCACCCCGGAGAAGAAGCGGGTTGCGATCGGCTGCTCAGTTGGGGCGGTTATCGAGACCTACGACTTCATCGGCTTCGGTACGGCCGCGGCGCTGTACTTCGGCGCCGTGTTTTTCCCGGAGTCCGACCCGCTGTCGGCCACGCTGCTGTCGTTCGCGACGTTGGGTATCGGGTTCGCGGTGCGGCCGCTGGGCGGCGTTGTGGGCGGCTACCTCGGCGACAAGATCGGCCGCAAGCCTGTGCTGGTCGGCTCGCTGTTGCTGATGGGCGTCGCCACGGTGCTGATCGGGTTGCTACCCACCTACCAGGCGGTCGGCATTTGGGCGCCGATCTTGCTGGTCACGGTGCGAGTGGTGCAGGGCCTGGCGTTCGGCGCGGAGTGGGGCGGCGCGATCCTGATGGTCTTCGAACACGCCCCGTGGCGCAAACGCGGCCTGTACACCGGCATTACCCAGGCCGGTTTCCCGGTCGGGTTGCTGCTGGCCAACCTCGCCTTCTTGGCCAGTGTGCCGCTGGGGGGATCATGGGCGTGGCGGGTGCCGTTCCTGCTCAGCGCGGTGCTGATTGTGGTCGGCATCCTGATCCGGCTCAAGATCGATGAGTCGCCGGAGTTCGAGGAGCTCAAGGAGGAAGGCGAACTCTCCAAGAACCCGTTGGTGGAGGTGGTACGCGATGATTGGCGCAACCTGCTGCGCGCGTTCTGCCTGCGCATCGCCGAGACCGCCGGCTATGCGGTGGCGGTCACTTTCATGCTGTCGTACATCAGCCTCAACAAGATCGCCGGCAGGCCGGTGACCCTCACCGCGCTGCTCATCGCGGCCGCTCTGGGAATCTTCGCAACCGTGGCTTGGGGTGCGCTGACCGATCGGGTCGGCCGGCGCCCGGTCTATCTGTTTGGATGCGCGGTGATGGTGGCCTGGGGGATTCCGCTGTTCCTCACGGTCAACACCCGCATGGCAGCCCTGATCGTTGTGGCCTTCGTCGTCAGCTACGCCATCTGCCAGAACTCACTCGCCGGGGTGCAGGGCGCCTGGTTCTCTGAGCTGTTCGACGCCAAGACCCGCACCAGCGGTGCGTCGTTGTCCTACCAGTTCTCAGCGGTCGTCTCTGGTTTCACCCCGCTGCTGGCCACCGCCCTCTTCGGCCGTTTCGGCTGGATCGGCCCGGCCCTACTGTTCAGCTTCTACGGGCTGTTGGGCCTGGTCGCGGCCCTGGTAACCAGGGACACTTGGGGACCTGATAAACGGGATGAGGTGGCGGAACTGGAACGCGCGGTGCAGCGTGAGCGGGCAGAGGGCAAGGAGGTCATCCCCGAGCATGCCTCCTGGGCACACCGGCCCGGCCTGACCCCTTAGGAGGCAGTGATGACATCCACCACCGAGCAGCGCCTGGCCGCGCTGCGGCACTCGGCGTATCGGATCCGGCGCAACGCCTTGGACATGGGCGAGGTGCAGGGCCAGGGCTACATCGGCCAGGCGCTCGGAGTTGCCGACGTCCTCGCCGTGGTGTACATGGATCAGCTGCGGTATCGCGCCGAGGACCCGCACTGGGGAGGGCGGGACCGGTTCCTGCTGTCGATCGGGCACTACGCCATCGCCCTATACGCGGCACTGGCCGAGGCGGGGATCATCCCGGTCACCGAGCTGCAAACGTACGGCTCCGATGGCAGCCGGCTCCCCATGTCCGGGATGGCGTCCTACACGCCCGGGATGGAGATCTCCGGCGGATCCCTCGGACACGGGCTCACTGTTGCTACAGGGATGGGGCTCGGCCTGCGCTACCAGGGCAACAACGCCAGGGTGTACAACCTGCTCTCCGACGGCGAACTGAACGAAGGCTCCACCTGGGAGGCCGCCCAGGTCTGCGCGCATTACGGCTTGGACAACGTGACCGCGCTTGTTGACGTCAACGCTTTACAGGCCGACGGCCCAACCGTAGACGTGTTGCGCACCGAACCCATCACCGACAAGTGGCAAGCATTCGGCTGGTACGCGGTACGGGTTGACGGCAACGACATTGATGCACTCGTGGCGGGCTTTGAAAAGCTTAGGGCGCAGTCGGGCTCACCGTCGGTGCTGATCTGCGACACCCGCATCGGCTGCGGCGTACCGCTCCTGGAAACCCGGGAGAAGGCGCACTTCATGCGCGTGGAGGCCGACGAATGGCAGGCCGCTCGCGACCAGCTCGAGGAAGGCTTCCGCGGATGAACACTCAGGCCACCGCCCCAAAGCTCACCACATCGGCGATGATCGCTTCGTTCGCCGACCCGGGTCAGAAAACCGCCAGCGCCCCGTTCGGCCATGCTCTCGCCCGGCTGGCCGCCGAACGCCCCGAGATCGTCGGGCTCTCCGCCGATCTGGCCAAATACACCGACATGCACATCTTCCGCGACGCACACCCGGATCGGTTTTTCCAGATAGGCATGGCCGAACAGGCCATGCTTGGCGCCGCCGCCGGCATGGCCGAAGTGGGCCTGGTGCCGTTCGCGTCCACGTACGCGGTGTTCGCCACCCGACGCGCGTACGACTTCCTGTGCTTAGACATCGCCGAGCCAGCGCTCAACGTCAATGTCGTCGGCGGGCTGCCCGGGCTGACCACCGGATACGGTCCCAGCCACCAGGCCACCGAGGACCTGGCCATTCTGCGCGGCATGCCGAATCTGACCATCGTCGACCCGTGTGACTCGGTGGACATCGAACAGGCCGTGCCAGCGTTGGCCGCACATCCCGGACCCACCTATATGCGGCTGCTGCGCGGCAAGGTACCCACCGTGCTCGACCAGTACGACTACCGCTTCGAACTGGGCAAGGCCGCCGAACTGCGCACCGGCCGCGACGTGGTGCTCATCTCCACCGGCTTGATGACCATGAGGGCACTGACCGCCGCCGAGCGCCTGGAGGCCGACCACGTCGACGTGGCGGTGCTGCACGTGCCCACCATCAAACCGCTCGACACGCAGGCCATTCTGCGGGCAGCCGACAACGACCGGCTCATTGTCACCATGGAAAACCACACGATCATGGGCGGCCTCGCCGAATCCGTGGCCGCCACGCTGGCCTTCGCCGGAAAGGGCCGCCGCATCGCACCGATCGGTCTGCCCGATGAGTTCCTCGCCGCCGGCGCCCTACCCACGCTGCACGATCGGTACGGGCTGTCTACCGACGAGGTCGTCGCTCGGATAAAGATCGAGCTCGGAGCCACCGGCCACGGCCACGGCCCATGGCCCGCCGACGATGAACCGCCAACCGCGTAACACCCAGGCGGTGACATCGGCTATGCCGTGGCGATCACGCCGCCAAACCAGGAGAGTCAAATGAGCACCCAAGCTCCGCCAGGACGATCGGGATCGTCGATCGACTCCCGACTCGGATGCTCGACCATCTCGTTTCGAGCTTGGCCGCTGCCGGGGGCATTGGCGGAGATCAAGTCGCAGGGCTTCGGCGAGACTGACCTCGGTTCCCTACCTGGAGTCTGCGACCACGTCCCGATCCCGCTGCCCGCGGACCGCGTCGATGCGCTTGCTGAACAAATCCTCGAGAGCGGCGTGACAGTCCGGCTGATCAACGCGGACGTCGCGGACATGGATGACCCGGCCCTCGACACGGCCGAAATTCAGCGCCGTCTGAGTACCCTGGTGGACCTGGCCCAAGCCGTCGGCACATCCACAATCATGCTGCCCTGCGGAAGACAAGGCACCCAGCCACGCACTGAGTTATCCCGCGATATTGCCACGGTGGCCCGCGCTCTCACCGCGGCCGCTGAGTACCTCAACGCCGCTGGGCTTAACCTCCTCGTCGAGGCCCCCCACTCCCGACGTCTGTGCGCCACCGTCGAGCGGTCCGAAATTCTTTATGAAGCACTCGGGGAGTCGCCGGTCGGCGCCGTACTGGACTTCAGCCACGTAGTCGCGAGCGGGGACGACGAGGTCGATGCAGTCCGCCGCCTTGACGACCGAATCGGGCACGTGCATCTACGTGATGCCGTCCTCGGCGACATCAATCTGAGTATCGGACGCGGCAAGGTGAACTTCCCGGCCGCCATCGCCGCGCTCACCACGAGCGGATACCAAGGCCACTACAGCCTGGAGCTGGAAACCCACGACATCGAAGACGCGGAGCGGGCGGCCGAGGCCGGCCGCGCCGGACGCTACATCACATCCCTGCTCGGCGCTGACCGCTAGCTGTTGACACCAACATCTCGACCACAGACACATTGGAGGAAGCATGACCGTGTCGAACAAGACCGCCATCCTTACCGGCGCCGGCTCGAAGCGCGGCATCGGGCGCGCCACAGCGCATGCCCTGGCCGCGGCCAGCTGGAACATTGCCATCCTCGACCTTGACGAGGCCAGCGCGAAAGAGGCTGCTGACGAGGTCGCCGAGCGGCACCAAGTCCAGACCGCTGGCATCGGTTGCGATGTGACCGACGAGGCGTCGGTGGAGGCCGCGCTGGCCGCCCTCGACGGATCAATGCCCCCAGTCGGGGCATTGGTCAACAACGCCGGAATCACCTCCCCAACCCGGTTCCTTGACGTCACCGGCGAGGAGTGGGACCGGATCTTCGCCGTGAACGTCCGCGGCTCCTACAACATCACTCGCCGGATCGCACCCGGCCTGGTGGAGCGCGGCTTCGGTCGCATCGTCTTCTTGTCCTCAGTCTCCGCCGAGCGGGGCGGCGGCGTATTCGGTGCGGTGGCGTACTCGGCGGCGAAGGCCGCAGAGCTCGGGTTCGCCCGCGCGCTGGCCCGAGAGCTGGGGCCGAACGGCGTGACAGTCAACTCCGTCGCCCCCGGCTTCATCGAAACCGACATCACCGGCGGCGCGCTTACCGGCGAGCGTAAGGCTCAGCTCGTCGCCCAGATCCCGGTCGGCCGGGGTGGGAACGTCCACGACGTCGCCGATCTCATCACCTTCCTCTGCCGGGAGGAGTCGAGCTATATCACCGGCGTCACCTACGATGTCAACGGCGGCTCGCACGTCCACTGACGCCTGAGGTAACGCCCCTTCAGGTTGGTGATGAGTTGAGTCCGCCGTCGGCCTCAAGACCCTGCACATATGCCTCCAGGTCGGTGACACGCACGCGGGCGGCACCCTCCACGTGCACCAGTGGCAGCCGACCAGCGGAGATCAGGCGTTCGATAGTGCGCAGGGAAACACCGAGCTGCTCGGCGGCGTGGCTTTTTGTTATGAGCAATCGTCTAGGCATCGCCGACGGATCGGACGCAGCGCGCCAAGGGTCCAGCATGAGCACGTCGTGACGCGCCTCGACGCGATCGGCCAGGAAAGTAATGAGATCCTCGATCTGGGTCGGTACTCGTCCACCTTCCGCGCGCAGTTGGCGGCGATATCTGGATAACGCGATGACCAGGTGGGCGATGAGTTCGGCCGGTAACTGCCCGCCGCAGTTGCCGTGTTGTGCCGGCGCCCTGCCTTGCACGGGAGTTGACATCGCCCCGGGCCGGTTAGCCGGCGTTCCCGAGTCGGCATCACGGACCAGTCCGGATGTCGCCTTAGCCCAGCTCAGGGAATTGGTCAAGGGAACCTCCGTCGAGTACCGGTAGTCAACTGTTAACAGTCACCTGTTGGCAGAGAGGGTAGACGATTCCCTATTTGCTTGTCAACATTAGTCAGTTAGCTGTTGGCTGTCGACGGTCATGCGGTAAAGTCGGAAACAAATCGGGGAAGGAGCGACGGATGGCAACACAGCCACTGGCCAGCCTGGACCGCAGCACCTTGCGCGAGCGGGCACTCGAGGCACTTCGTACTGCGATCACCTCGGGCCAGTACCGCCCGGGGGATCACCTTGGTGAGGAGGAACTGGCCGGGCGGCTAGGAGTGAGTCGCGGCACGGTCCGCGAGGCGCTCCGGCACCTGCAGCAGGAAGGGTTAGTCACCGCTGGAGCGCGCGGCATGCTGCGGGTGCACAGCCTGTCCCCCGCCGAGATCCGCGATCTTTTTCAGGTACGTGGAGCGCTGGAAGGACTTGCGGTCACGCTGCTCACCGCCTCGCCGAAACGGGAAGCCGCAGTAGCGACGCTGCGCAAGGCGCTGTCCGATCTCGACGACCCGGACTCCGACTTCAGCGCCCACATCGACGCCGACCTTGGCTTCCACCTGTTGCTTTGCCAATTGTCCGAGAACTCGGTACTGGTCGACGCCTGGCGCCAACTGGAGGGTCTGGTACGCATCACGATCCTCAGCGATGGCGACGAGCACCGCTCGAACATCATGTCGGGCAGCCACCATGCCCCGATCGTCGACGCCATCGAGGCGGGCGACGCGGCCCAGGCGGTCAAAGTCCTAAAGGACCACATGATGCTCGCCGCAGACCGGCTAGCCAGTCCCGGCGGAAGCCACTAACCGGGCGCGATGCACTCACCGAAGGCAACGCGCCGGCGCTGGGACTGGGTCGGCCGCAATGCTGCTGCGACTACACATCATGCCCTTGCGCGGCGACCTGACGCTGGATCGCATTGCGGCCCCCGATTGTCCGCTCGTGGCGCACCGATCTTCTGCGTCAGGGTCATTCGGAATCGGCTGAGGCGAAGTCTTACCGCCGGCCGTGGAGAGGGCCTTTCTGAGCTGAGTAGTCGTCGTGGCTTGGTGCGCAGCCAGTTGCAGATCGGCTAAGGTCTGCGTGCGCCCTAGGCCGGCTCCAGTGGCTTGCTCATTCCTCAGCTCACCGCTTTCTTTACGAGCGCGCCGATCCTTGCCTCGTCGGCCGCGGTCAACTCCGTCACAGCGAAGGCGGTTGGCCACATGGTGCCTTCGTCGAGGCTTGCCGTGTCGTTGAAGCCGAACGTCGCGTACCTCGTATTGAACTTCTGCGCGCTTTGGAAGAAGCAGACGACCTTGCCGTCCTTGGCATACGCGGGCATCCCGTACCAGAGTTTCGGCGAGAGGGCTGGCGCGCTGGCTTTGATGACGGCATGGAGCCGCTCGGCCATGGCGCGATCCGACTCCGACATCTCGGCGATCTTGGCGAGCACGGCGCTTTCCTCGTCCACCTTTTTCCCGCGCGGGCTGGGGCGCGCGGCCGCCTTCAGCTCTTGGGCGCGCTCCTTCATCGCGCCTCGTTCCTCGTCCGTGAATCCCTCGAACTTCTTCTCGGTCGCCGCGGTGTTCTTGGCGGACTTCTGGTTGTCATTCATTGCAGGCTTCCTCCCCTGCGGGTCTTGATGGGGACGCCCTCATGCTAGCGAGCCGCCGCGACGCCGGCTCTCCGAACTGCTCGGTCGTGACCTGGTGAGACCAGCGACATCGATGGCAAGACCATCCCGTTGCCTGGCGGATAGCGATCTTGGTCGCGCCCGCATGATCAAATCTATTCCCGAGGGGCCCGCGGGACGCACCATGCGACAGAAGATGATCAAGCTATGACGGCCGCGACTCAGCCCCCTTTCTCTCCCCCGAAGACCACACGCGGCTAACCAGGCTCCTGTTGTGCCCGCAATGGCTGGCGCTGCCTCGTGGGCGACACTCCATGACGGGCTTGGTCGGGGCACCCCGGAACTGCTCAGCGAGTGAGATACTCCTTGACGGCTCGCTGGGGTTAGCTGAAGTGATGGCGCGGGGCAGGGGCACATGAACACGTTCACGGAGCTGATGGAGTACGTAGCCCGGGGTTTCGAGGCGCTGGGAGCCGCGATCCTGGTAGTCGGCGTGATCTGGTCGTTCGTGCTCGCGGCTGTGGCTGTGCGGCGGTCCGGCTGGTCACCGAAGGCTTACCAGGTCTTGCGCCAGGCATTCGGCGGGACCCTACTGCTCGGGCTGGAGATCCTCGTTGCGGCCGACTTGGTGCGTACCGTCGCGGTCGCGCCGACTCTCGAGAATGTTCTCGTGCTCGGGCTCATCGTGGTAATCAGGACGTTCCTGAGCTTCTCGCTGGAAACCGAGATCGAGGGCGTTGTGCCGTGGCGGCGGGCCTTGATCAGCGGCGCGGGGACGATCCACCGGGCCTCGGCTCGCGCGCTTGAGTCCGAGACTCCGCCCTGATACCGGACTGGCTGACTGGAACCGTTCGTGACCTGGAGGCATCTGTAGCGGCGCTTTAGGGTGCTTCCTCTCGGGCGTCGCCCTCAGCCGAGCACCGGCACACAATCCACACCGCAGGGACGGCCGCCCCCAACTAAGAGGTCCAGGAGACCGTGAGTTGATCATTAGCGCCGAAGCGCACGAGGTGCCGAGCAACTACGTCCTTGAGCGTCTCGAGCTGAGCTTCATCCTCAGCGGTACCGATCAACTCGATTCCGGTCGGCGCGGGTTTGAGATCACATATCCCAAAGTCGAACTGAAGTCTCCCGCCCTCATCGGTGACCTCGGTTTGCACCTTGTTTCCGAAGTGGCTGACCAGTTGCTTGATGTAGCGCTCGGGTCGAGACGTAGCAACGAAGGCGGTCGCGGAGACTACGCGTGGAGTCGTCAATTGGCCTCCACTCTTACCGGGAACTTCTTGATCCCATTGATGAAGTTGCTGCGCACTCGGGTCACCTCACCGTTCAGCTCGATCGAGGCGAGCCGCGGGATGAGCTCAGTGAACATGAGCCGTATCTCCATTCGGGCGAGTGCGTTGCCTAGGCACACGTGTGGGCTGCCCTTCCCGAACGTCAAGTGGTCGACGTTGGTCCTCGTGACGTCAAACCGGTACGGGTTCTGGAACACAGCGTCGTCCCGGTTGCCCGACGCAAACCACATGACGACCTTGTCGCCAGCCTTGATCTGTTTGCCGCCTAGCTCGAGGTCCTGGGTCGCCGTCCGGCGGAAGTGGTACACCGGCGAGGCCCAACGCAGGAACTCTTCGACCGCACTTGGAATCAGCTCCGGCTGCTCCTGCAGGAGCTTCAGTTGATCTTGGTTTTCGATCAACGCCAGCATCGACTGACTGATCGCGTGCCGGGTAGTCTCATTGCCCGCGATCACCAGCAACAGGAAGTAGTTGTCAAAGTCGCTCGCCGACAGCGGCTCGCCGTCCTCGGGTGTTCGGTTCACGAGGATGCTGATCAGGTCGGTACCGTCCCCACCCTTGCGCCGTCGGGCGAGCTCACGACCGTACTCGAACACTTCGAGCGCGGCTGGCGAGCGGAACGGCAGGTGCTTGTACTGATCACTGTCGGGATCGGTGATCAAATGCTCGGAATAGTCCGGGTCGGTATTGCCGATCATCTCGTTGCCCCAGTCGATCAGCAGGCCGGTGTCACTAACCGGTACGTCGAGCAGTCGCACCAATACGTTGATCGGAAAGTCAGCGCTGACCTTCTCGACAAAGTCGAATTCGGAGTTCTGCAGGGCATTGTCGACAGTCACCTTGGTCAGGCCGCGCAGGAACTCTTCGTACTTTCGCGTCAGCGGTCCTTGACTGAACTCGCGCTGGATCAGCTTCCGCAGTGCGCGGTGGCGCAGCCCATCGGTCTCAAGCATCGAGCGCCGCAGATCCATCAGGTCGTCATCGACCTCCTCGAGGTTCACATATTTCGTCGAGGTGAAGGTCTCAGCGTTGCGATCCACCGCATCGATGTCCTCGTACTTGGTCACCGCCCAAAAGCCGGAGTTCGGTGGCGCCTCCGGAGTCCAGTGCACCGGGTCTTCGGCGCGCAGCGTATCCAACATCGCCCAACCCTCGTTACGGGCAAAAGCATCCAAATCGGTCAAATCAACTTGATCAAGTGGTACAGCGGTGGGCTGCGGCACGATCTCTCCTTATCAGAGGTGGTAGGCGTACTCCCGAAACTCCCAATCGGTCACCCAGTGGTGGAAGCGTTCCAGCTCGTTTCGCTTATAGGTCAGGAAGGTCTCGACGAACTGCTTGCCGAGGATTCCGGCCATGTCCGCGTCCGCCTCGAAGGCGTCGAGGGCGGATGCAAGATCACCAGGAAGCTTGTCGGCTTTGCTCGGGTCGTATCCGTAGCCCTCCAACGGTGCCGGAGGCTCGAGCTTGTCGCGAATGCCGAGGTACGCCGCCGCCAGCAGACCGGCGATGGCGAGATAGGGATTGGCACTGGCGTCTCCCAGGCGAAGCTCCATCCGGGATGCCTTGCCCCGCTCCGGCGGAATCCGCACCATCGCGCTCCGGTTGTCCAGCCCCCAGTCGATAAGCCACGGAGCGAGCGTGTCGGGACCGAAACGCTTGTAGGAGTTGATGGTCGGGTTGCTGATGGCAGCCAGTGCGGGCGCGTGGCCGAGCACACCTGCGATCGCCGACTTGGCCGTCTTCGACAGGCCGTCCTTGGCTTTCGGGTCGTCGAACAGCGGTTGACCTGCGTCATTCCAGGTCGAGAAGTGAATGTGGAATCCGGATCCACCTTCATCGTTGAACGGCTTGGCCATGAATGTGGCCAGCTTGTCCTCCTGGCGTGCCAGCTCCTGAATGGCGCTCTTGAAACGGAAGGCGCGGTCGGCCGCATCGAGAGCTTCGGAGTGCCACAGATTGATCTCGAACTGTCCGCTGGAAAACTCGTGGTTCGCAGCGACAACTTCGAGCCCGAAAGCGGAGAGGTGCCGGAGCGTACGCAGCAACACATTCTCGGGGTCGCCTTTCAGCCCGGCGACATAGACGTTGCCGGTTGCCTCGCCGTAGCGTTGCCAACCGGTCGGGTTCTTATCAGTCCGCTCCAGGACATAGAACTCGAGTTCGGGACCAACGGTCGGCCGCATGCCCAATTCAGCAAACTGTTGAATCACCCGCTTCAACACCATCCGCGGGCTTTCCTCCGAGGGCGAGCCGTCCGGGTTGTAGACATCGGCAATGACGTGGGCGACGCCGGCCTCCCACGGCACCCGCTGAATCGTGCTGAGGTCGGGAAAGGCAAGGACGTCGGGCAATCCGGCCTCGAGCCCACCCTTGATATCGACGACGTCTCCCATAGGTGTCGTGCCGTATACGGATCGGCAGAAGGCCACGCCGTCTTCGACCGTACGGGCGAACCGGTTGACCAAGACGTCTCGGCCGCGTTCAGTGCCGATCACATCCGAGTAACCGACGCGAACGACGTCGATACCTTGTGTCACGAGCTCGGCAGCCGCGTCCTCCAGACCGCTGGTGTCGAAATGAGCCACCCGAACCTCCGCGCATTGAGTGAAGTTGCAGCCTGCTTCGGCGTGTTCGAAACCTACCTATACGTGGTTTCCGTGCGGTCCGCATGGGTTGCGACCTCGCAGACCATCAGCACCCACGCGCACGTAGGTTTTCCGAGCAGTCGTTTGGGTCCGAACATTATCGCGTTTGACGCAATTACGACAAGTGAGCAAGGTCAGCGCCGATTGCAGATCCATGCTGCCGCCGAGTACCGTACGGATCCAAACGATTTCATCTCTTCGGGCTACAGGAGCGCTGCATGACCGACGTAAAGGGTTTCTTCTACCCGCGGACCGCAAGCGGCCGGTCGTCGCTGATCCCGTCGCCTCCGTGGTACTACTCCGGCGATCTGCTGACCGTCGAGTACCGGACTGACCCCGCCCGCGTGGCCGAGCTGCTCCCCGCGCCGCTGTCCTTGGCGGACGAGGAACCGGGGGCAGTTGCCTTGATCTGGGCGGACTGGCAGTCGTGCTCGTCCTCACGCGAAGAGCTGCTGGACCCAGTGCGCTCGCAATACAAAGAGGCGTTCGTTGTTGTCCGCTGCAGTTTCCAGGGTCAGACGTTCTCGCGATGCGTCTATATCTGGGTCGACAAGGACTTCGCGATTGGCCGGGGCATCCATCAGGGCTACCCGAAGAAGCTTGGTTCCATGTGGCAGACCCGGCCCCATCCGTTCTCGCAGGGCGCACCCCAGATCGGTCCCGGCGGAGTCTTCGGTGCCACCCTCGCGGCTGGCGATCGTCGCCTCGCCGAGGCGGTAGTGACCCTGCGCCAGGAGTCAGACACCAACGGCTTCGTCAACTCGCACAAGATGGCGCACCACCGGATCGTGCCAGGCATCGCTTCCGGTGCTCCGGACGCGTACGCGGAGCTGATCGAGTCTGGCTCCAGCGAGTTCGAGGCCGGTCCGGCATGGACCGGCGACGCCGAGCTGCGGCTGTTCGAATCACCCACCGAGGAGCTGTCAGATCTCACCGTCGACGAGATCATTGGCGGTTACTACCGGCAGGTGGGTGTGGTCTGGAATGGGGGTCGGACATTAGCGACGCTCACCTAGCATGTCCGTCATGCCCGATCGCCATACCCTCGCCGAGACCGAGAAGGCGATGAGCACGCACGTCAGCGACCTGCCCCTCAACTTTCCTGCCGCGGCAGCAGTGTCGAGTCTCTACCGAGCCGCGAATGCCGTCCGACTTCATTTGACGAACTCGGTGCTGCGCGAGCACGGACTCACATGGACAGGCTTTGTGGTGCTGTGGGTGGTGTGGATTTGGGACGGGCTCGAGACGCGCCGAGCCGCTGAGAATGCAGCGATTTCGAAGGCCACCCTTACCGGCGTCGTCAAGACTCTCGAAGCTCGCGGACTGATGACCCGACGGGTCAGCGACACCGACCGGCGGCTGGTGAATCTCGAATTGACGCCGGCAGGCCTGACTTTGATGAACGAGCTCTATCCAGTTTTCAATGCTGCGGAGGCCGAGGTCGTAGCAGGGCTGTCATCGAGGAGCCTGGCTCAGCTAACGAACAGTCTTCGATCGATCGTCACCGAGCTTGAAGCAAAGCCCACCGTCGCAGTGGCCGACGAGGAGTTGAGCGCTCAGAGTTGAGGCGCGGCCTCCTGGACGCGAGCTGCAGCGGCAGCAACGAAATGCCGGAACACCTCAGCCTGCACCGGATCGGTGGCGGCCAAATCCTCCGGATGCCACTGAACGCCGAGATACCAACCTGCGTGATCTTGTAAGGTCACCGCTTCGATCACACCGTCCGCCGAGTACGCAGCAGGTGTGAGACCGGCCCCGAGTGTGGCAATGCATTGGTGGTGGTAACAGGAGATAGCAGTCCGGCGCCCGACGATCTCACCCAAAGGGGACGTTTCGTCAACGTCAAGATCATGAATCCGGTTGCGGTGGTTGCCAACCGTGTCATCCATGTCTTGGACAAGATCACCCCCAAGCGCGACATTGACGATCTGAGTGCCGCGGCAGATCGCCAGCAGCGGCAGGTGATCGGAGAGTGCGACGCGCGCCACAGCAAGATCAAATGCATCTTGTTCTTCGTCGACCCCATACTGGGTCGGATGCGGCTGCTGGCCCGACCACCGCGCCGCGACGTCACCACCGCCAGGTAGCAGCACACCGTCGGCGAACCAGATCCGGTCCCGGGCAGCGGCGACGTCGATCTTGAAGTCCGGAGCGTACGGATGTATCACCACTGGTTCTCCACCCGCCGCGAACACCGCCTCGACGAGGGCGCGCGCGGTCACTTCGGCCGCGTAGCGGAGGGCTGTCGCACCTGGAGAGAAGCGCGCTGGCATGACGATCAGCGGGCGCCGGACCCCGGAGGTTTCCTCAGGCATATCGGATCCAGGTCGTCTTGAGATAGGTGTATTCCTCGAGCGCGTGCCGAGATTTGTCTCGGCCGAAACCCGACAGCTTGACGCCGCCGAACGGAACAGCCATGTCCCCTTCCTCGTAGCAGTTGACCCACACGATGCCCGCCCGCAGAGCGCGTGATACCCGATGCGCCGTTCCCAAATCGGATGTCCAGAGCGCTGCCGCCAGGCCATAGGGCGTGTCGCCGGCTACCCGTACCGCCTCGGCTTCGTCCTGCACCACCTGTACGGCGAGCACGGGTCCGAAGATCTCCTCGCGAACAATGGGGTTGTGGGGAGCCGCATCAGTCACCACCGTCGGCTCGAGGTAGGCGCCGCCCGTCTCGGCGAGAACCCGATGTCCGCCGATACGCAGTGAGGCTCCTGCGGCAAGGCCACGATCAAGATGTCCGAGCACGCGCTGCAGACTGCGCTCGTCGACTAGTGGCCCCATCGTGGTGTCTGGGAGCAAAGGGTCCGCCGGAAACCACCGGGCGGAGGTGTCGACGATCCGCTCCACCACCCGGTCGGCCACATCGGCATGCACCACCAACCGGGAGCCGGCGGTACACATCTCGCCAGAGTTGAAGTAGATCGCCCAAGCCGCCGAGTCTGCAGCCGCATCCAGGTCTGGGGCGTCCGGCAAGATGATGTTCGGACTCTTGCCGCCGAGTTCGAGGTAGACGCGCTTGAGGTTGCTGTCGGCTGCGTAGCGCATGAAATGGCGACCCACCTCGGTGGAACCAGTGAAGGTGAGCACGTCGACTCCCGCGTGCTCTCCCAGGTGCCGGCCGACGACCGGGCCGTCCCCGCTGATCACATTGAAGACACCCGGCGGCAAACCTGCCATGAGGCCTAACTCCGCGACCCGCTGCATGGACAAAGGCGACTGCTCAGCGGTCTTCAGCACCACGGTGCAACCCGCCGCGAGTGCGGGCGCCAGCTTCCAGCCGCCAAGCGTCAGCGGAAATTCCATGGGACGACTGCGGCGACGACGCCCGCCGGTTCCCGACTGACCAGAGAAAGTTCGCCTTCATCTGTGGGCGTGATCTCACCGGATTCCTTGTCCGCAAGCTCGCCATAGAAGCGGAGGCAGCGGATCAGTGCCCGCAGTTCGATCTGGTACGCGTCTCGAATCGGCTTGCCCATCTCAAGGCTGATCAACAAGGCGATCTCCTTGCGATGCTCGTCGACCAGATCGGCGAAGTGCTGGAGGATCTCGCCACGGGCTCGTGGGTGCAGCCGAGGCCAGGCACCATGATCAAATGCCGTACGCGCCGCAGCGACGGCGGCATCTGCGTCAGCCGGTTGCGCCCAGGCGAGGTCCACGAGTGTCGAGCCGTCTCGTGCAGAGTTCACTGGCCGAGTCGAGCCGTCGATCGCTGCCCGGCGCTCGCCGCCAATGAACATGGCGTCAGGAATCTTGGTCTCGGTGGCGAGTTGCCGCCAATCGGTAGCCGCTACCGGGTCCGAATCCATGCGCTCAACCAGTCTTTCCGGGGTTGACCAATCGACCGAACTTAAATACGTTTGGGCCCTAACGATAGCTGGTCGGAGCTGCGGCACGTCAACCGCCGTCGACCCACGAACCACCTCCAGCGACAGACAGGGGCGCGGATGACGACTGCGACGGTCGAGGGCGTGGAGGTGGACACTCGGCACTGGATCGGCGGCGAGCGGGTCACGTCGGAATTCACATTCGCCGACATCTCCCCGATTGACGAGCAGCCGATTGCCGAGATCTCGTCGGGCTCCGCAGCGGAGGTCGACGCCGCGGTGCGGGCCGCCCAGCAAGCCTTCCCTGGCTGGGCGGCCATGCCGAGGAGCGAGCGAGCTGAGCTCCTTCGCAATGTCGCGGAGGGGATCGATGCCCGCGCCGAGGAACTGGCTAGGGTCGAGACTCGTGACAACGGCTCTCTGCTGCGGTCCCACCGGCGAAGTGTGATGCCTCGGGTGGGAATGAACTTCCGATTCTTCGCCGACTTCGGAGAGAAGCTTGATCATCCGGGTGGCGAGATCCGCGGCCACCGAGAACGGGTCACTTACGACCCAGCCGGCGTTACGGCGATCATCACGCCCTGGAACGCGCCGCTCATGCTCGCCACCTGGCGCATCGGACCGGCGTTGGCAGCAGGCAATACCGTCGTCGCCAAGCCGCCCGAGTGGGCTCCCCTGACCGCCTCGCTGCTGGCCGACATCACAGATGAGGCTGGCCTGCCGGCCGGTGTCTTCAATGTCGTCCAGGGCACCGGCGCCCAGGCTGGGGCGCCGCTGACGGCCCACCCAGGCATCCGGCGGCTGGCGTTCACAGGGTCCGTTCCAACTGCTGGTGTGATCGCCAAGGCGGCGGCTCCCAATATCGTGCCGCTGTCCTTTGAGCTCGGCGGCAAGTCGCCGCTCGTGATCTTCGCCGACTCCGATTTTGATCTTGCTGTCAGCCTGGCAGTCGAACAATTCGATAACTCCGGCCAGGTCTGTCTCGGTGCGTTCCGGGTTCTGGTCGAAGATACGATCGCCGCTCGGTTCACCGATGCGGTCCTGGCAAGGGCGAGGATGATCGTGCAGGGTGACCCGCGCGACGAGGCAACCGACATGTCCTGCCTGATCACCCGGCAACACTTCGACAGGGTTGACGGCTTTGTGCGACGCGCTCTTGCCGCCGGCGCGGAGGCGATCTTGGGCGGCTCACTCAATGATGATCTTGGACATCTCTATTACCGGCCGACGATCTTGGTCGCCGCAGAGCCAGGCAGCGAGATCCTGACCGAGGAGGTCTTCGGGCCGGTCCTGACCATCCAGACCTTCTCGGGTGAGGAGCAGGCCGTCGAGATGGCCAACAACACGCGGTTCGGGCTTGCCGCGACCCTGGTCACCGGCGATCCGGATCGCGCCGAGCGGGTCAGCGCACAGATCAATGCCGGAACCGTTTGGGTCAACTGTTTCTTCGTTCGCGATCTTGGTGCACCCTTCGGCGGCAATGGCAAGTCCGGGATCGGCCGTGAAGGCGGGATCTACTCCTTCGACTTCTACTGCGACATCAAAAACACCGTGTTCTCGCCCAAGGGGTGGACTACGGACAACTAGTACCTGAACCGCAATCACGAACATTGACCTACAGCGAAAGGAACATGATCATGGGCGAGGTGGTGGGCGCGGGTTTGATCGCGCACGTTCCGACGATCGTGCTGCCGGAAGCGACTCGCCGTGAGTTGAACAACGGAGAGGACACCACGTTGGTAGCAGGGCTACACCAACTCCGCAAAGAGGTGTTCGACACCCTCGACTACGACACCGTCGTGGTACTGGACTCGCACTGGGCGACGACGGTCGAGTTCGTCGTCACTGCGCAGGAACAGCGCAAGGGTCTCTTCACATCAGAGGAACTGCCGCGCGGGATGACTCAGCGACCCTATGACTTTCTCGGCGACCCCGAACTCGCCCAGTTGATCGCGTCCAAGGCTAACGATCACGGGACCTGGATCACCGCAATTTCTGATGATCATCTGCCGATCTTCTACGCCACCACCAACCTGTGGGAATTCCTGGGGCAGGGTTTGCCGGACAAGAGGTGGATCTCCGTTGGCGTGTGCCAGACCGCGGACACGGAGGACAACCTCCGGCTGGGCAGGGCGCTCGGCGATGGAATCGCTGACAGTGATCGCAAAGTAGTGCTGCTGGCCTCCGGGGCGCTCAGCCACACGTTCTGGCCGCTGCGTAAGCTGCGCAAGCACGAAGCGGCCGGGACCGAGCACATCTTCACTCCGGAGGCCGCCGCCGCGGATGCCGAGCGCATGCAGTGGTTTGAGGCTGGCGATCACGCCCGCGTGCTGGAGACGATGCCGGAGTTCTACCGCTTCCGGCCAGAAGCCCGATTCGGGCACTACTTGATGATGATCGGCGCCCTTGGTGAGGGTGACTGCACCGCTACCGGCCGACGCTACGGGGAATACGAGAACTCAATCGGTACCGGCCAGGTGCACTACTGGTTCGACAGGCCTGAGGGCGGGTTCCCCAGGCCGCGGCGTACGCCGGTAGATCCCGATTTCCAGCAACAGGTCGCAGGTCCCGATCTCGCCGCGGCTGGCTGAGACCACCGCCGAAGCCAAGTAGGGACCCATGCCGCACCGGGAAACCCGCCGAATCCTGCTCGATGGCAACATCGTCGACGTCGTACGCCACGACGATGAGCTGGTTGCGGGCGATGGCCGCACGGTCGGTGTCGATGAGGCGGTGCATCTCCCGCCAACAGTGCCGTCCAAGATCATCTGCGTACATCTGAACTACTCCTCCAGGGTGGCGGAGATGATGGTGTCGCTGCCGCCAGCCCCGACGTACTTTCACAAGCCGGTGTCGGCGCTCAACGCACACGAGTCCGCGGTTGTCAGACCACTCGGCTGCAAGTGGTTGAACTACGAAGGCGAGATTGCCATCGTGATCGGCCGCACGGCCCGGAACGTCTCGCCTGAGGAAGCCGGGGACTACATCCGCGGCTACTCGATCGCCAACGACTACGGCCTGCACGACTTCCGCGATACCGATTCCGGGTCGATGCTTCGAGTGAAGGGGTCCGACACCTTGTGCCCGATAGGCCCAGGACTGGTAGAGGGGTGGGACTTCCATGGCAAGCACATCCGAACGCTCGTGAACGGAAGTGTGCGACAGGACGGCAACACCAGCGAGATGAAGTGGGACATGCACTATCTGGTCGCCGATATCGCGCGCACGATCACGCTGCAGCCGGGTGACATCTTGCTGTCCGGAACACCCGCGATCTCACGGACGGTCTATCCGGGTGACGTGGTGGAGGTCGAGGTCGAGGGTCTCGGCACGCTCCGCAATCACATCGTCGAAGGGCCAACGCCGATCCGCACCGACGTAGGCGCCCAACCAACCGAATCCGAGGAGGTCCTATCCACCGCCAAAGGCGGCGACTGGGAGTTCCGCGGCGTACGCAGGCCGAACCTGTCTGGGACGCGCTGAAGGAATTGAGCTCTCATGACTCAGGAAACTCCGTCGAGCCCGGCACCGTCAGCCGGTAAATCGTCAGCTTCGGCCGACATCGCCCGACGCGACTCTCAGCAACTGCGACACGGTCGCCTGGGGGTGTTCGCCGTCGCGTTCTTTGTGATCTCGGCCGCTGCTCCGCTGACCGCCATGGCCGGCGGCGCCCCAGTCGCCATGCTGCTCGGCAATGGCCCCGGGATTCCGCTCGCGTACGTCGTCGTGAGCCTGATCTTGCTGATCTTCGCGGTCGGCTATACGGCGATGGCCCGGCACCACACCAGCACCGGGGCCTTCTACAGCCTTATCACCCGCGGCTTGAGGCAGCCAGCGGGCGGCGCTGCCGCGATGATTGCCCTGCTCGGCTACAACGCCATGCAGATCGGCCTCTATGGCTTGTTCGCCGCCGCTGCCGCTGGATTCTTCAGCGAGAATCTCGGTATCGACCTGCCGTGGTGGGTATACGCGTTGGTCGCAATGGCGATCATCGCGGTGCTGGGCTACCGGCAAGTTGATCTTTCAGTCAAGGTACTGGCGATCTTGGTCAGCCTGGAGTTCTTGATCGTGCTCATCCTCGACGCGGCGATCTTGATCCAGGGCGGCCAAGGCGGCACAGCGTCCTTCAACGCCGTGCCATTCACCTGGGCCGCCTTTACCAGCGGCTCGGTGGCGATCGCGCTGTTGTTCAACTTTGCCTCTTTCATCGGCTTTGAGGCCACCACGATCTACAGCGAAGAGGCGAGGGATCCCAAGCGCACGGTCCCGCGGGCAACCTACGTCGCCGTTCTGACCATCGGCATCTTCTACACGGTCACGACG
>Ga0307278_10000398_pt1 | contig 22247 bp, 17 predicted proteins | sample ER_DNA_117_FD_194482 | JGI IMG/M metagenome (GOLD analysis project Ga0307278, IMG submission 194482) | Bulk soil microbial communities from the East River watershed near Crested Butte, Colorado, United States - ER_DNA_117 | ecosystem: Environmental > Terrestrial > Soil > Floodplain | place...
TAGTGAATTGCAGTCAATCCAGTTAAACGATCCCAACCTCAACAAATGAAAAAACATGAAAACAGTACACTTTAGAAATCCGACTAACCGCTCGTCCCGCCGCTGGAGGAGGCGGGGTTTTGTATTCATCCCGCTCCTGGTCGTCTGTTTTGGGCTTGCACCGACGGCGCGAGCGGTGGGTCCCGACACGGACGGTACCATACCCGGTTCCAACAATGGCGAAGGGATTGGAGTGCTCGTCAGCCGCACCAGTGGGATCTGGAACACCGGTACTGGGTTCGAGGCGCTGAACCACCTCACTGCCGGCAACCAAAATACGGCGACGGGTCTTCGGGCCCTGTTCAGCAACACCAGCGGCAGCAACAACACCGCCACTGGCGTGTATGCGCTCTATGGCAATACCACCGGGTGGTACAACAATGCCGTGGGCGCTTATGCGCTCGCCAACAACACGGAAGGCAACTACAACACTGCCAACGGTTACGGAGCGCTCTATCACAACACCGAAGGCGAAGGCAACACGGCCACTGGTTTTGCTGCGCTCTACCGCAACACCACCGGCAGCCTCAACACGGCCAACGGTGGTGGAGCACTCGCAGGCAACACCACCGGCAGCGGCAACATCGCCTTGGGCATTAATGCCGGCAACAGCGTTACCACGGCCAATGACGTTATTGCTATCGGCACCTTTGGTGAGAACGTGACCCACAGCTGCTTTATCGGCAACATTCGTGAGGTGACAACGGCAAACGCCAACGCCATACCAGTCCTAATCGACTCCGCCGGCCAGCTCGGTACGATGAGCTCTTCGCGGCGGTTTAAGAAAGAAGTTAAACCCATGGACAGCGTCAGCGAATCAATCCTGGCGCTCAAGCCGGTGACGTTCCACTACAAGAGCGATCCGGCAGCTGCCGGACCGCAATTTGGTTTGATCGCCGAGGAAGTAGCCGAGATAAACCCGGACCTGGTGGTGCGCGACGAGAACGGTGAGATCTACACCGTGCGCTACGACGCGGTGAACGCCATGTTACTTAACGAGTTCCTCAAAGAGCACCGTAAAGTGCAGAAATTGGAAGCCACCGTCGCAAGTCTCGCAGCGCAGCTCAAAGAGCAGGCGGCCCAAATCCAGAAAGTGACGGCCCAGATCGAGATGAGCAAATTCGCCACAGGACAAATCCGCCGTGGCGGACCTGCCCCGCAAATCGTTCTCAACAATCAGTAAAGCAGCCCGGGTCGCCAGGCTTAGTTATGATCATTTCAACACCAATATGGAAATCCAAACGTGCCAACGACGATCCCAGCCTCAACAAAAAAATGACAACTTCACAGTTAAGAAATCCGGCTAATCGCCGGGGAAAAGGAAAGAAAGGAAGGACCATGAATCCACTGACTCAGTTCAAAATAACAACAACTCCGACTCTTCTCATCCCGCTCCTGGTGACGTGCTTTGCGCTTTCGCAACAAGCGCAAGCGGTGGGTCCCGACACGGACGGTGCCATACCCGGGTCCAACAATGGCGAAGGGATCGGAGTGCTGGACAGCCTCACCGGTGGGATTTGGAACACCGGCACCGGTTTCGAGGCGCTAAGCCAGTTCACTGGCGGGAACCAAAATACGGCGACGGGTCTTCGAGCCCTCTTCAGCGATACCAATGGCGGCTTCAACACCGCCACTGGCGTTTATGCGCTTTATAGCAACACCAGCGGGTTTTACAACAGCGCCGCTGGCGCTTATTCGCTCGCGAACAACACCGACGGCAATTACAACACGGCCAACGGTTACGGAGCGCTCAATAGCAACACCGCCAGCTACAATACGGCCGTCGGGTTTGGTGCGCTCTTTAAAAACACCACCGGCAACGTCAACACGGCCAACGGTGTGTTCGCCCTCTATTCCAACACCACCGGCGGCAGCAACACGGCCAACGGTATTAGCGCGCTCTATAACAACACCGACGGCATCAACAACACCGCCATTGGGTCGCAGGCCCTCTTCCACAACACCACCGGCTCCGAAAACACGGCCTTAGGTCGTCTCGCCGGCGTCTCTCAAACCACCGGTAGCGGCAATGTCTATATCGGCCATGGGGTGGGAGCTGTTGGTGGCGAGAGCAATCACACCTATATCAAAAACATTAAAGACACCAGCGTCAGTGGCGGCGGGACCGACACGGTTACTGTGAACCTGACGACAGGCTTGCTTGGCCACGCTACTTCGGCGCGGCGTTACAAAGAGGACATCAAGCCGATGGACAAAGCCAGCGAGGCGCTCTACCGACTTAACCCAGTCACCTACCGCTACAAGAAAGAAATTGACGCGACTCAAAGGCCCGCCTTTGGGCTGATCGCCGAGGAAGTGGCCGAAGTGAATCCAGATCTGGTGGCCCACAATGTTAAAGAGCAGCCCGAGAGCGTGCACTACGAAATGGTGAACGCGATGTTGCTCAATGAGTTTCTCAAAGAGCACAAACGCGTCGAGGAACAGCAAGCAACCATTGCGCAACTAAAGTCGACGGTGGCGCAACAGCAAAGGGACTTCCAAGCAACCGTTGCGCAGCAGCAAAAGCAAATTGAAGCTCTTACTGCGGGCCTGCAGAAGGTGAGCGCGCAAGTCGAGATGAGTCGCCCAGCGCCACAAACGGTCCTCAATAATCAGTAACAAGCAGCAGCAATCTGGAATCCACCTCAACAAAAAAATGAAGACAAAAAATATGACAACTTCACAGTTAAGAAATTCGGTTAATCGGTCGCCATTGCGGCGCGGTTTACCGCGTGAACAACAACTCCCGCATACCCAGGCAATGTGGATTATACGCGGTTTCCTTCTTATCCCGCTCCTGCTTGTCTGTTTTGGGTTTGCGCCGATGGTGCAAGCGGTGGGTCCCGACACGGATGGTACCATACCCGGCTCCAACAATGGGGAAGGAAGTGGGGTGCTGGTCAGCCGCACCGGTGGGGTCTGGAACACCGGCACTGGTTTCGAGGCGCTTAACCACCTAACTGGCGGCAACCAAAATACGGCGACGGGTCTTCGAGCCCTGTTTAGCGATACGAGCGGCGGCTTCAACACCGCCACCGGCGTTTATTCGCTCTTTAGCAATACGATCGGGTTTTTCAACAGTGCCACTGGCGCGTATTCGCTCGCCAACAACACGGATGGCGACCGCAACACGGCCAACGGTTATTCTGCGCTCTATTACAACACCGAAGGCCAGCAAAACACGGCCACTGGTTTTGGTGCGCTCTACCGCAACACCACCGGCAATACCAACACGGCCAACGGCTATCAAGCGCTCTATAGCAACACGACCGGCAGCTACAACGTGGCCAATGGTTATCAAGCGCTCTATAGCAACACCATCGGCACCGACAACACGGCCAATGGTGTTTTTGCGCTCCTTAGCAACATCACCGGCATTGCCAACACGGCTGTCGGTTATGGAGCGCTCTATTTCAACACCGAAGGCAACCGCAACACGGCCACTGGTGGTAACGCGCTCTATTACAACACCACCGGCAACTACAACACGGCCAACGGTTATCTTGCGCTCTATCACAACACTACCGGCGCCGGCAACCTGGCCAACGGTTATCAAGCGCTCACTAGCAACCAAGGCGGCCTTTACAATACGGCTGTCGGTTATTGGGCGCTCATGGACAACATCAGCGGCTCTTTCAACACGGCTGTTGGCAGCCGAGTGCTCGAGAACAGCACCGGTGACTTCAACACAGCTTTAGGCTATAGCGCCGGGGTTGCTATCACGGGCGATGGCAATGTCTGTATTGGCGCCGGGGAGTCCGGCGTTGCTGGCGTAAACAATACGACTTGGATCCGCAACGTTTACGCTTCTGACGCGAGTGCGCGAGCAGTTTACGTCAATTCAGACAATAAGATCGGCACGCTGAGCTCCTCCCGGCGCTACAAGGATGAGATCAGACCGATGGGGAAGGCAAGCGAGGCGATCCTCTCGCTCAGGCCGGTGAGCTTCCGCTACAAGAAGGAGGTTGATCCGATGCGCTCGCTCTCTTTTGGCCTGATCGCCGAGCAAGTGGCCGAGGTCGATCCAGACCTTGTCACCCCGGACCCGGATGGCAAACCTGAAACGGTGCGCTACGAAGCGGTCAACGCGATGCTGCTCAACGAATTCCTCAAAGAGCACCGCACGGTGGAAGAGCAAGGCCACAAGGTGCAGGAACAGGAGGCGACCATTGCGCAACTAAAATCTAACGCTACAAAACAGGAAGCTACGATCACACAGTTGAAGAAGGATTTCCGAGCAACCGTGCGCAGCTTCACTGCGCGTTTCGAAGAGCAGGCGTCGCAAATCCAAAAGGTGAGCGCCCGGCTCGCCGCAGCGAGTCCGTCTCGTGGCGGACTTGAAGTGAGCAAATTCGCCACAGGACGAATCCGCCGTGGAGGACCCTGCGCCGCAAATGGCCCTCAACAATCAGTAAGTGAATTGCAGTCAATCCAGTTAAACGATCCCAACCTCAACAAATGAAAAAACATGAAAACAGTACACTTTAGAAATCCGACTAACCGCTCGTCCCGCCGCTGTAGGACGCGGGGTTTTGTATTCGTCCCACTCCTCGCCTGTTTTGGGTTTGCGTCGATGGCGCAAGCGGTGGGTCCCGACACGGACGGTACCATACCCGGCTCCAATAATGGCGAAGGCAGTGGGGTGCTGGTCAGTCTGACCAGCGGAATCTGGAACACTGGCACCGGTTTCGAGGCGCTAAGCCAGCTCACTGGCGGCAACCAAAATACGGCGACGGGTCTCCGAGCCCTGAATAGCGATACCAATGGCGGCTACAACACCGCCACTGGCGTTTTATCGCTCTTTAGCAACACCAGCGGGTTTTACAACACTGCCACTGGCGCTTATTCGCTGGCGAACAACACCGCTACCGGTAACACCGCTACCGGTTATTCTGCGCTCTATTACAATACCGAAGGCGAGCGAAACACGGCCACTGGCTTTGCTGCGCTCTATAAAAACACCACCGGCAACAACAACACGGCCAACGGTTATCAAGCGCTCTTTAGCAACACCACCGGCACCGGCAACACGGCCAGCGGTTATGTTGCGCTCGTGAACAACAGCACCGGCACCGGCAACACGGCCAGCGGTTATGTTGCGCTCGCGAACAACAGCACCGGCAGCGACAACACGGCCTTGGGGCATTTGGCGGGCGAGAACGTCACTACAGCCAATAACGTTATTGCTATTGGCGCCCCAGGTGCAAACGTGAGTAACAGCTGCTTTATCGGCGAGATTTTTAACAGAACCGCCTCGGGCGGAACGGCGGTCTTCATCAATTCATCCGGCCTGCTTGGTACGGTCACTTCCTCGCGGCGGTTCAAAAAGGAGATCAAACCGATGGACGGCGCCAGCGAAGCCATCCTGGCGCTTAAGCCAGTGACCTTTCACTACAAGAGCGACAACACAAATACGCCGCAATTTGGTTTGATCGCCGAGGAAGTGGCCGAGGTGAACCCGGACCTGGTGGTGCGCGACGAGAAGGGCGAAATCTATACCGTACGCTACGAAGCGGTCAACGCAATGTTGCTCAACGAGTTCCTCAAAGAGCATCGCAAAATGGAGGAGCAGGCCAGTGACATGCAGAAGCAGAAAGCCACAATCAGCCAATTAAAGTCAACAGCTGCAAAACACGAAGCGACCATCGCGCAGTTAGAATCTACCGCGGCGCAACAGCAGAAGGTAATGGGGGCCCTCACTGCAAGCCTCAAAGAGCAGGCGGCCCAAATCCAGAAAGTGAGCACCCAGCTCGCCGCAGCGAGTCCGTCCCGTGGCGGACTTGAAGCGAAAAACCCTGCGCCGCAAATGGCCCTCAATAATCAATAAGGGGATAGCACTTAATGTAGCTAAACAGCCCAGCCTCAGGAAAAAGAATGAAAACAAAAAATATGACAAATCAATCCATAGCAACCTCCATTAACCGCTCGCTTTTGCGACGCAGTTTCCTTCTCGTCCCACTCCTCCTTGCCTGTTTTGGGCTTGCGCCGATGGTGCAAGCGGTGGGTCCCGACACGGACGGTACCATACCCGGATGCAACAATGGCGAAGGCAGTGGGGTGCTGGTCAATCTCACCAATGGGATCTGGAACACCGGCACTGGTTTCCAAGCGCTAAGCCAGCTCACTGGCGGCAACCAAAATACGGCGACGGGTCTTCGAGCCCTGTTTAGCGATACCAATGGCGGCTTCAACACCGCCACTGGCGTTTTATCGCTCTTTAGCAACACCAGCGGTTTTTTCAACAGTGCCAGTGGCGCTTATTCGCTTGCCAACAACACGGAAGGCAACTCCAACACTGCCAACGGTTATTCTGCGCTCTATTACAACACCGAAGGCGATCAAAACACTGCCAATGGTTATGCTGCGCTCTATCATAACACCACCGGCATCGGCAACACTGCCAACGGTTATCAAGCGCTCAATCGCAACACCGGCATCGTCAGCGAATTGGAGGGCTCGTACAACACGGCCAACGGTTGGCAAGCGCTCAATCGCAACACCACCGGCAGCTTTAACACGGCCACTGGTTATTCTGCGCTCTATCATAACACCACCGGCATCGCCAACACGGCCATCGGTGTTAATGCGCTCGTTAACAACACCACCGGCAGCGGCAACACGGCCCTGGGAGATGGAGCCGGTCTCAACGTGACCACGGTCAGTGGCGTTATTGCCATCGGCACTCCAGGTGCGAACGTGTTCGACAGCTGCTTTATCGGCAACATTCGTGAGGTTACAACGTGGAACGCCGACGCTATCCCAGTCCTGATAGACTCCGCCGGCCAGCTGGGCACGGCCAGCTCTTCGCGGCGGTACAAGAAACAGATCAAACCGATAGACAGCGCCAGCGAAGTCATCCTGGCGCTCAAGCCGGTGACCTTTCACTACAAGAGCGATGCAAAAGGCACGCCCCAATTTGGCTTAATCGCCGAGCAAGTAGCCGAGGTAAATCCGGACCTGGTGGTGCGCGACGAGAAGGGCGAAATCTACACCGTACGCTACGACGCGGTCAACGCGATGCTGCTCAATGAGTTTCTCAAAGAACATCGCAACGTGGAAGAACAAAGCCGCAAAGTGCAGGAGCAGGAAGCGACCATCGCGCAGCTAAAGTCTGCGGTGGCGCAACAACAGAAAGAAATTCAGGCGCTGACTGCAAGTCTCAAAGAACAGGTCACCCGAATTCGGAAGGTGAGCGCGGAGCTCGCCGCCGCGAGTCCGTCCCATGGGCGACTTGAGGTGAGCAAAGCGGGACCACGAGTAGTGGTTAACGACCCGTAACAACCTACATAGCAGTCAGTGAGTGACCGAAGCTTCGTCAAAAGACCTTATGAAAACAAATATTACTCTTATCGTTGTTCTTCTCGCCTTCAGCGGCGCAATCGCTCACGCCCAGAGCGAGTCCTCACCGCGAGTCACCGGGCAGGAAAAAGCCGTCGGCGCGCAGGTTCAGATTAATCAGATCGATACTTCGCAATTCCCGAAGGTCTCAATTTTCGCCACCGTGCTCAAAGATGGCGAGCCAGTGCCTGGGCTGAGCGCGGGCGATTTTCGCGTGCGCGAAGATGAGGTCGATCAGGAGCCGCTCACCGTGACGCCAAAGCTCACCCCGCTTTCGGTTGTGCTCACCATGGACACGAGTGGCTCGATGAAAAAGCGGCTCGCCGATGCGCAGTCAGCGGCCAAAAGTTTCTTGGAGACATTGCAACCGCAGGACAAGGCGCAGGTGATTCGTTTTGCGCGCGATGTCAAAACGATTCAGCCGCTCAGCGCCGACCGCGCGCCGGCCGAAGCGGCGATTGATGCGACGACTGCGCGCGGTGACACCGCCCTGTTCGACGCGCTCTACACTTCGGTGGAATCGCTCCGCGATGTGCCAGGTCGCAAAGCGATCGTGCTGCTCAGCGACGGCGTCGATGACGACGGCACGGGGAAACTCTTGAGCAAGAAAACTGTCACCGATGTGCTCACACTCGCTCGGCAGGTGAACGTTCCCATCTACGCCATCGGATTAGGGACGGAGCTCGACGAGCTGGCTTTGAAAAAAGTCGCCAGCGAAACGGGCGCGCTTTACTTGAATGCCGTTGAACCGAGCGAGCTGAAGCGGCTTTACGATAGCATCGGCAAGCAGCTCGCCGGACAATATACAATTGGTTATAGCTCGAACCTGCCCGCCGATGGGGCAGAGCACCGCGTGCAATTGCGTTACAGCGAAATCACGAGCACGAAAAGCTATGTCGTTCTCGGGGCCTTCAAAACACCGCCCGCGATAACCGCGGCGTCCACTGTGCAGGCCGACACCGTGGCGGACACCACGATTTCCGACAAAAATCCGAGCACCGATCCGAATTCCCCGGTCGCCCTTAATTTAGGCGAGGTCGTAAAAGGACGGCTCGGGGATTCCGAGAAGACCGGCAAGTATCACTACTGGCTGCTCGATCTGCCGCCAGGCAAATACAAGTTCGTCCTCGACCTAAAACGCGCGGACGAAAAGGACTCAAACATCGGTGGCAGCCTTCACATGATGACGCCGGAGGGCAAAGAGGGCCAAAAGATCGGCAATATGAACAAGCTCGATCATCGCCATCGGAGTGTGTTTCGGATTGAGACGACGGAGCCTATCAAAGGCGTCCTGCGTTACGCGAACGACTTCACGATTTCGGATTACCATCTCGGCGTTCTCCGGGAGAGCGATCAGCTAAGTGGACTTTTCTTCGTCAAACCTCCCGCGGTCGCTCCGATCAAGCTCGGCGCGCCAGTGACCACGCCTGTCCTCGATGGCACGGACACACAAAAACGTGATGTCTATTACGCGATCACGCTGCCGGCGGCCGATTACAACGTAAGCGTCGAGTTCCGGCGCGTGGACCGGAAGGACAGCAACGTCGGCGGATTCGTCAGCGCGCTGAGCGAAGATGGTGACCATAAGACCGATCAAGTGGTTCGAGTGAACACGATCGGCTCCGCGGCCAACGGCGCTGCGAAGTTATCCCTCGCCGATGAAGCAAAGGTCATCTTCCGAGCGCGCGCCGACTTCGCGAAGGAAACAGCGATGTTTAGCGTGGAAAATTGGACGGAGTAGGAAGCCACCTTCGAAGGCTGCTTTCTGGAAAACTGCATGAAAAATCGATCCAATATAAACACGGCGGTCCCACGCAATTCGCCTCGAACTGATCGCGGAAAGAATTGAAGTCAAAGCCGGCAAAGTCACCGAAGTGGAGTGAGAAATGAAATGAAACATTCTTGGAAATTTCTAAATCCCGTAGCCGCCAAATCCAAAATCAAATCATCAGAATTAACCTTTATGAAAAAGATAACCCAAAAAACAACGGCAACGTTTGACTCGCCCATCAGAAATTCAATGAGTCCCGCCACTGCGATGCCTCCCGCCCGGGTGCGACTTCTCATCCCGCTATCGCTCCTGCTCGCCTCCTTTGCGTTTGTCCAACAAACGCAAGCCACCGAGCCGGACACCATTCTGCCTAATGGCAACACAGCCGAAGGCAGCGGGGTACTGGTGAGTCTGACCAGCGGGGTCTGGAACAGCGGCTTTGGTTTCCAGGCGCTTAACCACCTAACTGGCGGCAACCAAAATACGGCGACGGGTCTTCGTGCCCTGTCTAGCGATATCAATGGGGGCTTCAACACCGCCACTGGCGTGTTGTCGCTCTTTAGCAACACCAGCGGGTTTTTCAATAGTGCCAGTGGCGCTTATTCGCTCGCCAACAATACAATCGGCGGCAACAACACGGCCAACGGTTATGCTGCGCTCTATTACAACACCGAAGGCGACTTCAACACGGCTACTGGGTTTGCTGCGCTCTATCGTAATACCACCAGCTTCGGCAACACGGCCAACGGTTATGAAGCGCTCTATTTCAACACGGCAGAAGCCAACACGGCTACCGGTTATCAGGCGCTCGTTAGCAACACCACCGGCATCGGCAACACGGCCAATGGTCTTTCTGCGCTCCGGAACAACAGCACCGGCGACCACAACACTGCCTTGGGCATTAATGCTGGCAACCTCGTCTTCACGGCCAGTAACGTTATTGCCATCGGCAGCCCAGGCGCAAACGTGAGCGACAGCTGCTATATCGGCAACATTTGGAATGAATCGGGCGGATCGCAAGCCGTCTATGTTAATTCCGAGGGCAAACTCGGGGCCCAGGTCTCTTCGCGGCGTTTTAAGGACCAGATCAAGCCCATCGACGAAGCCAGCGAAGTAATCTACGGTCTCAAACCGGTGAGCTTCCGCTACAAGCCGGAGATTGAACCGACGCGTCCATTGAGCTTTGGGCTTATTGCTGAGGAAGTAGAAAAGATAAGTCCCGATCTGGTGACTCGCGGTGGTGATGGCACAGTCAACACAGTGCGCTATGACGCGGTGAACGCAATGTTGCTCAACGAGTTCCTAAAAGAACATGACACAATTCAGGAACTAAAGTTTACGGTCGCGGAGCAGCGGAAGGAAATTCAAGCTCTCACTGCAAGGCTGGAGGAACAAGCGTCACTAATTCAAAAGGTGACCGCCCAGCTTGAACTGAATGGACCCATGCCGCGAACAGTCGTCGAGAATCGGTAAGAGCTGCGATCTCGGGTTAACCACTAATGAACACGAATGAACACGAATAGCGGCAACCAAAACAAACAATTCTGGGGTCGGCAGCGAAACCCTTCCCATCAGTAACAAAGAAATTTCTCGCGCGATCGTGGCGGGTTTTAATCGGGATTTCCGCTTTAGGAGGTAGCAGCACATCTATCCGGCGCGAACAAGACAGACGGGCCGGACGGATGTCACAATCTGGAAAACAAAAATATGACAACTCAATCCACAACAAATCCGATTAACCGCTCGTCCCGCTGCTGTGGGACGCGGGATTTCTTATTTATCCCTTTGGTGCTCGCCTGCTTTGCGCTTTTGCCAAGAGCGCAAGCGGTTGTCCCGGCACCGGACGGAGGCTATCCGAACGGCAACACGGCTGAGGGAACTAATTCCCTCTTCAGCCTTACGAGCGGCGTTTGGAACACGGCACTGGGTTTTCAGGCGCTCAATCACGATACCGCTGGCAACATCAACACAGCGACCGGTGTTCGAGCGCTGTTCAGCAACACCGGCGGCAGCAACAACACCGCCACTGGCGTTTATGCGCTCTACAGCAATACCACCGGCTGGTACAATAGTGCCACTGGGGCTTATGCGCTCTATGGCAACACGGACGGCAACTACAACATGGCCAACGGTTATCAAGCGCTCCAGAGCAACACCACCGGAGCCAATAACACGGCCAACGGTTCCAAAGCGCTCTATAGCAACAGCACCGGCCACAGCAACACGGCCAACGGTTTTGCTGCGCTCTACCGCAACCTTGGCGGCCTCAACAACACGGCTAGCGGTGTTGATGCGCTCGGGGGTAACAGGAGCGGCAACTTCAACACGGCCAACGGTGTTCAAGCGCTCCAGAGCAACCTCATCGGCGACGGCAACACGGCCAATGGTGCTGCTGCGCTCGTTAGCAACACCAGCGGCAGCAACAACACGGCCTTGGGCCTTTTAGCCGGCAACAACGTCACTACGGCCGGTAACGTTATCTGCATCGGCGCTAACGTCGTGGGTGCGAACGTGAGCAACAGCTGCTTTATTGGCCAGATATTTGGTGCAACGTCTTCGGGAGGAACTGCCGTGTTCGTTAATTCAGACGGTAAACTTGGCACGGCCACATCCTCGCGGCGGTTTAAAGAGGAAATTAAGCCAATGGAGCGTGCCAGCGAAACGCTCTTTGCGCTGAAACCAGTTACCTTCCGTTACAAGAAAGGGATTGATCCGGCACGCACACCGCAGTTCGGACTTGTGGCCGAAGAGGTGCAAAAGGTGAACCCTGACCTGGTGGTACGGGACAAAGAAGGAAAGCCCTTCAGCGTGCGCTACGACCAGGTAAACGCCATGCTACTCAATGAATTCCTTAAAGAGCATCGTAAAGTGGAGCGACAAGAGGCGACCATTGCCGAATTGAAGAAGGACTTTCGAACAACCGTTGCGCGGCAGCAGAAGGAATTCGAGTCGAAGATCGCGCGCCAGCAAGAGCAAATTGAAGCGCTCAGTGCGGGCCTGCAGAAGGTGAGCACTCAGATCGAGCTAAGCAAATTCGCCACAGGACGAATCCGCCGTGGCGGACCTGCGCCGCAAGTGGCGGAAAACAATCAGTAAAAAAAGAAAACTGATTAGGAATAACCAATATGAAACCTACAACTGTACTAATTGGGTGGCCGTCTTTGCGGTCCGGTTCCCTTCTCATCGCCCCCGCTCTTGTCTGTTTTGGGCTTGCACCGATGGCGCAAGCGGTGGGTCCCGACACGGACGGTGCCATATCCGGCTCCAACAATGGGGAAGGGAGTGGGGTGCTGGTCAACCTCACCGGTGGGATCTGGAACACCGGCACCGGTTTCCAGGCGCTTAACCACCTAACTGGCGGCAACCAAAATACGGCGACGGGTCTTCGAGCTCTGTTTAGCGATACGAGCGGCGGCTTCAACACCGCCACGGGCGTTCTTTCGCTCTTTAGCAACACCAGCGGGTTTTTCAATAGTGCCACTGGCGCTTATGCGCTTGCGAACAACACAGAAGGCGACAGCAACACTGCCAACGGCTACGGAGCGCTCTATTACAACACCGAAGGCTTTGCCAACACGGCCAATGGTTTTGCTGCGCTCTATCGCAACACCACCGGCTTCTCCAACGTGGCTAACGGTGTGCAAGTGCTCCCTAGCAATACTACCGGCCACAGCAACACGGCCAACGGTACTAATGCGCTCTTTAGTAACACCACCGGCAGCTTCAACACGGCCTTGGGCAATTTTGCAGGCGGGAATCTGACGACCGGCGATAACAATATCGATATCGGCAACCTTGGTGTTGCTGCCGAGTCCGACACCATCCGCATCGGTGACGCACAGACAGGCACCTTTATCGCAGGCATCAGCGGGCAAGCCGCTATTGGCGGAGACGCGGTGCTTGTCACTGCTTCCGGAAAACTCGGCACAGTCAATTTTTCCTCACAGCGTTTCAAGGACCAGATCAAACCGATGGACAAGGCAAGCGAAGCAATCCTCGCGTTGAAACCGGTCACCTTCCGGTACAAAAGGGAGATCGATCCTGGGCGCATCCCACAATTTGGCCTCGTGGCCGAGGAAGTGGACAAGGTCAGTCCTGACCTGGTGAAACGCGACGCCAAGGGCGAGGTTTATACCGTGCGCTACGAAGCGGTGAACGCGATGTTGCTCAACGAGTTCCTTAAAGAACATCGCAACGGGCAGAAACAGGACGCGACCATCGCGCAGCTAAAATCTACCGTGGCGCAACAACAAAGGGACTTCCAGTCGGCGATCGCACAACAGCAGCAGGAAATTCAAGCCCTCGCCTCGAGCCTCAAGGCGCAGGCCTCTCAACTCCGCAAGGTGAGTGGCCAGCTCGAAATCAGCAGATCTGTATCGCGACTGGTTCTCGAGAGTCCGTAATAGCTGCCAAGCCTAAATCAGGCGGGATCGCCCAGAGGCTGCCTGCCATTGCCCGTCGCACGTAGGGGTCCGCTCCCCCCAGCGGAAGCGGACTCAACATCTCGCCGGTGATGACTCATCGCTTTCCTTTTACGGAATTTAAGGAATCCATCGAGCTGATGAAATCCGGTACCTGGGGAAAAATTGTGCTCGATTGGAGTAATTTGTCATCCTTTTCTGAAGAGCAATGTTAAGATGAAGGCCTCCTTTTATTCCGACAAGTGTTTCGACTCGGCTCGACATGACAAAGAACACGTATCGCACGCACGACTGTAATTCGCTTCGCAAGACGGACATCGGCCGCGAAGTCACGCTCGCCGGCTGGGTGCATGTTTCGCGCGATCATGGCGGCGTCATCTTCGTGGATTTGCGCGATCGCGAAGGGCTGACGCAAGTTGTCTTTCGTCCTGAGGAAAACGCCGAGCTTGCGAAGCAAGCGCATACATTGCGTAGCGAAGATGTGATTCAAGTCAGCGGCCGAGTCGCGCCGCGCGTGCCCGGAACGGAAAATCAGAAGCTTGCGACAGGGGATATCGAAGTTATTCCAAGCGAGCTGCACATTTTGAATCGCGCAGACGATCTGCCGTTCCCGATCGACGCGGAAGTTCACAACGAAGATCTGCGGATGATGTATCGTTATTATGATCTGCGGCGTCCGCAGCTTGCCCGCAATTTGCAAGTGCGTCATCGCGTCACCAAGGCGACGCGCGATTATCTCGACAGCCAGGGCTACGTCGAAGTGGAGACGCCGATTCTATCGAAGAGCACCCCGGAAGGCGCGCGCGACTTTTTGGTGCCGAGCCGGTTGATGCCGGGGAAATTTTACGCGTTGCCCCAGGCGCCGCAGCAATACAAACAACTGCTCATGGTCGCCGGCGTGGAAAAGTATTTCCAGATCGCAAAATGCTTTCGCGACGAAGATTTGCGCGCCGACCGACAACCGGAATTTACGCAGATCGACATCGAAGCGTCGTTCGTGACGCCAGACGACATCTTCGCGGTCACTGAAGGAATGCTCGCCGCGATTTTCAGGGCCGCGCACAAGATCGAGATCAAAACGCCATTCGACCGCGTCACTTATCAAGAGGCGGTGGGTAGGTACGGCAGCGATAAACCGGACCGCCGTTTCGGAATGGAACTTGTCGATCTTGGAGAAATTTTCCGGTCGAGCGGTTTTAAAGTTTTCCGTGGCGCGCTTGATGCGGGCGGTGTGGTGAAAGCAATTAATGCGAAAGGTTTTGCCGGCATCACGATCGGACAAGCCGACGAATTAACTGAAATTGCAAAGTTATACGGCGCAAAAGGCCTCGCTTTCATCAAGATCGAGAACGGTGAATGGAAATCGCCCATCGTAAAATTTTTCTCTGATGCCGAGAAGGCTGCGCTGCAATCGAAATTAAAAATCGAGGAAGGCGACTGCATTTTCTTCGGCGCGGACAAATGGGAAATCGCCTGTGAAGTTCTCGGCCGGTTGCGCTTGCGCATTGCAGAAATTCAAAAACTCGTATTCGCATCTGAGGTCTGGGATTTTCTTTGGGTAACGGATTTTCCGCTCTTCGAATGGGGTGCCGAGGAAAACAAATGGAACGCCATGCATCATCCCTTCACGCGACCGAAAACGGAAGACATGCCGCTATTTGAGGCAAAGAAGTTTCCGGAGGTTCGTGCAGAAGCCTATGACGTCGTGCTCAACGGCGTGGAGATCGGCGGCGGCAGCATTCGAATTCACGAGCCAGAATTGCAGGAGAAAATGTTCGAAACGCTCGGCGTCGGCCCGGAAGATCGACAATTACTCTTCGGCCATTTGCTGCGCGCATTTCATCTTGGCGCGCCACCGCACGGCGGGATCGCCCTCGGCCTCGATCGGCTAGTCATGCTCGTTTCTGGCGAAAAATGCATTCGCGACGTCATGGCCTTCCCAAAAAATAATCGCGGCATGGACTTGATGACGCAGTCGCCGGCCGATGTCGATCCGCGCCAACTGCGCGATTTGTCGCTTAAGCTGACAGAAAAGAAATAAGCGAGGACAGATGCTCGGCGCAAAAGCCCGAGCGTGCGCTGGTCGCTTAATAACCCAGGGCCTTTTTTCGCTCCGCTGCGCCGGGCAACGCCTCCTTGCGGACTGTGATGGCTTCCGTGCCCGAGTCCTTCAGCTGCCTGGACTGAACCGCGTTGAACTCGACATTTGCCACGAATTCAGCCGGAAGGTCGTTCTCCTCGTAGATAGCGTGCACCGGGCAGACGTCCACGCATGCCATGCAATCAATGCAGTCCTCCGGGTGAATGACCACCTGGTTGTCCAATTCATAGAAGCAGGCGACGGGGCACACCTCCACACAGTCGGTGAACTTGCATCCGGTGCATTTGTCGGTCACGATGTGAGGCATGGGATTTCGTGGTTTGAGAGTTGCGTCAAAAGCCTGCTGTTGGCGCCTCAAGTAATTGGGGATGCTCGTGCGGTCAACTCGCGAAAGCTTTCGGAGTCAATTCCTGTTTCAATATCGCCGCTAGGCCACACCTGGGTAATGCTCGCGACCGGTCCCGGAAAAGAATCGCTACCGAGAAAGTGACGAGGTTGCGAAAGCGAGACCGCTAAGGCGCGCTTGATCAAGCGTCCGACGTCGACCTGACATGCGCTCCGGCAGTCGCGATCTGGCTCTCCGGCGTACGGAAGAGGATGCCGATCGCAATCGTCACGAGGCACCCGACACAGACGAACCAGGGCCAGGCGATCTTCGGCCACCAATCAGGCATGAACCAGCCGAAGTTCCAGTCCGCGTGCCTGAACTGGCCCCGTAAAAGTGCACCGACATCGAACGCGGGCAGCGCGACTTTGCACAGGATTAGCACCGACGTGATGCCGATGATCATCGCGATCACGTTCGCCCCGTCGCGGCCGCGAGTGCGCGTGAGCATCCCGAGAAGAAAGACAGCGAGCAACGCGCCATAGGTGTAACCGAGAATTCCGATCGCAATCGGAATAATCGTCAGTTTCGCGTCATGCAAGACCGCGTTAGCGGCCATCGTGGCGACGAGGATCATGAGAATACCAAACACGGATGTGGCGATCCGCGCGGCACGGATAGCCTGCTGGTCGGTTGCGTTGCGGTTAATGTAGGGAAGGTAAAAATCCTTTGTGAAACTCGTGGCGAGCGCGTTGAGCGCCGCCGAGGTCGAGCCCATCATGGTTGCAAAAACGCCTGCGATGATGAGTCCGCGGAACACCACCGGCATCTCATGCACGATATAGTAACCGAAGATTTCGTTATCTGCGGCTGGCAAATCTGGGCTCGGCACCACCGTATAAAAGACGGAAAGCAAAATTCCGACGGTGAGAAATGCCCCGGCGATCGGCAAATCCATTACGCCGCTGAGGATGAGCGAGAGTTGCGACTTGCGATGATCGGGCGCGGTCAACATCCGTTGCACCATGTCCTGGTCAGTGCCGTGTGTCGCCATCGTCAACATGGTCGAGCCAATGAATGCGGCAAAGAGCGTATAGGGTTCCTCCAGCATCGCCTTGAGCGCCGGGCCGAACGGCAGATCGGCGTTCCACCCGGTCTGAAACACCTTCACATTCCCGAGCCCGCCCAAGTTTTGGTTCACGGCCTCGAGCCCGCCTGGAATATTGTGAAGCAACAGAAAAATGGCGAAAATCACTGAACTGAACATTAGCATCGCCTGAATGAGATCGGTCCAGACTACGGCCTTGATGCCGCCGACCGCCGTGTAAATCGTCGTGATGACGGTCACGAAGATAATGCCCCAAATGTAGGTATTGAGATTGATCGGCAGGCTTGGAAACAGATAACGCCAGATCACAACCATGATAGCGCCGCCAAGATACAAACGAACGCCGATTCCCAGCACGCGCGTAAACAAGAAGATGCCGCTTGCCATGTTCTTGGTTTTTGTTCCGAAGCGCACGGTGAGGAACTCGTAGATGCTCTGCACCCGATAGTCGTAGTACGGCTTGATGAAGGTGAAAGCTATAAACACGCGCGCCAGGATTGTCCCAATGACGAGCTGGCCGTAAAAGTATCCCCTCGTTTTGAAACCCTCGGCCGGCGTTCCAAGAAACGTGGCCGCGCTGGTTTCGGCTGCAACGATGGAAGCGAGAACTGCCCACCAGGGAATCGATCGCCCGCCAAGCGAGAAATCCCGCAGATTTTTATTTCGCCGGCCCGCCCACAAACCAAGGGCGACAATGCCGAAGAAATAAAAGAGCAAGACTCCGGTATCGATTGCCAGACGGGCGTTCATGCCGTCTTACTTATGAATGACGAATGTCGAATGTCGAATGACTAAGGAAGTCCTAATGCTCCCGCCTTCGCCAAGCTTCGGCGTGGCAGGCAAATGACGAAATCGTTTTTCGCTCTTCGTCATTCATTCGTCATTGGTCATTCGTGCTTCGTCATTTTTTGGACAATGTTTTGTGTATGAAACTCACCGAGATCCCCGCGCCGGACTTTGATCTCGCGAAGACGCTCGATTCCGGCCAGGTCTTTCATTGGGAAAAGATCGGCAAAGGATTTGTAGGAACGATCGGCGATCGCGCTGTTTACGTCGAACAGCGCGGAAACGTTTTGAATGGGCACAGTAGTAGAGAGAAACTCGACGGCTTTAAGCCGTCGAGTTTTCCTCGAATTGTTGCGCATTATTTCGCGCTCGATCATCCGCTTGCGGAAATCTGTGCGTCGTTCCCGAACGATCCGATCATGATTGCAGCGCGAAATTTTTGTCGCGGGTTGCGCATCATTCGTCAGCCGAAATGGGAATGCCTGGCCACGTTCATTTGTTCGTCGATGAAACAGGTCGCGCATATCCGGCAAATTTCGAAAGCGTTGCGCGAACGGTTCGGCGTCGCACGCAAGGTTTGTCCTGGGCAGGGTCGAAGGATCGACAATTATGTCGTCCACACATTTCCCTCTGCAGCGCGCCTCGCCAAAAGTTCCGAAAGGGAGTTGCGCAAATGCGCGCTCGGTTATCGCGCAAAGAACCTCCTCGCAACGGCACGGCTCGTCAGCTCGGGCGAAGCAGATCTTGAGAGGTGGTCTGCGCTTTCCGATGTCGATCTTCGAAAGAAGCTTTGCGAGCTGCCGGGCGTAGGCGCAAAGATTGCTAATTGTGTGATGCTATTTGCCTACGAACGTCTGCGCGCGTTTCCCATCGATGTGTGGATTGAACGCGTTTTAAGACAGCAATATTTTGCGCGGGCTCGAAAATTGAGCGTGTTACAGCTGCGCGAATTTTCCCAGACTTATTTTGGCGAGCATGGCGGCTACGCCCAGCAGTACTTGTTTCATCACGCGCGAATAGCTTCACGGAACTCAGGAGCACCAAGAGATTCCTCGACTCCGCGGAGTTTATCCTGAGCAAGCAAAGCGAGTCGAATGGGCTCCGCTCGGAATGACAAAAAGGAAGAATGCGCGGATGAATGGGGACAGAGGAAAAACAGGAGGACGAGAATGCGCGGGAACACGAGTAAGCCTCAGAAGAGGAATCGCGCAGTGGCGCAAGTTGTCAGTGCCGCTGGGGTGAGATAATGTTCAAGCCCTAAGTGGAGGAAACTCCGGAGCCTCAATCTTTTCTTACCATTAACAGACCGCTCTCATGACGACGGCTGACATCATGTTCGACCAGCCGGGCAACCGAACGATCGATCACGAATACGACGCTCGAACCGTTGTGTGGGCGCTTTTGGCGGCCATTCTCATCCACTTGGTTATCGCGTTTTTGCTTGCTGTTTTCGGAGGAGTTCTTTCGCCAGGGGTTCCAATCAAGGAAAATCCGGTCCAACTCACGTTTGTCGATCTTTCGCCGGCGCCGCTCGTTCCCAAGAATTCCGCCTTTATCGAGACGGACGAGTCGAAACAATCCGCTGCGCCACCGCAGGAAAAGACATTTGAATCGAATGCCAACTCGATCGCCGCTAGCGAACTTCCCGCCACGGGCGAAGCGCCCTTGCCATCGCAAACAGGCAAGGATCGACCACTTTTGGATTTAGAAACACATCCTTACTCCCTTCAAATGAATGGGGCGCAACCGCAGCCAAGTGCGGCGCCGCAAGAAAATCCGAAGTCTTCGGCAGTTCCACAGCCGACCCTGCAACCAGCTCCGCTTACTGCAGCGGAGCAATTCGCGATGTTAACGGCAAAGCCCACTCCCGCGGTTCAACCTTCCACTGCGCCGGCGTCGGTACAATCGGCTTATCGGGCTTTAAAGGAGCGAACGCGCATCTCGGGAAGGATCACAAATCGCGGTGTTTCTTCTGTCAACGCGCTAGGCACGCCGCTGGGTCGTTACCAGAAGTTTCTTGTCGATGCGGTTGGCTCTCGTTGGTATGCGTTTCTCGATCGACAAATGGATCTGATCAGTATCGGCACTACTCGTGTTGTCTTTGTAGTTGACCGGAACGGGCGCGTGAGGAATCTGAAGGTCGTCGAAAACACAGCAAACGAGGCATTGGCAAACGTCTGCATTCAATCAATTCAGGAAGCGCAATTCCCTCCGATGCCGGATGATTTAGCGGCCACGCTGCCGGCCGAAGGTTTGGAGATGGACATTCCGTTCACGATTTTTGCGAACCGATGATCGCCACCTGGATAATCGCCGAAGCGCCTGGAACAGTGCAGACGATCATGAGCTTTTTCGTCAAGGGAGGGCTCTTTATGTGGCCGCTCCTCGCGTGCTCGATCGTTTCGGTAACGACGATCATTTTGCGCGGCATTGCGTTACGAGAAAAAAATGTGATGCCACTCGAGATCCAAAACGAAATCGAACGACTCGCGCCCGGTGAGAGTCCGGAGCGGCTGTCAAGGATCGTGCATCATGATCCGTCATCGCTCGCGCGGATCGCGCGGGTGGCGCTCCAGCACTTACGCGGACCGCGTTCGGAGAACGTCGAGGTGGTGGAAACACGCGCCCGTCACGAAATGGTTCGCTTGGAGAAAGGTCTCATCGTTCTCGAAGTAATCACCGGGATCGCGCCTCTGATCGGTTTGATCGGTGCGGTCTCCGGCCTCGTACACGTTTTTTCGCATCTTGGCTTGAGCTCCGGCGCATCCGATACGCGTCAGATTGCGCTCGGCATTGCCGAAGCGTTGAATGCAACCGTGTTCGGACTTTCAATCGCCGTGCCGACTTTGATCGCCTTCAGTTATTTCTCAAAGAAAGTGGAAGTGATGTCGGTGGAAATGGAAACCCTTGTCGTCGAGTTGATCAGCAAGTGCTACTATGGGCGCTCCTCCCGCGAAGTAATGCCGACAAAATCTTCACCGCTGGCAGTAGAGCCAACGCCGACGCCAGTAGTGTGAAACGCACGGCGCATTTCACGTCATGAACTTCGTCGTCCGTAAACGCAGAGCGCCCACCATCATTATAGTTTCCCTGGTCGATATCCTGATCATCCTGCTCATCTTCTTTGTCGTTTCCACGACTTTTAAGAAAGACCAGCCGGAGGTTCAGATTAATCTGCCGGAATCTAAAATGGCAAAGAAGATGCCGGCTGAACTGGAACACGCGATCGTAAGCGTGGATCAAAATGACGAGATTAAACTGAACGGGCGAGCGATGGGGGTGGACGAACTGGAGGGCGCCGTGCGCGAGTTGCCCGAACCTCGCAAGTCCACGCTCGCACTGCAAGCGGACAAAAAAGCTTCCTTCGGCGCGATCATTAAAGTGATGGACGCGTTAAAGCTCGCGGGCGTGAGAAATCTGCCGGCCTTTACTCGCGAAGAGAAATGATCTTGTCGATCTCGCAGTACGGCGACCCGATCCTGCGGGTGAAAGGCAAACGGATCGAGAAGATCGACGATCACATTCGCGAGCTGGCTGCTAACATGATCGAGACGATGCATGCCGCCAATGGCGTGGGCCTGGCGGCGCAACAAGTCGGTGAAGCTTTGCAGTTCACCGTGCTCGACGTTTCGCAAGTCGAGGATCGGCCAAGCACGATGAAATTGAATGGCGAAGATGTCGATCCAAAGACTGCGATGCCGATAATCTTAATTAATCCGGAAATCGAAATCGGCGGCGCAACTGAAACCGGGACAGAAGGCTGTTTAAGCTTCCCGGAGATTACCGGGCAAATCGAGCGCGCAAAATCAATAATCGCGCGTGCGCAAACTGTGGAAGGCGACACAATGACAATCCAGGCGAGCGGCTTGCTGGCACGCGCGATTCAGCACGAAGTCGATCATCTCAACGGAATTCTTTTTATCGATCGCATGAATTCAGCGGCAAAGGCAGCTTTGTCGAGTCGGTTGAAGCGCTTGCAAAAGGAAACGAAACGCGGCAAGCGCATTCGTCCGCAGGACGAACAATCACTCGTCAGCGAGACAACGCTGTAGCCGTCGACCTCTGGGAGACGCGACCCGTATGCTCTAAATACGTCGGCGCCGCGCTTCGCACCCGCCTTCGCCGAGGCTACGGCGCGGCAGACAGCGAAGCGTCTGCAAAATCAGAGCGCTTTGTAATCGACCGAAATCGTGCGGTAAACGAGGGAATCGTGTTGGGCCGAGAAATAAAAAAGCTCGAGCATCGTTGCGCCAACCGTCCATTGATAGCCGACCAGCGTCTGGATGACGTCCGTATCCGTATCGCGAGAACGCGAGACCAGTTTTCCCGTTCCGTACTTTTCGTCGAAGTATTTGCGG
>Ga0307278_10000399_pt1 | contig 22128 bp, 19 predicted proteins | sample ER_DNA_117_FD_194482 | JGI IMG/M metagenome (GOLD analysis project Ga0307278, IMG submission 194482) | Bulk soil microbial communities from the East River watershed near Crested Butte, Colorado, United States - ER_DNA_117 | ecosystem: Environmental > Terrestrial > Soil > Floodplain | place...
ATCGCGGTCGGTCTCGTCGCCACCTACCTGGCGCTCAACCTGGTCGTGGTGGTCGTCGCCCTGCAGCACGTGTTGGAGAACCCGCAGGTCGTGGTCGACTGGCGGCACCTGCTGACCACCAGCTACAGCAGCCCGCTGGCGATGATCGCGGTGGCGCTCATCGTCTTCCCGAAGCTTGCACTCGGCCTGTCGGGCTTTGAGACCGGCGTGGCCGTGATGCCCCTGGTGCGTGGCGCGCCAACCGACACGCCCGAGCATCCCGAGGGCCGGATCCGCAACACCCGCAAGCTCCTTGTGACCGCCGCACTGATCATGAGCGGCTTCCTGGTCACCAGCAGCTTCGCGACGACCGTGCTCATCCCCCACCAGGAGTTCGAGAAGGGCGGCCAGGCCAGCGGTCGCGCACTGGCGTACCTGGCCCACCAGTACCTGGGCAACGGCTTCGGGACCGCCTACGACCTGAGCACGATCAGCATCCTCTGGTTCGCCGGCGCCTCCGCGATGGTGGGGCTGCTGAACATCGTGCCGAGGTACCTGCCCCGCTACGGCATGGCTCCCGAGTGGACCCGTGCGGTACGCCCACTCGCGCTCGTGTTCACCTGCGTCGCCTTCGCGATCACCCTGCTGTTCCGGGCCGATGTCGAGGCGCAGGCCGGGGCGTACGCCACCGGCGTGCTGGTGCTGATGTCCTCAGCGGCCATCGCGGTGACGCTGTCGGCCCGGCGCCGTGGCCGCCGCTCCGCCGTGATCGCGTTCGGCCTGGTCACGCTCGCCTTTGCCTACACCACGGTCGCGAACGTCCTCGAGCGACCAGAGGGTATCCGCATCGCGTCCTTCTTCGTCGTCGTGATCGTCACCACCTCGATCATCTCCAGGGCGACGCGGGCCACCGAGCTGCGCGTGACCGAGGTGCGCATGGACGCGGCCGCCCGCTGCTTCGTCGACCAGGCGGCCACGGGCGAAATCAGCATCATCGCCAACGAGCCCGACGCCCGCGACGAGGCCGAGTACCGCGAAAAGGAGGAGCAGACGCGCGCGGCCCACCACCTCCCCGCCGACGACCCGGTCCTGTTCCTGGAGGTGACGGTGCTCGACCCCTCGGAGTTCGCCTCGGTGCTCCACGTCACCGGCGAGGAACGCTACGGCTACCGGATCCTGCGGGCCGACAGCTCCGCCGTGCCCAACGCGATCGCAGCCTTGCTGCTCTACATCCGCGACAGGACCAGCACGCTGCCCCACGCCTACTTCGAGTGGACCGAGGGCAACCCGGTCATGAACCTGCTGCGCTACCTCGTCTTCGGCGACGGTGAGGTCGCCCCTGTCACCCGGGAGGTGCTGCGGGAGGCAGAACCCAACCGCCGACGGCGCCCGTTCGTCCACGTGGCGTGAGACCCGTGCGTGAGACCCGTGGCGTGAGACCCGTCTGGCGAAGCCCGCGCACCGTGCAGGGCTTCAAAGCCGCCAGACAGAAGACGGGCCGGCGCGACCGCCGGGAGGCCCGCCGGGCCTCTACGACCCCGCGGGCGATCCCGCTCGCGCTCGGCATCGGGCGCCCTCGCGGCCGCGCCCCTCCGATTCCGACCGCCAGGTTCGGCCGGCGGTCAGAAGTCGAACAGCTCGCCGAGCATCCCCTTGCGCTTCTGCTTCTTGTCGTAGGGCCGGTGCCCGTAGGACTCGTGGCCGTAGGAGCGCGACCGGTGCTCGCGGTCGTCGTCGTCGTGGTCGTCGTCGTGGTCGCCGTAGCCCCGCTCGCGCCTGGGCGACCAGGACGCCGAGCGCTCGATCAGCTTGTCCAGCTCCCCCCGGTCCAGCCACACCCCCCGGCATGACGGGCAGTAGTCGATCTCGACGCCTTGGCGTTCTGTCATCGTGAGCGGCGTGCGGTCGACGGGACAGTTCATTGGCATGCCTTCCTGGGTGGAGGTGGTCTGGTGGAGCTCACCGGGGGGATGTCTCCCCGGCAGTCCTCGTTCGATGTGGGGGGAGCTCGCTCCCCCCACGGCCCCCCAACAGCGCCTGTGCCAACGTGCTGGGGGAGCCGCGGTCTGGCAAGGTCCACGCTTCCCCCACGAGCGCCTGCCAATGGTCGCGGGCGATCCCGCCGCGGCAGCATGGGCCATGGGCCTGCTTCAGTACCGCCGCGGGTCGTAGACCATTGCTTCCAGGCGGGCGACCCGCTCGGCCGTGGGCGGGTGGGTCGAGAACATCTTGGCCAGCCCGGCGCTGCCCTTGAACGGGTTGGAGATGAACAGGTGCGCGGTTGACGGGCTGGTGGTGGCGGGCAGGGTGCCGCGCGAGTACGCGTCGATCTTGCGCAGCGCGCTGGCCAGGGCGAGCGGGTCGGCGGTGAGCTTCGCGCCCGAGGAGTCGGCGCCGAACTCCCGGCTCCGCGAGACGGCCATCTGGATCACCAGCGCGGCGATCGGCCCGAGGATGAGCAGGGCGATCTCGGCGAGCGGGTTGCGGTCGCGGTCGCCGCCCCCGAGCGGGATGAACCAGGCCAGCCGGGCCAGGAACGTGATGATCGCGCCCATTGTGGCCGCCACCGACGAGATCAGGATGTCGCGGTTCATCACGTGGGACAGCTCGTGGGCGAGCACGCCTTCCAGCTCGCGACGGTCGAGGATCGGCAGGATCCCCTGGGTGACCGCGACCGCCGCGTGCTGGGGGTTGCGGCCGGTCGCGAACGCGTTGGGCTGCCGGCTGGGCGACACGTACAGCTTGGGCATGGGGATGCTCGCCTTGACGGCAAGCCCCTGTACGATCCGGTACAGCTCGGGGAACTCTGCCTCGGTCACCGGAGCGGCCCGGGCCGCCCGGATGGCGATCTTGTCCGAGAAGAAGTAGGCCACCCCGTTCATGAGGATGGCGAAGCCGAGGGCGAGGGGCAGGAACCGCCCGCCGCCGATGGTCGAGCCGATGAACAGGACCACGGCGCTCATGGAGGCGAGCAGCAGCGTGGTCTTCAGGTAGTTGCGTCCACCCATCGGGTTTTGTTCACTCCTCGATATGGCGCTGGGGGCGCCCGCCTGCTGACATGACCCCGACCACGGCCGGGGCAGCCGGTCCGGTCGAAGTCTGGCCACCGGAGCACTCGAGTTCCGGCCTGGCCCCGGCCGCGCAGGCTGCGGCGTGCTGACGGGGCTTCGTTCAGCTACTCCCCTCGCCCGGACGCTTCTCAGGATACTCGACGCAGGTCAAGAGGGGATAAGCGCCCGTGTACCGCAGCCAGGTGGCCGACGCCGTCCCGGCCGGGTCCCACCCCAGGCGGCACAGGCCGCGCGCGACACCCTCGGAGGAGGACGTCAGGTTCCTCCCGCGGCGGGACGGCACCGACCAGCCCCGCTGCTATGGTGCAGCCGGAGTCTTGGCAGCCCGCGACAACAGGTGGGAACCACGTGCTGGAACTGAAGGGGCTGACCCGCCGCTACGGCGACCTGGTCGCCCTCGACGACCTGTCGTTCACCGTCGCCGAGGGCCAGATGTTCGGCTTCGTCGGCCCCAACGGCGCCGGCAAGACCACCGCCATGCGGATCATCCTCGGGGTCCTCGAACCCGACGCCGGCGAAGTGCGCTGGCGCGGCCGACCCATGAACGACGAAATCCGCAAACGCGTCGGCTACATCCCCGAAGAACGTGGGCTCTATCCGAGGATGAGGGTCCGCGACCAGCTGGAGTACTTCGCCCGGTTGCACGGGCTCTCGGCCAGGGAAGCCCGCGACGCGGCCGCCTACTGGATCGAGCGGCTCGGCGTGGCGCAGCGCGCCAGCGACCGGGTCGAGGCGCTGTCGCTCGGCAACCAGCAGCGGGTCCAGCTCGCCGCGGCCCTGGTCCACGATCCCGAGCTGCTCGTGCTGGACGAGCCCTTCTCGGGCCTGGACCCGGTCGGGGTCGACGTGCTCGCCGGCGTGCTCAAGGCCAAGGCGGCCGAGGGGACCCCGGTGATCTTCTCGAGCCACCAGCTCGAGCTGGTCGAGCGGCTGTGTGAGGCGGTGGCCATCATCAACAAGGGGCGGCTGGTCGCCACCGGCGGGGTCGCCGGGCTGCGCGCGGCCGGACGCCGCCGGCGCCTGCAGGTCGACGTGGCCGGCGCCCCGGCCGACTGGGCGACCGGCGTGCCGGGGGTGACCGTGGTCGACAAGTCCAACGGCAGGGTGCTGCTCGAACTGGACGACGACGGCGACGAGCAACAGGTCCTCGACGCCGCCCGTGCCGCGGGCCGGGTCACCCACTTCAGCGCGGTCGAGCCGTCCCTGGCCGACCTGTTCAGGCAGGCTGTGCAGGCCTGAAGGACGCCGGGCGAGCAGTAGATGACGAGACGTTCTGGGTGACCGACATACCCGAGGTGACCGTGATCGGCACGGCTGACCTGTTCAGGGAGGTGGTGTGGAGATGACCCGCTTCGACGGCGTGCGCCTGGTCGTGCGGCGGGAGCTGGTCGAGCGCACACGCGACCGGTCGTTCCTGATCTCGACCCTGGTGACGCTGGCCATCCTCTGCGCGTTCATCGTGGTCCCCAAGCTGCTCGGCTCGGGCAGGACCCCGACCTACGACATCGGGCTGGTCGGGGCGGAGTCGCAGCGGCTCTCCCGGGCCCTCCAGGAGCAGGCACCCCTAGCGGGCGTGAAGGTCAAGCTGCACCGGCCGGCCGACCTGGCCGCCGCCGAGGCGGCCCTGCGCGACGAGAAGCTCGACGCCGTGATCGTCGACGGCAGGCAGGTCGTGACCAAGGACGACCCCGACACCGAGCTCGAGGTGCTCGTCCAGTCGGCCTCGCGGGTCGCCCGCGCCCAGGCCGCGCTGGCCGGGACCGACCTGAACCCGGCGCAGATCCAGTCGGTGCTGGCGCCGGCGCCGCTGCCGGTGCAGGCGCTCGAGCCGAGCAGCCCCGAGAACCGGGCTCGGAAGGCCATCGCCTTCACCGCCGTGTTCCTGCTCTACGGGCAGATCATCGGCTACGGCATCGCGGTCGCCTCCGGGGTGGTGGAGGAGAAGGCCACCCGGGTCGTGGAGGTGCTGCTCGCGGCCGTGCGCCCGGTGCAGCTCCTGGCCGGCAAGATCATCGGGATCGGGCTGGTCGGGCTGTTGCAGCTGTTCATCCTCGGCGGGATCGGCCTGGTGGTGGCCCTGGCCTTCGACCGCATCGTGCTGCCGCCCGGCGCGGCCGGGACGATCGGGCTGATCCTCGTCTGGTTCATCCTCGGCTACGCCTTCTACAGCTGCCTGTTCGCCGTGGCCGGGGCGATCGTGTCCCGCCAGGAGGAGCTGCAGAACACGGTGACGCCGCTCAACCTCGTGCTGGTCGCCTCGTTCTTCCTGGCCTTCTCGGCCCTGCAGAACCCCGACGGGACGCTCGCCCAGGTGGCGTCGTACCTGCCGCCGGTGGCGCCGCTGGTCACGCCGCCCCGGGTGGCCGGCGGGACCGTGCCCGCCTGGGAGGTCGCCCTGTCGGTGCTGATCACGCTGGCCACGATCGTCGCCCTGGTGCCGCTGGCCGGGCGGATCTACTCGGGCGCGGTCCTGCGCACCGGCGCAAGGGTGAAGCTGGGCGCCGCCTGGGCGGCCGGGCGCCGGTGACGGCCAGGGAGGCGTTACCCTCGTGGGGTGGAGCCGACCGAGCAGGGGCGTGGCGCGTGGTCATCCTGAAGTCCCGCGACGAGATCGACACGATGCGAGCGGCTGGCCGGGTGGTCGCCCGGACGATCGAGCGGGTGCGGGCCGCCGTGCGTCCCGGCGTGACCCTGCGCGAGCTGGACCGGCTGGCCGAGCGGACCATCCGGGCCGCCGGCGCGACCCCGTCGTTCCTCGGCTACACGCCACACTTCGCGCGCACCCCGTTCCCGGGCTCGCTCTGCCTCTCCCCCAACGACGTGATCGTCCACGGCATCCCCGACGGCACCCGGCTGCGTGACGGCGACCTGCTGTCGATCGACTGCGGCGCCGCCGTCCACGGTTACCACGGCGATGCCGCCGTCACGGTCCCGGTCGGCCAGGTCGACGAGGCAGCCCGCCGGCTGTTGGAGACGACCGAGCGTGCGCTCTGGGCCGGGATCGAGGCGGCCCGGGCCGGCAACCGGCTCTCCGACATCAGCCACGCGGTCGGGCGGGTCGGCCACGCCGGCGGCTACGGGATCGTGCCCGACTTCGGCGGCCACGGGATCGGCCGGGTCATGCACGAGGAGCCGTCGGTGCTCAACGACGGCCGGCCCGGGCGCGGGCTGCGGCTCCGCGAGGGGCTGGTGCTCGCAATCGAGCCGATGTTCAACGAGGGCGACGGCGCCTACGACGTCAAGCCGGACGGCTGGGCCCTGGTCACCCGCGACGGCTCCCGCTCGGCCCACTTCGAGCACACCGTCGCCATCACCGCCGACGGCCCCGAGGTCCTGACCCTGCCGTGACAGGCCGGAACACGATCTGTCGAGAATGCTCGCCGGGGCCACAACGGAGTGACGTCTTCTCGTCGTCGACCTCGACGCGCGTCCGACCTATGACAGCACGCCACACCGTAGCGCGGGCGCGGGGTCCACAAGGTCACCTGCTGGCCACCAGGGTGGAGAGGGGGGCGTACTGGACCAGCAGGCCGGGGAGGATGCCGAGCACGATCACGCCGGCGACGGAGAGGGCGATCGACAGGCCGAGGAGCGGGGAGGGGGACGGGACGCCGGCGGCGACCGCCTCCTCGAGGGGTGGCGACAGCCACATGCGGCCGATCACGGCCAGGTAGTAGAAGAACGCGACCACGGTCATGACCGCCATGAACACGGCGAGCACCGTGAGGCTGGCCTGGCCGGCGCCGAGCGCGGACTGGAACACCACGAACTTGGCGTACCAGCCGGCAAAGGGCGGCCAGCCGGCCAGGGAGAGCAGGAACAGCGTCATGGCCACGGCCAGGCCGGGCGAGCGGCGGCCGAGCCCGTTGTAGTCGGCCAGCAGGTTCGCCGGCTGGCGCTGGCTGATCAGGGTGACCACCGCGAACGCGCCCAGGTTGGTGACCCCGTAGTAGAGCAGGTAGATGAGCACGGCCTGGAACGCCTTGGAGCGCGCGTCCGGGGCGCCCGAGTTCCCGACCGCGAACGGCACCAGCATGTAGCCGGCCTGGGCCACCGACGAGTAGGCGAGCAGGCGGACGATGTTGGTCTGGGCCAGGGCGACCACGTTGCCGATGAGCATGGTGAGCGCGGCCAGTACCGCGAACGCGGGCGCCCAGTACCTGGCGTAGGAGGGGAAGGCCACGAAGGTGACCTGGAGCAGGCCGGCGAAGCCGGCCGCCTTGGAGGCCACCGAGAGGTAGGCGGCCACCGGCACCGGCGAGCCCTCGTAGGTGTCGGGCGCCCAGAAGTGGAACGGGGCGGCCGACACCTTGAACGCGAAGCCGGTCACGACCAGGAAGACGCTCATGACCGCGGCCGGCTCGCCGCCGACCGCCTGCAGCCTGGCCGCGATCTCGCCGAGCCGGAGGGAGCCGGTGAAGCCGTAGACCAGGCTCATCCCGAACAGCATCACGGCGGTGGAGAGCACGCCGATGAGCAGGAACTTCAGCGCCCCCTCGTTGGAGCGGGCGTCGCCCTTGCGGAACCCGGCCGCGATGAAGCCGGTTGCCGAGACGATCTCCAGCGACAGGAACAGCATGAGCAGGTCGCGCGAGGACGGCATGAGCAGCATGCCGACGAAGCTGGACAGGACCAGGAAGTAGAACTCCCCCTGGTAGGAGGTGCCGGCGCTGACGTACCGGGTGCTCATGAAGAGGACGAGCAGGAGCGAGCCGAGGAACAGGGCCTTGAACAGCAGGGCGTAGTTGTCGACCACGAACGACCCGCCGAACGTGACCCGGGTCCCGCCGGGGGCCAGGCTGGCCAGGGCGCCGGCGGCGGCCAGGGTGCCGGCGATGGCCAGGTAGTTGGCGACCACCTTGGCGCGCTCGACGAACAGGTCCACGACGAGCACCAGGAGCGCCGTGCCGGCGAGCACCAGCTCGGGCAGGATGGCGTGGAAGTCGATGCGCACCTGGGCTCCTCCTTGGTTGATCGGGGGGCTACCGCTGCGCTGCCTGAGCCCCCCGAACCCCCTTATCTGAACAGGTTGGCGAACCAGCCGGTGACGGCCGGGTTGGTGACGCCGAGCACGAGCCTCGGGGCGAACCCGAGGGCGACGATCAGCAGGACCAGCGGCACCCAGGCGGTGTACTCGACGGCGGCGACGTCGCCGAGCTGCTTGCCGCTCCAGCGGTCGGGCACCCGGCCCAGGTTGACCCGCTGCAGCAGCCACAGGAAGTAGCCGGCGGTGAGCAGGGTCCCGATCATGCCGACCACCGCCAGGGTGCGGAACAGGGGCACCGACAGCCCGGGCGCCGGGTTCCAGGCGGCCAGCACGGCGAGTATCTCGCCCCAGAAGCCGGCCAGCCCGGGCAGGCCGAGCGAGGCGATGCACGACAGCGTGAAGATGCCGGCCCACCGGGGCAGCTTGCTCGCGACCCCGCCGCCGATCTCGACGATGTCGCGGGTGTGGTAGCGGTCGTGCAGGGAGCCGGCGAGGAAGAACAGCATGCCGGTGATGATCCCGTGGGCGACCATCCCGAACACGGCAGCGTTGATCCCGGCCGTGGTGAGGGTGGCGATCCCCAGCATCACGAAGCCCATGTGGCCGACGGAGGAGTACGCGATGAGCCGCTTGATGTCGCGCTGGGCCAGGCAGCAGAGCGACCCGTAGATGATCGCGATCGCGCCCAGGACGCCGATGGTGGGCGCCCAGATGCGGGCCGCGTCGGGCAGGACCGGCAGGGCGATGCGGACGAACCCGTAGGTGCCCATCTTGAGCAGCACGGCGGCCAGCAGGACCGAGCCGACCGTGGGCGCCTCGGTGTGGGCGTCGGGCAGCCAGGTGTGCAGCGGCCACACCGGCACCTTGACCGCGAAGCCGAGGCCGATCGCGGCGAACACCAGGGTGCCGAAGGTGCCCGCGAAGCGGGCCGGCCCGAGCTCCTGCAGGGCGAGCATGTCGAAGGTGCGGTCGGCCACCTGGGGGGCGCTCTGGTACCACAGGGCCAGGAAGCCGAGCAGCATGACGACCGAGCCGATCACCGTGTAGAGGAAGAACTTGATCGAGGCGTAGCCGCGCCGGGGCCCGCCCCACACGGCGATGATGAAGAACATCGGGACGAGCACGAGCTCCCAGAACACGAAGAACAGGATCAGGTCGAGGGCGGCGAAGGTGCCGTTCATGCCGGTCTCGAGCACCAGCAGCAGGGCCAGGAACGACCTGGCGTTGACCGGCTCGGGCAGGATGCGCGAGGAGTAGACCGCGCACAGGAAGCAGAGCAGCAGCGACATCGCCAGCAGGGGCAGCGAGATCCCGTCGACACCGAGGTGGTAGCGGGTGCCGATGGCCTCGATCCAGGAGCGGTCGACCTCGAACTGCATTGTCGCACCTGCGCCGTAGTCGAAGCGGGCCAGGACGACCACGCCGGCGAGCAGGGCGAGGAAGGTGACGACCATGCTCGCGACCCGGACCAGGTAGTCCATGGCCGCGGGCAGCGCGGCCAGGACGAGCGCACCGACGAGGGGCAGGAAGACCGCGAGGGTCAGGGCCCAGCTGTCGAACCACTTCACGCCTACCATGTCCTCCTTCGCGTGCCGCCCGGTGGCGGGCTCGCTATCTGCCGACGACCTGGGTGACGACGACCAGGCCCACCACGCCGACGAACAGCGCGGCCGCGTACCACTGGGCCTGGCCGGACTGCACGTAGCGCAGCCCGCGGGCGAGCCGGCGGGTGCCGAGGCCGGTCCCGTTGACCACCCCGTCGATGACGCGCTGGTCGAACCAGTAGGTGGCCGGGGCCAGCGCGCCGGTGACTGCCCGGACGATGCCCCGCTCGTACAGGTCGTCCAGGAAGAACTTGCGCTCCAGGACCTTGTAGACCAGCGGGACCCGGGCCAGGTACTCCTGCTCGGGCAGACCGCGCCGGTACAGGGCGGCGCCGAGCGCGATGCCGAGCAGGCCGATCGCGGTGGTGCCGGCCGCCAGCCCCCAGTTGATGTGGGCCGCCCCTTCGGCCGGCAGCAGCGGGGTCTGGATCCAGGCGGCGAAGTTGTTCGACCCGATCCAGGGCGACCCGGCGAGCCCGACCAGGGCGGCGCCGGCGGCCAGGACCACCAGCGGCCCGAGCATGACCGCGTCGGGCTCGTGCGGGTGGCCCTGGCCGCGGTAGGCGGCCCCGAACGTCAGCCAGAGCATGCGGGCGACGTAGAAGGCGGTCAGGAAGGCGGTGGTCACGCCGACCACGAACACGATCCGGGCCACGTCCGGGCTGCCCACGAACTCCTCGGCCGGGGTGCCGAAGCCCGCGTTGTACGCGTCGGTGAGGATCTCGTCCTTGGACCAGAACCCGGCCAGCGGGAAGATCCCGGCCAGGGCGAGCGCCCCGACCGTGAAGGTCCAGAACGTCCAGGGCATGCCGCGGCGCAGCCCGCCCATCTCGCTCATGTTGTTGGAGTGGACCGCGTGGATGACCGAGCCGGCCGCGAGGAACAGCAGGGCCTTGAAGAAAGCGTGGGTGAACAGGTGGAACACCCCGGCCGAGTACCCGCCCACCCCGAGCCCGGCCATCATGTAGGCGAGCTGGGACACCGTCGAGTAGGCCAGCACCCGTTTGATGTCGTCCTGGACCAGGGCGAGCAGGGCCGCGATCAGCATGGTGACCGAGGCGATGACCGCGATCTCGTTGAGCGCGGTGGCCGAGGCGGCGAACACCGGGTACATCCGGGCGACCAGGAACACGCCGGCCGCGACCATGGTGGCCGCGTGGATCAGGGCCGAGACCGGGGTGGGCCCGGCCATGGCGTCGGGCAGCCAGGTGTGCAGCGGGAACTGGCCCGACTTGCCGATCGCGCCGCAGAACAGCAGCACCGCGCCGAGGGTGACGGTGGTCGAGGAGATCCGGCCCGTCTCCACGCCCTCGATGATCGCGTCGATCTCGAAGCTCCTGGCCGCCCAGAAGAACACGAAGATGCCGAGCATGAAGCCGATGTCGCCGACCCGGGTGGTCAGGAACGCCTTGATCGCGGCGCGCGCGTTGGCCTGGTCCTCCCAGTAGTGGCCGATCAGGAAGTACGAGCAGACGCCCATGATCTCCCAGCCGACCAGCAGGAGCATCAGGTTGTCGGCCAGGACGACGATGAGCATGCCGGCGGTGAACAGCGACAGGAACGAGAAGAAGATGGTGTAGCGCTCGTCGCCGCGCATGTAGGAGACCGAGTAGACCTGCACCAGCAGCGAGATCGTGGTGACGACCACGAGCAGGACCGCGGCCAGCCCGTCCACCGTCATCCCGATCGGGATGGACAGGTCGGCCCCGAACGGCGCCCACTCCCCGCTGAGGTGGTAGGGCTCGGCGCCGCCGATCACCCGGCCGAGGATGCCCACGCTCAGGACCCAGCCGGCCCCGACGGCGAGGATCCCGACCTCCGCCCCCTTGCCGGGCATGCGCTTGCCCGCCAGCAGGATGACGGCCCAGGCCGCGAGGGTCAGGGCGGGGACGAGCCAGGCCAGCTTCTCCATCGTGCTCCTCTGAGCTCAGCCGGAGGGTCGGGTCACCAGCGCAGCAGGTCGACCTCGTCGATGTTCACGGTCTCCCGGTTGCGGAAGATCAGCAGGACGATCGCGAGCCCGATGCCGACCTCGGCGGCGGCCACCGCCACCACGAACAGCGCGAAGACCTGCCCGGAGAGGAGCTGGTCCTTGAGGTAGGCGTTGAAGGCGACCAGGTTGACGTTCACCGCGTTCAGCATCAGCTCGATGCTCATCAGCACCATCACCGCGTTGCGCCTGGCCAGCACGCCGTACACCCCCGCGCTGAACAGGAAGGCGGCGAACACGAGCGGGTAGAGCAGCGGCATGGCAGGCGGTCTCCTGGTCAGTCCCGGCGGGCCAGGACGATGGCTCCGATGAGCGCGGCCAGCAGCAGGACGCTGACCGCCTCGAAGGGCAGGACGTAGTTGCGGAAGAGGGAGGTGCCGAGGGCGGCGGTGGTGGTGACCGCCTGGCCGGCGATGCGCTCGCCGCTCCAGGCGTCGGCCATGAACCAGGTGAGCATCGTGAACATGCCCAGGCCGACCACGAACGCGCCCACCCGGGCCCGCAGCGTGTTGTCGAGGACCCGGCGGCCGACCGGCGCCCTGGTCAGCATGATGCCGAACAAGATCAGCACCACGATCGCGCCGACGTAGATGATGACCTGCACGAACGCGACGAACGGGGCGGCCAGCAGCAGGTAGACGCCGGCCACGCTGGACAGCGCGACCACCAGGTACAGGGCGGCGTGGACGATGTTCCGGCTGGTCACCACGAGCAGCCCGGCCAGCCCGCCCACCACGGCGAGGACCAGGAAGACCACCTCCTGGCCGGTCATGCGTCCTCCCTCGCCGCCGCAGCCGGGTCCGGGGGCTCGGCGGCGGCCCGGGCGGCCGCCTTGGCCTTGCGCATGTAGGCGGCCTTGGCCTTGGCCCGGGCGGTGCGCTCGGGCTCGCCCCCCGCGACCAGCCGGTCGAAGGTCTCCTGGTCGATGCCCGGCTCGACGTGGACCTCCTCGGCCTTGGCGGCCGCCGCCGCGGCGGGGGCTGCCGCGCCGGCGGGAGCGGGGGCGCCCGCAGCCCGAGCCGGGGGGGCGGCACCGGTGGAGGCCGCGACCGGGGCCGGGGCGGGCTCGCCGGCAGCCGGGGCGGGCTGGCCGGCCGCCGGGGCGTCGGCCGGGGGGGCTGCCGCCGGCGGGGCTGCCGCAGCGGCCGCGGCGGCCTGCGCCTGCGCCGCAGCGGCGGTGGCCGCCTTGGCCCGGGCCGCCTCCTGGGCCTTGCGGGCGGCCTCGATCTCCCTGGGCTCGACCGCGCCCTCCTCGAGCGGGTCGGGCGCGGGCACCGTGTAGGCCCACTCGCGCAGCCGGTCCATCTCGTGGGTCAGTGCCTCGTGCTCGTGCTCGGCGTACTCGAACTCCGGGCTCCAGTGGAGCGCGTCGAACGGGCAGACCTCCACGCAGATGCCGCAGTACATGCAGAGCGCGAAGTCGATCGCGAAGCGGTCCAGGACGTTGCGGGTGCGCGCCCGGCCGCCCTCCTTGGGCGCCACGACCTCCTTGTGGGAGTCGATGTAGATGCACCAGTCGGGGCACTCGCGCGAGCAGAGCATGCAGACCGTGCAGTTCTCCTCGATCAGCGCGATGACGCCCCGGGTTCGGGCGGGCAGGTCGGGCCGGACGTGCGGGTACTGCCTGGTCGCCGCCCGCGTCGACATGGTCTTGAAGGTGACCCCGAGCCCCTTGAGCAGCCCGGTTCCCTTTAGCACGGTCATCGGAGGGTCACACCACCTTGGTGAAGCCGACGAGGAGGATCAGCAGCAGCGCCAAGGGCACGAGCCGGATCCAGGCGAACAACTGCAGCTGGTCCTCGCGCAGCCGCGGATAGGTGGCCCGGAACCAGATCACCACGAACGACAGGGCGAACACCTTGACCGCGAGCCACCACGGCCCGTCGGGCAGGAACGGCCCCTTGTAGCCGCCGAGGAACAGGGTGGCCGCGATGGCCGTCTGGGAGACGATGCCCGCGTACTCGGTGAGCAGGAAGAAGGCGAAGCGCAGGCCGGTGTACTCGGTGAGGTGCCCGAAGACCAGCTCGGAGTCGGCCACCGGCATGTCGAACGGCGGCCGGGTCAGCTCGGCCAGGGCGGCCGTGCCGTAGACGAAGAACCCGATCAGCAGCAGCAGCCCCCAGCCGCTCCAGCCCCACCAGCTCTGGCGCTCCACGATCACGGCCAGGTCGGCCGAGCCGGCCTGCATGGCCACGGCCGCGGCGGCCAGCACCAGCGGCAGCTCGTAGGCGATGAGCTGGGCGGCCGCCCGGGTCCCACCGATCAGGGAGTACTTGTTCGCGCTCGACCAGGCCGCCATGAGCACCCCGATGACGCTCACGCTGGACAGGGCCAGGGTGACGAACAGCCCGACGTCGGAGCGGACCGGGATCAGGTCCGGCCCGTAAGGGATGAAGCCGAACAGCAGGATGCCGGGGATGAGGGCGACCGCCGGGGCCAGGGCGAACACCCACTTGTCGGCCGCCCTGGGGATGATCGACTCCTTCTGGACGAACTTGATGCCGTCGGCCACGAGCTGGAGCACGCCGTGGAAGCGGCCCGCCTCCATGGGACCGACCCTGGCCTGCATGTGGGCCATGACCTTGTGCTCCATGTAGCCGACGATCAGTGGAAAGACCAGGAAGATGCCGAGGACGGCGAGGATCTTGACCGGCATGAGGACCCAGTAGTGCGACAGCCAGTCGCGGACGGTGTCGGTCACCGGTCGATGTCCCCCACGATGAAGAACATCGAGCCCATGACCGCGATCATGTCGGGCACCAGGGTCCCCTTCAGCAGGTAGGGGATGGACGAGATGTTGTTGAAGGACGGCGTGCGCATCTTGAACCGCCAGGGCGTCTTCTCGTTGTGGGAGACCATGTAGTACGAGAGCTGGCCGAGCGGGTTTTCCATGCGGACGTAGGCGTGGCCCTCGGGGGCGCGCACGGTCTTCGGCAGCTTGGTGTTGACCGGCCCGGGGGGGATCCGCTCGTGGACCTGCTCGATGATCTTGAGCGACTCCTTCATCCGGGCGATCAGCATGGCGAAGCGGTCGTAGCAGTCGCCGTTGCGCCCGGTCGGCACGTCGAACTCGACCTGGTCGTAGAACAGGTACGGCTCGGTCCTGCGGGCGTCCTCGGGCACCCCGGACGCCTGCAGAGGCGCCCCGCTGACGCCGTAGGAGCAGGCCACGTCGGCCGGGAGCACGCCGATGCCCTTGGTCCGGGCGGCGAAGATCTCGTTGCCGAGCACCAGGGTCTCATACTCCTTGAGGCGCTCGCGCATCCGCGGGACCAGGCTCCGGGACATGTCGATGGCGCCCCTGGGCAGGTCCTGCTTGAGCCCGCCGACCCGGCAGTAGGTCAGGTGCAGGCGGCCCCCGGTGATCCACTCCATGAGCGCCTGGATCTCCTCGCGCTCGCGGAAGGCGTAGAACATCGGCGTGATCGCGCCGAGCTCCAGGGGGTAGGAGCCGACGAACATGAGGTGGTTGAGCACGCGGGTCCACTCGGACATCAGCATGCGGATCCACGTGGCGCGCTCGGGGACCTCCAGCCCCATCTGCTTCTCGACGATCAGCGCCACGCCCAGCTCGTTGCAGATCGACGAGACCCAGTCGTGCCGGTTGACCAGCGCGATGATCTGGCGGAAGTCGCGGTACTCGGCGAGCTTCTCGAACGCGCGGTGCATGTAGCCGATTACTGGCTCGGCCGACTCGATCATCTCGCCGTCGAGGGTCACCAGCACCCGCAGGACCCCGTGGGTGGCCGGGTGCTGGGGCCCGACGTTGAGGGTCATGTCCTGGGTGTGCAGCTCGCGGTCGGCCTTGTCGCGGACGATGATGCCGATGCCGGTGCCGTCGGCGGCCTGGAAGGCCGCGCCCGCCTGCCCGCCTGCCCCGGTCGCCCGTCGTTGGTCGATGGCCACGGCGCTACTCCCCCGGTTCCTTGGCGCCCGGCCAGGGCTTGGCCTCCCTGGCCAGCAGGGCGAACTCCTTGCGCAGGGGGAAGCCCTCGAACTCCTCGGGCAGGAGCAGCTTGGCCAGGTTCGGGTGGCCGTCGAAGGTCACCCCGAACAGCTCGGCTGTCTCCCGCTCGTGCCAGTCGGCTCCCGCCCACAGGTCGTGCACGGTCGGCAGGTGGCCGCCCTCGCGCGGGACCACCGAGCGGACCTGCACGTGATGGTGGTGGCTGGTCGAGTACACGTGCAGCACCACCGCGATGCCGCGCGCCTCCTCGTCGACCCCGCACAGGAAGTCGAAGAAGTTGCAGGCCAGGTCGCGGTCGTGACGGACCAGCTCGGCCACGCGGCGGTAGTCGGCCGGGGCGACGGTGACGGTCAGCAGCCCGTAGGAGATGTCCGGCTCGACCGCGTCGGCAAGCTCAGCGACCAGATGGTCGCGAACGGCGGCGGCGTCCACCTAGTGGCTCCCCTCCAGACGGCTGCCCGGCCGGCGCCTCGCCAGCATGGACGCCGCCGCAGCCTGGACGCCACGGGAGCCCGGCGCCGGCCGGGCAGCCCTCGCCGGGGTCGCCACTGGACGTTCCAGGGTCGGCACGCCCAGGGGCGGCCGGGCAGCCCTCGCCGGGGTCGCCATCAGGCACCCACCACGATCGGCTGCCGCTCTCGCGCGGGCTCGGACCCGCCTCGCGCGTAGCGGTCCTTGAGGGACTCGGTACCGATGCGCTCCTGCAGCGTGATGATGCCGTGCAGGAGCGCCTCGGGGCGGGGTGGGCAGCCGGGGACGTAGACGTCCACCGGGATGATCTGGTCGACGCCCTTGGTGACCGAGTACGAGTCCCAGTAGGGGCCACCGCAGTTGGAGCAGGAGCCGAAGGAGATCACGTACTTCGGCTCCGGCATCTCGTCGTACAGGCGCTTGATCGCGGGCGCCATCTTGTCGGTCAGGGTGCCGGAGACCACCAGCAGGTCGGCCTGCCTGGGCCCGTGGGCGAACGGGATCACGCCAAGGCGGATGAAGTCGTGGCGGGCCATGGAGGTGGCGATGAACTCGATGGCGCAGCAGGCCAGGCCGAAGTTGAAGACCCACAGCGAGTACTTGCGGCCCCAGTTGAAGACGAACTTGATCGGCTGGGGCAGCTCGACGGAGTCGACTAGGCCCATTTCAGTACACCCTTCCGGAACGCGTAGAGCAGGCCGACGGCGAGCACCCCGATGAAGACGACCATCTCCCAGAAGGCCGCCACGCCGAAGTCGGTGAACACCACCGCCCAGGGGAAGAGGAACACGCTCTCGACGTCGAAGATGACGAAGAGAAAGGCGAACACGTAGTAGCGGATCTGGGTCTGGGACCAGGACGTGCCGATCGGGTCCATGCCGCTCTCGTAGGTGGTGAGCTTGCCCGCCGACGGCCGGTTGGGGCGCAGCGCCCGGTTGGCGCCGAACGCGAGGGCGACGAACAGCACCGACAGCACCAGCAGCCCGGCAAGCGTGCCGTAGGCCTGGAAGTACGAGGTCATGTGGCTCCCGGTCTGCATCCTCGGGCGTCGGCGGGAAGGGGTCCCGCGTCCCGCCCATGGTCGCGCCGAGATCCACGACCGCGGCCTCGACGTCCTTCAGCCGGGCCGCGCCGTCCCATCGGCGGCGACCCTGGTCGCCGAGATTCTAGTCCACCTGCGCGGACAGCGGCCAACCTGTCAAAGCGCTGGTAGACGGCTATGTTTCGCACGAATGAACAAGCTCGGCGCCGGCCCGGCGGGCGGATCCCGCCGGGCCGGCACGGTAGGAGTCAGGCGGGGGGAGACTACAGGCAAGACCCGCATCGCAGACCTCGACGGTGGTGGTCAGTCGTCGACCAGGATGACGTTCTGGCCGCTGACCTCCCCAGCCCGCAGGCTCGCCAGCGCGTCGTTCGCGGCTTCGAGGGGGAACGTCTGGACGTGCGTCACCACCGGGACCGTTGGCGCGAGCCGGAGGAACTCCACACCGTCCTGCCGGGTGAGGTTGGCGACGCTGCGCACCGTTCGCTCCCCCCAGAGGATCTGGTAGCCGAACGACGGGATCGCGGTCATGTAGATCCCCCCGCAGACCACGATCCCGCCCTTGGCGACCGACTGCAACGCGACCGGGAGCAGCGCACCCACTGACGCGAAGATGATCGCGGCGTCCAGCTCCACCGGGGCCGGGTCGGTGCTCGCACCGGCCCACACGGCACCCAGCTCCACCGCGAACTGTTGGGCCCGGGTGTCCCCGGGTCGCGTGAACGCGTAGACCGTACGGCCCTGGTGCACAGCGACTTGGGTCAGGATGTGGGCGGCGGCCCCGAATCCGTACAGGCCGACCCGCTCGGCGTCGCCGGTCATGCGGTAGGCGCGAAACCCGATCAACCCCGCGCACAGCAGCGGTGCGGCCTGGAGATCGGCATAGCTGTCAGGGACGGGAAAGCAGTACCGGGCGTCTGCGACCGTCCACTCCGCAAAGCCGCCGTCGATGTGGTAGCCGGTGAACCTCGCCCGGTCGCACAGGTTCTCCCGTCCTGAGCGGCAGTACCGGCACGACCCGTCCGTCCATCCCAGCCATGGGATCCCCACACGGTCACCGACCCGGACCGAGCCCGCTCCCCGCCCGACCGACTCCACGACGCCGACGATCTGGTGCCCAAGGATCAACGGCAGCTTGGGCTCGGTGAGCTCGCCGTCGACGATGTGCAGGTCGGTCCGGCACAGTCCACAGGCGCGCACGCGCACCAGCGCCTGCCCTGGGCCTGGCGCCGGCTTGGGGACGTCCGCGGGCACCAGCGGGCGCCGCTGCGCCTCCAGAAGCATCGCCCTCATGACCTCGCCCAGATCGGTGGCTACCAGTGACCGATGGTACCGCCACGACCGGTCGCGGTCGGGGCGGATCCAGGGGGGGTCGAGCAGCGACCGGCAGTGACCAGGAGCCCTGCTCGCGTCCCCAGCCGGGACGCCATGGCCGGCGCCCATGGGTCCGGAAGGATACCCGCCGGGGCCGACATCGCCCGGGCGCCGGCCAGGCGAGTGGCCGGTCAGGTCTCGCGGTCCAGGACCCGGTCGGCGACCTCCTCCAGGGCGGAGCGGGCGGGGCCGGGGGGGAGGGGGTCGAGGGCGGCCTTGGCCCGGTCGACCTCGGTCTGGGCGGCCTGCCTGGCCTCGGCGAACGCGGGCGAGGCGCGGAGCAGGGCCAGGGCGCGGGCGAGCGCGTCGCCGTCGTGCTCGCCGCCGAGCAGCCGGGCGAGCTGCTCGGCGTCCCGGCCGCCCCGGCGGAGGAGGTACAGGACAGGCAAGGTGCGGACCCCGGCGAGCAGGTCGATGCCTGGAAGCTTGCCGGAGGTGACCGTCTCGGTGGCGATGTCGAGCAGGTCGTCGCCGAGCTGGAAGGCGACCCCGACGCGCTCCCCGTACTGGGTCAGGGCCTCCACCTCGGCAGGCGGTGCCCCGGCGAGCCGGCCGCCGAGCCGGCACGCGGCCGCGATCAGCGCACCGGTCTTGTCGGCCAGCACCGCCATGTAGTGCTCGACCGGGTCCTGCCTGGGCCTTGGCCCCCTGGACTCGCGGATCTGCCCGTCGACCAGCCGGGCGATGGCGCGGGCGAGCACCCGGGTCGCCTCGGTGCCGAGCCCGGCGGTCACCTCGGAGGCCCGGGCGAACAGGTAGTCGCCGGTGAGGATGGCGATCTTGTTGTCGTAGCGGGCGTTGGCCGAGCGCGCGCCCCGCCGGATCTCCGCCTCGTCCATGACGTCGTCGTGGTAGAGGGTGGACAGGTGGGTGAGCTCGATGGCGACTGCGGCGCCGACCAGTCGGGGGTCTGTCGGGTCGCCGAAGTGTCCGGCGAGGAAGACCAGGGTGGGCCGGAAGCGCTTGCCCCCGGCCTCGAGCAGGTGGCTGGCCGCCTCCTGCACGAACGGGTCGGCGCTGGTCACCGCGTCGGCCAGGGCCGCCTCCACCTCCTCCAGGCCGGCCCGGGTGCGCGCCTGGATCCCGGCGTACAGTCCGGAGAGGAGCGGGTCGACGGCTCGAGCGGGCACCGGCTACCCGAGGATCCGGCCGGCGGCCTGGGCCGCGGTGATGAAGACCTGGGGGGCGAGGCCGATCGCCACGGTGAGGGCGCCGGCGGCGGCCAGGGCGACGGCGAGGGCCGGGGACCGGGTCACGCCGAGCTCGGGCTCGGCCGGCTCCTGCAGGAAGGTGACGACGATGACCCGCAGGTAGAAGAAGGCGGAGATGATCGAGCTGACCACCGCCACCACCACCAGCCAGGTGAGCCCGGTGTCGACGCCGGCCTGGAAGACGTAGTACTTGGCCCAGAACCCCGAGAACGGCGGGATGCCGGCGAGCGAGAACAGGAAGACGGCCAGCAGCAGGGCGGGCCAGAAGTGGCGGCGCCCGAACCCCCGGTAGTCGTCGAGCGACGTGCGCTCCCAGGCCCCGTCCGGCTCGGCCGCGGCCCGGGTGGCGTCCCGCACCCGGGGCAGGCCGTCGCCAGGCGGCTCGCCGTCGCCGCCACCCGGGGCCTCCCTGGTCATGGTGGCGACCGCGGCGCTCCCGGCCGCGGCCACCGGCTCGGCCTGGACGCCCTCCGCGGCGGCCACCGGCTCCGCGTCGAGGCCTTGCGCCGCGGCCACCGGCTCGGCCTCGAGCCGGCCGCCGGCAGCAGCCGGCACCGCCTCACCGGTCACGGCTTCTCCCGCGCTGGCCGAGGCGAGGGGCGGGGCAGGCGAGGCGTACTGGACCACCATGAACGCGCCCATGACCATGAAGGAGTAGGCGAGCAGGTAGAACATGGAGGCGCTGGCGCCCTCGGGGCTGGTCGCCGCAGCGACCACGCCGATCAGCAGGTAGCCGGCGTGGGAGATCGACGAGTAGGCGAGCATGCGCTTCAGGTCGGACTGGACCACGGCCAGGACCGACCCGACCAGCATGGTGAGCGCCGCCACGGCGGCGAGGACCGGGCGCCAGGAGAGCACCAGCCCGCCCAGGGAGCCGGCGAACACGCGCAGCAGGACCGCGAAGCCGGCCGTCTTCGTGCCGGCGGCCATGAACGCCGTCACCGGGGTGGGCGCCCCCTGGTAGACGTCAGGGGTCCACATGTGGAACGGCACCGCGGCCACCTTGAACAGGAAGCCGACCGCGAGCAGGCCCACCCCGGCCAGCAGCAGGGTCGCGCTGACGGTGGGGTCGGTGGTTGCCTGCGCGATGCGGAGCAGGTTGGTGGTCCCGGTCGCCCCGTAGCACAGGGCGATGCCGTAGAGCAGGAACGCGGACGAGAACGCGCCGAGCAGGAAGTACTTCATCGCCGCCTCCTGCGCCGGCAGCCGGCGGGTCGCCCCGGCCATCACGTAGAGGCTGAGCGACAGCATCTCCAGGGCGATGAACACCACCAGCAGGTCGGAGGCGGAAGCGAGCAGGATCATGCCGGTGAGCGCGAACAGCAGCAGCGGGAAGATCTCTGGCGGCTCCTCCCGGTCGCGCCGGCCCTCGCTCGCGGCCATCAGGGTGGCGAGCGCGCCGACCGCGAGCAGGATCACCCGGGCGTAGCGGGTGATGCCGTCGAGCGCGACCGAGCCCTCGAACGCGACCCGGGCGAAGTCCCAGTTCCAGGCGGTCAGCCAGGCCGCGACGGCCAGGCCGGCGAGGGTGAGCGCGGCCAGGACCCCGCGCCGGGCGTTCGGCCAGTACGCCACCACCATCAGCAGGACGACCCCGGCACCGGCCAGGGCCAGCTCGGGGGCGATCCCGCGCCAGTCGATCTCGGGCAGGTCTATCGGCGCCTGGGCGGCGGACTGGGCCAGGACGTGCACGGGCTCCTCCAGGGCTCCGGGGCCGGCGGGTGCGCCGCCCACGGCTGGTTGGTCAGGGACTTGGCAGGGCGGCGCCGGCCTGGCCGGCTGGTCTGGCGGTCAGCTCGACGACGCGCTGGACGGACGGTTCGACCCGCTCCAGGACCGGGCGCGGGAACATGCCGAGCACCACGATCGCGGCCACCAGGGGGCCGAGGATGGCCCACTCGCGGGCGCTCAGGTCGGGGATGGCGCGGTTGTCCTCGGAGGTGATCGGGCCGTGCCACATGCGCTGGTAGGCCCAGAGCAGGTAGACCGCGCCCAACACCACGCCGATGGCGCCGAGCACGGCGTAGACGCGGTTGGCCAGGAAGGCGCCGAGGAGGGTGAGGAACTCGCCCACGAAGCCGACCAGGCCGGGAAGGGCGAGCGAGGCCAGGGTGATGACCAGCATGACGCCGGCCATGCGGGGCACCGACTGCTGCAGGCCGCCGAAGTCGTCGATCCGGCGGGTGCCCCGCCGCTCCCACAGCATGCCGACCACGAAGAACAGCCCGCCGATGATGAGCCCGTGGGCGACCATGTAGAACACCCCGCCCTGCAGGCCCTGGACCGTGAACGCGAAGACGCCGAGCACGATGAAGCCGAGGTGGGAGACTGACGAGTAGGCGACCAGCCGCTTGAAGTCCTGCTGGACCGTGGCCACGATCGCGCAGTACAGGATCCCGACCACGGCCAGGGTCATCAGCGCGGGCTGGAAG
>Ga0307278_10000400_pt1 | contig 22106 bp, 19 predicted proteins | sample ER_DNA_117_FD_194482 | JGI IMG/M metagenome (GOLD analysis project Ga0307278, IMG submission 194482) | Bulk soil microbial communities from the East River watershed near Crested Butte, Colorado, United States - ER_DNA_117 | ecosystem: Environmental > Terrestrial > Soil > Floodplain | place...
AAGCGCACCCAGGTCTGCTCCTACGACCGTGCCGGCAAGGGCGCCAGCGACCCCGCCAGCAGGCCCCGTCCCGTCGCCGAGGTCGTCAGCGACCTGCACGCGTTCCTGGCCGCGGTCAACAAGCCTCCATACTTCCTGGTCGGCCACTCCTTCGGCGCCCGGGTGGTGTTCCTGTACGCCCAGGCCCACCCCGACCAGGTCGCCGGGTTCGTCGCCATCAACCCTGGCCCGCCGTACCGGACCTGGCTCAGGCGGGCCAGAACGATCCAGACCGAGGCCGAAGTCCAGGCATTTGAGCTGCCGTTCCTCCAGGGCGACAACGCCGAAGGCATCAACCTCACCACCAGCGAGAGCATGCTCACCGACCCGCTGCCCGCCGACCTTCCCTACGCGATGATGTTCGACGCGAGCTGCGAGGACCTCCCGCCCCCACGGCAGAACCCCAAGGCCTGCGCCCGGTACGTGCACCTGATGGCCGCGACCGAGCAGGAGCTGGCCAAGGTTGGCAAGGGCGGCCGGTTCGTCTGGGCCAAGGGGGGCGGCCACTTTCTCCAGGTGACCCAGCCCGAAGCCGTCCTGGCCACCGTCGACCAGGTCTGGAAGGCGGCAGCGGGCCGATGACCGGTCAGCGCCACCGCCCAACCCGGCGGCCGGTCGGCGTCCAGCACCCCGGCTGGCGAGCCGGCACCGGAGGTCCGGACGTCGGTCAGGCGCGCCGCACGGGGTCGTCTCGCTCGTTGGGTACCAGTACCCGGCGGACTCGACCCGGCCGGACGGCCACCACAATCCTTCCAGCTTCGACCCGGCCGGCACGGTCACGACTCCCGGGGCACAGCCGGGGCACGGAGCACCGGGCCGAAGCGGTCTCCAATGGTCACGAGCGGAGCATCGAGCCGCAGGTCAGAGGCCAGATGGCCCCTTCTGTGATCCTTGACGTGGAAGAAATCGCGGCCATGCATAAGCTGCCGTGCCGCCTCCGGCGGCTGCCCACGAGGACAGCGGTTATGCAACGCCGGTACCCGGTCTGTGTCCGAACAGTCCAGGCAGAATGGTATTGAAGCCTGCTACTGCATTTGCCTTGCCCCCTGTGGACCATTCGGCCCATTCAGACGCACCAGCCTAGACGTACCATCTGGAGATCGAGAGCCCGGCGTGGTATCCCCGGGCCGTGCCTATCCTTGGGGGCCGACATTGACCAAGCGGACCGTCCAGGTTCTCGGTGCCGCGGTGGTCGCTGTCGTCCTAGTGGCCATCGGCGTCATGGCCGGTAAGGACCTCAACCGCTCCCAGCAGCGTTCCGAGCAGCGCCCCACGCCAACCCCGGCATCCCGCACCGGGTTCCCCGACGAGGGCATCCCGACCACGACCCGGCCAACCGTCACGGTCGCCCAGCTGACGATCGGGCAAACGGCCGACCTGGCCATCGTCGAGGTTCCTGCCGGCCAGACCGGCGCGGTAGCGCCCATGCTCACCGTCGACGCGAGCCGGCCCACGATCGCCCGGATGGCCGCCACCAAGGTGAAGGCCACCACCGGCGACGAGTTCGACCGCCCGGAGCGCGGGCTGTACCTCGGGATCTACGTGAAGCTGCTGTCGCTGGTCGACGGCCTGGCCTCCAAGGCGAACGGCAGCCTGTACGTCGCGATGCGCGGCCACCGCTACGAGCCGACCTACGGCCCTGGCTTCGAGCCCGCCTACGAGTTCAACGACCTCAACGCTGGCGAGGCGATCGAGGGCTGGCTGGTGTTCGACGTCCCCGACCGTCACGGCAAGCTCATCGCTGTCGACAGCTTCGAGGGCACCAAGGTCGCGGTCTGGACGTTCTAGCCAGCGTCCCCAGCGCGAGCAGGGCCAGGCCGGTGGTTGGCGGCTGCAACAGGCCGGACGATGGCTTACACCGATCCTGTTCCGCCGGCCAGGAAGCAAGGGATCCTCCCGCGTGCCTGAGCTGGGAGCGGAGCCGCTTCGGCGTTCCGGCTCTGTTCCGTCACTCGACCGGAATCGGCCGTCAGCAAGGCAAGTATCCGAATCGAAATCGCAGTCAACGCCCTTGTGAATCGGCGCAAACGACCCGTTCGCGCTCTGTTGGGCCGTCGCACAACAGGCGCGGCTACTGCTCCCCGACAGAGGTGACCCGGGCGGTCAGCTTCACCCCGGACGAGCGCGTGCTGGCAGACTCTTCCTGCGCAACCTGGTACTGATCGCCGGTGATGGTGAAGTTGTTGGTCTGAGGGCCACTCTCGTCTCCGCGGACCTCGTAGACGACCTCATACGTCTTGGCCGGGTCGTAGCTGCCGTCCCAGCCCGCCTCGATTCGGAACGTGAGGTTACAGCCGGCCGAGCCGAAACACTGCTTGGACAGGGTCGTCACGGTCAGCCTAAAGTCGCTCGGCTCGGGAGTGTCGTAGGTGCTCGCCGTGGTGGTGACTTCCATCTCGGTCGTGGTGGTGGCCGACTGGTTGATACTCCCTGCGGCCTTCGGGGTTTCGCTGGACTTCCCGCCACCGTTGCCGACCGCAGCCCCGATGCCGAACGCGAGCACGCCGACCACGACGGCCACGGCAAGGACCTGACGGCCGGTGAACGTCCGCGGCGCCTTCTGGGTCGCTGGCGGCGGAGGTCCAGGCGGCGGCCCCCAGCCGCCCGGCGGGATCGGCTGGGTGGGCTGGTCGGGCGGCGGTGGCGGTGCGGACATGAGGGGCTCCCCCCTGCGGTCAGACGGTGCCGAGCTTCGTAACCTCAGGAAACTCTCCCAACACGTCTAATAACCGCAAGCTGGCGGACGGCCGTTTCACGTCAAGGGTGGCAAGCGCTTCCTGCCTCCGTGGTTCGGAACATATGGGAAACCGACGACAGTCTCGAAGGACACAATCCTGCCTCCGCAGTCGCTAGCCTACGGCCGGGTGCGACAAACGAGTCCCCACGTTCCGGCTAGGGTGGTGAGCCTGGATCTGCCGCATCACCTGAGCTGGGAGCGGAGCCGCTTCGGCGTTCCGGCTCTGTTCCGTCACTCGACCGGAATCGGCCGTCAGCAAGACAAGCACCGCGGAACAGCGATGCAGGTCAGAGCACTCTCGGTCCCGCTGAGCAGCGGAGTCGCCTCTTCACACGGCAGAGGCCACAGGTTCGGAATCCGTCCTGCTCAATTGATCAAGGACGATCCGCGGGTTGATGACGCCGCCGAGCTGATCGCCTGCACGACGCCGAGCCGGCGGGCGACCGCGGTCGGACGTTGGCCCTGCTCGAACAGCGCGGCGATGTGGCAGGATCGCGGGCGCTTAAGCACCTGAGCAGGAGAGGCAAGGATGCGGGTCAAGCGCATTGGTTGGGCGGGCACCAGGACGAGCGAGTACCCCGCCATGGTGGCATTCCTCCAAGACGTCCTCGGGCTGACCACGAGCCAAGAGGGGTCCGACTTCGCCGCCTTCCAGTTCCCTGAGGGGGGCACGTTCGAGGTGTTCGGCCCAGACGACCAGGACCACGGGCACTTCTCCACCGGTCCTGTCGTCGGCTTCGTGGTCGACGATCTGCCCGCCGCCGTGCGGGAGCTGGAGGCAGCCGGCGTGGAGTTCCTCGGCGGGCAGGTGGACGGGCGCGGCGGCGGGTGGCGCCACTTTCGCGCGCCCGACGGCAATGTCTACGAGGTCACCAGTGGGTAGGGCGGCGGCCATGCCACCCCGGTCGCACGCCCAGCGGTACACGCTGGGTACACGCCCGGCCGGCGGCCAGGGGAGAGCTACCGGCCCAAGCGGTCACAATCGGTTCTGAGGAACCGCAGGTCAAACGCCCGATTGGGCGGCGACCAGGCAACACGTGAGGCGGGTCAGAGTTCGAGTCTCCCCACCATCGTGTTCCGCCGGCCAGGACGCAAGGGACACCTCCCGCGTCCCTGAGCTGGGAGTGAAAGCCGCATCGCTGTTCCGGCTATGCTCCGTCATTCGACCGAGAATCGGCCGCCAGCAAGGCAAGCGATGCGGCCAGCGGTGCAGGTCAGGGCGCTGCCTAAGGCCGTCCTCGACCGGCAACGACACGGCGGGAACCGGGGGACCGGCCCTACCCGGCACACCAGCCGAATGCTCGCCGCCGGGCTGCTTGACATCCACAGTTCGCGCCGACCGGACGATCGTGGCGCAGTTTGGCATTCTGGGTAGGTTCCTCGTGACGAGCCCCCCGCAGGTGAGCACGCCGCGCTCCGGCCGGTGGACATGGCTGGCCGGCTACCGCGCCCGCCGGCCCGCGGGAGCTTGGCGGTGCTACTCGGGCTTGCCGGTATCGAGCACGGTCAGGTCGCGTTCATCGCTTTGGGAGGCGGAGCCCGTCGAGCAGGTGACCGTGACCGGCCAGTCCCCGGGCGTCGTGCGGGTGCCGACCAGCCACGTCCACGACACCGCACCGGCGCTTGAGGCCGTCTTCGGACCCAGACCGGCCGCGTGACTCGGCCCGGACTTGTACTCGACGTCGATCGCGCAATTTGCGCCGGGCGCGGTCCGCACGGTCGCGGTCACCGCATTGCCTTGCCCGGTCGCCGGCAGGCTGACGATCGTAACCCGTAGCGGCGGCGGGGCCGGTCGGGTTGGTCGTGGCGCCGTGCTCGGCGGGTGTGTTGTGGTCGGCCGCGCGGTGGTCGGTGGGGCGGTCGTCGGTGGGAGGGTCGCCTCGATAGTTGGCGCAACCGTGGCGGCGGCGATCGTCACCGAGGGCTTGACGGTGCTCGGCGGCGGCCCGGCCAGCGCGCCAATGACAACGAACACGACGAGCAGGCCGACGATGGCGGCCGGGATGACGATCCGGGGCCGCTGGTACCAGGGCCGGCCCCGGCGGGGTGGGCGCGGTGGCGGTGGCGCGCCCCACTGCGCCGGTGGTGGCCCCTGGCTTGGTGGCGGTCCCCAGCCCTGACCGGGTGGCGGTCCTTGGCTGGGTGGTCCCTGGCTCGGCGGTGGCGACGACATGCGCCCCCCTTTGGTGGCCGCGCCTCTTGCCGCGAACGGCCCGAACGACGCAACAGCCAACCTCCCCGACGTGGTCGCCCGCCGTCAAGCAAATCGAGCTATTGGGGATCGGTGGGCGCTCGTGCTCTCAGGCAGTTCGTGCAAGTCGACCAGGGTGGCTCTCCCCGCCTAACAGCGGCTGGCAGCTACAGCCGGTCGCCGGGGGAGAGGCGTCGGTGGGCTTCGCGGGCGCGCTCGTCGGCGGCCGAGGCGCCGTAGCGGTGCAGCATGGCCCGGGAGCGCCAGCCGGCCAGGCGCATCAGGTCGGTCTCGCCGCCGCCCTGGGCGAGCCACTGGTGCGCAAAGGTGTGGCGGAGCTGGTGGGGGTGCAGCCCGGGAATGCCTGCTTCCTCGCCGCGGTGCCGCAGCATCTGCACCAGGCCCCAGGCGGTGAATTGACCGCGGAGGCCGAGCCACAGCCAGGGCAGCGCAGCGTCCTTGTGGCGGGCGCGCACCCGCAGGTAGCGGTCGAGCGCCAGCGCGGTCTTGCGGCCGAACGGCAGCGCGCGCTCGCGGCGGCCCTTGCCGAGCACCAGCAGCACGTCCAGGTCGAAGTCGAGGTCGGCGACCTTGGCGCCCATGAGTTCGGCGCGGCGCGGGCCGACGTCGACCAGCAGCAGGATCAGCGCGGTGTCGCGGCGGTCCTCGAAGGTCTTGCCGGCGCAGGTGGCCAGCAGCCGGCGCAGGCCGTCCTCGGGCACGACCGGGACGGGCTGCTCAGGGATGATTGGCGCGCGCAGCTTGGCCATCGGGTTGGCGGTGATCTCGCCTTCTTCCTCGAGCCAGGCGTAGAGGATCCGCAAGACCTTGTGGTAGGTCGCGGCGGTGCTGGGAGCGCGGCGGGCGAGCAGGTCGCCCATGAACGCCTCGAGGTCGGCCCGGCTGGCCTCGGGCAGTTCCTTGCCGCGAGCACGCAGGAACGCCTCGGCCTGGCGGGCGGCGACCAGGTAGGTGGCCACCGTGGTGTCGGCGCGGTTGGCGGCGCGCAGGTGCCGCTCGAACGAGCCGAGCAGCGGCGGGAGTCCGGCCGGGTGGTCCATCCGCCGGACCGTAGCGCAGGGAAGAGGTGTCCATCCGTTATGCGGCCTCTAGACGCGGCCCAAGACGCGAAGATGACCAGCGTTTCCGCTGGTCATCGGTGGTGTGGTGGGCGCGGCAGGGATTGAACCTGCGACCTCTTCCACGTCAAGGAAGCGCTCTCCCACTGAGCTACGCGCCCGCTGGCGTCCCGATCATACAGCGACTGCGAGGTGCCGCTCCGGTCGGGGTGGAGGCGGTGCCCGGAATTGAACCGGGGTGCAGGGTTTTGCAGACCCTTGCCTAACCACTCGGCCACACCGCCAGGCCGTCTGTCGAACGCCCCCGGAGGTCCGGAGGGCGCGGCCGAGGCAGGAGAGCGGATGACGGGACTCGAACCCGCGACCCTCACCTTGGCAAGGTGATGCTCTACCAACTGAGCCACATCCGCGCAAGGCCTGCACTATAGCAACGGCGTTCGACGGTGCTCAACCAACCGGCGCAACCTTCCGGAGACTCCGATCCGTCCCTGTCCTCCCATTGCTCCACCTTCTCACGCGGTGCTAGCGTCCTGCCGGATCGCCGGTCAGACGGGCGGGGGACCGCTCCCCGGGGCCGAGCGCGATCGGTCGGGGCCCACAACGCGACGGACGGCGCGCCGAGGGGTTGAACCAACTGGGCGCGCCGGACGAACGCACTGCGGAAGGATCTTGCTCGCGTGCGAGGAGCCAGAGCCTATCGGGCGCTGCAGGACGGTCAACTGGTCGCGCTCGTTGCCGAAAGGGACGCAGGCGCACTGGAGGCGCTGTACGACCGCTACGGCAAGGTCGCCTACTCGCTTGCGCGCCGGATCGTCGTGGACGAGACGCTTGCACAGGATGTGGTCCAGGAGGTGTTCCTTTCCATCTGGCGTGACGCGGGCCGCTTCGACGCGGCGCGTGGGACGGTCTCGACCTACCTGCTGGCGATGACCCACCACCGCGCCGTTGACGTCGTGCGGCGCGAGGAGAACCTGCGCCGCCGCCGGACCACCGACGAGGCGCTCGAGTTCGAGCCCGACCCGAAGCCTGGAGTGGAGGACGACGTCGAGGCGGCCGAGCGCCGGGACCAGGTGCGGGCCGCCCTCGCCCAGCTTCCCCAGGCCCAGCGCGAGGCGCTGGCGCTCGCCTACTTCGGCGGCTACACGCAGCGAGAGGTGGCGAGTCTGGTCGGGGTCCCGCTCGGCACGGTGAAGACGCGCATGGCCGCTGGCATGCGTAAACTCAAGGATGCCTTGCGTGAGCCCGGCCGCGAGGACGAGGCAGAGCACCCGTGGAGCCGGCGATGACCCACACCGACTTCGAGCAGCTCGCCGCCGGCTACGTGCTCGGTGCGCTCGAGCCTGACGACGAGAACGCCTTCCAGCGTCATCTGGAGGGCTGCACCGTCTGCGAGGCCAGCGTGCGCGAGCTGGAGGCGGTCGTCGGCAAGCTGGCCTACTCCGCCACGCCGGTCGAGCCGCCGCCCTCCCTGCGCGCCGCGATCCAGCGCGAGGTCGCCGCGGCCGCGCGGCCGCGCGGCGTCCGCGCCACCGGGCCGGCGGCAGGCGCCGGCGACGTACCGAGGATCCACCGGCGCCGCTGGACGACCACGCTGGTCGGGCGGCTGGCGGTGGCGGCCAGCATCGTGGCCCTGCTCGCCATGGGCTTCTGGAACCTCAGCCTGCAGGACCAGAACGACCGCTACCAGCAGCGTATCGCCGCCTTCGAGCAGGCCAGCCGGCTGCTCAACGACCCCGCCGCCCAGACCGTGCGGCTGGAAGGCAGCGCCGGCAGGGCCACCGCGCTGGTCTCCTCACCGCAGGACAAGGGCGTGCTGATCACCGAGGACCTGCCGGCCCTGCGCCCCGGCCGGGTCTACGAGGTCTGGGGCATCCCCAAGGGTGAGAGCCTGAACGAGGCCGTCCCCGCCGGCGTCTTCCGCCCATCGCGCGGGGTGGCGCTGGTGCGCTTCGAGCTCCCGGTCACCCCGACGATGAGCTTCGGCGTGACCGAGGAGCCCGGGCCTGCGGGCAGCCGCACGCCGACCAGCAACCCGGTCCTGGCGGGGGCGCCGACGACGCGCGCCTGAGCAGATCGATGTATCGTGGCGACGATGGCGGAATTAGTCCTCCCGAGCCGTTCCCGGGCGGGAGTTTGGAATGCAGACTTCGTCTGTATGACAATCGGTGACCTACGACGATCGCCGTCATGGGTGTCGTAGTCTGTCTGCCCATGCGGAAGGAAGACTGCACATGACCCAGGGCCAGACCACGGCTCCCTCGCTCTTGGGCCTCGAGGAGGACGGGAGGGACCTGTTCGGGCTCGCCGCGCACAAGCTCAACACGCCGCTGGCGTGCATCCGAGGGTTCGTCTCGACGCTGCTGCAGCGCGGCAACGACCTCGACCGGGAGACCACCCAGCAGTTCCTCCAACTCGTGCTCACCCAGGTCGACCGGCTGCAGGACCTGGTGCGGGACTTCCTGCTGCTCGCCCGCGTCAACGGCGGCGTGGCCGCGCTGGCGCGGCCGTTCCGTGCCCGTGACGTGCTGCTCAAGCTGATCGACGAGCTGGGCACCGAGGGCGTCCGGGTGCAGCCCGCCGGCGACGTGGACGCCGAGGTGGTCGGCGACGCCGAGCTGGTCGGCCTGGCGCTGCGCCCCCTGGTCGAGAACGGCCTGGTGTACGGGCCGCGGCTCGGCATGGTGACGGTGACCGTCGACATCGGTCAGCAGGCCACCCGCTGGGAGGTCCACGACGGCGGTTCGAGGCTCACCAGCGAGGCGCTCGACCAGCTCTTCAAGCCCTTCAAGCGCTCCGACGAGCCGGTCGAGCGGCGCGGCTCGGGCGCCGGGCTCGGCCTCACCCTGGCCAGGGCCTACGCCGAGGCGATGGGCGGCTCGGTGGGGGGTCGGGTGGACGAGCACGGAACGGTCTTCTCCATCGAGATCCCGACCAAGCTCTACGAGGGGAGCAGTGGTGACGACTGAGCCTGGCGACCGCAACGGCGCCGTGACCAGGGTCCTGGTCGTCGACGACCACTCGGTGACCCGCCACGGAGTGGTGCTGCTGTGCCGCAACGCCGAGGGTGTCGAGGTGGTCGGTGAGGCCAGCGACGGCAACGAGGCCATCCAGCAGGTCAGCGAGCTGCTGCCCGACGTGGTGCTGATGGACGTGGACATGCCCCGCCGGGACGGCATCAGCGCGACCCGGCAGATCCGCCAGGACCACCCCTCGGTGGGCGTGGTGGTGCTCACCGTCCACGAGGACCAGGAGACGATCTTCGAGGCGATCAAGGCCGGCGCCTCGGGCTACCTGCCCAAGTCGGCGACGCTGGACGACATCCGCTCGGCGGTCAAGGCGGTCGCGGCCGGCGGCTCGTTCCTCGACCCGGTCCAGGCCCGCAAGCTGCTGCACCAGTTCAACCGCTACGCCGACGAGACGAAGGCGGCGGCTGACATCTACTACCTGCTCACCGGCCGCGAGCGCGAGATCCTCGCGCTGCTGGCCGAGGGGCTGACGAGCAGGCAGATCGCCAGCCAGCTCGTCATCTCGGAGCGGACCGTGAACACCCACATCGGCAACATCTACCGCAAGCTCCACGTCAACAACCGCGTGGACGCGGTGCGCGAGGCGATGCGTATCCGCCTGGTCGAGCCGCCCCGCTAGGCGACCCCACAGACCGCCCGGAGCCGGCTGTGCTGGCACGCGCGCCGGGCGGCCGTTGTGCTGCGTAGAACTTCGTAGTTCCGGTCACCAGTTCGGTGCATGGGAGCCAATCGGGACGACCCGTAGCATCGAGCGCGCGGGAGCCTCAGACCGAGGCTCGCGCCAGCGGTCGGCCGTGGCGGCAGGCCCCCGTCCGAACGACGGGGCTCAGGGCCTGGCCGCCTCTTCTCGTCCGCGCCTCGTGACGCGGCCGCAGCCGCCCGGACTTGGGGAGCGTTGTCGTTGCCAGCCCACGTGCTCGTGCTCGACGCGGCGCAGGGGATCGGACCCTGGGCGCGCGACGCGCTGAGCGATGCCGGGCTGGCCTCCGCCCTGATCAGCGACGACGACGAGGCGCTGCGCACGGTCGACACCCAGCGGCCCGCCATGGTGGTGCTGCCGATCGAGGAGGTGCGGCGCTGGGCGCCGGTGCTCGCGCGCCTCGGTGAGGGCCCGACCACCGTGCCCGTCCTCGGCCTGGCCAGCAGGGACGCCTCCGTCGACGTGACCCCGGCGCTGCAGGTCGGCGTCACCGACCTGCTCACCTACCCGTGCTCCACCGAGGACCTGGTCACCCGGGTCAGCTCCTCGATGCGCGGGCGGCGGGCGCAGCGGGGGCCCGAGCGGCCGGAGCAGACCTCGCCGCTGGCGGCGCTGCGCTCGGTCACCGAGGCTGCCGAGGAGGCGCTGCTGCGCACCGAGACCGCGGCCGCCCGGGTGAGCCGCTCCGAGGAGCGCGACCACCTCCGCGTGGCCCGCGAGTCCCTGGCCCACTCGCTGCAGGTGATCCTCGGCACGATGATCGGCACGGCCGAGGCGGGCGGGGCGGGCCGCGAGGGTCATGCCCGGCGGGTCGCCGCGCTCACCCGCGAGCTGGCCGTCTCCCTCGGCTGGCCGCCGGTGCGGGTCCGCGGCATGGAGCTGGCCGGGCTGTTCCAGGACATCGGCCTGCTCGCCCTGCCCGGCGGCCTGCTCGCCGCCGAAGGGCCGATCGAGCCGCGCACGGTCGAGCTGCTGCGCGCGCACCCCGACACGTCCGCCGAGATCCTGGAGCCGCTCAGCCGCGTCGGCGTGCCGGTGGCGGCGGTCCGCGCCCACCACGAGCGGCTCGACGGCTCCGGCTACCCGCGCGGGCTGCGCGGCCGCCAGATCCCGTTCGGCGCACACGTCCTCGCCGTGGCCGATACCTACGCCGCACTGACCAGCCGGCGGCCGCACCGGCCCGCCGTCGAGCGCGGCGAGGCGCTCGCCGCGCTGCGCGCCGAGGCGGGCGCAGGGCGCCTGGCTCCGAAGCTGGTCGAGCTGCTCCACGAGATCGTCACCACGCCCGGCCGGGCCGCCGGCGCGGACGCCGACCGCAGCGCCGAGGCCGACGGGGAAGACGCCGACGGCATGCCGTCACTGGAGCAGACCTCGGACGGGCTGGCCTCGTCCTTCTAGCGCCCGCGGTCATCCCGCACGGCACGGCGAACCTGCCCTTGGTGGCACCGTGGATCCCGCCGCAACCCACCGAAGGGCCAATAGGCACTACCCAGAACTACTTAACCCCAATGGTGGAGGCTGCGCATGGCTGCGCCAATGGGGACGCCCTAGGGTGCATCGGGGCACATCGCCGCATGCCCGAGGGGGGCACGCCGCATTGATTTCCGGTCCGCCGTACGGTCGGCTCCGCGTCAGCCGCGGCGGTGAGCAGGGGCTCACCGCCATCGAGTACGCGCTGGTCGCGGCCGTCGTCATGGTGCTGCTGGCCGGCGGCGTCTACTACCTCTATGCAGGCGTCCAGGCCCGCTTCATCCGGAGCGAGCAGTGCGCGACGAACGCCTGGGAGGGCGCCAGTGCCGAATGCTGACCTGGCACCCCGACCGGTGGCCGTGGTGGCCGCCGGAGCGGGTGCCGCTGGTCTGATCGACGCTTCGCGTCGTGCGAAGCGTCGTCCTCCAATCACCAGGCCGCTCACCAGCGGCTGGGGGGTGCAGAGGTTCCCGCAGGTCGCGTCCCATGGCGTGGCCTCGAGTTTCCGTGTGGAAGGAGGTGCAACCAGATGTCCCGAACGTCTATGACGCTCGCACGCCTGCGCGGCCGAGAGCAGGGCATCACGGCGGTCGAGTACGCCCTCATGGTCGCGGTGGTGGCGTTGCTCCTTGTGGTCGGCTTCTACTTCTTGTTCACCAACATCTCGGAGAAGTTCTCCAGCACGGGGGACTGCATCAAGCAAGCCCCCGGAACTGGCAACTGCGGCGTGACCGGGACGACAGCGGCGCCGTAGGAACGGCGCGCCGTCGGCGGACACGGTCTCCCGTGCCCGCCGACGGTGGCACATGGTGCCGGTGGGCCGGCGTCCCTCGCGACGGACGCCGGCCCGCGACGAACCGGCGCCAACCCGAGGGAGCCCCACAGGGGGCCGCCGGTCACCCCTCGGGAGGTCGTTTCTGGCGGCTCGACCGGGAGCCGTCGCGCGAGTCGCGTCGGCGGGTGGGCTGACGGAGCCGCCCGCCGGCGGGCCGGCAAGGGGGGAGTACGACTGCATGGGCCACGGAGGCAGCGCCATGGCCTCCCACGGGGAGCGCGGGGTGGCGGCGGTGGAGTTCGCCATCCTGCTTCCCGTGCTGGTGATCCTCCTGTTCGGCTTCATCCAGTTCGGCATCGCCTTCAACAGCAAGATCCAGGCGACCAACGGCGCGCGCGAGGGGGCTCGCCTGGCCGTGGTCGGCATCGACAACTGGGCCAACGTGAGCGGCAGCGGCAAGACCTTCTGGCAGGTCGTCCAGGACCGCGCCGGTGGCCCGATCTCCAACTGCGACCTGCAGGTGCCGGCCCTCATCGGCGGCACCGTCACGGTCGCCTTCGACTACCCGATCGACCTGGCCGTCCCGTTCCTGCCGACCCCGGAGAGCTGGCGGGTGGGGCGGGCGACGGCCTCGATGCGCATGGAGCAGTTCTCCCTGCAGCCCTACCCGTGGGCCGCGGGGGTCTGCGAAGGGGTGTGACCGGAGCCGGGCGTCGGTCCCGCGCGGCCTGACAGGAAGACGAGGATGCAGAACAGACTCCTGGCGATCATGGTCGCCATCGTGCTCGCCGTCGTCTCGGCGATGGCGCTGGTGGTCTACGCCAACAGCGCCGACCGGCGCGCCATCTCCCAGCAGGCGCCGGTGCCGGTCTACGTCGCCAGCCAGAAGATCGAGCAGGGCGAGTCGATCGAGGAGGCCGCCGGCAAGATCCGGGTCGCCTCGATTCCGCGCAAGGCCCTGGCCGAGAACGCCGTGCGCGCGCTGGCGCAGATCTCCGGCCGGGTCGCGGCGGTCGACATCCTCCCCGGCGAACAGCTGCTGGTGGGCCGCTGGGTGAGCCGGGAGCAGGTCGAGGGCGAGAACCTGCTCAACGTCCAGCCAGGCTTCCAGGCCGTCTCCATCCAGGTGGACGCGACACGCCAGGTCTCCGGATTCATCACCCCGGGCAACCGGATCAACATCTTCGCCACCCTGACCTCCCAGGGCGGCGGCAAGTTCTCCCGCCTGCTGCTGGCCGACATCAAGGTGCTCGCGGTCGGCGCCAACGCCGCGGCGGGCAGATCGCGGCCCGCGCAAGGGCAGGGCTCGTCCCTGTCCACCATCACCCTCGAGGTCAAGGACGGGCTGGTGGAGCGGGTGGTGTTCGCCGCCGAGAGCGGCTCCCTGTACCTGTCGCTGGTTGCTCCAGGCGCCAAGCCGCCGCCGTCGGTCGAGTCCAACGTCGGCAACCTGTTCGGCTAGCTGGAAGAGAGGTCCCCATGGCCGTGATCATCGCCGAGCCGGAGGACGGCTACGCCACCTGGCTGGCCGGGGCTCTCGGTGGGCTGACCGCCAGGGTGATCCGCACCTCGGGACCGGACGAGGCCATGGCCGCGCTGGCCGCCGAGGGCCGCGACGTGCTCGGGCTGATCATCGGGCCGGACCTGGACGACCAGGAGGCGCTCGCCCTGGCCGGCATGACCCAGCAGGGCGCCCCGGACGTGTCGGTGCTGCTGATCCGCTACCACGACTCCTCCGACCTGTTCCGCAGGGCCCTGCGCTACGGGGTCAAGGACGTGATCACCACCCCGAACGACGAGGCCGAGGTGCGCGCGGCGGCGGCCCGGACCCTGGAGATCGCCCGCGCCCTGCGCGGGCGGCTGGCCGGCGCCACCCCCGAGGTCGGCTCCGGCGACGTCAACGGCCGCGTGATCACCGTGTTCAGCTCCAAGGGCGGCTGCGGCAAGACGTTCCTGGCCACCAACCTGGCGTTCGCCCTGGCCCGCAGGGGCGCCGAGGTCGCCCTCGTCGACCTCGACCTGCACTTCGGCGACGTGGCGATCATGCTGCAGCTCTTCCCGGCCCGCACGATCCAGGACGCGGCCACCACCCACGGGCTCGACACGGTCGCGCTGAAGTCGCTGCTCACCCACCACCGCGACGGCATCTGGGCGCTGCTCGCCCCGACCGAGCCGACGGTGGCCGACACCATCAGCCCGCAGGCGGTCGCCACCATCCTCAAGCTGCTGCGCCAGAACTTCGACGCGGTCGTGATCGACACTCCGGCGGCCTTCTCCGACCAGGTGCTGGCCGCCTTCGACGAGTCCGACGTGATCGCCGTGCTCGCCAGCCTCGACGTGCCGAGCATCAAGAACCTGAAGCTCGCCCTGCAGACGATGGAGCTGCTCCACTACCAGCGCACCCGCCTGCGGGTGGTGCTCAACCGGGCCGACTCGAAGGTCGGGTTGCGCCTGCCCGACGTGGAGAAGATCCTCGGCGGGCCGGTCGACGCGACCATCCCGTCGTCGCGCGCGGTGCCGCTCTCGGTCAACAAGGGCAACCCGATCCTGCTCGAGGACCCGCGCAGCAACGTCAGCGACGCCATCCGGCGCTTCGCGGCCCAGCTGGCCCCGAGCAGCCCGCGGCAGGCCCGGCCCGGCCGCGCCAAGCAACGACGCTCGCTGTTCTCACGACCCTGACGCCCGCCAGCGACACCGACCGTACTCGACGAGCGGCCGCGCCGGGCCCGGCGGCCCGGCCACCGGCCCCGAAGGAGCCGCCAGCGATGTCCTCCTCGTTCTACGAACGCCTGGCCCGCGCCAGAGCCGACGGCGGCCTGTCGCCGGCGATGCCGGAGGAGCCGAGCAGCGGCCGTCCCCACCGGGTCCGTCCGGACCCCCTGGCCGAGCTGCGCCAGAAGGTGCACCGCTCGCTGGTCGAGGCGCTCGGGCCACGCCTCTACGACGCCCAGCTCTCGCCCGAGCAGCTCCAGGGAAAGGTGCGGGAGTTGCTGCAGCGCACCCTGGCGGAGGAGGACACCCCGCTCACCCTCGAGGAGCGGGGCCGCCTCACCTCCGAGATCGCCGACGACGTCCTCGGCTTCGGGCCGATCGAGCCGTTCCTGCGCGACCCGACCGTCACGGAGATCATGGTCAACGCGCCCGACGTGATCTACGTGGAGCGCGAGGGCCGGCTCTACCCGACCGAGGGCCGCTTCGTCGACGAGACCCACCTGCGCCGCGTGATCGACAGGATGGTCGGCCAGATCGGCCGGCGGGTCGACGAGAGCTCGCCCTACGTCGACGCGCGCCTGCCCGACGGCTCCCGCGTCAACGCCGTGCTGCCGCCCCTGTGCGTCGGCAGCGGGCCCTACCTGACCGTGCGCAAGTTCTCGCCGGACCCGTTCCAGGCCGAGGACCTGGTCACCTTCGGCACCATGTCGGCCCGCCTGGCCGCCTTCTTCGCCGCCTGCGTGAAGGGGCGGCTGAACCTGCTGGTGTCGGGCGGGACCGGCGCCGGCAAGACCACCACCCTCAACGTGGTGTCCTCCTTCATCCCGGCCGGCGAGCGCATCGTCACCATCGAGGACGCCGCCGAGCTGCAGCTGCGCCAGCCGCACTGGCTGCGGCTCGAGTACCGGCCCCCCAACATCGAGGGTCGCGGCGAGATCAGCATCCGCGACCTGGTCCGCAACGCGCTGCGCATGCGCCCCGACCGCATCGTGGTCGGCGAGGTCCGCGGCGGCGAGGCGCTCGACATGCTGCAGTCGATGAACACCGGCCACGACGGGTCGCTGTCCACCATCCACGCCAACTCGCCGCGCGACTCGGTCTCCCGCCTGGAGACGATGGTGCTGATGGCCGGCGTGGACATCCCCATGCGGGCGATCCGCGAGCAGATCGCCGCCGCGGTCGACGTGATCGTCCACCAGGCCCGCATGAAGGACGGGACCCGCCGCATCACCCAGGTCACCGAGGTGGTCGGCATGGAGGGCGACGTCGTCACCCTGCAGGACCTGTTCACCTTCGACTACCGCGCCGGCATCGACGAGCAGGGCCGCTACCGCGGCACCATCCAGCCGACCGGGCTGCGCCCGACCTTCTCCGAGCGCCTCGGCGAGCAGGGCATCAGGCTCGACCCGGACCTGTTCGCCAGCCAGGCCGGCACCATCCCGATCGCCATGCGCAGGCAATGAGCGTCGGGCCGGCGCCGCCACCACGGCGCCCGTGGCCGTCCGGACGGCCACGGGCAGTCCTCGCCGGCCTGTCGATCGCTCTGCTGGCGCTCCTCGCCGCCGCGCCCGGGGTGGCCGAGGCCGCGGGGCAGGCGCCGACGACCACCACCCGCCCCGGCGCACCCCGGCAGGGCGCCGACGTCCGCGAGGCGGCGCCGACCGCCGCCGTGCAGCAGCAGGGTCCGCTCGGCGCGAGCATCAAGCGGCTGGTGGCCACCGGCGGTGGCCGCGCGCAGGCCACGGTCGCGCTCACCGGGCCGGCCGCCGAGGGCGTCAAGCTCGGCCCGGACGCGTTCAGCGTCACCGTCGGGGGCCGGCCGGCCGCGGTGACCAGGGTCGAGGCGCCCGGCGCGACCCGCAGCACGGTGTCGGCGCTGCTGCTGGTGGACACGAGCGGCAGCATGAAGGCCAAGGACAACATCGGCAGGGCCAAGGCCGCCGCCTCGCGATTCGTCGGCCAGCTCCAGGCCGGCGGGCAGGCGGGGCTGCTCCCGTTCGCCGACCGGCCCGCCCAGGCCACCGTGCTCACCACCAACCGGACGCTGCTCGCCCAGAGCATCGCCCGGCTGAGCGCGTCCGGCGAGACGGCGCTGTACGACGCGGTCGCCGCCGCGTCCGCCGCGCTGAGCAGGGCGCGGGGAGAGCGCGTCGTGATCCTGCTGTCCGACGGGGAGGACAACCGCTCGCTCCACACGCTCGACCAGGCGGTGACGGCGGCGAAGAAGGCGCGGGTGACCGTCTACGCGATCGGCCTGTCCGACTCCGGCACGCGCCTGCCCGGCGACGCCCTCACCCGGCTCGCCCGCCAGACCGGCGGCCGCTTCGTCACCGCCCAGGGCGCCGACCTGGCCAGCCTGTACACCAGCCTCGGGCAGGAGCTCTACGCTCAATATCTGGTGGAGGTCGAGGTTCCGCCGGGCAGCGAGCGCGAGCGCGACCTGGTCGTCACCGTCCGGGCCGGCCAGGCCCGTGCCTCCGCCCACGGCGTGCTGCTGCTGCCCGCCGCGGCGCCGCCGGCTCCGGTCGGCCTCGACCAGCAGACCGTGCCCGGCCTGCGAGGAATCGAGCGGCAGCAGGCGCTCTACGTCATCGCCGGGCTGATGTTCGTGGCCGTGCTGCTGCTCGCCTGGGCGCTGATGTCGCCCCTGCCCGGCGGCGGCAAGAGCTTCCGTGACCTGCGCCAGCGCCTGTCGCAGTACTCGCTCACCACCGCGCTGGCCGACGACCCGCCGCCACCGAACGCGCTGGGTTCCAGCGAGCTGCTCGGCAAGGCCGCCCAGGTGGCGGAGTCGCTGATCAGGCGGACCAACCTGGAGGAGTCGCTGCTCGCGAGGCTGGAGCTGGCCGGGCTCAAGCTGCGCGTGGCGGAGTTCGGGCTCATCTGGCTGGGCTGCGGCCTGGCGGTCCCGCTGCTGCTGCTGGTGCTGAGCCGCAACCTGGTGATCACCTTCGCCGGGGCGCTGCTCGGCGTGCTCGCCCCGTTCGCCCTGCTGGTCGTGCAGGCCGCGCGCCGCCAGGCGAGGTTCGACGAGCAGATCCCGGACACCCTGCAGCTCCTCTCCGGCGCGTTGCAGGCGGGGCACAGCCTCCTCCAGGCGATCGACACCGCCGCCAAGGAGGCTGGCGAGCCGATCTCGGTAGAATTCCAGCGCGTGCTCACCGAGGCGCGGCTCGGCATGCCGCTCGAGGAGGCGCTCGAGGGCATGGCCAAGCGCATGAACAGTCAGGACTTCGAGTGGACGGTCATGGCCGTGGGACTGCAACGGCAGATCGGCGGTAACCTGGCCGAGTTGCTCAACGCGGTGGCGCAGACGATGCGTGACCGCTACTCGCTCAAACGGCAGGTCCGAGCCCTGTCGGCGGAGGGGCGGTTGTCCAGCATCATCCTGTCCGTCCTGCCATTCGTCATGTTCTTCTTGCTGCTCCTGTTCAACCCGACGTTCCTGGCGCCGCTCTACTCGACTCCGCTCGGCTTCGCCATGCTGTCCGGAGCGGCCGTCCTGATGATCGTCGGCATCCTCTGGATGAAGAAGATCACCGACATCGAAGTGTAGGTGGGAATGTCAGCGGTCCTTCTGGTCGCCGGTGCGACGACGCTGTCGGGGGCGGTGTTCGTGGCCGTCCTGTCGCTGCAGTCGCTGGTCGCCGAGCGCCGCCAGGCCTACCGCACCATCCGGGCGCTGCGCGCGGTGGAGATCCGGCCGGTCGACGTCCGTGACCGCGAGCTGGCCAGCCCGACCCGGCAGCGCGTGCTGGTGCCCTTCTACCGCGCCGCGCTGGCGATCGCCCGGCGCTTCACGCCGCATGGGGCGTACGAGAACCTGGGGCGCCGGCTGCTGATGGCGGGCGCCCCGGTCGGCTGGGACGTCGACCGGCTGCTGACCGCCAAGGTCGGCGGGCTGGTGCTCGGCGTCCTGATCGGGGCGCTGCTGCTGGTCGGGCTGCCGCTGCCGCTGGGCCTGCTCCTGCTCACTCTTTTGGCGCTGTGCGCGCTCGGCTACTTCGCCCCGAACATCGTCCTGCTGAACCTGGTCCAGCGACGCCAGACGAAGATCCGGCTCGCCCTGCCGGACGCCATCGACCTGCTCACCATCAGCGTCGAGGCCGGGCTCGGCTTCGACGCCGCGCTCGCCCAGGTCTCCCGTAACTCGACGGGCCCGCTGGCCGAGGAGTTCTACCGAACGCTGCAGGAGGTCCAGCTCGGCCGCAGCCGCGGCGAGGCGATGCGCAACCTGGCCGACCGCTCCAGCGTCCCCGAGCTGTCCGCCTTCGTGCTGGCGATGGTGCAGGCCGACGTGTTCGGCATCTCGGTGGCCAACGTGCTGCGCATCCAGTCCCGAGAGATGCGCAAGAAGCGGCGCCAGCTCGCCGAGGAGCGCGCCATGAAGGTCCCCATCAAGGTCCTGTTCCCGGTGCTGTTCTGTATCTTCCCGGCACTGTTCGTTGTCATCCTCGGACCTGCCATCATGCGTATTGCGGCAGCATTCGGCGGGTAGGAGCGAAGACACTGTGCCTCGGCATGTCGTCCTGATATCGCGCGACGCCTCCTTGACGGTCGCGCTGCGCACCCTGCTCGGCCAGGCGGACCACGTGAGCGTGCTCGCCACCCCGGCCGACTGGGGCGACCTGCCTGGTCCGGAGGTGGACACGGTGGTGGTCGACGCGCCGCCGGACCGCCGCCGAGCCGACGTCGAGCTGATCCGCGCCAGGTACGGCGGTCGCGTGGTGCTGCTCCTCGGGCAGCGCGACAGCGAGAAGGACCTGCCCGAGGACGCGGCCCTGCAGGTGATGCGCCGCCCGTTCGCCATGCTGGAGCTGTGGGAGGTCCTCACCGGTCCCGCCCCGGCAATCCGCCGCCCGGCCAGGCGCTGGGGCCGCTTCTCACATTCCAAGCCGGCCAGCCCGCCTCCGACTCCTCCGGAGCGTCCCGCCGGACGCGCCCCTTCGGCGCCCCGTGAGGGCCGACCCTCACGGCCGACCGACACGCGCCCTGGCGACACCCCGGCGGCCGCCGGCACGCAGGCCCGGGCCACCGGGCCGCGGACGCCCGCGGCTCCGCCCCGTCCGGGAGGGGAGGGCCCGGCGGGAGAGGCCCGAGGCAGGGACGAGCGCCCACCCGTGGGCACGGGCCGACCCGAGGGTGGAGCCGCGGCCAGGGCTGCGGAGGCCGAGGCGCGCGCGACAGGTGGCCAAGCGCGTCCCGCGGACCGGGCGTCGGCCGGTGGTGGGGGAGACCGTCCACGCGAGGTCGGCAGCCCGGCACGCCCGGGCGCGGGCACCGCTCCCGCCGAGCGACCGGCGGCGCGTGGCCCGGACGCTCCCAGGCGGCCGGGCGATGCCGCCCGTCCGGCGGCTTCGGCTGCCCCGTCCCGCGTGCCCGAGCGACCGGCGGGCCCCGCGGGCGGGAGCTCGGCCTTCCGCCGGGAGCCGCCCACCGGCTCCGGCCGCGAGGCAGGCAGACCGGTCCGTGGGCCACGCGAGGCGGGCGCTCTTGGCCGGCCGGGAGCCGGCCGCCCCGCCGAGCGGGCACCGGGAGCGCCGTCCCGGGCGCCCACCCCGAGCACCGGCCGCGAGCGGGGTGGCGCCCCGTCGCCTCCGGCCTCGACCGACAGGCCGTCCGGCGCTCCACCCGGAGCGCGCCCCTCGGCCGCAGCCGACGCTCCCACGAGGGACAGCGACGCAAGCGAGCGTGTTGGAGCCCGACCTGACACGCGGCCAGGAGGCCCGGCGGCGCCCGGCGCCAGGCTGCCATCCGAGCGGCCCGCCGCCGGCGGGTCGGGCATCGGTCCTGGTGCGCGCGCAACGCCGCCGGCCCGGCCGCCCGCACCGGTTGGCCCTGGGTCGGTCCGCCCGTCGAAGCCGAGCTCCGAGCCCGCGCGAGACGAGCGGCGGTCCAAGCCAGATGCGCCCCCGTTGATGCCCTCCCGGCTGCGGGCGCCGGCCGGCGGGCAGCAGCCGCCCGGCGCCGACTGGCGGTCGCGGGAGCGCGCCGGCCGAGGCCCGGCCGCGCCGGCACAGGAGGAGGATACGGCGCAGGACTCGGCGGCCCGGCCCGCGGCTGCCCGAGCGGCCGAGCCCACCGCCCCGTCCGGAGAGGAAGCCCCGCCGCCCACCAAGGTCCGCCGGTTGCTGCGTGGCGTCGCCCGCGTCGTGGGCGGCGGACGGGTGCCCGAGGAGCCTCCGACGGATGCGTCCGGTCCGGTCACGGCGGGCGAGCGTCCGTCCATGCCGGGTCGTCCGGCCCAGCCGGTCTACGAGCGGCCGGCTCCGACCGGGACCGCTGCTGCCCCCAGCCCGTCGGCGCCCCCGCGGGCAAAGGAGCGGACCGCGGAGACATCCCGAGAGGCCGCGCCCTCGGCTCCCACCGCGGACCGGCCGCTGGCACCGTCAGGGACCGGACCGGCAGCCGCGCCACCCACGGCGCGCGAGGCCGGCCCGCGGCCAGTACCAGGGGTTCCGGAGAAGGCAGCAGAGCCTGACGCGGCCCCGTCCGGGGAGAGCGAGCGCCCGGCGAGCGTGCCCGACTTGTTCACCCAGCCGGCGACGTCCGCGACTCGCGCCCGGCCGTACCGTGCACCCGACCAGGTGCCCGCGCGCGGGTCCCCAACTCGACCGGCACCAGCGGCCGCGGAGCAGCCGGAGCCCGCGGAGCCCACCACGGGGGCATCGGCCGACCGGCCGCCCCCGTCGAAGCCGCTCTCCGAGGCGGAGCCGAGCGCCGCCGAGGCTGAGGAAGCCGCTGCGGCCAGGGAGGCAACTGAGGTCGATACGGCCGCCAGGCGCGAGGCGGAGCGTGTGGGTGCGGCTGCCACCGCCGAGGAGGCAACTGAGGTCGAGACGGCAGCCGGGGCTGAGGCGGCCGTGGAGGAGGCCGCTGAGGCCGAGGCGGCGGCAGTAACGGAGGCGGCGGACGGAGGCGAGGCCGCCGCGGCCGAGGCTGCTGTCCGGCCCGACGCGGAGCGTGAGGTGGAGGCTCGCACACTCGCGGCCGAGGAGGCGTCGGAGGCTGAGGCTGCTGTTCAGCCTGAGGCCGAGCGGGGGGCGGACGCTCGCGCTGCCGCGGCCGAGAAGGCCGCTGAGGTTGGGACGGCGGCCGCACCCGCGGCTGCGGAGGTCGGCGAAGCCAAGGCTGAGGAGGGCGCTGAGGTCGCTGCTGCCGCCCGGCCCGAGGCAGAGCGTGAGACGGCCGAGACCCGCACCGTCGAGAGCGAGAAGGCGGCTGCGGCCAGGCCCGAGACCGCGGAGGTCAGCGAAGCCAAGGCCGGGGAGCGCGCCGAGGCCGAGCCGGCTGTCCGGCCCGAGGCCGGGCCTGAAGCGGCGAAGGCGGGCGATGCTGCGACGGCGGCCGCGCCCGCCGCCGAGGCGGAGGCCACTG
>Ga0307278_10000401_pt1 | contig 22103 bp, 12 predicted proteins | sample ER_DNA_117_FD_194482 | JGI IMG/M metagenome (GOLD analysis project Ga0307278, IMG submission 194482) | Bulk soil microbial communities from the East River watershed near Crested Butte, Colorado, United States - ER_DNA_117 | ecosystem: Environmental > Terrestrial > Soil > Floodplain | place...
CGTTCTCGGTGGTCTCAAAGGAGAGATTTCCTACATATAGTTTCATTGTGACTTGATTTTGGAAAATAACTGCCAGCTACAGAGCCGTTCCCGGGAATCGGGTTTCAAATCACCACTGAGGAGAACCTCACCTGACGATCTACCACGCAACGAACAGAACAGAACTTGATCCAATAGGGCGCTATTCTCGTCTGGATTTGGCCAAACACAAGCAATCATTTCCGATCAAACCGCGTGCCTGTGGAGGAATTCGAACCCCAGGATCAATAATTGTTCTCGCCTGTGGAGGCAACGCGTGCGCACGGATGCGACCGGTAATCGCTCTGTGATCAGAACGTCAGGGCAGCCCTTTTAGCGTGCCGAGCTATGAGACAGGAAGAGTTTTACGGATTGTTCCCGCGTTCGTCCGGCAGCGGCCGGACTACGGCGGGCAGGCACGCCACTTGCGGCGCGGGCCTGCTCACTTCGAGCTGGGCGCTCATTTTCTGCAGGCCCGCACTGAGCGCTTCAATTTGCTTTTGCTGATGGGCCGCAGTCGCTTGGAACTCCTTCTCCTGCTGCGTAATGGCTGATTTCTCTTCTGTAACAGTAGACTTCAGCTGGGTGATGATGGCTTCCTGCGTTGCAGCAGTGGACTTTAGCTCTTGCACTGTGCGATGCTCTTTGAGGAACTCGTTGAGCAACATCGCGTTCACCGCATCATAGCGGACAGTGTAGATCTCGCCGTTTTCATCGCGCACGACCAGATCGGGATTCACCTTTGCCACTTCCTCGGCGATCAAACCGAATTGCGGCGTGCCGGCGTTGTCGCTCTTGTAATGAAACGTCACCGGTTTGAGTGCAAGCAGCGCTTCGCTGGTTCGATCCATCGGTTTGATGTCGTTTTTGAACCGGCGCGAGGAACTGTTGGTGCCCAACTGGCCAAAAGAATCTATCACCACAGGAATGGCGTCCATGGCGGCGGTTGTTGTTCCACGAATGTTTGCGATAAAGCAGCTGTCGCTCACGTTCTGAGCACTGAGGTTGGTTCCGATACAGATAACGTTACTGGCGGTCGTGATACTGCCGCCGGCTGCAGCCCCCAAGGCAATATTGTTGAAGCCGGTCGTGTTGCCCCAGAGCGCAAGATAACCGGTGGCCGTGTTCTGCGTACCGGTGGTGTTGCTAGTGAGCGCTTGAACACCGTTGGCCGTGTTGGAGTTGCCGGTGGTGTTGTTCTGGAGCGCGCTAACACCGTTGGCCGTGTTGGAGTTGCCGGTGGTGTTGTTATAGAGCGCTTGATTACCGTTGGCCGTGTTGGCGCCGCCAGTGGTGTTGCTATAGAGCGCTTGATTACCGTTGGCCATGTTGGCGGCGCCTTCGGTGTTATTCACGAGCGCATTAACACCGCTGGCCGTGTTGTCATCCCCGGTGGTGTTGTGCAAGAGCGCTTGGTAACCGGTGGCCGTGTTGTGGTTGGCGGTGTTGAAATAGAGCGCATCATAACCGTTGGCCGTGTTGGCGTTGCCGGTGGTGTTGCGATTGAGCGCTTGAAAACCGTTGGCTGTGTTGCCGGCACCAGTGCTGTTTTTAAAAAGCGCAGCAAAACCAGTGGCCGTGTTTTGCTCACCTTCGCTGTTGAAATAGAGCGCTCCATAACCGTTTGCAGTGTTGTAGTTGCCTTGCGTGTTGTTGGCCAGCGCATAAGCGCCAGTGCCGACGTTAAAAAACCCGCTGGTGTTGCTAAAGAGCGAATAAACGCCCGTGGCGGTGTTGAACCCGCCGTTGGTATCGTTAGTCAGGGCTCGAAGACCCGTCGCCGTATTTTGGTTGCCGGCAGTGAGCTGGCTTAGCGCCTCGAAACCAGTGCCGGTGTTCCAGACCCCAGTGGTGCGGCTGATGAGTACCCCAATACCTTCGCCATTGTTCGCGCCGGCTATGGAACCATCCGTGTCGGGACCCACAGCTTTCGCTTGTTGTGAAAACGCAAAGCCGGCCAACAGGATAATGAGAATTCCCGAGAGTCCGCCAATTCGCTGGTCGGACGCATCAGTCCCGCGGCCGCTCGAGCGGACTCGTCGTGTATTAAGGCTTCGGGCTTGTTTGAATTGAATTACTCGTTTCATAGATTTTGATGTTTGTTGATGTATGTTTCAGTGAAAAATTGTCACGGGCTGTTCACCACTACTTGCGACGCGGACTTGCTCGTCTCAATCTGGGCGCTGACTTTCTGAAGGCCTGATGCCAGCGCTTGGATTTGCCTTTCCTGTTCGGCGAATTTGAACTGGAAGCTCTGCTGTTGCTGCGTGGCAGTAGCCTCGAAGTCCCTTCGTTGCTGAGCGACGGTTGACTTTAACTCGACAATGGTTGCTTGCTGTTCCTCGACTTTCTTGTGCTCTTTGAGGAATTCATTGAGCACCATGGCGTTCACCGCGTCGTAGCGCACGGTGTAGATGTCGCCGTTCTCCTCGCGCACCACCAGATCAGGGTTTACTTCGGCGACTTCCTCGGCAATCAACCCAAATTGCGGTGTGTTTGCATTATCGCTCTTGTAATGAAAGGTGACCGGCTTAAGCGACAAAATGGCTTCACTGGCGTTTTTCATCGGTTTGATCTCTTTTTTGAACCGGCGCGAGGAACTGAGCGTCCCCAGCTGCCCCGCCGAGTCGATCAATACAGGCATGGCGTCGGCTCTCGCGGTGGTAACCCCGCGGATATGACCGATAAAGCAGCTGTTGCCCACGTCCGCACCTGAGATGCCAATAGCAATAACGTTAATGGCCGTTGTCACGCTGTCCCCGGCACCTGGGCCCAGTGCGATATTCCCACTCCCGGTGGTATTGTTAAAGAGCGCGTTAAGACCCACGGCCGTGTTAAGACCTCCCGTGGTATTGCTCCTGAGCGCGCCAAATCCGTCAGCGGTGTTATTGCTGCCAGTATTGCTTGAGAGCGCTGCACTACCGGTGGCGGTATTGTTGTCGCCGCCGATGTTTTGCACGAGCGCTTCATCGCCGGTAGCCGTGTTATGGCTGCCGGTGGTGTTGTGAACAAGCGCCGCACTGGCGTAGGCCGCATTAAAATTGCCGGTCGTGTTGTTTTGGAGCGCGGAATCACTCGTAGCTGTGTTGTCGTGGCCGGTAGAGTTGCTGAAAAGTGCCGCCACACCAATCGCCGTGTTGTTGTTGGCGGTCGTGTTTGATGCGAGCGCATCCGTACCGAAAGCGCTATTTCGCGAACCGTCCGTATTGCTAAAGAGCGCACCAAAACCAGTGGCCGTGTTTTGGAAACCTTCGGTGTTGCGATAGAGCGCTCCATAACCGTTGGCAGTGTTTTGGCTGCCGCTGATGTTGTGCGCGAGCGAATAGGCGCCAGTGGCACTATTGAAAAACCCGCTGGTGTTGCTAAAGAGCGATAAAACGCCAGTGGCGGTGTTGAAGCCTCCATTGGTATCGCTATTCAAGGCTCGAAGACCGGTCGCCGTATTTTGGTTGCCGACAGTGAGGTGGTTAAGCGCCTCAAAACCGGTGCCGGTGTTCCAGATCCCGGTGGTACGGCTGATGAGTACCCCAACACCTTCGCCATTGTTGGCGCCCGGTATAGTACCGTCCGTGTCGGGACCCACCGCTTGCGCTTTTGGCAGAAGCGTAAAGAAGGCGAGCGCGAGCCCGATGAGAATGAAACTGGACCGCAAAAACGGCCCGTCGATTGAATTCCTGATTAGTGGAGTTGTAGTTTTCATATTCGTATTCATAATCGTTTCAGTTTAAGGGTTATTGAGGACCATCTGCGGCGCAGGTTTGCCCACTTCAACTGGCGCACTCACTTTCTGGCCGTTTACTGTTTCTTTCCCTTTACAAAGGGATTCCGGAGCGCGTGCTGCACGGAATTTTAATTTTTCTTGAAGCTGCAACCGCGGATTACCCAGCGCGGCTGCGCCGCAACGGAGGGTTCACGATTTTCAGACGACCACGGATTACGCTGATTACACGGATCAGCAAAGAATGACGAAGGAATCATGAAGGGCGAAAAACGGTAGGGCGCCACCGCCGGGCGCGCCGGGGCTGACGGCGCATTTTTGTGGTTCGTTCAAAGGTTGCAAGAGTTACAAACGACAAGACGCTTGTTACCATTTCGCGGAAACTTTCGGAGTGCGCACGCGTCCTCGCGTCGCTTTGACTTGAAACGCCGCCAAAAATGGCGCCGCGCAAAATCTTCGCAAGACGCGACGAATTTCGCCTATAGCGTTGCGGATTTCTACTTATTGCCCACTAAACACACCAAAACACGCGAAATCGCAGAGATAGGGACCTTTTCCGTTCGTGTCGTTCGCGTGTTTCGTGGGCATCCTCCTTTTATCCGTGCCCTCCGTGTGATCCGTGGTTGATGCAGGTTTACTGACCGCGGCTTGTCGGGTCCACGCCGGCAAAAGTCAAAAAGTCAATCATGCGAAAACTTTGCGGCGTTCCGTCATGAGTAGGCAGCGTCGGTACCCAATTGGGTTGCACGCTAAGGTAAGAGTCAGGGTCTAGCTGGAGCAATCCGATAAACACTTCGGCCACGATACGCGCACCCATGGGGCCAAGGCGTAGCCCGTCCTCCCTCAACTGAGCTTCTTTCAAAATGTAATAGAAAAGCGGAGTCGATCCGACAAACGAGGGACGTATCGGCTGCAATTCAGCGAGATTGGCGTTACTGAGTGGTGGGATGCCCATTTCACTTGCGATGCTCTGACCGGAGGGGAGCGACCAGGTCAGGCACCTTAACAAATTGCGCTGCATCAGCGAAATCGGTGGCGTCCCGCTAGGTATCGTCTCCAGCGGAAGCTGGAAAAGTGGCGTCGAAATCTTTGTATCGATTCTTTTGTTCGGGCGCACATCGGCGCTGTAAGCGCCGCCGAAATCGAAGAAAGTTTGCCAGCCGATAAAGCGCCTCGGAGCTCTTGCAAAGCCACGCAAGTCCACGGGGTCGGGGGTGCCTTGTTCCGCCGGATCGAAAATCATACCAAAGAATGGCTGGCCGTTATCGCCATGGAGATTGGCGCGGTATGAGGGCCGCACCATACTATGCCCAAATCGGTAGACGATCTGGAACTCTACCGGAATAAACGCCTCGTCATGCAACGGGTTATAGAAATGGCGACCGTTTGTCAGAACATCATCTATGACCGACTGCGGGACAATATGTGGCAGGAACTCGTGAAGAATCATCCACTGGTAGTGCCACACGGTCAGGCGGTGGGCTTGGAAGTAAGCTTCATTGTCGGGGATTGAGGGATTCTGCGACCGAACTAGATCCACCGCATGGTTATGAAACAAAAGACAGGCCGCATGCAGACCGGCGATCATAATATTCTCGTCGTTGCGTGGGTCACAAATAATCGCTGCGTTGTTGGTGGGATCTCGCGGCAGATCTTCGTACTGGCCGCCGCTTTCGACCCGAAATTTGATATGGTCAGCGGTTTCGTATAACTCAGGGTTACCGCCTGGTCCGCCACCATAAACGGAATCCAGATCAAAGAAGGGCGTGCGAGCGTTGGGTGATCTTACCGGTTGAGTCGGGAATCCGAGCCGGGACGTCAGGTCAAACGTCATATCATGGTCGAGGAACTGACCGAAAAATGTTACACCGGCAGTGTGAGTTGGATTGTTCCGGTTGATCAGACTGAGATTGGGATCCACGATCAGCGCCACAGGACCCGCTGCCAAATCGTCGTTCGCATCCAGGACCCCACCCTCTCGACCGAACTCCATAAGAGCGTCGCGAACCGCATCCGTTGGGGGCGCGAACGGTGGCAAATTACGGAACATGCGACCAAAATTCCCGGACACGGTTACATCCGGAGGCGCAGCATCCCGATGCTGGGTGCCTTCCCCTAACAGGGCCGGCACGATCATCAACGCGGTGAGTGCAACGAGGGCCGGTGCGATGACAAGCTGCGGAATTGATATTTTTTTTAACTGAGTCAGCGAATTCATGGTTGTTCCTTTCTTTGCTTTTCTCCGGCGATTACCCGGATTTCTTAACTGTGAAGTTGTGATTTTTTTTTGGTTCACGCTCGATTGTTGTTAACACGTTTGGATATCCGTATTGGTTTTGAAATGCCGTTCGTCATCAGTGTCGTCGGACCGGCTGGAAGGCGTGCCTGAGGTCGAACTTCGCGACCTGTCGGCCGAGGACGACGCCGGCGACGTCTGAGAAGCGGTAGTGAAATCCTGCCCAGACTCGAGCGTCGATAATCTCTCGGCGGAGGTCGTTCGGCGCGTCGAAGTGCCGTACCGCGTTCAGGTTCCCAGGCGGCCCGGCAGGGTCGAAGCCATGGATATCGAGGTTGATATGGTTCGTGCCGAGGACGGTTGTGAACAGCTCCGCCACCGCCGACGTAATCGAGCCGTGCGCGCTGGGGTATTCGGGGTGGTTAGGCGTGGTCATGAGCGGCCGCCAGCCCATTTGTTCAACCGTCGCCAAGTTACCGTCGTCATAGCCAGGTACAGGCCCGAAGCCGTCTGAGATGACGGCGGTCGGGTCGATCACCGTGACCGGCCGCCAGAACAAGTAGTGGTACTTGGCATCAAAGGTGGCCATGAGGGAATCGGCGCCGATGAGGTTGATCAACGCTGCCAGCCGCGCAGTCTCGAGCAAGCCGAGGCCGCGCGCGTCGGCGATGTCGCGCGCAACTCGATTGTATTGGCGGACCACGTGCGCCGACCAGAACTTCGCGATAGCAGTCTGCTCACCGGTCCGCGCGCTACCGTTCAAGGCACCGTAAGCCTTAGTCTCGTTGAAGGCCTCGACCCACTCGAGGCTCTCAAGCGATGGCGGTGGGTCAGGCAGGTACTGGTCCAAACTCTGCAGGACAAATGGGCGCATGTCCCCGACCCACGGCGTCTGCGGCGCCGCGAACGGCGGCGTGAGGCGCCACACGCCCGGACCCTGCGGTAGCGTCGGGAATGATGACGTTATGTTGATCGGGGTCATCCGGCCGTCGCCGCTGCGGAGGGCGATAATGTTGTTCGCAGCCTGCAGCCCTACTGCCTGTCCGTCCGTCTTGGCCGGCCCCGGAGGTATCGCGGCGAGAGCCTCCGCGTAGAACGCATCCAGGCTCGGACGTACTGCCAGGCAGAACTCGTACACGCTCGGCGGCGAGGCCGGGTTGCACGATTCGGGCGGGAAGTAGGCCCACAGCGTTCGGTATGCGGCCTCGACGACTGCCGCATCGACCGATGCCCCCGGCGGTGCCGTGATCGAAGGACCATATGGCTCGAAACCGCCCTCGATCGCGACCACCGCGTCGTACACCGCAGCCGAGACGTAAGCCATGTAAACGACGCCCTCCGGCTGGAAGGTCCCCGAACCCACGACTGTGTCCTCGGCGATCTTGTTCCACTGCTGGACGGTGTTCCCCGGCGGCAGCGTAGCCGACGCGGGCGACGCGAGCGCGACGAGCGCCAGTGCGATAAGAAGTGGCAGAATTGATATTTTTTTGAACTCAGTGAGCGGATTCATTGTTGTTCTTTCTACATATTGGTCTCGAAATCATGTTTGCTTTATCTTTACAAAGGGATTCCGGAGTGCGTGCTGCACGGAATTTTAATTTTTCTCCCAGCTTGCATTTTTTCTGCGGTCTTGATACAAACTGCTGACGTGAAGACCCTGACGGGCAACGGGCATGCCCAGAGCGATTTGTTTCCTTCGACTCATTGGAGCGTTATTGTCGCGGCGGGGAGAAGCCAGGCCGAACCGGAAATTGCGCAGGCTGCGCTCGCGGAGCTGTGCCAAACCTATTGGGCGCCGCTTTACAGTTTCGTGCGCAGCCGCGGCTACACAGTGCATGATGCGCAGGATCTCACGCAGAGCTTTTTCGCCTACCTGATCGAACACAAAATCTACGCGCGGGTCGATCGGCAGAAGGGCAGATTCCGTTCATTTCTGCTCGCCTCCCTGAAAAATTTTCTCGCGGACGCTTCCGACCGTGAACGGACGCTCAAGCGTGGTGGCGGGCAAAATTTGCTGCCTCTTCATGAAGAACAGATCAAAGAGGCGGAATCGCTTTTCCACAATCACCGAGACGCAAGCACTGAAGATCGGCTCTTTGATCGCAGCTGGGCGGAAGCGTTGGTCACTGCTGGACTGGAACGGCTCTCGGCAGATTACAGAAGTGAGGGCAAAGAAAGACTCTTCAACGAATTGAGGATTTTTCTTGCGGGGTGCGCCGGTCCGCCACCGGCTTATGCCGAATTGGCGGGTCGTTTGGGCATGACGGAGTCAACCCTTCGCAGCCATGTCACTCGCCTCCGAGCGCGTTACCGGGAAGCATTGCGCACTGAGGTGCGCCGAACAGTGGACATCGAAGCGGAGGTGGATGAAGAACTGCACGAGTTACTCCGTGTGTTAACAAGAAGGTAAGAAAGACGTGCCATGGCAACATCACGGGTATCTGCGGTCACGGTTTGTTCGATATGCGGCGAGTCGTTGAACGCGAAAGGCGAGTGCGTTGCCTGTCTGCTTCGGAGGGGTCTAGGCGGATCAATCGCTGAGAACGAGCCATCGGCCTCGCTGGTCTTCGGCGATTTCGAGGTCGTACGCCGCGAAGACGGCTCCTTCTGGGAACTCGGTCGTGGCGCATTTGCAGTGACCTATCTCGCAGTGGACAAAGTGTTGGGTCGTAGGGTTGCCCTCAAAGTGATCGACGTTCCAGCGGCTGCACGCGGTTCACACACTGTGCGCGAACGCTTTTTGCGGGAAGCCCGCGCTGCTGCTGTTCTGCGAAATCCCAATATCGCCGCCATTTATCAGTTCGGTGCTTCGCCCAATGGCAGTCGCTGTTTCTACGCAATGGAATTGGTCCAGGGCGAAACCTTGGAGACTCGCGTGCGTAGGGATGGTCCGCTCAATCCAAAATTGGCTCTCGAAATCGCGATCCAAATCGCGCGGGCATTGAGGGCTGCGGCGGCTCAGGGTTTGATCCATCGCGACCTGAAACCGGCCAATATCATGCTGACGTCCGGTGATCCTGAGACGGCGGAGCTGGAAGTAAAAGTTATCGACTTCGGCCTCGCCAAGGCGATCGCGGATGCGGGAGAAGAAATGGATCTTACCCACGGAGGATTTGTTGGCACACCGAATTTCGCCAGCCCTGAGCAATTTGGAAGCGGCCCAGTCGATGCGCGCTCGGACATTTATTCGCTCGGGGCGACGCTCTGGTTCGCGCTCACCGGATTGGCGCCACATTCTGGCAGCACGATCGAAGAGATTCGTGATCGTCAAACCCGCGACGATCTGCCGGTCAAGCAATTGGCCGCGAGGAAAGTTCCCGCTCTAGTGATCAAGCTGCTGCGCCGCTTGCTTGCGGTGGATGCGGCTCAGCGGCCCGCGTCGGCTCGAGAGTTGATGGAAAAGCTGGAATTCTGCCGTCAGCAGCTGACCGCAGGAAGTGGAAGCTTCTTTAGTCAACTTAAACAACGCAACGTTGTGCGCGTAGCCATTGCATATGGTGTGACCGCGTGGCTGCTCGCGCAGATCGCAACCCAAGTGTTTCCGTTTTTTGAGATTCCGAGTTGGGGAGTGCGCCTCGTGATCCTGCTGATCGTTGTCGGCTTTCCGATCGCTCTCGCTTTCGCCTGGGCATTCGAGCTTACACCGGAAGGGATCAAACGTACCGAAGATGTCGACGTTAGTCAGTCGGTCAAACCCAGTAGGGGAAGAAAGCTTGATTTTTTCATCATCGGTATCCTGCTTGTGGTCCTTGGAATATTTGCTTATCAGCGTTTCGGGCCGCAAAAGAAAATCCCAACGGCTGATTCATCGCTGCCGGAAAAATCGATCGCTGTATTGCCGTTTGAAAACCTGAGCGAGGAAAAAGCCAACGCTTATTTCGGCGATGGTATTCAGGGTGAAATTCTGACTAAACTCGCTGCTGTAGGGGATCTGAAAGTCATCTCCCGTTCTTCGACAGCCAAATACAAGAGCAAGCCAGAAGACTTGAAGACGGTGGCCCGTGAACTCGGCGTAGCCAACGTGCTGGAAGGCAGCGTGCAAAGAGCTGGAGGCAAAGTCCGCGTAAACGTTCAATTGCTCGACGCGCGCGTGGACACGCATCTATGGGCTAAGAGTTACGATCGCGATCTAAAGGATGTTTTTGCTGTCGAAACCGAGGTCGCACAGGAGATTGCTGATGCATTGCGCGCCAAGCTTTCTCCGAGCCAGACCGATGCTCTGGCCACAGCGCCTACCCGTGATACGGAAGCCTATGATCTATTCCTAAAAGGCGAATACGAAGAGCGCCAGGCCGAAAGTGCACTAACCTCCGAACTCTTTGATCGTGCCGAGACATTTTATCGACAAGCACTGGCGCGAGATCCGAATTTCGCGCTCGCTTACGCGCGACTGGCCTTCAGCCAATTATTTCGACACTGGCTTATCAGTAATCTGACCTCGGCGGAGCTCGCGGAGGTCAAATCTCACATCGATCGCGCACTAGCGATTGCTCCGGCTTTGGCGGATGCACATCTGGCGCAGGCCGTATTTCATTACTGGGGCCATCGTGACTACGATCCTGCGCTAAGAGAACTCGACCGGGTCGTCGAACTCCAACCAAACAACGCGAACGCGCAAGACTTCTATGCAGCGATTTACCGCCGTCGCGGCGAATGGAAACAGTCGCTCGCGGCGGATGAACGCGCGGCGGAGCTCGATCCGCGCGATCCTCAGATACCGACCGATATCGGCGCAACCTGCAATTCGCTTCGCCGCTGGGGCGACGCTGAACATGCGTTTAGGCGCGCGCTGGCTCTTGACCCACACAATGCGCTGGCCGCCGTCTATCTCGCGCGTACCTACGTCAACAGCGCCGGCGATATCCGACGCGCCAAACAAGCCTACGAAGGTGTGCCAGCAGAAAGCAGGACACACCGGTGGCTGGGGCAGGGTGTTTCAACGATGATCGACGAACGCGTGTATCTCGACGTGCTCGAGAGGCATTTCGCTGATGCTCTCAAAGCATGGGACACTCTGCCGATGAATGCTCCGGAAGAGCGTTTGCGACAACTTGAGGCGCGGATTGGAATTCAAGTAATTGCCGGTCAAGGCGAAGTCGCAAAATCAGAGTGCGAGCAAGCGCGAGCTTTACTCGAGGCCCGATTGGCCGAGCGATCGGAAGACCGGGCATCGATGGTGGCCCTGGCATGGGTTTATGTTTGCCTCGGGCGTAACGCCGACGCAGTCCGCGTTGCGAAACAAGCCGCAGATTCACTCCCGGTAGAAAAAGATGCGCTTGCCGGCCGGATTTTACTTAATGCACTGGCCGAAATCGAAGCGCGCACTGGACATGCCGAAGAGGCGGTAAGAATACTTCGCCAGCTCCTCACAGCTCCTGCAGGACAAGTCGTTTCCGTCGCGCGTTTGAAGATCGACCTCGTGTGGGATCCAATCCGCAATGATCCAGATTTTCAAAAACTCATTTCGGAACCCGAGCCGGAGACCGTTTATAAGTAGCTTGCAGCGAAGCGCAATAAATTCTTCGCTGAGCCGAATTTGTTGTAAATGATTTCGGCAGATTACAGAAATGAGTCCAAGGGGAAGGTCTTCAACGAATTGAAAATTTTTCTCGCCGGATGCGCCGGTCCGCCACTGGCTTACGCTCAGCCGGCGGTTCGTTTAGGCATCACGGAGTCAACCCTTCGGAGCCATGTTACTCGCCTTCGAGCGCGCTACCGGGAAGTGTTGCGGGCTGAGGTCCGCCGAACTGTGGATACCCAAGCGCAGGTGGACGAAGAGTTGCACGAGTTGCTCCGTATATTAACGGAAGATTGAGAAAGACGTGCCATGGCAAAATCACGGGCATCCGCGGTCACGGTTTGTTCGATATGCGGCGAGCCGTTGAACGCGAAAGGCGAGTGCGTTGCTTGTCTTCTGCGGAGAGGTCTCGAGGAATTATCACCGTTCGACACCAAATCGTCAGCCTCGCTGGTCTTCGGCGATTTCGAGGTCGCGCAACGCGAAGACGGCGCACTCTGGGAACTGGGTCACGGCGCCATGGGAATTACCTATCTCGCCATGGACAGTGTGTTGCATCGCAAGGTGGCGCTAAAAGTGATCGACGTGCCGGCAGCGGCGCGTGGCTCACACGCTGTGCGCGAACGCTTTTTGCGTGAAGCCCGGGCTGCCGCTGCTCTGCGACATCCGAATGTGGCTGCCGTCTTCCAGTTCGGCGCTTCGCCGGGGAGCAGTCACTGCTACTACGCAATGGAGTTGGTCGAGGGCGAAACCCTGGAGGCCCGAGTGTGCAAGGATGGTCCGCTCAACGCAAAGCTGGTCCTGGAAATTGCGATCCAAATCACGCGGGCATTGAAGGCTGCGGCGGCCGAGGGTTTGATCCATCGCGACCTGAAACCTGCCAATATCATGCTGAGTGGCACGACGGAACTGGAAGTGAAAGTCATCGACTTCGGACTCGCCAAGGCGATCGCCAATGCCGGAAGAGAAATGGATCAGATGCGCGAAGGATTTGTCGGCACACCAAGTTTCGCGAGCCCTGAGCAATTCGAAAGCGGGCCGGTCGATGTGCGCTCGGACATCTACTCGTTAGGCGCCACGCTCTGGTTTGCGCTCACCGGGAAAACGCCATTTGCCGGCCGCAACATTGAGGAAATTCGCCGCGCCCACAAATCAGAGGCCCTTCCCATCGAACAACTGAAGGCGGCGCGCGTTCCGTCTCGGTTGAGGCCGCTGCTCAGATCGATGCTGGCAATCGAGCCGGCTGCACGGCCTGGCATCAAGGATTTAGCTACGTCGCTGCAACATTGCTCCGCGCAGGCAAACGCCGAAGGCATTCGGGGCACTCGCCTCGCTCTCGCAGGCGCGGTCATTTTGATTCTCGCCGTCTCTGTATTTTTTATTTTGCATTCGCGACAGGCGGGCCACAGGCCCGTCGCTACAGCCGAAGATTCGGCTTCGAATCCGGCACTGCTGGAGAAACGCATTGCCGTGCTGCCATTTGACAACTTGAGCAACGATAGAGAGGACGCCTCCTTTGCCGATGGTGTCCAGGACGATCTTTTGACCAAGCTGGCGAAGATTGCCGATCTCAAAGTCATCAGCCGGACCAGCGTGATGCAATATCGCGGCAAGCGAGACACACACCAGATCGGTGATGCGCTTCGGGTGACGCATGTATTGGAAGGTAGCGTGCGCAAAACCGGCGCCTGGCTTCACATAAACGCACAGTTGATCGACACCCGCACCGATACGCACGTCTGGGCGGAACAATACGATCGCGATTTGAAAGACATGTTCGCGATCCAAAGCGAAATCGCACAAAAAGTCGCCGAGCGCCTTCACGCCAAAATATCAGCTGCGGAGAAAGTGGCCATTGAGCGACCACCAACAGCCGATCTCACTGCGTTCGATTTTTATAACCGCGCCAAAAATTTTCTGCTGGATATTGTCGTGGGCTCTACCGGTACCAGGAAGGCGAATTTGCTCAGGGCGGCCGATCTGTTGAACCAGGCTGTCGCCCATGACCCGACCTTTTTCCAGGCGTATTGCCAACTCGCTTGGGTTCACGACTGCGTTTACTTCGATGGCTTCGATCGCACGCCTGCGCGCCTGGCGTTGGCTGAGGCGGCCATCCAGGCGGCTTTTCGGCTTCGTCCCGATGCAGCTGAAGCGCATCTGGCGCGTGCGTGGAATCTTTATTGGGGACACCGCGATTATGATGCTGCGTTGGCTGAAGTGGAAAGCGCTCGTCTTACTCTGCCCAATGACCCTTGGGTATTCCAACTGATAGGTTTCATCCACAGGCGGCAGGGGCGCTGGGAAGAATCGACACAAAACCTGGAGCGCGCACTTGATCTCGATCCGCGCAACTTTCTCCTGCTACGACAAATTGCGATCCTTTATGATGATCTTCGGCGCTATGCTGAGCAACAAGCCGTCCTGGACCGTGCGTTAGCTCTCAGGCCCGACGACCTCGAAGTGAAAGTCGATCGCGCGAACGTGGAAATCGACTGGAAAGCTAATACCGCTCCCGTGCATCAACTGATCGATGAAATCCACGCGAAAGACCCCGCTGCAATTCAAAGTGTTGCCGATTACTGGCTTTTGTGCGCACTGGCGGAGCGCGACCCTGCCGCCGCTGGGAATGCTTTGGCCGCGCTCGGTGATAACAGTGTAGGCACTGAAAAAGTAAAATACGGCCCTCGTCTCATGGAAGGTCTTGTCGGTCGGATGGCAAAAGACGATGCCAAAGCACGTGCCGCCTTCACTGCCGCGCGCGCGGAGCAGGAGAAACTAGTTCGCTCCAATCCCGATGATGCCGGTGCCCTATGCATACTTGGTTTAATCGACGCCGGTCTTGGGCGAAAAGAGGAAGCGCTGCGCGAGGGTTGGCGCGCCGTTGAGCTTCTTCCAGTGGAAAAAGATGCACGCAGTGGACCGGCGATGATCGTGTGTTTGGCTAGAATCGCTGCCTGGGTTGGCGATAAAGATCTCGCCTGCGAACAGCTTGCCCGCGCCAGCCGCCTTCCAAGCAGCGTCAGTTATGGCGACTTGAAACTAATGCCGTGGTGGGATCCGCTGCGCGGTGATCCGCGCTTTGAAAAAATCGTTGCCTCCCTGGCGCCGTAGCTCACAGGAAAACTGCGTGCCTGGAGGGATTCGAACCCCCAACCTTCTGATCCGAAGTCAGATGCTCTATCCAGTTGAGCTACAGACACTTCGTTGGTGAATGGCGAGAAGCGATTGGTGAATTGCACCGAGGATTCACCATTCACTGGTCACCGATCACTATTCACATCCCGGCAAAAGGGTGGCCGACGGGACTCGAACCCGCAACAACCAGAACCACAATCTGGGGCTCTACCATTGAGCTACGGCCACCATCGTTTTGATTAGGAAAACAGATTTTAAGATTCGAATTTCGTTTTGCAAAGATAAAGGGCTCGCTTTTTTCGGCCGCTCTCTTCATTCTGAGCCACGGAACCTGAATTGTAACTATGCGCAGCTGGATTATGATTCCGCCTTGTTCTCGCCTGAAGCGAATCGGCCCGATTTTGCTCGTCGGCTTTTTCTCGCTGTCAGCGTTCAACCAGTTGGACGCACAGGAAGACGACCCGAGCGAAATTTTTCTTAAAGCCTACCTGTCGGCCCAGCAAGGCGAAAAACTGGAGCACGAAAACAGGTTTAAGACGGCCCTGGCCAAATATCGATTTGCCGGAAGCTTGATCGAGGAATTGCGCAAATCGCACGCTGACTGGCAGCCGGCCATCGTGGAATATCGCGGCCGTAAGATTGGCGAGGGCATCCTGCGAAGTCAAGCGAGGATGGCGAGGCAAAATGATCTGACAGCGGGTCCAAGCCGTTTACCGGAAATTGTCCCCTCGCTTCCCGAAAGCGAGGCCTGGTCGGAGCCAGGGCCCGAAGTCGTGGCGCCGCAGGGAGCCGAAACGGTTGCCCAAGTCTCGAGCGACGCCGCGATTAATGAAGCAACCAAAAAATTGCGCAGCAAGGTCGATCAACTGGAAGCGGCTCTTGAAAAATCCCGCAGCGATCTCGAGACCACACGAAAGGAAAAGGAACTGGTAAACGTTCGCCTGAAGGAAACAGCTTCCAAACTCGAGAAAACACAAAACGAAATCGAGAAATCCAAGAAATCCGAGGGCCAAGTTCGCGATCAACTCGCAAAGGTTCAGGGGTCGTTAAAAGTGCTCCAGTCGTCGCGAGAAAGTAGCGACCGGGAGCAGCTCCAATTACGCACAGAAGTCGCTCGCCTGAAAGATGCCGTTGCCGCTGCTGAAGGGGGGCGCGTTACCGCGGAAAAGCAAAGGGACGAGGCCAACGTAAAATCTGCCGAGGCAAACAAGCAAATCACAACTCTTGGCCGGGAACACGACGACGCGCTCGCTCAATTGAAGGGCGCGAAGGAAGCCGAACAGCGGGTCCAGACGCTGGTTATTCAAAATGACGATTTAAAACAAAGACTGGCAGATGCAGAGAAAAACGTGCTGGAACTTCGCGAGGACGCACCGAAAAACGCGGAGGAATTTGTCAAAGTAAAACAGCAGGTGGCTCAGCTTCAACAGCAACTGACCGAAACTCAGAAACAAAATCAATATTTCGAGGCCAGAGTTGCCGAGCTTCGCGTTCAACTGGATGAGGCCAGTTTCCAAGTGCAGAGTGCGAGGCTCGTCGGCGCAGACAGCCAGGAAACGGCGCGGCTCGCCAAAGAAAACGAGCTCCTGCGAAACATCATTGTGCGCGAACGCCAGGAAGAAGCGCACCGTTATCAGACAAAGGACCTGGTGCTGGCAGAGTTGGCGAAATTGAAAATTAAATCGGATGCTTTGGACAAGCAGATCGAATTCCTCGCGCAGCCGGTTACAAAATTGAGCAGTGAAGAGCTCGCTTTACTGCGGCAGCCAGTGGTCTCCATTTCAAACCAAAACCCGCGCATATTGAAGGCGAGCTTTATTTTTGCAAAAAAGTCGTCGGCAGACCCGGTCAAGATCGCTGAGCCAGATGCGAAAGAAAAATCGCCTCCCGACAGCGGTGGAGCGACGACCGATAACTCCAACGACGCCACGCCGGCCAGCGACTTCAAACCGGACGTGCCAGATGATCTGCAGAATGTTGCGCGCGCCGCCAAAGAGAACGTGGCGCAGGCTAAATATGAAACGGCCGAAGAACAATATCAGGAGATCCTGGCCAATAGCCCGAAGAACCTTTACGCGCTTTCCAACCTCGGCGTGGTTTATCTTCGCAGCGGCAAGTTACGCTCGGCGGAATCAACTCTGGAAAAGGCTCTGACGATTTCGCCCAACGATGAGTTTTTGCGCACCACGCTGGGAATTGTTTATTATCGGCAATCCAAGTTCGATAAAGCGCACGCCGAATTGAGCCAGGCGGTCGAGATCAACCCAAAGAGCGCCACTGCTCACAATTATCTCGGCATTACCGCGGGGCAAAACGGACGGCCGCAGGAAGCCGAAAAGGAAATCCTTCAGGCCATCGCAAACAATCCTGATTACGCAGATGCCCATTTTAATCTGGCGGTCATTCTCGTCACGACACAACCTGCTTCGAAAGAATTAGCCAAACGCCACTACGCCAGGGCCACTGCGCTCGGCACCCAGCCCGATCCGTCACTGGAGAAATTGTTGCAGTGACCGGATGGATCGAAATTCCTCGGATTCTCGCACCGCTCAGTCCCACCTGCCTTGTCATTCCAAGCGAAAGCCTGCCCTGAGCGAGAGTCGAGCGTTTCTTGTCATTTCGAGCGAAGTCGAGAAATCTCTCACTGTGAAATTATCAAGTCGTTCGGATGAACAATAAGAGATGTCTCGATCCGTTCGACTTCGCTCAGGGCAAGACTTCCGCTCGACATGACAAATATGCGCGGCGACGGCAAACTCAAATGGTTCGGAATTTCTCAGCGGTTCCGTGACCCTGCATTCGGTGAAACCATTTCTCACTGCCAACTGGCGTTATCTGGCGATGCTCAATTACGTCGTCGATCCTCGTCTGATTAGTCCACTCGTCCCGGCCGGCACCGAGATCGATTACGAAAACGGCCAAACGTTTCTGAGTATTGTTGGTTTACTCTTTCTCGACACGCGCTTGCTCGGCCTTCCCATCCCGCTGCATCGGAATTTCGAAGAAGTGAATTTGCGCTTCTATGTTCGGAAGAAATCGGCTGACACGTGGCGGCGCGGCGTTGTTTTTGTACGTGAGCTCATTCCGCGCCGCGCGATCGCACTCGTCGCCCGCGTATTTTACGGTGAACCGTATGTCGCGTTGCCGATGCGACACGCGATCGTCGATGATGGAGGGCGTGTTTCCGCTGAATACAGTTGGCGACGCGGGCAGAAATGGGAATCGCTCAACATGAGTGGAACCGGCGAAACCCAATCCATTCCAGCCGGTTCGCACGCCGAATTCATCACCGACCACCACTGGGGTTACACCCGTGTGCAGGCTGGCTGTAGCGAATACCGGGTCGAGCACCCGCGCTGGAAAATGTGGAACGCAAATAGTTTCGAATTTTGCGCGGACGTCGCCACACTTTACGGCGAAGAATTTGTTGAAACGTTGACAAGTGCGCCGCGGTCCGCATTCATCGTGGATGGTTCGCCGGTTACCGTCCAGCGAAGATCGATTCTTTTGTAGCGGCGGTCGGTGACCGCCGAATTATTTTTGCTGGGGCGAGATCGCTTGGCCTCGAAAACTTTCGGAGCTTTGGCCTGGGAAGCTGTCGCGCGACGGATTACTTCCGCGCCAGTAATTGCCGCAACACAAACGGCAGAATTCCGCCGTGCCGGTAGTAATCAATCTCGATCGGTGTATCGATCCGTAATTTCAGTGGCACAGAGCGTTTTTGCTGACCTTTACCTTCAATCTCGAGTGTTACATTTCTTCCAGGCTTAACCTCATCAGACAATCCCGTGATCGAAAAGATTTCCGAACCGTCGAGACCAAGCGATTGCGCAGTTGTTCCATCGGGAAATTGCAATGGCAACACGCCCATCCCGACGAGATTGGATCGGTGAATTCGCTCGAAACTTGCGGCCACTACCGCTTTCACGCCCAACAAACGCGTCCCTTTCGCCGCCCAGTCGCGTGATGAACCAGTGCCATACTCGTGACCAGCCAGGATGATCAATGGCGTCTTTGTTTCAGCGTATTTCATCGCCGCGTCGAAGATCGACATCTGCTCGCCGCTCGGTTGATGGAGTGTGAGTCCGCCTTCCGTTCCAGGCACCATTAAATTTTTGATCCGCACATTGGCGAATGTCCCGCGTGTCATAACCAAATCGTTCCCACGCCGGCTGCCGTAACTGTTGAAATCCGCGTGCTCAATTCCTCGCGAAACAAGATATTGCCCCGCCGGCGACGTCGCCTTGATCGCGCCCGCAGGGGAAATGTGATCGGTCGTGACCGAATCGCCGAAAATTCCAAGTGCGCGCGCGCCGCGGATTTCCTCAATATGTCCGGGCTTTATCGAGAAATTCTCGAAGAACGGAGGCTCGTGAATGTAATCGCTCTTCTCATCCCACTTGTAAATGTCGCCCGCGCTTGATGGAATTTCGTTCCACTTTGGGTTTTGATCGGCGAAATCGCGATAAAGTTTACGAAACGTTTCCGGCCTGAGCGCGGATTGCATCGTGTCCTTGATCTCACTGAGATTCGGCCAGAGATCGCGCAGGAAAGTTTCTTTCTCATCTTTGTCTTTCCCGAGCGGCTCACGCGAAAGATCGATATTCACTCGCCCGGCCAGCGCGAAGGCGACTACCAGCGGAGGCGACATGAGGAAATTCGCTTTGATGTTTTGATGCACGCGCGCTTCGAAATTTCGGTTCCCCGAGAGCACCGAAGCTGCAACCAGATCGAATTCGTGGATCGCTCTCTCGATTTTTGGATGCAGCGGCCCGGAGTTCCCGATGCAAGTGGTACAACCGTAGCCGACGAGGTTGAATCCCAGCTGATCGAGATATTTTTGCAGTCCGGTCTTGTCGAGATAATCAGAAACAATCCGCGAACCGGGCGCGAGCGAGGTTTTCACCGCAGGATCGACACGCAGACCGCGGTCGACCGCTTTCTTTGCCAGCAACCCGGCCGCGATCATCACGCTTGGGTTGCTCGTATTCGTGCAGCTCGTGATTGCCGCGATCAGGACGCTGCCATGCCCGATGCGACTATGCCCATGTGCGAACACATCGCTGGATTCAGCTTCAATTTCTTTTCCCGTATCGGGGGTCGGCCGGTTTGCCACCATCTCGATCTTGTTCAGCTCGTCGCCCGGATTAATTCCTTGATCTTCCTTTGTATCGCTTGAAGCCATGTCGCCGTTGCGCGGCGGGCTTCCGTTCAATTCTACCAGATGTTTTTCGCGAAGATCGACTTTTACCTTTCCGTAGCCGCCATCGCTCACCGGTTTCTCGAGCAATTCGCGAAATGTCTTCCCGAGTTCCGGCAAGTTGATCCGGTCCTGCGGCCGCTTTGGTCCGGCAACGCTCGGCTGCACGTCCGCCAAATCCACATCGATATCGGCGCTGTAATCGATTTCGCCTTTGCGTGGCATGCCGAACATTTTTTGCGCGCGAAAATAATTTTCGAACGCGCGGCATACCTCGTCGCTGCGTCCGGTGGCTCGCAAATAGTCCACTGACTCTTGATCGACCGGGAAATATCCCATCGTTGCGCCGTACTCGGGCGACATGTTTCCAATCGTCGCCCGATCAGGAACCGGCAGCGATGCCGCGCCGTCGCCATAAAATTCGACAAATTTCCCGACGACTTTTTGCGCGCGCAGCAATTGCGTGATGTGCAGCACCAGATCGGTCGCAGTCACGCCTTCGCGCAACTGCCCGCTCAAATGCACGCCTACGACTTCCGGCGTTAAAAAATAAACCGGCTGACCGAGCATGCCGGCTTCTGCTTCGATCCCGCCAACGCCCCAGCCAACCACGCCGAGTCCGTTGATCATCGTCGTGTGCGAATCGGTGCCGACCAGCGTGTCAGGGAAGAAGAGTTGAGAGTTGAGAGTTGAGGGTTGAGAGGAGAGAACGCCCTTTGCGAGATATTCCAGATTTACCTGGTGAACGATGCCAATGCCCGGCGGGATGAGCTGGAAAGTTTTGAACGCTTGCTGTCCCCACTTCAGAAACTGATAGCGCTCGCGATTCCGCTTGAACTCCATGTCCAAGTTCAGTTGGAGCGCTCGCGCCGAACCGAAGAAATCGACTTGCACCGAGTGATCGACCACCAGATCGACAGGCACTAGCGGCTCGATGATTTTCGGATCGCCGCCGAGCTTTTTCACGGCGCTGCGCATCGCGGCGAGATCCACCACCAGCGGCACGCCGGTGAAATCCTGAAGCACAATGCGCGCGACGACGAATGGAATTTCGGCATTCGCCGGCGATTTTGCGCTCCAGTTCGCAAGTGTCTCGATATCTTTGCGCCGAACTTTTTTTCCATCGCAATTTCGCAGCACCGATTCGAGCACGATGCGAATGCTCACCGGCAACCGCGAAATTTTGCCGATACCTTGCTCTTCCAGAGCAGGCAGAGAATAAAGAAACCCTTCGCGGCCTTCGCCCGCGTCAAATCTCGTCAGCGTCTTAAATTCGTCCTTCATTTTTTGTTGTCATTCCGAGCGGAGCGCAGCGGAGTCGAGGAATCTCTCACTGTCAACAAAAAGAGATGTCTCGACCCGTTCGACTTCGCTCAGGGCAAGACTTTCGCTCGACATGACAAGCGTTACTTCAGGTCCCCCAGCTTCGCTTTGATCTTGTCGAAATTCGGCAACTGTTTGGCGTCGTCGTTGCTTTCCGCAAATTGGATGACGCCATTCTTATCGATGATGAACGCCGACCGTTTCGCCACACCCGCCATTCCGAGATTCAGTTGCGGCAGGAACGAGTCGTACATCACGTCATACGTTTTCGCGACTTTATGTTCGTAGTCGCTCAGAAGTCGCACCGTAATCTTCTCCTTTTGCGCCCAAGCCTCCTGTGCAAATGGATTGTCGCCACTGATTCCATAAACGGCAGCGTTCAGATCGGTGTAGGCGTTCAGGCCATTACTGACGTCGCACATTTCTGCCGTGCATGTGCCGGTGAAAGCCATTGGGAAAAAAAGGAGCAGCGTATTTCGTTTTCCGAAATTATCGCTCAACTTGATCTGCTTCGCTCCGTCAGCGGTCTTGGTCGATAACGTGAAATCTGGCGCTTTGGTTCCAACTGCAAGTGGCATGATTGATTCTCCGAAAGTTGAGATTTGATCTACAAATTTCAGTATAGGGTCGACATTGGACGGGTCAAAGGCTTCGTTGACGCGTTAAAGCGTTGAACCGTTGAAGAGAGACCTAATCCATACTCGTAGATTGCCGATCCCCGATTCCGCTTCAACGCTTTAACGTTTTAACGCTTCAACGTTCGCAATGGAACTTCTCTGGTGGCTCATCACGATTGTGCTTTTCGCCGTTGGATTGATCTGCACCGTCGCGCCGTTCTTGCCGGGAACGGCGATCATTCTGGCCGCGGCGATCATTCACCGCATCATGCTTGGTCCGGAGAAAAGTATCGGTTGGCGGACCATCGTCGTTCTTGTACTCCTGACCCTCGCGACAT
>Ga0307278_10000402_pt1 | contig 22100 bp, 23 predicted proteins | sample ER_DNA_117_FD_194482 | JGI IMG/M metagenome (GOLD analysis project Ga0307278, IMG submission 194482) | Bulk soil microbial communities from the East River watershed near Crested Butte, Colorado, United States - ER_DNA_117 | ecosystem: Environmental > Terrestrial > Soil > Floodplain | place...
CGCACCCGCGACTGCCTGGAGGCCTTCACGGCCCGGGTGACCTCGGCCGGGACGGTGACCGCCGACGACCTGCGCGGCGTCGATTCCGAGGTCCAGGTCCTGATCGACGAGGCCGTCGAGCGGGCCAAGGCCGCCCCCGACCCCGAGCCTTCCGACCTGCTGACCGACGTCTACGTCAAGTACTGAAGGGGGTCGACGATGGCGCGCGTGATCACGTTCCAGCGGGCGATCAACGAGGCTCTCGACCAGGAGATGGCCCGCGACCCCTCGGTGGTGGTCTTCGGCGAGGACGTCGCCGGCGGCCAGGGGGCCGGGGGTGAGCTCGACGCCTGGGGCGGGGTCCTGGGGGTGACCAAGGGCCTGTACCACAAGTACCCGGGCCGGGTGCTCGACACCCCGATCAGCGAGTCGGCGTTCATCGGGGCGGCGGTGGGGGCCGCCTGCTCGGGCCTGCGCCCGGTCGCCGAGCTGATGTTCGTCGACTTCATGGGGGTCTGCTTCGACCAGATCTTCAACCAGGGGGCCAAGCTGCGCTACATGTTCGGCGGCAAGGCGCGGGTGCCGATGGTCGTCCGCACCATGTGGGGGGCCGGCATCCGGGCGGCCAGCCAGCACTCCCAGAGCCTGTACTCGATCTTCACCCACGTGCCCGGGCTCAAGGTGGCCGTCCCCTCGACCCCGTACGACGCCAAGGGGCTGCTGATCGCCGCCATCCGCGACGACGACCCGGTGATCTTCTTCGAGAACAAGGTCCTCTACACCGTCGAGGGCGAGGTCCCGGAGGAGAGCTACACGATCCCGTTCGGGGAGGCGAACGTGGTCCGCGAGGGCGACGACGTCTCGGTGGTGGCCATCGGCCGCATGGTCGGCATGGCCCAGCAGGCGGCCGAGGAGCTGGCCGGCGACGGCATCGAGGTGGAGATCATCGACCTGCGCACCACCAGCCCGCTGGACGAGGACACCGTGTACGAGTCGGTGGAGCGGACCGGGCGGCTGGTGGTGGTCGACGAGGACAACCCCCGCTGCGGCATGGCCGCCGACATCGCCGCCCTGGTCGCCCAGAACTGCTTCGACGACCTCCAGGCGCCGGTGCAGATGGTGACCGCCCCCCACACGCCGCCGCCGTTCACCGGCTCGCTCGAGGACCTGTACGTGCCCAGCGCCGAGCGGATCGCCGAGGCGGTCCGCAGGACCACCGGCGGCAAGGTCGGGGCCAGGGCATGACCGCCGGCGAGGACGCGCCCGCGGGCGTGACCAGGCTCGGCATGCCCAAGTGGGGCCTGTCGATGCGCGAGGGCAAGGTCACCGACTGGCTGGTCGCCGAGGGCGAGGAGGTCGCCGAGGGCACCGAGCTGTTCGAGGTCGAGACCGAGAAGATCGACGGGGCGGTCGAGTCGCCGGCGGCCGGGGTGCTGCGCCGCCAGGTGGCCGAGGTCGGCGCCATGGTCCCGGTCGGGGGGCTGGTCGGGGTGCTGGCCGACCCCTCGGTCCCCGACGCCGACGTGGACGCCTTCGTGGACGCCTTCCAGGCCAGCTTCGTGCCCGAGGAGGCCGCCGGCGCGGCCGAGGCGCCGACCCGCACGGTCGAGGTCGGCGGCCGCCGCCTCCGCTACCTGGAGCGGGCCCCCGGCGAGCCGGCCGGCGACCCGGTGGTACTGCTCCACGGCTTCGGGGGCGACCTCAACAACTGGCTGTTCAACACCGACAAGCTGGCCGAGCGGCGCCGGGTGCTCGCCCTCGACCTGCCCGGCCACGGCGAGTCGGCCAAGGACGTCGGCGCCGGCGACCTGGCCGCCTTCGCCGAGGCCCTCGGCGGCTTCCTCGACGCCGTCGACGCCGGCCGGGTGCACCTGGCCGGCCACTCCATGGGCGGGGCGGTGGCGCTGGCCTATGCCCTTGAGCATCCCGACCGGGTGGCGTCGCTCACCCTGGTCGCCCCGGCCGGGCTGGGCGAGGAGATCAACGCCGACTACGTCGACGGGTTCGTGGCCGCCGAGCGCCGCCGCGAGCTCAAGGGGGTGCTGGAGCTGCTCTTCGCCGACCAGGGGCTGGTCAGCCGCAAGCTGGTCGACGACGTGCTCCGCTACAAGCGCCTCGACGGCGTCCAGGAGGCCCTGGGCACCGTCGCCGGCGCCATGTACCCCTCGGGCCGCCAGGCGACGGTGCTGGCCGGCGAGCTGGACCGCCTGCGGGCCCCGGTGCTGGTCGTCTGGGGCTCCCAGGACCGCGTCCTGCCCGCCACCCACGCTCAGGCGCTGGCCGGCAGGGCCCGGGTCGAGGTCCTGGCCGGCGCCGGCCACTCACCCCACATGGAGGCCGCCAACGAGGTCAACCGCCTGGTCGGCGGCTTCCTCGACGACCTTGAGGGGGAGCGGTCCGGGTCGTCATGAGGGGCCGCGGTCGCGGGCGCCGCGGACCTCGGGGCTCGGTCCAGGCCAGCACCCGGCCCAGCTCGCCGCGGGGGATGACCAGGACCAGCTCCATGCCCGCGTCCAGCCGGGTCGCCCCCCGCGGGCGCCAGGTGGCGCCGGCGCCGTCGTCCAGCAGCAGGACCCGGCTGCGGGAGGCCGCCTCCAGCTCGGACACGGTGTGGCCATGGACCCGGCAGCCGGGCGCCACCCGCAGCCGGACCACGGCCAGCACGGCCGCCCCGACCGCGATGGTGGCCAGGACGTGCTCGCCGGCGGCGGCGGCCGCGAACGCCGGGGCGGCCAGGGCCGAGGGGCTGCGGGAGATGTGGATGCCGAAGGCCCGCTCGACCCGGGCGGCCAGGTCGGGGTCGAACAGCCGCTGCACCACCCGGACCTGGGGGGCGAGCGCCTGCACGTTGAGGGCCGTCTCGAGGTTGACGATGTCGCTGGAGGTGACCACCACCACCGAGCGGGCCCGCTCGACGTGCAGGGCCTGGAGCGTCTCGGGCAGGCGGATGTCGGCCACCAGCACCGGGACGCCGAGGCGGCGCACCGCCGGGAGGTAGCGGTTGCTCTCGTGCAGCTCGGCCGCGACCAGCGGCACACCCAGCTCGTGGAGCTGCTCGACCATCCGGTAGCCGATGTTGCCGAGCCCGCAGACGATCACGTGGTCGTGAAGTAGATGGCGTCGATCAGGTCGAGGTCCTGCTCGGAGTAGGCCCAGAAGATGGCGATGCCGGTGACGGTGAGGGCAAGGACGATGGCCGTCATCACCCGCAGGCGGACGTCGGCGTGCAGCAGCATCGTCCAGGCGGCGGCCACCCGGCCGGGATGCTCCGGCGGCGGCCGCTCCGGGTGCCGGGCCCTGCGGTGGGGCGGCGCCCAGGACAGGCACAGCAGGTCGTCGCCGGCCTCGGGGAACAGCTCGGCCGTGCCGTCGGGCTCGACCCTGGCCAGGGGCAGCAGCACCTCGGGCTCGGTGGCGGCGGCCCGCCGCACGACCAGCGTCCGGTCGGCCACCGCCACCCGCTGCTGCCAGTCCTGGAGCAGCGCGGCGGACACGAACGCGGGCACGGCCAGGGCGGCCGAGTCGAACACCTGGCAGTCCTCGAACAGGTCCTGGACGCGGCGGCCCAGCTCGCGGTTGAACATCCGCAGCCGCATGGGAAGGGCCGGGTTCAGCTCCTGGGCGGCCAGGGCGGCGTGGAGGTTGCCGACGTCGTCGTCCTCGGTGACGACCAGCGCCCGGGCCGCCGGCACCCCGGCGGCGCGCAGCACCGCCTGGTCCCGGTAGCTGCCGGCGACCAGGGTCGCCCCCAGCTCCCTGGCCCCCTTGGCCAGCTCCTCGCCCGGCGAGCGCACCACCACGACCACCTCGACCCCGAGGCGGACCAGCTCCTCGAGGGTCCGGTAGCCGAGCTCGTTGAGGCCGCACAGGACCACGTGGCCGCCGGCCGGCGCGGGCGCGGGCTCGTCCATGGCGTCATTGTGAGCCAGGCCAGGCCGCGTACACCGTCAGGCCGGCCGGGGAGTCGGAGGGCGACACCGCGGCGAACCCGGCGACGGCCAGATCGGCCAGGACGGCGTCACGGCCAGGCTCACCTGCATGCAGTGGCCGACGCTGGAGGCATAGGCGAGCAGCGCCCCGGGCGGGCCGGTGTCGGCGTCCAACTCGCCGGTGGCGGCCGACTCGATCATCACCAGCACCCCGCCAGGCCGCAGGGCGCGGCGGATCCCGGCCAGGGCGGCCCCCGGGTCGGGGGCCCCGGCGAGGCCGGGCGCGGCCGTGAACACGCCGCCCTCGCCCTCGCCCGCCTCGGCCTGAGCGTCGGGCATGGGGTGGCACTCCCCTTTTGCGGCGTCGGCCGGTCGAGCCTAGCATCGGGCCAGCTCCGATAGGATCCCCGCCATGGTGCCCAACCCGCCAGCGCCGTCCGAGACCGCCGTCGCGGTGGTGCTGGTGACCTTCCAGAGCGCCCGCGACCTGGCCATGTGCCTGGGGTCGCTGGAGCGGGCGGCCGGGCCGCACCCGCTGGAGGTGGTGGTAGTCGACAACGCCTCGAGCGACGCCAGCGTCGAGATCGCCCGCGGCTACGGCGCCAAGGTGCTGGAGAACCACGCCAACCAGGGCCTGTCGCGGGCCATCAACACCGGGGTGGCGCACAGCGGCGCCCCCTGGCTGCTGATCGCCAACCCCGACACCTGGCTGTCGCCCGGGTCGCTGCGCCGGCTGCTGGCCACCGCCGCCGGCGACTCCCGGATCGGCTGCGTCGGCCCCCACCTGGCCAACCCCGACGGCTCCGACTACCCCACCGGGCGGCGCTTCCCGTCGCTGCTGATGGGGGCCGCCCACGCCGCCCTGGCGCCGCTGTGGCCGGACAACCCCGCGACCCGCCGGTACCACATGGTCGGGGTCGACCGCAGCCGGCCGCTGGAGGTCGACTGGGTCTCGGGGGCGTGCATGCTCATCCGCCGCCGGGCCTTCGAGCAGGTCGGCGGGTTCGACCCCGGCTACTTCATGTACTTCGAGGAGATGGACCTCTGCCTGCGGCTGCACCGGGCCGGCTGGCGGGTCGTGTTCGACCCCCTGGCCGAGGTCAAGCACGTGGTCGGCGGGTCGACCCGCAGCGCCCCCTACCGCAAGGTCGTCCACCACCACGCCAGCGCCCTGCGCTTCTACTGCCGCCGCTACGCCCGCGACCCGCGGCTGGTCATGGCCCCGCTGGTCGCCGGGTTCCTGGCCGTGCGCGGGGTCGCCTCCCTGGCCCGCACCGCGGTCGCCCAGCGGCGCGAGGCCGGCCGCGAGCGCCCCCTGGCCGGCCCCGGCCCCGACGAGCTCGGCCGCCCCCGGGCGTAGCCGCCCCCGTCCGCCTACGCCGCCGGCGGCAGCGCCGCCCGCCGCCGTGCCCCGGCCGGCGTAGCCACGGATCCGCCCGCCGGCCGACGCCGGAGACCCCTCCCGAGCAGGACGATCACCGTGTCCGATCGACCCAGTGACACGGAGGATCCCGATGCTGTCCCAGGCACAGGCACCAACCCTCGACCCTGAGCGCCCGCGCGAGGCCAGGCTGCTGCGCCCGGTCGAGGTGGACGCGGCCGCCGACGCCGCCCGGATGCTGGTCGCCCTGCACGAGCGCGTCGAGCGCCAGTTCGAGACCTACGAGGCCGCCGAGGGCAGCGCCGCCGCCCGCTACCGGGCGGTCGGCGCGGTCGCGACCGCCCTGGCCACCCACGTGGCGATCGAGGACGAGCTGCTGTACCCGGCGCTCCAGGCCCACACCGGCCGCCACGACCCCGAGATCGAGCGCCAGCTCCAGCAGGACCACCTGCTCGACCTGGTCATGGTCGAGCTCGGCGGCATGATCCCCGCCGACCGGGGCTACGACGGCAAGGTCCGAGTGCTGATGCAGCTGTTCCGCCAGCACGCCCGCGATGCCGAGTCGCTGCTCCTGCCCGAGCTGCGGCGCCGGCTCGGCCCGGCCGAGCGGGAGCTGCTCGGCCGCCGGGTGCTGGAGCGGGTCGGCCAGCTCGAGGGCCGCCCCCGGCCGGGCTGGTGACCGGCGTGCGCCGGCTCCCCGCCGTGGCGGGCCTGCTGGCCGCGGCCGTCCTCGTCCTCGCCGGCTGCGGCGGCGGCGGGGGCGGCGCCGCGGCCGGCGCCGCCCCGGTGGCCGGGGTCACCAAGGTGGCGGCCAAGGACAACCGCTTCACGCCCCCGGCCATCCAGGTCCCGGCCGGCACCGCTGTCACCTGGACCTTCGAGGACCGCTTCGTCCCCCACGACGTCACCGGCGACGGCTGGTCCTCCGGTGACCCCAGGCGCAAGGGCAGCTTCACCCACACCTTCGCCCGCCCGGGCACCTACCCCTACCGCTGCACCGTGCATGACGGCATGACCGGCCGGGTGGTGGTCACCGGCGCCTGAGCCGTGCCGGCGGGCATGGGCCATGGCTCAGGCGACCGCTTCGCTCCACAATGCAGGCGTGTACGAGCATCGCGGCAACGGTGAGCACCCCCAGAGCCTGGAGCGCCGCCGCCAGCTGCTGGTGTGGAGGTGGCTCGGGGTCCTGATCGTCTTCGGTGCGGTGGTGGGCGCGCTCCGGCTCGTGCTCGGCCTGCTCGAGGGCCAGTCGGGCCGCTTCGTGGCCTACCAGGTCGGCTTGCTCGCCCTGAACCTGCTGGCGGGAGTGCTCGTGGTCGTCCGGCTCCGCTCGCTACGCCGCCGGTAGCGGTGGTTGACTCCGGCGACCGGGCCGTAGAGTGCCGGCCATGGACACCGTCACCATCACCGACACGCCACTGTCGATCGAGGAGCTGCTGGCGGTGGCCGACGGGGCGCCGGTCGAGCTGGCCCCGGCCGCGCGGGCCCGGATCGCGGCCAGCCGGGCCGTGGTCGACACGGTCCTGGCCAGCGGCGACGCCGTCTACGGCCTGACCACGCAGGTGGGCCACGGCAAGGACGTGCGGCTGTCGGACGAGCAGCTTCGCCGCCAGCAGGAGCTGCTGGTCATGACCCACGCCGGCGGGGTCGGAGCGCCCCTGCCGGCGCGGCAGGTCCGGGCCGCCCTGGCCGCCCGTCTCAACGGCATCGCCCGCGGCGGGTCGGGCGCCAGCCCGGCCGCCGCCGAGGTGCTCGCGAGCATGCTGAACGCCGGCGTCCACCCGGTGGTGCCGGAGACCGGGTCGGTGGGGGCCGGCGACCTCAGCCAGATGGCCGGCGTCGCCCAGGTGGCGATCGGCAGGGGACGGGCCGAGCACCGCGGCGAGACCATGCCGGGCGGGGAGGCCCTCCGCCGGGCCGGGATCAGGCCGCTGGTGCTGGAGGCGAAGGACGGGCTCGCCCTGCTCTCGGCCAACGCCATCTCGATCGGCCACGCCGGGCTGGTCGTGCACCGCGCGGCCGGGGCGGCCGCGGCCGCCGACGTGGCCGTCGCCCTGTCGATGGAGGCGACCGGCGGCAACCCGTCGATCGTCCTGCCCGCCGTCGCCCAGGCCAAGCCCTTCCCCGGCCAGATCGAGGCCGCTGACCACCTGCGCGACGTGCTCGCCGGCAGCCACCTGCTGGAGCCCGGCGCCGCCCACTCGGTCCAGGACCCGCTGTCGTTCCGGGTCGCCCCCCAGGTGCACGGGGCCCTGCGCGAGTACGTGGCCGCCGCCCGCCGGGCGGTGGAGATCGAGCTCAACTCCGCCAGCGACAACCCACTGGTGTCAGTGCAGGACCAGGCCCTCATTAGCAACGGCAACTTCCACCCGATGGTGCTGGCCATCGCCTTCGACGCCCTCCGGGTCGCCATCGCCCACGTCGGGCAGCTGAGCGAGCGCCGCATGAGCCACCTGTGGGACGCGTTCTTCCAGCGCATGGGCACCGCCGGGCCGCCGGCGGGCGGCCCGGCCCCGCCCGTACGAGGCCTCCAACTGCGCTACCCCGCCGCCGCCGTGTTCACCGAGCTGAAGCAGCTGGCCGCCCCCGCCACCCTCGACGCCCCGCCCCTGGACATCGGCGTCGAAGACCACGGCACCAGCGCGCCGCTGAGCGTCCGCAAGGCCGACACCGCGCTCGGCCTGCTGGACGACCTCCTGACGGTGGAGCTGCTGCTGGCCCACGACGTCCTGGTCACCATGCCCGAGCGGCCGGCGATGGGCGCGGGCACCGGCCACGCCCTGCGGCTGGTCGAGGAGGCCTTGGCCTCCGCCGAGCCGTCCCCGGCCGCCGTCCACCAGCGGCTGCGGGCCAGGCTCCCCGAGCTCTCCGCCCCGCTCAGTCGGGACCCGTGACCCCGGCGAGCTCGTCCAGGGCGGTGGTCAGCACGGCCACCGCCCGCAGGTACTCCTCGACCTCGACGTGCTCGTCGTCGGTGTGGTCGAGGGTGCTGTCGCCGGGGCCGTAGGCGGCCATCGGGACCGGCCAGGAGGGCGCGACCAGGTTCATGTCGGCGGTGCCGGTCTTGAGCAGCGGCCGGGGGTGGCCGCCGTGGCGGCGGATGGCCGCCGACAGGCCGCGGGCGACCGGGTTGGCGCGCCCGGCCCGGACGGCGGGGACGTGGTGGAGCACGGTCACGGTGCCGTCGCCGGCCCGCCGGTCGAGGGCGGCCAGGAACCGGTCGCGGTCGAAGCCGGGCGGCAGCCGGCAGTCGACGGTCAGCGACGCCTCCAGCATGTCGCCCTCGACCCGGCGCAGGGTCGCGGCCGGGGCGTCGAAGCGGGCGTGGTCGCGGTCGGGGCCGAGCTCCTCCAGGACGTCCTGCCAGAAGGCGACGGCCAGCTCACCGGCCTTGGGCGCCGGGTTGGTGGAGTGGGTCGAGGGCCGCCGCACCTGGTAGTCGAGGTCGAGCTTGCCCTTGTAGCCGAGGACCACGCTGGACCAGCCGCCCGGCTCGCCCACCACCAGCAGGTCGGGGGCGGCCAGGGTCTCGACCAGGTGGGCGGCGCCCCGGGAGCGGCGCTCCTCCTCGACCGTGCCGGCCACCCGGAGGTCCCGGGGAAGCCCGGCCGGGCCGCGGCCGCGCACACCATCGCGGCCAGCGGCCCCTTGGCGTCGGCGGCGCCGCGGCCGTACTCCTGCTCGGGCTGGTGATGTTCGCCCTGCAGCTGGCCAACGTCCTGTTCCTCACCGGGGTCTGGGGGCTGTCGGCGACCCGGGCCGGGCTGCTGCTCACCCCCGGGCCGCTGGCCCACGTGGTCAGCGCCCCCCTGGCCGGGCGGCTCTGCAACCGCTTCGGCCAGCGGGCCGTGGCCGTGCCGGGGGCGCTGCTGCTGGCCGCCGGCGCCCTGTTCCTGGCCGCCGGCGCCGGGCCGCGGCCGGCGTACGCGACCGCGTTCCTGCCCGGGCTGGTGGCCGGCAGCGCCGGGGTGGCGCTGTGCGTCACCGCCCTCAGCGCGGCCGCGGTGGCCGAGGTCCCGGCCGACCGGCTGGCCACCGGCACCGCCATGTCGGTCACCACCCGGGCGATCGGCGCCGCCGTCGGCCTGTCGTCGCTGGCCCTGGTCCTGGCCGACGCGCCCGCGGGCGTGGCCGGCCCCTACCGGAGGGTGTGGGCGGTGATGGCCGCGCTGGCGGTGGGCGTGGCCGGCGTCGCCGCCGCCCTCGACCCGGCGCCGCGGCCGGCCCGGCGGTCGTGAGGGATCGGTTAGCAGCCTACGGGACCGTGGCCGCCATGCGACGGACCCACCCGCCCACCGACGCCCGGCTCGACCCCTCCGGCCGGGCGCCGATGGCCACCCTCCCGGGCCAGCTCCAGCCCCTGTGGGCGCTGGCCGTGGCGATCGCCGAGTCGGCGGCCGAGATCGCCGCCTCCCGGCCGATCGCCAGCTGGCGGGCCGCCGCCTACCTGTACGCCGCCGCCGACCAGGCCTGGGGCGCCGACGGCGGCGGCGGCCCCGGCGGCTGGCGGACCGACCCCAGCGGGGCGGGCGGCGAGTTCCGCTTCGCCGTGCTCCTGGCCGAGGCGGCCACCGCCCGCTTCGTCGCCGGCGACGGCTACCTCAGCAACCGCCAGCTCGCCACCGACCTGCGCCACGGCGCCGCCTGGCTGGCCACCGGCGCCCTCCTTCCCGGCGTGCCCGCTTGACCTAGGCCGGGCCGTCGAGGAACTCGGCGACCATGGGGGCGAGCCAGCCGGCCCGCTGCATCAGGGTGATGTGGGTGGTGCCGGGGAGCACGGCCAGCCGGGAGCGGGGCAGGCCGGCCATGTCGCCGGCCACGCCGCCGCCGAGCAGGCCGAAGAGCTCGACGCTGTGCTCGGGCCGGACGATGTCGGAGTCGCCGATGACCAGCATGGTGGGGGCGGCGAGGTTGCGGATGTCGTCGGCCGTCCACTGGGGCAGGTCCTGGTCCATCTTCTTGATCTTCTCGATCAGCTTGGGCCAGTCGCCGGGGTTGGGGGCGACCCTGGCGTAGTCCTGCTCAAACGGGGTGCCGGCCAGGTGCTCGGGCTGGAGCTGCCCGATGTTGTCCATCAGCCCGGGGTGGAGCCCGTCGAGCCGGTAGCTGAACGAGGCCAGCACCAGCTTGCCGACCAGCTCGGGGTGGTCGAGAGCGAGCTGCATGGCCACCGCGGACCCGGTGCTGAAGCCGAACAGGTCGGCCTGGTCGATGCCGAGGTGGCCGAGCAGGGCGGCGGTGTCCTCGGCCCACAGCCGGATGCTGAGCGGCCGGTCGATGTCGGCGGTGTGCCCGTGGGCCTGCTGCTCGACCCCGACGACCCGGTGGCCCTCGGCCAGCGCCGGGAGCATGCCGCCGAAGTCGACGCCGATGGTGGACAGGTTGCCGTGGAGCAGGACCAGCGGCCGCCCCTCGCCGTGGAGCTCGTACCACATCTGCAGGCCGTTCACCGGGGCGTAGCCGGTGGACTCGGTCATGGGAGCTGCCTCCTCGTCGCCTCGCTTGCCTCGAACAACCCGTCCAGCCAGGCCTGCCAGGCCCGCTCGGCCGCCCGCGGGTCGTCGCCGGAGAAGAGATGGTGCCCGAGGGCCACCGACCCGTCGAACCCGCGGATGAAGCGGTACAGCCCGTCGTCGCCGCGCACCCCCAGGACGTCTGGGGAGGCGTAGTCGACCACGCCGTCGACCGGGGCCGGCCCGTCGGGGGTCAGCCGGACCCGGTCGCCCTCGGCGGGGGCGCGGTCCAGCCCGAGCCCCCGCCGCAGCTCGGCCCAGAGCTCCCCGGCGTCGCCCGGCCCGGGGCCGACCACGGTGATCGGCGTCGCCGGCCGGCCCCGGAAGTGCCGGAGGTACTGGCCGAGCTGGTGCAGGTACATGTCCCAGCCCTTGACCAGGGCGTCGTACTCGGTCTCCCAGTCGTCGCCGAGGACGCCGCTCTGGACCAGCCGGAGCACGGTGCCGCCGTCCTCGCGGCCCTCGATCAGCCACTCGAAGGCCATGAACACCGCCCCGTCCGGGCTCTCGGCGCGGTAGGCGAAGCGGCGCGGCGGCTCCCAGGCGGTGACGGTGGCCTCCTCGGTGTGCTCGCCGATGGTCATGGCCGAGCGGCCGCCCTGGCGCGGCTCGACCTGGTTGCGGCCCATGAACCAGGCGTCGAGCCCGGGGCCGGTGGCGATCGCCTCCCACACCTGCTCGGGGGTGGCGTCGAGGATGACGTCCTTGCGCACCTCGAACTCGTGCGGCATGGCTAGGGCTCCTTGGACTCGGGCTTGACGCTGGGATGGAGGGCCACGACCAGGCGGTGGTCGCGGCCGGCGGCGGCCGACGGGTCGTGGTAGCGGGCGACCAGGGCGGCGACGGCGCCGGCCAGCTCCTCGGCGAAGGCCGCCCGGTCCGCCGCCGAGGCGAACCGTAGCTCGCCGTCGACGGCGAAGGTGGCCAGCCGCCGCCGGGCCCTGGCCGCCCCCTCGATCAGATCGCCGACGTCGCGGACCAGCCGCGAGGCGACCGCCAGCAGCCAGGCCGCCGACACCCGGTCGGGGGCCCGCGCCGGGTCGGGGGCGACCGGGGCCAGCGCCGACGGCGAGATCACGTAGGAGGCGGCGGTGGCCCGCAGCAGCCGCTCGGTGCAGTTGCCCTTGCGCCGCTCCTCCACCAGCTCGACCAGGCCGTGCCGCTCCAGGGCCCGCAGGTGGTAGTTCACCTTCTGCCGCGGCAGGCCGATTCGGGCGGCCAGCATGGTGGCCGAGGCGGGCTCGGCCAGCTCGGCCAGCAGCCGCGCCCGCACCGGGTCGAGCGAGACCTCGGCGGTCGCCGGGTCGCCGATCACCGCCACGTCCAACATGGCCCGCACCCTAATGCCGACAACTATTGTTGTCAAGATGAGTGAGGTCGTCGGTGCCGAGATGGACACGGCTGCTATACTCGAACACACGTTCGACCCAGGGGGCCGCCATGTTCGCCGACGCCGACCACGAGGTCATCGCCAGCCCCGAGGCCCTCTTCCGGCACCTGTACGAGGAGCACGGGGTCGAGGAGGCCCGCGACCTGGACCCCGAGACAGCCCCGGTCCAGTTCTGGCTGCGCCGCCACGGCGAGCTGGAGCGGGCCGAGCGGGCCGCCCGCCGGCCCGACCCCGCTCCCCCGCCGGCGGCGGCCCCGCCGCCGCAGCCTCGGCCGGAGCCCACAGTCCGCGGGGAGCCCAAGGCCCAGGGGGAACCCGCGACCCGAGGGGAGCCCACGGTCCGGGGGGAGCCCACTGCCCGGCCGGAGACGGCGCCGCGCCCGCGGGCCGACCCCCGACCCCAGCCGGACCCCCGACCCCAGCAGGGCCCCCGGCGCCCGCCGGCGGGCCGGGCCCAGCCGGCGGCGGGAGGCCGGGAGGGGCGGCGGCACGCCGGCTTCGGGGACCCGCTGCTGGAGGCGCTCACGCGGGCGATGGTCGGCCGCGGCCACGACGAGGCGGCGGTCCGTTCGGCGATCCGCTCGTTCCCGGCCGCCGCCGGCCAGCCGGCCGGCGAGGCCGGCGTCCGCGCGGCCTTCGTCGAGCCGATGCTCCAGGCGGTCGCCGACCACCTGCTCGCCCCCGGGGGGCCCCGCCGCCCCCGGCCGGCCGGCGCCCCCCCGGTCCCGCCCCGGGCCGCGGCGCCCTCACCGGCCCACCCCGCGCCCGACCCGGCGCCGCCCCCGCCACCTGAGGCGCCGCCGCAACCGGCGCGGCCCGAGGCGGCCTGGGCGGTGCTCTGGGCCGACCTGGCCGACGGCGGCCGCCGCGCCGGCGACGGCAAGGGCCCGGCCGGCGAGGAGGGCGACGACCTCATGGCCGTGGCCAACGCCGTCCAGGCCCGCCGCCGCGTCCGCCTCCTGCGCCGCTGACCGGTGCGGTCAGCCCTGGTACAGGGCGTCGATGCGGTCGGCGTACTTGGCGTGGATGATCCGGCGGCGGAGCTTGAGGGTGGGGGTGAGCTCCTCGCTCTCGGCGGTCCACTCCACCGGGAGGACCTCGAACCGCTTGACCTGCTCGATCCTGGCCAGGCGCTGGTTGACGGCGTCGACGGCCAGCCGCAGCTCGGCCAGCACCCCCTCGGAGGCGGCCAGGGCGGCCAGGTCGCCGGGGAGGCCGTTGCGGGCCGCCCAGGCGGGGGCGAGCTCGTGGTCGAGCACGATCAGCGCCACCACGTACGGCCGGTCGTCGCCGTAGACCAGGGCCTGGCCCACCAGCGGGTGCTCCTTCAGCAGGCCCTCGATGTTGGCCGGCGACAGGTTCTTGCCGCTGGAGGTGATGATGAGCTCCTTCTTGCGGTCGACGATCCTGAGGTAGCCGTCGCCGTCCAGCTCGCCGACGTCGCCGGTGTGCAGCCAGCCCTCGGCGTCGATCAGCGCGGCCGTGGCCTCGGGCTGGCGGAAGTACCCGGGGGTGTTGACCGGCCCCCGGACCAGCACCTCGCCGTCGCCGGCGAGGCGGACCTCGACCCCGGCCAGGGCCGGGCCGACGGTGCCGATCTTGACCTTCCCCGGCCGGTTGCCGGTGGCCACCCCGGTGGTCTCGGTCATGCCGTAGACCTCGACCAGCGGCAGGCCGAGGGCGGCGAAGAACTCGGCCACGTCCACGGCCAGGGGCGAGGCCGCGCTGGAGGCGAAGGCGCAGCGGTCCAGCCCGATCGCCTTGCGGACCTTGGCCAGCACCAGCCGCTCGAGCACGGCGTGGCGCGCCCGCAGCCCCACGGGCACGCCCTCGCCCCGCTGGCTGCGGCGGACCACCTCCAGGCCGACCTCGAGCGCCCGCTGGGCGATCTCGCGCCGGCGCCGGCTCTCCTCGGCGGCCAGCTTGGCCTGGATGCCGGCCCGCACCTTCTCCCACACCCTTGGCACGCCGAAGAACAGCGTCGGCCGGGCCTCGCGCACGTACTCGACCGCCTGGGTGGGATCGGGGCAGAACCAGACGTGGGACCGCCTGGTCATTGGCCCGTAGATCGACAGCACCCGCTCGGCGATGTGGGCCAGGGGCAGGTACGAGACCGAGCTGCCCCCCTGGGGCAGGCCCGTCAGCCGGTCGAGGGCGACGACCTCGAACAGCACGTTGCGGTGGCTCAGCAGCACCCCCTTGGGCGGGCCCGTGGTCCCGGAGGTGTAGAGCAGGGTGGCGTTGTCCTCTGGCCCGACCCGGCCGCGCAGCTCCTCGAACCCGGCCCGGTCGGCGGCCAGGGCCTCGCGGCCCCGCCGGACCAGCTCGTCCCAGCCGAGCACCTCCGGGCCGTCGCCCTCCTCGCCGGCGCCGTCCAGCAGCACCAGGTGGCGCAGCGCCGGCAGCCCCTCGCGCAGCTCCTGCCAGCGCTTGAGCATGTCGCGGTCCTCGAGCACGGCCACCCTGGCCTCGCAGTGGCCGGCCACGTACCGGATCTGCTCGGGCGCCAGGGTGAAGTAGAAGCTGGTCGGGGTGGCCCCGGCGTGGACGGCCCCCTGGTCGGCGAGGACGTGCTCGGGCCGGTTGCTGGCCATGATGGCCACGAAGTCGCCGCGGCCGACCCCGAGCCCGGCCAGGCCCATGGCCACCTCGGCCACCCGTTCCCGGTACTGGCGCCAGGACAGGGTCTGCCAGGCGCCGTCGCGCTTCCAGGACATGGCCGGCGCGTCGCCGTGGCCGGCCGCGTGCTCGGCCAGCAGGTCGCACAGGGTGCGGCCCTGGATCTCCTGCTCGATCTGCCGGCGTTCGACCGCGACCCGCTCATCGCTCATGGCGACCCACCCTCGGCTCGGAGAGGCTGCTCGCTGGCGAGCATAGGTAGCCGGGCAAGGCAGGTAAAGGGGCACGGACGCCGTGAGCGACTCGTTGGCGCACCCGGGCAGGCTGGCCGCGGTCCGGTCCTGACCAGGAGGGAGGTGCCGATGTCCCGGGTCCCCAGCGCCGGCGCGCGCTACCTGGCCGCCCTGGACTACGCCCGCCGCGGCCTGCCGGTCGTCCCCCTCCACTACGTGGTCCGCAACCGCCGGACCACGGCGGTCGCCTGCTCCTGCGGGGAGCCGGCCTGCGCCAGGGTCGGCGCCCACCCGCTGGCCGCCCACGGGGCCGCCGACGCCACCACCGACCCGATCCGGCTCACCTGGTGGTGGCGGCGCTTCCCCGAGGCCAACCTCGGGCTGGCCACCGGGGCCGCCTTCGACGCCCTGATCGTGCACGGCTCGACCGGCGACACCGCCCGCTGGTCGGTGATCGCCCAGGCCCTGCGGGCCGCCGGGCCGCTGGTGCGGGCCGGCGGCGACGCCTGGCACTTCCTCTTCGCCCCGGCGGGCCTGGCCAGCCAGCGCCCGTGGGGGCTGGCCGGGGTCGAGTGGCGGGGCTGGGGGGGCTGGGTGGTGGCCCCGCCCAGCCACCACCGGGGCGGCGCCGTCGCCGCCTGGGTGCGCGACCTGGACGCCCCCCTGCCCGCGCTGCCGGCGGCGGTGGCGGAGCGGCTGGAGCAGGTCGGCCCCGCCGAGCCTCTCACCCAGCTCATCTACGCCCAAGCACGCGACTAGGTATTTCGACGCATGCCGTATAGACTCCCGCCCAAGGCAAACGATCCCAGGTCGGCGTGGTGGTAGGCACGATCGACTTCTTCCTCCTCGGCCCGCTGGAAGCACGCCAGCGTGAGCGCCCCCTGCGCCTGGGCAGCATCAAGCACCGCATGCTCCTGGCCAAGCTGCTGCTCCATCCCAACCAGGTCGTCTCCACCGAGGAGCTGATCGTGGCCGTCTGGGGCGAGGAGCCGCCGCCGACGGTCAAGCAGTCGCTCCAGAACCACGTGGCCGCCCTGCGCAAGGCGATCGAGGCCGGCAACGGCGCCGGCCCGCCCCGCACCCTGGTCACCCGCGACCCCGGCTACCTGCTCCAGGTCGACCCCGAGCGGCTCGACCTGCACCGCTTCCAGCGCCTGGACCGCCAGGGCCGCGAGGCCCTGGCCGGCGGCGACCCGGCCCGCGCGGCCGACCTGCTGCGCCAGGCCCTGTCCCTGTGGCGCGGCCCGGCCCTGGCCGACGTGGCCGCCTCGGCCGACCTCGCCTGGCCGGAGCTGGTCGGGGTCGAGGAGCTCCAGGTCGCCTCCACCGAGGCCCGGATCGAGGCCGAGCTGGCCCTTGGCCGCCACCACGAGCTGGTGGCCGAGCTGGAGGCGCTGGTCCGGCTCTACCCGCTGCGCGAGCACCTCCACGGCCAGCTGATGCTGGCCCTGTACCGCTCGGGCCGCCAGGCCGACGCCCTGGCCGCCTACCGGGCGGCCCGCAAGGTCCTGGTCGACGAGCTCGGGATCGAGCCGAGCGTCGGCCTGCAGCGGCTCGAGCAGGCCATCCTGGCCCAGGACCCGGCGCTCGACCTGCTGGTCCCGGCCCGCTCGGGCGACCCCGAGCCCGACGCCGGCCAGCCGCCCGCCGAGGGTGGCGGCGGGGTCGCCGAGGGCGGCAGCGTGGAGCGCAAGCTCGTGTCGGTGCTGTTCGCCGAGGTCGACGAGCCGCTCGGCGAGGCCGGGGAACGCGACCCCGAGGACGTCTCCAGCATGCTCGACCGGCACCTGGACCGGGTCCGGGCCGAGATCGAGAGCTTCGGCGGCACCGTCGAGCACGCCATCGGCGGGATCACCATGGCCACCTTCGGCATCCCCCAGACCCGCGAGGACGACCCCGAACGGGCCGTCCGGGCCGCCCTGGCCATCCGGGATTCCTTGACCAACTCCGACGGGGTGGAGCTGCGGGTGGCCGTGACCACCGGGGAGGCGCTGGTCACCGACGGGGTCCGGGTGGCCGGCGATCCCGTGGCCACCTGCGCCCGGCTGCAGCAGGCCGCCCCCTCCGGGACGGTGCTGGTGTCGGAGGCGACCGGCCGGGCCACCGAGCGGACCATCTCCTACGGCCCGGCCAGCCTGCTCGCCCTGGCCGGGCGGGCCAGGCCGCTGAGCGTGTGGAGCGCGCTGGAGCCGCGCAACCGCACCGGCATGGACGCCCTGGCCGCCGGGCCGGTGCCGCTGGTCGGCCGCGACCGCGAGCTGGGCCTGCTGCTGGAGGCGTTCCGGCGGGCCGCGGCCGAGCGCCGGCCCCGGCTGGTCACCCTGCTCGGTCCGCCCGGCATCGGCAAGAGCCGGCTGGTGGCCGAGCTGGGGCGGGCCCTCGACGCCGACAGCGACCTGGTCACCTGGCGCCAGGCCCGCTCCTCGCCCTGGGACGAGGGCCGCTCCTCCCCCGACGGCGGCGCCGTCACCTACTGGGCCCTGGCCGAGATCGTCAAGGCCGAGGCCGGCATCCTGGAGACCGACACCGCCGACCGGGTCGGCCGCCGCCTGTCCCGGGTGGTCGCCCACGCCATGGCCGACGACCCGGGCGCGACCGACTGGGTCACCGGGCACCTGCGCGGGCTGGTCGGCCAGGCCGACGGCGCCCCGGTCCAGCCGGGCCGGCGCGACGAGGCGTTCACCGCCTGGCGGCGCTTCCTGTACGGCCTGGCCGCCCGGCGGCCGCTGGTGCTGGTGCTGGAGGACCTGCACTGGGCCGACGACGCCCTGCTCGACTTCGTCGCTGAGCTGCTCGAGCCGACCGGCCAGGCAACCCACGACCGGCACGGGCAGCCCCTGCGGGCTCGGACCCCGCCGGCGGCGCCGCTGCTGGTCGTGGCCACCGCCCGCAAGGACCTGCTGGCCCGCCGGCCCGGCTGGGGCGGCGGCGACGCGGCGGTGGCCATCGAGCTGGACCCGCTGTCGGAGGCGGACACCGACCAGCTGCTGGCGACGCTGCTGTCGGCCCACCGCCTGCCCACCGGGGTCGGCCCGGCCCTGCTGGCCGCGGCCGGCGGCAACCCCCTGTTCGCCGAGGAGTACGTGCGCATGGTGCGCGACCGCCACCTCCTGCCCGACGCCGAGGGCGGCGGGCCGGCCGGGCTGCCCCTGCCCGAGACCGTCCACGCCATCATCGCCGCCCGCCTCGACGCCCTCCCCGCCGAGGAGAAGGCCGCGCTTCAAGATTTGTCGGTGCTCGGCCGGGTCGGCTGGGTCGGCGCCCTGGCGGCGGTCAGCGGCCGCACCCGGGCCGAGGCCGAGGCCTGCCTGGAGCGGCTGGCGGCCAGGGAGTTCCTGTACCGGGCCGGGCGCTCCTCGACGGCCGGCGAGCGCGAGTACGGCTTCCGCCACGTGCTGGTCTGCGAGGTCGCCTACGGCCAGATCCCGCGGCTGGAGCGGGCCGGGAAGCACCGGCGGGCCGCCGCCTGGCTGGAGTCGCTGGCCGCCGAGCGCTCGGAGCTGCTGGCCCACCACTACGGGCGGGCCCTGGAGCTGGCCAGCGCGGCCGGCCAGCCCACCGGCGACCTGGTCGACCGGGCGCGGCTGGCCCTGCGCCACGCCGGCGACCGGGCCACCGGCCTGGGTGCGCACGTGACCGCGGCCCGCTACTACACCGAGGCCCTGGCCATCTGGCCGCCCGGCGACCCGGAGCGCCCGGCCCTGGAGCTGCGGGCCGGCGAGGCCCGCTGCCTGGGCGACGGGACCGGCGAGGAGCTGCTCACCAGCGCCAGGGACGGGCTGCTGGCCCTTGGCGACCGGGAGCGGGCGGCCGAGGCCGAAGCCCGGCTGGGCCAGCTCGCGTACACGAGGGGCCAGGACCGGTCCTCGCACATGGACCGGGCCCTGGCCCTGGTCGCCGACGCCCCCGCCTCCCACAGCAAAGCGGTGGTGCTCAGCCACGGCATGATGCACCTGCTGGTGGCCGACCGGAACGCCGAAGCCCTCCAGGTGGCCCAGGAGGGCCTGGCCATGGCCAGGAGCCTTCGCGACCGCGACATCGAGGCGGCCGCCCTCGGCACCATCGGGGCCGCCCGGGTCAGCCTGGGCGACCCCGGCGGCGTCGCCGACCTGGAGCGCGGCATCGCCCTGTGCGAGGCCGAGGAGTCCTCCAGCGTCATCCCCTGGCACAACAACCTGGCCTACTGCCACGCCATCCTGGGCGACCTGCGGCGCTGCTTCGCGGCGAGGGCGGCCGCCTGGGAGGCGGCCGAACGCTTCGGCTCGACCCTGCGGCTGCGGTCGCTGGAGCTGGAGCGGGCGGCCGAGTACTACTGGACCGGCCGCTGGGACCAGGCGGTGCGGATCGCCGACTCGGTGGCGCCCAACGGGGACGACGCGGCCGGGCACTATATGGAGTGCGAGTGCCGCCTCTGGCGGGGCCGCGTCCGGCTGGCCAGGGGCCAGCTGGGCGGGGCCCTGGAGGAGGCCGGGCGGGCCCTGGCCCTGGCCCGGGAGGGAGGCGACCGTCTCAACCTGGACCCGGCACTGACCCTCGGGGCCCGGGCCGCGCTGGCCGCCGGCCAGGTCGCCGAGGCCGGCAAGCTGCTCGACGAGCTGCTGGCCACCGTGGGGGGCGGGCTGCTCAAGCCCGACCTGGGGGTCGACCTGCCGGTGATCCTGGTCGAGCTGGGCCGCCCGGTCGAAGCCCTTGACGAGGTCCTCCCCTCACGCTGGCTGGACGCGGCCCGGGCCTTCGCCGACGGCGACCTGGGCCGGGCGGCCAGGATCTACGCAGACATCGGCAGCCGCCCCGACGAGGCCGCCGCCCGCCTGGCCGCCGCCCGCAAGCTGCTGCCGACCCGGCCCGCCGAGGGCCGGGTCGAGCTGGAGCGGGCCATCGCCTTCTTCCGCGAGGCCGGCGCCGGCGCCCCCCTCGAGCAGGCCAAGGACCTGCTCTTCGCCCTGACTTGACACGGCCCCGAAATAGAGAGAGTTTGCTCTCGCCCCCGACTCGCCAAGGAGTAGCCTAGCCGCCATGGTGTCTGCCAGGCCCCGGGACCGGATCCTGACCACGGCCACCGACCTGTTCTGCGCCGAGGGCATCGGCGCGGTCGGGGTCAACCGCATCATCGGCCAGGCCGACGTGGCCCCGATGACCCTGTACCGCCAGTTCGGAGGCAAGGACGCGCTGGTCGCGGCCACTATCGAGCTGTGGAGCGTGCAGTGGCTGCACCGGCTGGCCGACGCCATGGACCGCCGCGGCGACGACCCGGCCGACCGCTTCGACGGCCTCTGGGACGAGCTGGATGCCTGGTTCGCCTCGGACGGCTTCCGCGGCTCGTTCGTGGCCAACGCGGCCATCGAGCTGCGCAGCGAGCCCGAGCACCCGGCCCAGTCGCGGATCGTCCAGCACCGCCAGGCCCTGCGCCAGCTGCTCGAGGACCTGGCCAAGACCGCCGGCGCCTACGACCCGGCGGTGCTCGCCGCCCAGCTCCAGGTGCTGGTCGACGGGGCCATCTCCGCCGCCGCGGTCGATCGCGACCCGGCCGCCGCCCGCGGCGCCCGCGCCCTGGCCAGGGCCGCCGTCACCGCCGCCACCGCCTAGGACCGGACCGCCCGGCGGCCGCCGTCACTCGGGGGCGGCCAGGCCCATCGCGATCCGGGCCAGCTCGCGGGCGTGGCGGGCCGCGCCCGGGTGACGGTCGAGCAGGGCGCCGGCCATGGCGCCCTCGACCAGGGTGAGGAGCTGGCCGGCGAGCACCGCCGGGTCGCGAGCCCCGGCCGAGCGGGCCAGCTCCTCCAGCAGGCGGCGGGTGGCCTGGCGGTGCCGGACCAGCACCGCGTGGACCGCCGGGCCGCGGCCGTCGGGCGGCGCCACCACCGCCGCGGCCACCGGCGAGCCGGCGAAGTCGTCGGAGGCGAACCACTCCTCGAGCAGATCCCAGAGCGCGAGCAGCGCCGACCCCGGCGGGTGCTGCCGCCGGGCCGTCTCGGAGGCCAGCCAGGCGAGCCAGCGCTCGCTCGACCGCTCCAGGTCCGCCGCGGGGTCGTCGCTCGTCATGCCCGTGCCCTGTGCCGTGCCGATGGGGCCAATCGTACTCTCGCCTCCATCCTCTACAACCGGACGAGCCGTCCATGGGACCAATTAACTAGTTACTCTTGACTAGTGATAACGCTATCTCTCAAAATCCACAAGACATGCCGGTCATGTCGGCGAAAAAGGAGGCAACCATGCGTCGACAGCCAATCCACCCGACCTTGTCAACTCGGCTGCTACGGGTGGCGGTCGTCCTCGGCGCGGCCGCCCTCGCCGCCCTCGCCGCCGCCCCCGCCTCCGCCCACGCCGAGCGGTCGGCCGGCCGCTACAGCTTCGAGATCGGCTTCGGCAGCGAGCCCGCCTACGCCGGCCAGCCCAACAGCATGCAGGTGCTCATCAGCCGCGACGGCAAGCCCGCCACCGACCTGGCCGGCCAGCTCGACGGCCTGATGGGCCACGCCTTCTACGGCAAGAAGGCCGACCTCAAGGCCGAGAACGCGATGATGCCGCTGGAGCCGTACTTCGGCGACGACTGGGGCATCCCCGGCGACTACCGCTCGTTCTTCGTGCCGACCCAGGCCGGCAGCTACACCTTCGAGCTGAAGGGCACGCTCGGCGGCCAGAAGATCAACCTGGTGGTCCCGAGCGGCCCGGGCACCTTCGGCGACGTGAGCGACCCGGCCAAGGCCGCCTTCCCGGCCGTCAAGGACCCCTCCACCGCCCAGCTCGCCCAGCGGATGGACCGCGAGGCGGCCCGGATGACCGGGATCGCGGCCGCCGCCACGGCCGGCCGGCGGGCCGCCGAGGACGCGGCCGACCAGGCCAGGCTGCTGGCCCTCGGCGGGCTGGTGGTCGGCGTGGTCGGGCTGGTGGTGGCCGCCCTGGCCTGGGGACGGCGGTCGGCCGCCCCGCCCGCCCGCTCCGACGTCGCCCTCAGCGGCGCCGGGAAGGTCTGAGGCTCCGATGTCCCGCCGTGGGCGGCTCGCCGCGCTCGCGATCCTGGCCGGCCTCTGGGTCCTGGCCACGGGTCCGGCGGCG
>Ga0307278_10000403_pt1 | contig 22047 bp, 19 predicted proteins | sample ER_DNA_117_FD_194482 | JGI IMG/M metagenome (GOLD analysis project Ga0307278, IMG submission 194482) | Bulk soil microbial communities from the East River watershed near Crested Butte, Colorado, United States - ER_DNA_117 | ecosystem: Environmental > Terrestrial > Soil > Floodplain | place...
CTGTAGAGGTGCAGCCGCATGCCGGCGCGTTCGAACGCCTCGGCCAGCAGCCGCGACAGCTCGGCGTCGAGCATCGGGGCCAGGGAGCCGCCGCCGACCATCGTCACCTCGACGCCGAGGGCGGTGAAGATCGAGGCGTACTCGCAGCCGACGATGCCTCTGCCGACCACGGCCAGGCGCCGGAACGGCCGGTCCACCGTGAGGATCTGCTCGGAGTCGTACAAGTCCGGGTCGTCGAACGGGATCCCCGGCGGGTGGAAGGGGTGGGACCCGCTGGCGATCAGGACCACGTCGGCGGCCAGGACCCGCTCGCGCCCGTCCGGGACGCGGACGACGACGGTCCGGTCCGGCGCCAGCGCGGCCCGGCCGCGGACCAGCTCGATGCCGTGCCGCTCCAGGTTGCGCTCGACCGTCGCCGTCATCGTCTCGACCACCTCGGCGGTGCGGCTGCGCAGGTGCTCGAGGGTCGCCTCGGGATCGAGGTGGAGGCTGACCCCGTACACGTCGCGGCGGCGGAAGCCGGTGATGTACAGCGCGGTTTCCCGCAGCGTCTTGGTGGGGACGCCAGCGGTGCTCACCGCCGCCCCGCCGGGTCGCGGGGCGTGCTCGACGACGGCGACCCGCTTGCCGAAGTAGGCGGCCTGGGCGGCGCCCTTCTCGCCCGCCGGACCCGACCCGATCACCACCATGTCGTACCGCTCGCGCACAGCGACCTCCCGCGCGGATTCCTCTGGGCGATGATCCACGGGGAGCCGAGCGGCCGGCAAACGGCCGGGGGTCCGGCCGGAGGGGTCCGGGGAACCCCCGAAGGGTGCCCCGGTCTATGGAGCGCCGAGGAGCCCCCGGGTGGATCAGGCGCCCAGCGGGATCACGGCGAGGTCCTCGTAGCGGGCGGCCCCGGGAGCGGACCGGTCGGCGACCAGCGCCACCGAGCGGGCCGTCCACGACGCCGACAGCGGCCGGCCGGCGAGCCGCCTCGGCACCCGGCCCCTGGCGAGCACGACGTCGGCCTGGAACGGCTGCGGGTGGGTGACCGGCACCAGCTCGCCGGTCGCCTCGAACACCACCGCGGCCAGCTCCTCCAGCCCGGCGACCGGTGCGCCGAGCCACTGCCCCCCGAGCCGGCGGGTCGCCGGGCCGAGCACGCACCCGGCGGCGGGCGCGCCGTCCAGCTCGGCCTCCAGCATCTCGACCAGCGGCGGCACGACCCGGTCGTCGACGTGGCCGAGGGGGCGCACCTTCACCATCCACTGCTCGGGCGCCGACCAGCGGACCCCCGGGACCGCCGGTCGGTCCAGCAACGAGAGCACCGCGACCACCTCCGGCGGCGGCCACACGGCCACGAACAGGCGCGCCATCTCGCAGCTCAGCCTCCCCATGCGGGACCCCGGCCAGCCGTCGCCGGGCTCTGGCACCATCGTGACATGCCGTTTCGTCCCTATCTCGATGTCCTGCGCACGCCCGGGGTCCCGCGTCTGCTCGGCGCCGCCGTGCTCGGCCGCATGCCGATCGGCATGGCCGGCCTCGCGATCGTCCTGCTGGTCCGCCAGACCGGCGGCTCCTACGCCACCGCCGGGCTGGTCGCCGGCTCCTACGCGATCTCGCTGGGCCTGACCGCGCCGCTGCTCGGGCGCCTGATCGACCGGGTCGGCCAGACCCGGGTGCTGCTGGGCTGCGCCGGCGTCAGCGCGACCGCGTTCATCGCGCTCGGCGTCGCCGCAGAGGCCGGCTCCCGGGCGCTGCTGCCGGTCCTGGCGGCGCTGGGGGGCGCGTCGCTCCCGCCGGTGGCGGCCTGCCTGCGGGCGCTCTGGTCGGAGCTGCTCGGCCGGGGCGCCGAGCTGCAGGCCGCCTTCTCAGTCGAGGCGATCGTGCAGGAGCTGATCTTCGTCGTCGGACCGCCGCTGGTCGCCCTCCTCGCCGCCGCGTTCGCGCCCGCCGTGGCCATGGTCGGCATCGCCATCCTGCTGCTGGCCGGGATCGGCGTGTTCGCCGCCGCGCCGGCGTCGCGGGCCTGGCGCGCCGAGCCGCGGGCGGCCGACTGGGCCGGCCCGCTGCGAAGCCCCGGCATCCGCGCCGTGCTGGTCTGCATCGTGGTGCTGGCCGCCGCCTTCGGCGCGGTCGAGGTCGCCGTCACCGCCGCCGCCGAGCGGCTCGGCTCGCGGACGCTGGCCGGGCCGCTGCTCGCCCTCTGGGCCGTCGGCAGCATCGTCGGCGGCCTGGCGTTCGGCGGCCGCGGCCCCGGCCGCCCGCCTGAGCGGCGGCTGGTCGGTATGCTGATGCTGGTGGCGGCCGGGATCGCCGTGCTGGCGCTGGTGGCGAACCGGTTGCAGCTCGGCGCCGGCATGGTGGCGGCCGGGCTCGGCATCGCCCCCGCCATCGCCTGCCTGTACCTGCTGATCGACCGCCTCGCGCCCGCCGGCACCGTGACCGAGGCGTTCACCTGGGTGAACAGCGCCTTCGGGACCGGGATCGCGGTCGGCAACGCCAGCGGCGGCTGGGTCGTCCACCGGGCCGGCCCCGACGCCGTCTTCCTGCTGGCGGCCGCCGCCGTGGTCGCCGCCGCGCTGCTGGCCCGCGTGCGCCGGGCGGCGCTCGCCGAGCGGAGCGACCGGGCGCCGTCCCCCGGCGGCGCCTTGCGGCCGCGGCCGCAGCCGGCCGGCGACTGAGGTCGCCACGGAATGCGCCGGGACCGCCGGCGGTTGGGTCGAGCAGGATGATGCGCCACTACTGGTACCCCCGAGCCGAGCTGGAGCCCGGCAAGAAGCTGTCGCGCGGCGTGGTCCGCCGCGTCTGGGGGTTCGCGCGCCGCTTCCGCTGGCAGATCGCCGCCTACCTGGCGCTGCTCGGGCTGTCGGCGCTGGTGGCGGTCGTGCCCCCGCTGCTGGTCCGCGAGCTGCTCAACGTCGCCATCCCGCGGAAGAGCTACGGCCTGGTCAACCTGATCGGCCTGCTGGCGGTCGGGGTGGCCGTCGGCAACGCCGGCCTGGCGCTGGCGCAGCGGCTGCTGTCGGCCCGCATCGGCGAGGGCCTCATCTACGAGCTGCGCACCGCCCTGTTCGACCACGTGCAGCGCCAGCCGCTGGCGTTCTTCACTCACACCCAGACCGGCTCGCTCACCAGCCGCCTGAACAACGACGTCGTCGGCGCCCAGCGGGCGCTCACCGGCACCCTCGGGTCGGTCTTCTCCAACGTGATCAGCCTGGTCATCACCCTGATCGCCATGGCGGTGCTGAACTGGCGCATCACCGTGATCGCGGTGGCCGTGCTGCCGCTGTTCCTGCTGCCGGCCAAGCGGGTCGGCCGCCGGCTGCAGGCGATCGCGCGGGAGTCGATGCAGCTCAACGCGGCCATGAACACGACCATGAACGAACGCTTCAACGTCTCCGGGGCGCTACTGGTGATGCTGTTCGGCCGCCGCGACCGGGAGCTGGCGAACTTCTCCGCCAAGGCCGCCGGCGTCCGCGACATCGGCGTCCGCTCGGCCCTGTACGGGCAGACCTTCTTCGTGGTGCTCGGCCTGGTCGGCGCCGTCGGCACGGCCGCCGTCTACTGGCTCGGGGGGCGGCTGGTGCTCGGCGGCGACCTGCGTCCCGGCGACGTGGTCGCGCTGGCCGCCTACGTGACCCAGGTGTATGGGCCGCTCACCGCGCTCACCAACGCGCGCGTCGACGTGATGACCGCCTTCGTCTCCTTCGAGCGGGTCTTCGAGGTGCTCGACTTCCAGAGCCCCATCACCGACGCCCCCGGCGCCCGGCCGCTGGAGCACCCGGCCGGCCGGGTCGAGTTCGACCGGGTGAGCTTCCGCTACCCCAGCAGCGACGAGTCGACCATCGTGAGCCTCACCGGTGGCGCCGCCGCGGTCGGGGCCGCCGCCGGCGAGCCGGTCCTGCGCGACGTCTCCTTCGACGTCCGCCCGGGCGAGCTGGTGGCCCTCGTTGGCCCGTCGGGCGCCGGCAAGACGACCACCGCGATGCTGGTCGCGCGGGTCTACGACGTCACCGAGGGTGCCGTCCGGGTGGACGGCGTGGACGTGCGCGAGCTCGAGCTGGAGAGCCTGCGGGGCGCGATCGGGGTGGTCACCCAGGACCCCCACCTGTTCCACGACACCATCCTGGCCAACCTCCGCTACGCCAACCCGGACGCCACCCTGGAGCAGATCGAGGCGGCATGCCGGGCGGCCCGCATCCTGGGCCTGGTGGAGAGCCTGCCGGAGCGTTGGGAGACGATGGTCGGGGAGCGCGGCTACCGGCTGTCGGGCGGGGAGAAGCAGCGGCTCGCCATCGCCCGCCTGCTGCTGGCCGACCCGGCGATCGTGATCCTCGACGAGGCCACCGCGCACCTCGACTCCGAGGCGGAGGTCCACATCCAGGAGGCCCTCGCCGCCGCGCTCGCCGACCGCACCAGCCTGGTCATCGCCCACCGCCTGTCCACCATCGTGCAGGCCGACCGCATCCTGGTGATCGACGGCGGCCGCGTCGTCGAGCAGGGCACGCACGCGGAGCTGCTGGCCACCGGCGGCCTGTACGCCGAGCTGTACGAGACGCAGTTCGGCCGCGCGCTGGCCTCACCCGTCGCTCACGAGGGGTAGAGCTGCGTCCCGGGGACGACCGACTTCGGCAGCGACGGTCCCGACCACTTCAGGTTGAACTTCGCCGACCCGGCATCGTCGACGAGCTCGATCGTGATGGGGTACCGCTGTCCGGCCTGGAGCGAGACGGTGGCGCGTTGCTCGGCGGTCGTCGGGGCGCCGAAGGTGTCGAAGATCCGCGTGCCGCCGAGCCAGACCCTGGCCTTGTCGTTGGCGACCATGAACAGCGTGTGGGTGCCGGTGAACTGCCCTTGTAGCTGGCCGGTCCAGCGGACCGAGAAGCCGTTGGCCGGCACGCCGGGGGCCGGGACCCTGGCCAGGTGGCGAACATGACACGGTCCACCCGCGTCACCACCGGCTGGGTGAAGTTGTTGGTGGCGAAGTAGGTGCCGCTCAAGCCCGTGCCGGTGCCGACGCTGCCGGCGTTGCGTCGGTACAGGGCCGTGTAGGTCGCGGCGCTCGAGGCCATAAGGATCGGCCGCTCGGTCGCCGTGCTGTGGTCCTCCCAGCAGTCGAGCACCCAGGACTGGCCGTTGACCGTGCGGGGCGGGGCGCCGAGGGTCCGCCGGACGCCGACCACGCCCGCGAACGAGGTCGGGGTGGTCACCGGCGAACCGTCGAGGGTGAGCTGCCACGACCACGGCACCGCCTGCAGGTTCGCGGTGCTCGTCCTGGGCAGGACGTCCCGGGTGACCTCGGTGGTGTTGCCCACGCTGTCCGTCACCCGCAGATGGATCCGGTAGAAGACGTCGGTGGCGGTCTCGTCGTCGGTCGGGATCGTGGCCGTGAAGCTGCGGGTGCCGTTGAACGGCTCGATGAACGGGTGGGTGTGGGTGTTGTGGTGGAACACGACCTCCCACTCGAACGCCTCCGGTGGCGGCGTGCCGTCCTCGGGGTCGCTGGCGGTCCCGGTGATGGTGAGCTGCTGCCCGCCGGCGTAGGTGGCGCCCTGGGCGGGGCTGGTGATCGTCGCGCTGGGCGGCTGGTCGTTGCGGACGGTCAGCAGCGCCTCCCGCGAGGTGGCGCTGCCGTACTGGTTGGTGACGACGACCGAGAAGCGGGCGCCGTTGTCGGCGGCCTGGACGTTGTTCAGCGTGTAGGACGCGCCGGTGGCGCCGGGGATGCTGGCGCCGTTGCGCCGCCACTGGTAGCCGAGCGGCGCCGTCCCGGACGCCACCACCGAGAAGGTGGCGCTGCCGCCGAAGCCGACGGTGACGTCCTGCGGCTGGGCGCCGATCTGCGGCGGCTGGTTGCCGCCGCCGCTGAATGACACCTGGTACAGCACGCCCCTGGCGACCCCGTTGAGCTCGCGCTGCAGCGTGTAGAGGTTGCCGTCGGGGCCGACCTTGAAGTCGACCGGTCGCTCGAACCCGCTGCCGAAGGGCACGCTGCTGCCGTTCGCCGGGTCGAGCACGCGCAGCCAGCCCTCGCAGTGGTCGGCGAACAGGTACCTGTCCCAGAAGCTCGCCGGGAACGTCCGGTTGGCGGGCGCGTAGAAGTCGCCGCCCATGACCGCGCAGCCGAAGACACCCGAGCCGTCGTCGACGTGCGGGTAGGCGAGCAGCGGGTTGGTATAGGCGGGATTGTTGGAGTTGCCTTCGGCGATAGGCCAGCCGTAGTTGGCGCCGGCGCGGCCCACGTTGACCTCTTCCCAGGCGGCGCTGCCGACGTCGCCGATCAGCATCTGCCCGGTCGTCGGATGGAAGATCATCCGGTAGGGGTTGCGCACCCCCAGCGCCCAGATGGCGCGGTTGGGCCCGCTCGCCTGGTTGAAGAACGGGTTGTCGGTCGGGATGGAGCCGTCCGGGTTGTACCGCAGGAGCTTGCCGAACCGGTTGCCGAGCTCCTGCGCGTTGGGTCCCCGCAGGTTGTCGCCGACGGTGACGTAGAGCTTGCCGTCCGGGCCGAACCCCATGTCCCCGCCGTAGTGCATGGTGCTGTTGCCCAGTGGGTCGAGGTCGGCGAGCACGGGGCAGCGTGGGTATGCATGGGACCGGACCCCCCTTTCCGACACAAAGGCCGCCAGACTGTACGACACGTCGAAGGTCCTGAAAAGCACCATTTTTCCTGAGGGCCCGGGCCCTCGGTCGCGTATCGTTCGTGGCCGACGGCACCGGCCGGGCGGGAGGCGAATTGAGCGGGAGCGAGGAGCGGCTGCGGGACGACTTCGAGCGATGCTTCGAAGGGCTGGCCGCCATCGGGCGCGACCCGGCCGGCGGGTGGACCCGGCTGGCCTGGACCGCTGAGGACCGGGCGGCGAGGGACTGGTTCCAGGCCGAGGCGGCGGCACGCGGCCTTGAGGTCGACCGGGACCCCGCCGGCAACCTCTGGGCCTGGTGGCGGCCCGCGGGGCAGCCCGCCGCGGAGGGCGACGCGGTGGCGGTCGGGAGCCACCTGGACACGGTGCCCAACGGCGGCGCCTACGACGGCGCCCTCGGCGTGGTCGCCGGCCTGGTGGCGGTCGCCGAGCTGGCCGGGCGGAAGGTGACGCCGCTTCGGCCGGTCGCGGTGGTGGCGTTCGCCGACGAGGAGGGCGGCCGCTTCGGCCTGCCCACCTTCGGCAGCCGCGTGCTCGCCGGCACCTTGGACCCGGCGACCGTGCTGGACCGCGCCGACCAGGCCGGGACCACGCTGGCCGCCGCGCTCCGGGACGCCGGCGTGGACCCCGCCGCCGTCGGCCCCGACCCGGACCGGCTCGGCAGCCTCGCCGCCTTCGTCGAGCTCCACGTCGAGCAGGGCCGTGGCCTGGTCGACCACGGCGTCCCGGTCGGGCTCGCCTCGGCGATCTGGCCGCACGGCCGCTGGCGGCTCACCCTGACGGGCGCGGCCAACCACGCCGGCACCACCCGGCTCGAGGACCGCCGCGACCCGATGCTCGGCCTCGCCGCCGCCATCCTGGCGGCCAGGGCGGCCGCCGAGGAGCTGCGCGCGGTCGCGACCGTCGGCCGGGTGGTGGTCGAGCCGAGCTCCACCAACTCGGTCGCCGGACGGGTGCTTGCCTGGCTCGACGCCCGCGCCGAGCGCGACCAGACCCTGGACTGGCTGCTGGCCGCGTTCCAGGGCGCGGTGGAGGAGGCCGCCGGCCGCCACGGGCTGACCGTCGACCTCGCCCGCGAGTCGCGCAGCCCGGCGGTCATCTTCGACGCCGGCCTGCGCGGCCGCCTGGCCGCGTGCCTGCGTGCCAGCGGCCTCGAGCCGGTGGAGCTGCCCACCGCGGCCGGGCACGACGCCGGCGCCCTCGCGGTGTCGGTGCCGACCGCCATGCTGTTCGTGCGCAACCCGACCGGTACCAGCCACAGCCCGGCCGAGCGGGCGGAGGCCGACGACTGCGTGGCCGGGGTGGAGGCGCTGGCCGCCGTCGTCGAGGAGCTGGCGTGCCGCTGACCGGCGGCGCCTGGCACGCGGAGCTGGCGTGGCTGGGGCCGGGCCGGGCCGTGGGGCGGCGGGTGCTCGTGGAGGTCGAGGGCGACCGCATCGCCGCCGTCACCGAGGACGCCGACCCGCCCGCCACGGCGGTCCGGCTGCCGGGCCTCACCATCCCGGGCCTGGCCAACGGCCACTCCCACGCCTTCCACCGGGCCCTGCGCGGCCGCACCCACCGTGGCCGGGGCGACTTCTGGGCGTGGCGCGAGCGGATGTACGAGCTGGCCGCCCGGCTCGACCCCGACAGCTACCTGGAGCTGGCGAGCGCCACCTACGCCGAGATGGCGCTGGCCGGGGTCGCGGCCGTCGGCGAGTTCCACTACCTCCACCACACCCCGACCGGCCGGCCCTACGCAGACCCGAACCGCATGGGGCACGCCCTGGTGGAGGCCGCCGGCCTGGCCGGCGTCCGGCTGACCCTGATCGACACCTGCTACCTGCGCGCCGGGCTCGGCGGCGAGCCGCTCGCCGGGCCCCAGGTCCGCTTCGGCGACGGCGACGCCGCCGCCTGGGCGGCGCGGGCCGGGAGCCTCTACGACGCCGCCACCGTCCGGGTGGCCGCCGGCATCCACAGCGTCCGCGCGGTCGACCCGGCCAGCATGGCGGTGGTGGCCGACTGGGCACGGGACCGCGACGCCCCCCTGCACCTGCACCTGTCCGAGCAGCGGGCCGAGAACCAGGCCTGCCTGGCCGCCACCGGCCGCACCCCGGCGGCCCTCGCCGAGGCGGCCGGGGTGCTCGGCCCGCGCACCACCGCGGTCCACGCCACCCACCTCACCGGCGACGACGTCGCCCGCCTCGGGGCGACCCGCACCACCGCCTGCCTGTGCCCGACCACCGAGCGCGACCTGGCCGACGGCATCGGCCCGGCCCGCGCCCTGGCCGACGCCGGCAGCCCGCTGTGCGTCGGTTCCGACAGCCACGCGGTCGTCGACCTGTTCGAGGAGGCGCGGGCGGTCGAGCTGGACGAGCGCCTGGCCACCGAGCGCCGCGGCCACCACCACGCCGAGGACCTGCTGACGGCCGCCACCGCCGCCGGCATGCGCGCCCTCGGGTGGGACGCCGGCCGCCTGGAGCCCGGCTGCCTCGCCGACCTCGTCACCGTCGCCCTCGACTCTCCCCGCCTGGCCGGCGCCGACCCCGCCGACCTGATCGACCACCTGATCTTCGCCGCCACCGCCGCCGACGTCACCCACGTCGTCGCCGGCGGCAAGCAGATCGTGCGGGACGGCCACCACCTGCAGATCGACGTCCCCGCCGCGCTCTCCCGGGCGATCGACGCCCTCGCGTGAACTCCCTGCCGGGCACGGACGAACGCTCTGGCAGACGCTTGGATCGCCCCGGGAAGGACCACGCCGATGGGAGGCGCCGCCGGCGTCCTGGGTGACGACGCCACCATCCGGGCCGCCTACGTGAGCCACGGCGGCGAGCTGTACCGCTTCGCGTTGCGCTCGCTGCGCGAGCCCTGGCTTGCCGAGGACGCCGCCCCCGGGGGCCCCCCGCGAGTCGGTCGCGTTCACGCTGGTGTCCGCCGGGGTGGACGCCAGCGCCACCCTGATCGCCCACACCTGGGGCACCGAGGTCAACCTGGTCGCCACCGGCCTGACGCCTGGCACCCGCTACACCGTGGTCCTGGTCGGCCGGAACGGCCGCCGCGTCACCGCCGGCACCTTCATCGGCGTCTCCCGCCAACCCGTCAGGTGCAACCTCAACGCCGCGCTCCTCCGAACCGACGCCGCCGAGCTGCTGGTCACCGACCCCAGGCGCCGCCAGGTGCTCCGCGCCGACCTGACGTAGGAGGGAGCACACCCGGCGAGCGGCCGAGGACGACCTGGAGCAGCTCCTCGGCGGTCCCCTCCGACTCGTCCACGACCCTCGGGGTGGCCGAACCGCCCGCGACGTCGACGTGGAGGGTGGCCAGCCCGGCCCGGCGCTGGAACAGCGACGACCGGACGCTGCCGCTCTGCGCCTTGGCGACCGGCACCACCGTGGTCACCCGGATCGCCACCCCCTGCCTGGCGTACAGGAAGCCGTCGCGCCTGGCGTGGCCGAGGTTGCGGTAGGCGGCGAGGCCGCCGAGCACGGCCAGGGGCACCAGGAGCAGGGCGACGGGCGCGGCGGGCCGGCTCAGCACCCACAGGGCGACGGCCAGGGCGGCGGTCAGCGGGGCGGCCCGGAGGACGCTGCGCCGCACCGCCCGACCGCGAGCCACCGGCGGGGGAGCCAGCAGCCTCGGCACCGGCGCCGCCCCCGGCAGCAGCTCGCCGAGGACGCGGTTCACCTCCGCCCGCGGCAGGACCGGGATGGTCAGGCGGCTGGCGGTGTCGTCCGCGCCGCCGGACCGCCCGGCGCTCTGGATGCGGATCGAGGCGAGCCCGAGCGCCCGCCGCAGCAGCGACTCGTCGACCCGGACGACCTGGAGCCTGGCGATCGGCATGACCGCCTCGCGCCGCTCCAGCAGCCCGCGACGCACCACCAGGTCGGCGCCGGCCGTGGCGAGGGTGAAGCCGTAGTCGGTGACCACGCTTGAGGCGGCGGCGAGCCCAAGCCAGACGAGGACGGCGAGCACCGCCACGGCGACCACCGCGGCCGGGGTGGTGGGGGCGACCGCCTCCGGGTTGAAGCGGCCCAGCAGCCAGTCCGACAGGCTGGGGAACAGGTCGGAGAGCTGGCTGAGCGGTCCGAGCACGATCAGCACGGCGGCCGCTCTGGTGCCGGTGATCCCGGCCAGCATCACCTCGCCGACCGACAGGCGCAGCAGGGCCCGCTCGGCCGGTGCCGCCGCTTCGGCCGCGGCGGCCACGGCCGCGTCGCCGCCCGCCACCGCGGCGCCCTCCTTGGCCCGCAGCAGCAGCGACCGGAGCGCCTGCGCCTCGCCAAGGGGGACCACGTCCAGGTCGACCTCCGCGGCCCCGCCGCCGCCGGCCGTCTCCACCCGCAGGGTCGCCACGCCGAGCACGCGGTGCAGGGGCTTGCGGACCAGGTCCACCTGCTGGATGCGGTCGAAGGGGACCACCCGCAGCTTGCGGGCCAGCACGCCCTCCTCGAGCCGCAGCGCGCCGGCCTCCAGCGCGTAGGTGCGGCGATACCACTCCAGCGTCGTCACGGCCAGCAGCACGACCGCCACCGCGACGACCAGCCAGAGCTGGCGTCTGGCGAGCACCAGCAGCGCCAGCGGCCAGAGCCGGCGGACGTGCCCGGCCGCGAAGAACACCGGGCTGAGCACGTGAAGACGCCGCGGCCCGCCCGCCGGGGCGTCAGACCGCATCGCCGGTGCCGGCCCTGGCGAGGATGAGACGGCGCAGGCCCTCGGCGTCGCCGGCGGCGATGCCGGGGATGGTGGCGTCGGTGCCCGCCGAGGCGGTGTGGACGACCAGCCGGGACAGCCCCACCATCCGCTCGACCGGCCCTTGGGTCACGTCGATGTGCTGGACCCGGAAGTAGGGGATCGCCGAGTGGACCCGGCGCAGGATGCCGTGGCGCAGCTCCAGCGCGTCCTCGGCCACCTCGTAGCGCCAGTTCCGGTACTCGAGGCTCGGCAGCCGCCAGGCCGCCACGCCACCGGCCAGCGCGACCAGGGCGGCGGCCAGCCCCGGCGGCCCCGGCGGGTGGGTCCCGGCGAGCCGCAACCCGACGTCCACGGCCAGGACGATCGCGGCAAGGACCAGCACCAGGACGGCCGTCTGCACGGTCCAGACCACCAGGATGCGGCGGTCGAGCGTCCTGGCCGCGGACGCGCCCTCGGTTCGCTCGGTCATCTCCGCACCAGCCTATCGCCGCCCACCCGTAGAATGGCGGCATGAGCGCTGCTCCCGTCCCAGCGTCGACGGCCCCGCGCACGGTGCTGCTGGCCGCGCCCCGCGGCTACTGCGCCGGCGTCGAGCGGGCCATCGACATCGTCGAGGTCGCCCTGGCGACCTACGGCCCGCCCGTGTACGTCCGCAAGCAGATCGTCCACAACCTGCACGTGGTCCGCGACCTGGAGGCCAAGGGGGCGGTCTTCGTCGACGAGCTGGACGAGGTGCCGGAGGGCGCCAGGGTGGTCTTCTCGGCGCACGGCGTCGCCCCCGAGGTGCACCAGCAGGCGCGGGACCGCGACCTGCGGGTGGTGGACGCCACCTGCCCGCTGGTGACCAAGGTCCACCAGGAGGCGCGCAAGTTCGCCGGCAAGGGCTACGAGATCGTGCTCGTCGGCCACGCCGGCCACGAGGAGGTCGCCGGCACCATGGGCCAGGCGCCGGCGGCGGTGCACCTGGTCGGCGACGAGCAGGAGGCCGCCCGCGTCGAGGTCGCCGACCCCGAGCGGGTCGCCTACCTGACCCAGACGACGCTGTCGGTCGACGAGACGGCCGGGGTGATCGACACGCTGCGCCGGCGCTTCCCGGTGCTGGCCGGGCCTCGCTCCGACGACATCTGCTACGCCACCCAGAACCGGCAGGCCGCGGTCAAGGCGCTGGCCGCCGAGTGCCAGCTCATCCTGGTCATCGGGGCGGAGAACTCCTCCAACTCCAAGCGGCTGGTCGAGGTCGCCCGCGCCCATGGCTGCCAGAGCCACCTCGTCCCGGAGGCGTCGGCGGTCGACCCGGCCTGGCTCCGGGGCGTGGACACCGTCGGGGTGACCTCCGGCGCGTCGGCACCCGAGCGGCTCGTCGACGAGCTGGTCGCGTCCCTCCGCGACCGGGGCGCGACCGAGGTGCGCGAGGTCGAGGTGGTCCCCGAGGACGTCCATTTCGCCCTTCCGGGGACGCTGCGCCGGGACGCCGAGGTGGCCCGGGCGGGACGGCCAGGGGGGTAGCGGTGGCCGGTGGGGGCGACGGCGTGTACGTCGTCGGCGCCGGGCTGGCCGGATTGCGTTGTGCGCGCCGTTTGCACGAGCGGGGCGTAGCCGCCACCGTGCTGGAGGCCGGCGACGGGGTCGGCGGCCGGGTCCGCACCGACCGGGTCGACGGCTTCCTGCTGGACCGTGGCTTCCAGGTGCTGCTGACGGCCTACCCCGAGGCGCGGGCGGCACTCGACTACCGCGAGCTGGAGCTGCACCCGTTCTACCCCGGGGCGCTGGTCCGGACCAGGGGCCGGTTCGTGACGGTGGCCGACCCGTTCCGCCGCCGCTGGGATGGGCTGCGCACGCTGGTGGCGCCCGTGGGCAGCGTCGGCGACAAGCTCAAGCTGGCGTCCCTGCGGCGGCGGGTCGCGGCCGGGTCGCTCGAGGAGCTGTTCGCGCGGCCGGAGACGTCCACCAGCGAGGCGCTGGCCAGGGACGGGTTCTCCGAGGAGATGGTCGAGCGCCTCTTGCGGCCGTTGTTCGGCGGGCTGCTTCTGGACCGGGAGCTCGGGGCCTCCAGCCGCATGTTCGAGTTCGTCTATCGGATGCTCGCCCTCGGCGACGCGGCCATCCCGACCCGAGGCATGGGCGCCATCCCCGAGCAGCTCGCCGGCGGCCTGCCGCCCGGCTGCGTCCGGCTCGGGCAGAAGGTCGCCGAGGTCGGCGACGGCGGGCTCGTCCTTGCCGGCGGCGAGCGGTTGCGGGCCAGGGCGATGGTGGTCGCCACCGACGGCCCGACCGCGGCCGGGCTGCTCGGCGAGCCGGGCCCTCCCGGGTCGGTGCCCGCGTGCTGCCTGTACTTCGCGGCCGACCAGGCCCCGGTCGACGAGCCGGCGGTCGTCCTGGACGGCGACGGCGACGGCCCCGTCAACCACCTGTGCGTGCCGAGCGCGGTGGCGCCCACCTACGCGCCCGCGAACCTGGCGCTGGTGTCGGCCACGGTGCTCGACCGGCCCGGGCTGCCAAGGGGCGCCGACCTGGAGGCGGCCGTGCTCGGCCAGCTCGCCGACTGGTTCGGCTCCTCGGTGCTGGGCTGGCGGCACCTTGCCACCTACCAGATCCCGCACGCCCAGCCGGCGCAGCCCCCCGGCGCCCTGGACCCGCCAGCGCGGCCGGTCCGGGTCCGGCCCGGCGTGTACGTTTGCGGCGACCACCGCGACAACGCCTCCATCAACGGCGCCCTGGCCTCCGGCCGCCGCGCCGCCGACGCCCTCCTCGAGGACCTCTGACGCTCGTGGTGTCGCGGCGGCGGGGTAGGCTTGGGATATGGACGAGCATCTGACCGCCGAGTCGGGGGACTTGCTGCTGGCGGTCGGCACGATGAAGGGCGTGTGGCTGTTCCGCAGCGACCCGGACCGGCGCGCCTGGCAGTCGAGCGGGCCGCACTTCCCCGGCCAGGCCGTCTACGCGGTCCGCTTCGACGGCCGTGGAGGGCGTCGGCGGCTGCTCGCCGGCACCGAGGACAGCCACTGGGGCGCGGTGGTGCGCTGCTCCGACGACCTCGGGCAGACCTGGAGCGACCCGGCCGAGGGCAACGTCCGCTTCCCGGAGGGCACCGACGCCGCCCTGCGCCGGGTCTGGCAGCTCCAGCCCGCCGGCCCGGACCGCCCCGACACCGTCTTCGCCGGGGTCGAGCCGGCCGCCCTGTTCCGCTCCGACGACCGCGGCGAGACCTTCGAGCTGGTCACCGGCCTCTGGGACCACCCCCACCGGCCCCGCTGGGAGCCGGGCGGTGGCGGCCTCTGCCTGCACACGGTCGTGGTCGACCAGGCCGACCCGGAGCGGATGTGGGTGGCCATCTCCACCGGCGGCGTGTACCGCAGCGACGACGGCGGCCGCACCTGGCAGCCACGCAACCACGGCGTCCGCGCCGAGTTCCGCCCCGACAAGCACCCCGAGTTCGGCCAGTGCGTGCACAAGATCGCCCCGGCCGCCGGCCGCCCGGAGCGCCTGTACCTCCAGAACCACTGGGGCCTGTACCGCAGCGACGACGCCGCCGAGAGCTGGGTGGACGTCGCCAACGGGGTGCCGAGCGACTTCGGCTTCCCGGTGGTCGCCCACCCGACCGACCCGGACGCGGCGTGGGTGATCCCGCTGCAGTCCGACGAGTTCCGCTGCACCCCCGACGCCATGGCCCGGGTGTACCGCACGCGCGACGCCGGCGCCTCCTGGGAGCCGCTCGGCGACGGCCTGCCCCAGCGGGACGCCTTCCTCACCGTGCTGCGCGACGGCTTCGGCGGCGACGGGCTGACGCCGGCAGGGCTGTACTTCGGCACCCGCACCGGGCAGCTCTACGCCTCCGCCGACGAGGGCGAGCGCTGGCGGCTGGTGGCCGAGTGGCTGCCGCCGGTCGTCTGCGTCAAGGCCGCGGTCGTGCCCTGAGCCCGGCCATGCCAACCGTCCACCTGCCCTCCGCCCTCAAGGACTACGCGGCCGGGCACCGCCGCGTGGCCGTGGCCGGCGGCACGGTGGCGGTCGTGCTCAGCGCGCTCGGCCAGGCGCACCCGGGCGTCGGCCAGCGGGTCCTCGACGAGCGCGGCGCGCTGCGCCCGCACGTCAACGTGTTCGTCAACGGCGAGAGCATCCGCTACCTGGCCGGGCTGGCGACCCCGGTCGCCGAGCGGGACGAGGTCTGGATCCTGCCCGCCGTCTCCGGCGGAGGCTGATGCGACCCCGGGTGACAGGCCCGGCGGCCCGGCCTATCGTGGAGGCTCGTGGCCGAGCGGACCGGGGAGGGCGGCGCGATGCTCGAGGGGCTGCTGCTGACGGTGCTGGCGGTGTTCCTGGTCACCGGGTTCCTGGTGCTGCTCGCGGTCTGGCGGGCCGTGCGCCGGCTGCGGCGTAGCGGGCGGCTGCGCCAGCGGGTCCGCACCGCCCAGGCGCTGGTCGCCCCGCCAGGCCCTCGCCGTGAGGTCGCCTGGCTCCGGCGTGAGCTGGCCGCGGCGACCCGCGCCTCGACCGAGGCGGTCGCCCTGGTCAGGACGGCCGGTGGGGTGGTCGGCGAGCTGCCCGGCCTCGCCAGGCGCCTCGGGCGCGTGGCGGGCACCCTCGACGCCGAGTTGCGGCTGCTCGCCGGCGAGCCCGATCCGACCGAGCTGGCCAGGGTGCTGCCGGCCGCCCGCGCCAGGATCGCCGACGCGACCCGGGTCGCCAGGACGATCCGCCGGGCGTCCAGCGCAGCCCTGGGCGCCGAGGCGGCCGCCGGGATCGCCCCGCTCCAGGCCGAGGTCGAGCGTGAGGTCGCTGCCCTGGACGCCGGCATCGGCCGCCTGCTGGCCCTGGCCGCGGGCGCCTGAGCCGCGGCGTCCTCCACGACTGCGTCCTACACGTTGAAGCGGACGTGGAGGACGTCGCCTTCGCGGACGACGTAGGACTTGCCCTCGGCGCGCAGCAGCCCCTTGCCCTTGGCGGCGTCCCAGCCGCCTGCGGCGACCAGCTCGTCGTAGCCGACCACCTCGGCCCGGATGAAGCCACGCTGCAGGTCGGAGTGGATGCGGCCGGCCGCCTCCGGGGCGGTCGCGCCCCGGCGGACCTCCCAGGCCCGGCTCTCGTCCTCGCCCGTGGTCAGGAACGTCACCAGGTCGAGCAGCCGCCAGGCGGCGCCGACCACCTGGTCCAGCCCGCCCCGCTGGACGCCGTACTCGGCCAGCAGGGCGGTCGCCTCGCCGGGAGGCAGCTCGGCCGCCTCGGCCTCCAGCGCGGCGGCGAGGGCGACCGTCGGCACGCCGAGCGCCGCCTCGGCCGCCGCCGCCCGCTCCACCGCCTCGCCCGCCGCCGCCTCGCCCAGGTTGAGCACGGCGAGCGTCGGCTTCAGGGTGAGGGGCGCGAAGTTGCGCAGCACCCTGCGCTCCTCCGGCTCCCACGAGGCCGCCCGCAGCGGCGTGCCCGCATCCAGCAGGCCGCGGGCCCGGTCCAGGGTGGCCGCCTCCTGCGCGGCCCCCTTCACGCCGGCGGTGGCCTTCTTGGCCGCCTTCTCGGCCCCGCCGCCGATCGACTCGAGGTCGGCGACGGTCAGCTCGAGGGTCAGCTCGGCGGCCGCCTCGGCCACGCGGCCGAGCGCTCCGCCAGGCGGGTCCTCGCCGTCGAAGGCGGCGAGGACCATGGCGAGGGCGTCGGCCTCGCGCAGCGCGCCCAGCGCCTGCGCGGCCAGCCCGCCGCCAGCCCCGCCCGCCGACAGCCCGGCCACGTCCACGAACCGGGCCTGCACGAACACGCGCTTGCGGGAGCGCTCCAGCTCGGCCAGGACCTCGACCCGCGGGTCGGGCACGGGCACGGCGGCCACGCTCGCCTTGCCCGCGGCCCCCCCGGCGGGGGCGCCGACCCGGGTGAGCGCGTTGAACAGGGTGGTCTTGCCGCTCGACGGCGGGCCCACGATGCCGATGTCCTTCATGGCCCAAGCCTATTCATCTGGGACCCGGCGTGCCGATACAACTGGCATGCAGACGGCGATGACGCGCGCCAACGGCCCGGGGCGGGTCCTGCTCGTCGACGACCACCCGGCGGTCCGCCGGGTGCTGCGCTCGTTGCTGGAGGAGGTCGGCGGCTGGGAGGTGGTCGGCGAGGCGGACTCCGGCGAGGCCGCGTTGCCGCTGGTCGAGCAGCTCACCCCCGACGTGGTGCTGATGGACTGCCGCATGCCCGGCCAGGGCGGGGTGGCCGCCACCAGGGAGATCGTCCGTCGCTGGCCGGAGGTGGCGGTGGTCGCCCACACCGCTTACGCGGACGAGACCTACGTGCGCGAGATGGTGGCCGCCGGCGCCCGCGGCTACGTGCTCAAGGGCGACGTGCCGGCCGCTGTCCTGGAGGCGCTGTCGGCGGCCAGGCAGGGCCAGGCGCGGCTGTCGGCCGCGGTGACCGGGCCGGTCATGGAGGACGTGCGGGCGCTCTACGAGGCGGCGTTGGACCGCTCCCGCGTGCTGGAGGCCGAGAACGCGGACCTGACCGCCTCGGTGGCCCGGCTGGAGGAGGTCGACCGGCTCAAGGACGAGTTCCTGGCGATGGTCAGCCACGAGCTGCGCACGCCGATCACGGTGATCCTGGGCATGGCGCAGACGCTGGTCGGCCGTCCCGACATGGCGGCCACCTCGGACGGCCAGGAGATCCTCGGGCGGGTCGTCAGCCAGGGCAAGCGTCTGCGCGACATGGTCGAGCAGCTCCTGCAGGCCAGCGCGTTCGTGGCCAACCGCAGCCCGGTGCTGCGGGCCGAGGAGGTGGCGGCCGCCGAGGTGGTGGCCGAGGTGGTCGCCGACTGGCGGATCGCCCAGCCGGACCGCCGGGTCGAGCTCCACCTGCCCCAGGCGCCCAGGCCGATCCGGGGCGACGCCGAGGCGTTGCGGATGGTGGTGGGCAACCTCGTGGACAACGCCGGCAAGTACGGCCCACCGGGTACCCCGATCGAGGTGGTGGTCGAGCAGCCTCCCGGCCGTACGCGGATCGCGGTGGCCGACCGGGGGCCCGGGGTGCCGTCGTCCGACCGCGACCGCATCTTCGCCCCGTTCATCCAGCTCGACGCCTCCACGACGAGGAAGGTCGGTGGCGTCGGCCTCGGCCTGTTCCTGGTCGACCAGCTCGTTGGCGGCATGGCGGGCAAGGTCTGGGTGGAGGACGGCCCGGGCGGCGGCGCCCGCTTCGTGGCCGAGCTCCCGGACCCGGGGCCGTGACGGCCGTGCGCATGGTCGGCGACCTCCGGCAGACCCTCCGGGTCGCGCTGCCGCACGGGAGCCCGCTGGCCCCGGAGATCTGGGAGCGGCGGCACCGGGGGATCGTGGTGCTGCTCTGGGTCCATGCCGTCGGGACCGCCGTGTTCGGGGTGGTCCGCGGGGTGGCGCTCTGGCACAGCGTCGCGGAGAGCTCCATCCTCGCGGTCTGCGCCCTGGTCGCCGGGCAGCGGCGCGGCGGCCGGCGGGCGCGCGCCTGCGTGGCGGTGTTCGGCCTCGTCACCGCCTCGGCCCTGTTGGTGCACCTGTCCGGCGGCACGATCGAGATGCACTTCCACTTCTTCGTCGTGGTGGGGCTGATCACGCTGTACCAGGACTGGGTGCCGTTCGGGCTGGCGCTCGGCTACGTGGTCGTCCACCACGGCGTGCTCGGCTACCTGGCGCCGACCGTGGTCTTCTCCCATCCCGCCGCGCAGCGCGCCCCGGTGGTGTGGGCGCTCATCCACGGTGCCTTCGTCCTGGCGGCGTGCGCGGCCAACCTGGTGACCTGGCGCCTCAGCGAGCAGCAGGCCACCGAGATCAGCCGCCTGGTCAGCCGGCTCGAGGGGCTCGCGCGGACCGACCCGCTGACCAGCATCCCCAACCGCCGGGTCTGGGACGAGGAGGTGCCGAGCGAGATCGAGCGGGCGCGGCGCTCCGGCAGCCCGCTGTGCGTGGCAATGCTCGACCTGGACCACTTCAAGCTCTTCAACGACCACCACGGGCACCAGGCCGGCGACCGGGCGCTCAAGGAGGTGGCCGCCGCCTGGCGGGGCGCGGTGCGCACCACCGACCTGCTCGCCCGCTACGGCGGCGAGGAGTTCGGGCTGCTGCTGCCTGCCTGCTCCATGGACGACGCCATCGACGTCATCAGGCGGGTGCAGGCGGCGACGCCGGAGGACGTGACCGTCTCGATCGGCGTGGCGAGCTGGGATTTCCGCGAGAGCGCCGCGGAGCTGGTCAGGCGCGCCGACGAGGCGCTCTACGACGCCAAGGCGGGCGGGCGCGACCGCTTCGTCACCGCGGCGGTGCCGGCCTGAGGTAAAGTGACCCGCCCGGGAACCTTCCGCCGGGCGACGGCGTCGAAACTGGTATGAGGCAGACAACCGTGCTCCGCCCGCTCGCCGGCGTGCTGCTGGCCGCCGCGTTGCTGGCCGCCTGCGCCGACCCCGGGGACGGCGGGGCCGCCTCCGGCGGCTCGGACCCCACCACCACCCCCGAGACGCTGCCGACGGCGCCGACGACCCCGACCTCCACCACCGCGCCCGGGTCGCCGGGCAAGAGCCAGTTCACCGCCACCGGCACCCTCCGCGACGGGGTCGAGCCCGGCTGCGTGCTGCTGGAGGCTGAGCAGGGCACGGTCTACCTGCTGGTCGGCGGCGACCGCGGCAAGCTGACGGCGGGTGGCCGGGTCCAGGTCACCGGGGTGCTGTCCCCGGACCTGCTGAGCACCTGCCAGCAAGGCCAGCCGCTCCTGGTCAGCTCGATCAAGCCGGTCCCGTAGGCCCGATTGGCCGGGAACGGGCTCGGTAGCCCTGCCTAGTCCCCCGCCGAGACGGCGTCGGCAACATCCCGGAAGTCGCCCACGACCCGTAGCGGAGCCCGTCGCGGCCGTGGCTTACTGCGAGCAGGGGGCGGACGGCGCCTCCCAGCGGTGATCCCTGGAGGGCGAGCGGGCATGGAGAGCGCGAGCAGTGTGCTCGGCGGCGTCTCGGTGCTGCGCGCGGCCGACCTCGACGTCGGCCGGGCGCGCGAGCGACGCCGCCAGCGACGGCTCACGCGGCTGGCGGTGGTGCTCGCGGTCGTCTGCGGGCTTGCCTGGTGGCGGGGGCTGACCGGCGGCTCGCTGAACCCGCTCGGCGGTGTCAGCCTCGGCCCGGACGCGATGTTCTGGCTGCCGATGGTGCTGGTGGTCGTGGTGATCTGCGCGGTCATGCTGCTGCCCATGCTCGGCCAGGGACGCTCGCCGCACCTGCTGTACCGGCCAGAGCAGATCGACGTCGGCCTCGACGACGTCAAGGGGCTCGCCACGCTGCGCGACGAGGTCGTCAAGACGCTGAACCTCTTCCTCGGCTATGCGACCTTCAAGGACCGGCTCGGCGGCAACCCGCGCCGCGGCATCCTGTTCGAGGGCAAGCCGGGCACCGGCAAGACCCACATGGCCAAGGCGATGGCCCGCCACGCCGGGGTGCCGTTCCTGTTCGTCTCCGCCACCAGCTTCCAGTCGATGTGGTACGGCATGACCGCGCGCAAGATCCGTGCCTACTTCAAGGCGCTGCGCAAGGTCGCCCGCCAGGAGGGCGGGGCGATCGGCTTCATCGAGGAGATCGACGCGATCGGCGGCCGGCGGGGCGGCGTGGACGGCGGCGACGGTCCGGTCAGCGCCGGCACCGGCGGGGTCGTCAACGAGCTGCTCGTCCAGTTGCAGAGCTTCGACACCCCGCCGCTCGGCGAGCGTGTCGCCGGGCGGCTCGTCGACTGGCTCAACGGCTGGCTGCCCGCCGACCGGCAGCTCCGCAAGCCCCCGCTCCGCTACAACAACCTCCTGGTCATCGCCGCCACCAACCGGGCGGACGCGCTCGACCCGGCGCTGCTGCGGCCCGGCCGCTTCGACCGCAGGCTCTACTTCGACCTGCCCAACGCGGCCGCGCGGCGCGAGCTGGTCGACTACTTCCTGGCCCGCAAGGCCCACCATCCGGAGCTGGACGACGACACCAGGCGCTCCGAGCTGGCCCACCTCACCTTCGGCTACACGCCGGTGATGATCGAGCACCTGCTCGACGAGGCGCTGATCTGGGCGCTGCGTGCCGGCAGGGACGGGATGCGCTGGGCCGACGTCAACCAGGCCAAGCTGTCCGAGGAGATCGGGCTCAAGCAGCCGGTCGCCTACACGCCGCTGGAGAAGGAGATGGTCGCCACCCACGAGGCCGGCCACGCCGTCGCCGCCTACCTCTCCGGGGTTGGCCGCAAGCTCGAGGTGCTCTCGATCGTCAAGCGCAGGGAGGCGCTCGGGCTGCTCGCCCACAACGACACCGAGGAGCGCTGGACCCGCACCCGCACCGAGCTGCTGGCCTTCCTGCGCATCGCCTGCGCCGGCATGGCCGCAGAGGAGCTGTGGTTCGGCGAGTCGACCACCGGGCCGGGCGGCGATCTGGTCGGCGCCACCGGCATCGCGGCCCAGATGGTCGGGGCGCTCGGCATGACCGACTCGCTGATCTCCTACGTGGCCATGGAGGAGGGCCTGAACGACCGCAACGTGGTCGCCAGGGTGCTCTCCGACCCCAACGGCAGGGAGCGGACCGAGGGGCTGCTCAGGGACGCGAAGGCGGCGGTGACGGAGCAGCTCGACCGCAACCGCGTCCTGGTGGAGGCGCTCAGGGACGCGCTGCTGGAGCGGGACGAGCTGATCGGCGACGAGATCCTCGAGGTGCTGCGCCGGGCCGAGGGCGGCCTGGCCGTCCCGGCGACGCCGCGGCCCCTGCCGAGCCTGCTCGCCGCCCGCCCGGCCGCCCGCTAGG
>Ga0307278_10000404_pt1 | contig 22023 bp, 23 predicted proteins | sample ER_DNA_117_FD_194482 | JGI IMG/M metagenome (GOLD analysis project Ga0307278, IMG submission 194482) | Bulk soil microbial communities from the East River watershed near Crested Butte, Colorado, United States - ER_DNA_117 | ecosystem: Environmental > Terrestrial > Soil > Floodplain | place...
GTCCTCACCCTCACCGGCGACCGGATCTGCGCCTTCACCCGCTTCGACAACAGCGTGTTCCCATGGTTCGGGCTGCCGCGATCGCTTCCTTAGCCGATAGGCAGCTTCAGCGCCTTCGTCCTGGATAGTGGGGCCGTCTACCACACCTATTCGACCGGGGCTCGCGGGGTCGAGTTCCTGATGGGCTACTACGGGATCCTCGACCGGGCGCCGAAGGAGCGGGACGAAGGCGATGCCTTCCAGGTGTGGATCCGCCGGCATGACGAGTACGACAGCGAGTGAAGCGGGCCGGAAGGCTGCGCGGTCGCGAGTCGCATCTCGATCACCATGACATCGTTCAACCATGGGCGCGTGGGAGCAGACCGGGCCAGGTGGTGCCGGGCGTGGTCGACCGGCCCCGCTCGGGCGGGCGTTCTGGAAGCTGTGGTCGGCGTCGACCCTGTCCAACCTCGCCGACGGTGTCGTCAAGGTCTCGCTGCCCCTGGTGGCGGTGACGCTGACCGACTCGCCCGCGCTGGTCGCCGGCATCGTGGTCGCGGTGACGCTGCCGTGGCTGCTGTTCGCGTTGCCGGCCGGTGCGCTGACGGACAGGGTGGACCGGCGCGCGGCGATGCTCCTGGCCAATGTGGCCCGTGCATCGGCCCTCGCCGTGCTGGTCGCGACGGTGCTGCTCGGGTACGGGTCGATCTGGGCGCTGTACGCCGTCGCGCTGTTCGTGGGGATGGCCGAGACCGTCTACGACACCTGTGCGCAGTCGATCCTGCCGCAGGTGGTTCCCCGCGAGCGGCTGTCGCGCGCCAACGGCCGCCTGCAAGCCGCCGAGCTGGCTGCCAACGAGTTCGTCGGACCACCGTTGGGTGGCGTGCTGGTCGCGACCGGGATCGCGGTGGCCTTCGCGGCGCCGGCGGGACTGTGGGCCGTCGCGGTCGGCGTGCTGCTGCTCGTGCAGGGCCAGTTTCGGGTCGTGCGCGAGCATCGCACCACGATCCGCGCCGACGTCGCCGAGGGGCTGCGGTTCCTGTGGCGTCACCGGCTGCTGCGCACCCTCGCCGCCATGACGGGGCTCTTCAACCTCGCGACCAACGCCACCTTCGCCGTGTTCGTGCTCTACGCGGTCGGCCGGGACTCTGCCATGGGGCTGAGCGAGGCCGGCTACGGGCTGCTGTTTGGCACCATCGCCGCCGGGAGCCTGCTCGGCGCCCTCGTCGCCGACCGCGTCGAGCGGCGCCTGGGTCGTGCCCGCACCCTGGCCCTTGGCGTCTTCGGCGGCGCCCTCACCGTCGCGGCGCCCGCGCTGACGACCGACCCCCTGCCCATTGCCGCCGCCTTCCTCACCGGAGGAGCGACACTTGCGCTGTGGAACGTCGTCGCCGTCTCCTTGCGGCAGCGCATCACCCCCGACCGCATCCTGGGCCGCGTCAACAGCGGCTACCGGCTCGTCGCCTGGGGCAGCCGACCCCTCGGTGCCGCCGCCGGAGGCCTGATCGGCGAGACCCTGGGTCTGCGAGCCGTCTTCGGCGGCGCCGGCGCCCTGATCCTGCTCACCTTGATCGGGATGACGACGGTCACCGACGCAGCCATTGCCGCGGCCGAACAGGACCCGCACGATTAGGGTGTCATGCGGTGGCTTCCTAGGACCTGACCAGGCGGGCGATGGCGTCCGACGCCTCGCGGACCTTCGCGTCGGCGGTCTCGCCGCCTTCGGCGATCGCCTCGGCGACGCAGTGGCCGAGATGCTCGTCCAGCAGCCCGAGCGCGACCGACTGGAGCGCCTTGGTGGCCGCCGACACCTGGGTGAGCACGTCGATGCAGTACTCGTCGCGCTCGATCATCCGCTGCAGGCCGCGGACCTGCCCCTCGACACGGCGCAGCCGCCTGAGGTAGTCCTGCTTGTTGCCGACGTACCCTGGCATGCCCACCCTCCGCATCCGTCCCGAGCCCACCAAGGGTAGAGTACCCCGGGAGGGTATCGGGATGCAGGCCGCGTGCGCGAGGTTCCTCGTCTGTCCCGTCTGCCACGGCGCGTTGCAGCCGGCAGGTGCGGCGTTGCGGTGCGCCGCCGGCCACTCCTTCGACGTCGCCGGGGACGGCTACGCGAACCTGCTGGTCACCAGGCACAGGCGCACGCGCATGGTGGGGGATACCCCGGCGATGGTGGCGGCGCGTGCCAGCTTCCTCGCCCGCGGGCACTACGCCCGCCTCGCCGACGCCGTCGGCGAGCTGGTCGTGCGGCACGTCCGGTCGCGCGACGCCGCCGAGCCCGGCTGCGTCGTCGACGTCGGCTGCGGCACCGGCTACTACCTCGGGCGGCTCCGCGACCGTCTGCTCGCGGACGGCGCCGCGCCGCCCTGCCTGTTCGGCACCGACGTCTCCAAGCACGCGGTCAGCAGGGCCGCGAGGGCCTACCGTGACGCGACCTTCCTGGTCGCCGACACCCGGACCGGGATCCCCCTCGCCCCCCACTCCGCCGTCGCCGTGCTGGACGTGTTCGCCCCGCGCGACGGGGCCGAGCTCGCCCGCCTGCTGGCGCCCGACGGTCTGCTGGTGGTGGTGACCCCGGGCCCGGGGCACCTCGCCGAGCTCGCCGACCGGGTCGGCCTGGTCGGCATCCAGCCGGAGAAGCAGCGCGCGGTCGCCGACGGACTTGCTCCCTGGTTCCGGCCGCGGCAGACGCGCCGGCTCCGCTACCTGGTCGAGCTCACCGAGCCAGAGGCCGCCGAGCTGGCGCGGATGGGCCCGAGCGCCTGGCACCTGACCGCGGCGGCGCTGGCGGGCGCCGAGCGGCTGGACCGCCTGACGGTGACCGCCGACTTCCACGTCGCCACCTACGCGCCCCGCTGAGGCTCGCCGCCGGGATGCAGGCCGTCCAGGACCCATGGGGCGACGCGCTGGCGCTTGCCCCTGATCTCGATCTCCTCCAGCGGATGGGCGACGGCGACGTCGGCGATGGCCTGGTAGGTGGCCGGGCCGATCACCACCTGGCCGTCCTCGGCGAGCTCCTCGAGGCGGGCGGCGAGGTTGACGGTGTCGCCGATCGCGGTGAAGCTGCGCAGCTCGGCGCTGCCGATGTTGCCGACCAGGGCCGGGCCGGTGTTGACGCCGACTCGGAACAGCGGCCAGCCGGGCTCCTGCACCGTCACCGCCTCGACGGCCCGCTGCATCCCGAGGGCCGCCCTGGCGGCGCGCAGGGCGTGGTCGGGCTGGCGGGTGGGCGCGTTGAACAGCGCCATGACCGCGTCGCCGACGAACTGGGTCACCGACCCGCCGTGGGCGAGCAGCACCGGCACCGCCCGGCCGAAGTGCTCGTTCAGCATCGCGACCACCCGTTCCGGCGGCGCCTGCTCCGAGAACGGGGTGAACCCGCGCAGGTCGGCGAACAGCACCGTCACCTCGGCGACCACCCCGCCGAGCTGGGCCTGGGACGGGTCGGCGAGCAGCGCGGTCGCGACGTCGCGCGCCATGTAGGTCCGGAACAGGCCGTCGAGCTGCCGGTACAGGCGGGCGTTCTCCAGCCCGATGGAGAGCTGGCTGGCGAGCGCCCGCAGCAGCCAGCGGTCCCGGTCGGCGAACCCGCCGCGCTGCCGCCGCACGTCCAGCACCCCGGCCGGCCGGTCCTTCACCGTCAGCGGCAGGACCAGCCGCCCCCCGCCGCCGGCCGACTCCTCGACCGGCTCCAGGGAGCGCAGCGCCGCCACCGCCGGCCCGTCGCCGTCGCCGGCGACCTCGGCCGTTCCGCCGGCGCGTAGCGACGCCGGGAACACCAGCCGCTCCCCCTCGACCAGGCCGACCTGGAGCGCGTCGGGCCGCATGGCCCGACCGGTCAGCTCCACCCCACGCTCCAGCAGCTCGCGCTCGTCCATGATCACCCGCGCCTCGGCGCCGACGGCCACCAGCGCCTGCAGCCGCCCGATCTGCTCGCGCTCTGCCACCAGCGCCTCGGCGGCCCGCTCCAGCACCTGGGCCTGGCCTTCGGTCAGGTCGAACCGGGCGGCGAGCGCGGCCACCACCCTGGCGATCGGCTGGGGTGCGTCGCCGGTGGCCTGCTGCTGGATGGCCGTCACCAGCGCCTCCAGCGCGGCCGCGTGCTCACGGCGGAGCTGCCCGATGGTCTCCTGCAGGTAGATGCCGCGGAACAGCGCCGACCACGAGCCCTCGCGGGCGTACTGGACCTGGGCGCTGTAGGCGACAAACGCGAACGCGAAGGCCATCAGCAGGTGCCACTCCCACCAGGACGCGTGCCAGTTGTGGGCCACGCTGACCGCCACCATCGCCTCGGCGAGCAGCGCGAAGGCGGTGATGACCGCGACCAGCATCACCGACGGCCGGCGCCGGTGCAGCCGCCAGAAGCGGGTGGCGGCGAACGCGTACAGCAGGACCCCGGCGCCGGCCATCAGCTCCAGCTCCAGGCGGGTGGCCTCCTCGGCCGGGGCGACGTCCAGGGGAGGGAGGCCGAGCAGCGACACGGCGGCCCACGCGACCATCAGCAGCGCCAGCCCGCCGCGCAGCAGCGCCTGGCGGCGGAGCACTCCCGCCGCCCGCGCCGGGGTCAGCTCGATGCCGGAGACGGCGGCGAAGCCGGCCGCCAGCAGCAGGCCGACCGGGGTGGCGATGGCGAACCCGGCGTTGCCGCCCTCGAGCAGGACCCCTGGGGTGGCGAGGGCGTGCAGCAGCAAGAAGCCGGCGCTGGACAGGAACACCAGCGACACCAGGAACAGGCGGGCGTCAGCGCGCCGCCTGGACACCTCGCTCATGCGGGCGCCGAGGGCGACGTTGACGGCCGCCACCGACACCACCAGCGCGAAGTGGCCGCCCTGATGCAGCCAGATGGCGTCGAGGTGCGGCTGGGCGAGCAGCAGCCACAGCCCCAGCAGCGGCAGGGCCAGGTGGAACGCCCAGACGACGACGCGCAGCGCGGCGCGGCGGGGCACGGCGACGGTCACGGTCTCGGGCACCTGGCTCGGGTCAGCGGCCGCCGACGACCCGGCGCAGCAGGTCGCGGAGCTGGCGCTGCTCGTCGGCGGTGAGCGCGGCGATCGCCGGCGGCGGCTCGGAGAGACGGTCGAGCAGACGGCCCCGCAGCTCCACCCCGCCGCGGGTCAGCAGCAGCGTCTTGATCCGCCGGTCGCCCGGGGCGGCCCGGCGCTCGACCAGGCCCCGTGCCTCCAGGCGGTCGACGATGCCGGTGATGTTGGAGGGGTCGCAGTGGAGCCCGTCGGCCAGCTCCCGCATGGCGATCGGGTTGCCCGGGCGCAGCACCTTGAGGGCGTGGGCCTGCGGGGGGGAGAGCTCGAGCTCGGTGACGGTGCCGATGAACCGCTCGCGCATGTTCGACATGGAGAGCTCCACCAGCAGCGTCCAGATCTCCCTGGCGGCCGCCGGCCCTCGGGGCGGCGCGCCGCCTGGCGCCTTCACGGTCATCGGCCCAGTCCTCGCAACGCCCGCCCCAATGCTTGAGCACCTCAATGTTGGAAGCAGAGTTCCATATGCCGTCTCCACTGACAAGGGACAAACGCGAAGCTTCCGGCGGGGCCGGGCGGCAACGGTGCCAGGGCAACCAGCCGGGGGATGCGCTGAATCCCTTGCCCCGAAAGGGACTCAGCCTCACCGGAGCCGGCGCCGGCGCCGCGCCGCGGACATCCGACCGGACGACGCCGTTGTCCCGCAACGGATTCGGCTTCCCGAGGGTTGTTGACCTTTGATTACGGCGTCTCTAGCATGCACGGCCGAAGGGGGACGGGGCTAATGGGGGTCCGGTCCCAGCGGGGAATTCCCCTCATTGGGCAAGGAGGCGCCCTTGAACCGCAAGGAACTCGTCGACGCGATCCAGAAGCACACCTCGGTGGCGCGCGCCGACGTCGACAGGGTGCTCGGCAGTCTGATCCAGCACACGCAGGTCGCCGTGAAGAAAGGCGAGCGCGTTGCGCTGGTCGGCTTCGGCACCTTCGAGCGGCAGGACCGCAGGGCACGGACCGCCCGCAACCCGCGCAGCGGGGCGCCGGTCAAGGTCAAGGCCACCAAGGTCCCCCGGTTCCGCGCCGGGCAGGGCTTCAAGGACGTGGTGGCGGGCAAGGCAACCGCGCCCAAGCTCACGGCCGCCAAGGCCCCCGCGAAGGCCACCAGCAGCGCCCGCGTGAGCAGCAAGGCGAGCACCACCAGGGCGAGCACCAGCAGGGCGACCGCGACCAAGGCGACCGCCACCAAGGCGACGGCGACCAAGGCCAGCCGCCCGAAGGCGACCGCCAAGGCCGCCGCCGGTCGCGCGACCGGCAAGGCCAAGGGCGGCAAGAAGAAGTAGGCGCCCGACGCTTCGCTGCGGCCCAGCCTCTGCGCTGGGCCGCAGACGTCTCAGTCCGGGTCGGGCAGCGTGAGGATGTTCACGTAGGTGACGCGGGCGCTGTCGCCCTCGCCCTCGACCCGGAACCTCACGCGCTGGCCGAGCGTGAGCCGCAGCAGGCCGGAGCTGCGGAACGCCTCCGGCGGGACCCGGTACTCGACCCGGGTGTCGGTGAGCACGACCGCCGCCCTGGTGTCGGGGTCGAAGCTCTTCACGGTGCCCTGCAGCATCGGCTCCTCCTGGTCGGTCGGGCGTGCCGCAGCATACCGGAGGGGCGCTCCCGCCTACTCGGTCTCGGGAAGGCGGGCGGGCAGGCGCAGGTCGCGCAGGCGGCGGCCGGTGACGGCGTCCGGGTCCACCCGGCCGGCCACCAGGCGGAGGTCCTCGACGGTGTCGACGTCCATGGCGAGGCCCGGTTCGTCGACCCGGACCGCGCCGGGCACCGACAGGTGCCTGGCGGCCGACCCTGGCCCGAAGCGGGGCGCGAACGAGGAGGGCTCCCGCCAGGCCAGCACGTTGGTGCCGTCGCCGTCGTGGCTGGGCACCACCACCACCGGCGCCAGCGCCGCCGCCTCCAGCACCCGCCGCAGGCCGGACGCGGTGGCGAGCGGCAGGTCGGCGGGGACCACCAGCAGCCCGCCATCGCCGGCGCTCGCGGCCGCCACGGCGAGGGCCGCGTTCAGGCCCTCGCCCGCGGCCGGTTCCTCGACCACCCGGCAGCCGATCGCCTCCGCCCGCCGCCACATCTCCCGGTCGGGGGAGACGACCAGCGGCGCCGCCAGGCCCGACGTGGCCTGCAGGGCGGCGACCACGTCCTCGAACATGGCGATCGCCAGCAGGCGGCGCTCCAGCGGCGACAGCCACGGGCCCAGCCGGCCCTTCGCCGCGGCGAGGGCCTTCACGGGGACCAGCGGAACAGGCATTGGCCTGAACGGTACTATGCGGCGAGCATGGCCCGTCGACGCGCACCCATCTACGCCCTGGCCAAGGCCGTCCTGCCACCGGTGATCCGCTTCTGGGTCCGGCTCGACTGCCAGGGCCTGCTCCACATCCCGCCCAGCGGCCAGGTGATCATCGCCGCCAACCACATCTCCTATTTCGACCCGCTCTGCCTCGCCGTGTTCATCGACGCCGCCGGCCGCGAGGTCCGCTTCCTCGCCAAGTCCGAGCTGTACCGCAACCCGGTGCTCGGCTGGCTGCTGCGCGGCGCCGGCCAGATCCCCGTCTACCGCGAGAGCCGCGACGCCGCCCGGTCGCTGCAGGACGCCGTGGCCGCCATGCGCGAGGGCGCCGCGGTCGCCATCTACCCGGAAGGCACCACCACTCGCAACCCCGACTTCTCGCCGATGAAGGCCAAGAACGGGGTCGCCCGCCTGGCGGCCCTGACCGGCGCGCCGGTCGTGCCCGTCGGCATGTGGGGCGCGCACCTGCTGTTCACCCGGGGGAAGACCGGCCCGTTCCGGCGCGGTATCCGGGTGGTGGTCCGGGCGGGCCCGCCGATGGACCTTGGCCTGGAGCCGGACGCGACGCTGGAGGCCCTCAACGACGCCAGGGACCGGCTCATGGACGCCATCGTGGGGTTGGTCGACGAGGCGAAGACGGGGTGGAGCCCGCCCGACTGGTACCTGCGGAAGGCGGCCCGCCGGGCGTGACCGAGCGCTTCCAGCCGGGCGGCGTGACCCACGCGCTGGTCAGCGGGCTGGTCGAGGCGGCGTTGGCGTTGGTGCTGCTGGGGTGCTCGCTGCTGGCGGCCTCCTCCAGCGCGGGCGCGGCCACCTCGCTGTCGGTGGCCGCGCTGCTGTGGGCGGTGCTCGCCGTCTACAGCCTGTCGGTGGCGCTGCTGCGGGCGCGGGTCTACGCCGCCGAGCTGGACGACGAGGCGGTCGTGCTCCATGGGCCGGGCCGCGCCCGCCGCTACCGCTACGACGAGCTGTCGGCGGTCCAGGTGTCCCGCGGCCGCACCCGGCTGGTCGCCCGCGACGGCCGGGTCCGCGCCGTCCGCGGCGTCCGCGGCGCCGTGCAGGGCAACCGCTTCCGCGCGCGGGTCCTGGCGCGCGCGACCGAGGCGGCTGCCGGGGGGTCCGGGGGGCTCAAGCCTAGCCCCCCGGGGGCTGCTAGGCTCCCCGGCGAAGGAGGATGAGTATGGCCCACGGCTTCTCCACGCGCGCGATCCACGCCGGCGGCCGGCCGCTCCCGGCCGAGCGGTCGCTGGCCACGCCGATCTGGCAGACCTCGACGTTCGCCTTCGACGACGCCGAGCACTACGCCCACACCCTCAGGCAGCCGCGTGAGGGCTTCGTCTACACCCGCTACGAGAACCCCACCACCGCGGTGCTGGAGGCGACCGTTGCCGACCTGGAGGGCGCGGCCGAGGGCCTGGCCACCGCCTCCGGCATGGGCGCCATCGCCACCGCGCTGCTGTCGCTGGCCGGCGCCGGCGACCACCTGGTCGCCCAGCGGGACCTCTACGGCGGGACCTTCTCGCTGCTGGCCCACGTGGCGCCCAGGTTCGGGATCGACGTCAGCTTCGTCGACGCCGCCGACCCGGATGCCGCCCGCGCCGCGCTACGGCCGAGCACCAGGGCGGTGTACGCCGAGACCATCGCCAACCCGACCATGACCGTCGCCGACCTGCCCGGCCTCGCCGAGGTGGCCGCCGACGCCGGCGTGCCGCTGGTGGTCGACAACACCGTCGCCTCTCCCTACCTGTGCCGGCCGATCGAGCACGGCGCCGCCGTGGTGGTCCACTCGGCCACCAAGTACCTGGGCGGCCACAACGACGTCGTCGGCGGGATCGCCCTGTTCGCCGAGCCCGACCGGCACGCCGCCGCCTGGCGGGAGCTGCTCGACCTGGGTGCCTGCGCCGACCCGTTCGCCGCCTGGCTGGTGCTGCGAGGGGTCAGGACCCTGGCGCTGCGCATGCGCCGCCACGGCGAGAACGCGCGCCTGCTCGCCGGGCTGCTGGACGCCCATCCCAAGGTGGAGCGGGTCTACTGGCCGGGGCTGCCCACCCATCCGACCCACCGGCTGGCCGGCAAGCTGCTCGACGGCGACCCGGGCCTGCTCTCCTTCGACCTGGCCGGCGGCCGCGACGCCGGCCGGCGGTTCATCGAGGCGACCCGGGTGGCGGCGCTGGCGCCGTCGCTGGGCGGGCTGGAGACGCTGGTGTCCCACCCCGCCTCGACCACCCACCGCCAGCTCGACGCCGAGGCCCTGGCGGCCGCCGGCATCGGCGCCGGCATGGTGCGGGTCTCGGTCGGCCTGGAGGACGGCCCCGACCTCGCCGACGACTTCACCCAGGCCCTGGAGCGGGCGTGACCGGAGGGGTTCGGGGAACCCCGAGGGGGGTGCCCCGATGAGACGGAAACTGCGGCTGGCCATCCTGTACGGAGGCCGCTCGGCGGAGCACCAGATCTCGGTGGTCTCCGCCCGCTCGGTGATGGAGGCGCTGGACCCCGAACGCTTCGAGGCGGTGCCGATCGGCATCACCCGGCGGGGCGCCTGGCTGCTGCCGGCACGGTCGCCGTTGGAGCTCAACCCCCCCGACGGGACGCTGCCAGAGGTCGAGGCGGCCGGCGCCGAGGTCGCCCTCCGCCCCGAGCAGGCCGCCGCCCTCACCGCGCCGGGGCTCGGCCGCATCGACGTCGTCTTCCCGATCCTGCACGGCCCCTACGGCGAGGACGGCACCGTCCAGGGCCTGTTCGAGCTGGCCGACCTGCCCTACGTCGGCAGCGGCGTGCTGGCCTCCGCCCTGGCCATGGACAAGGCCATGGCCAAGGTGGTCCTGGCCCAGGCCGGCCTGCCGCAGGCGCCGTACCTGGTGGTCCACGAGCGGGCCTGGGACACCGAGCCCGACCGGGTCGCCGCCGAGGTCGCCGAGCGCCTCGGCTGGCCGGTGTTCACCAAGCCGGCCCGGCTCGGCTCCTCGATCGGCATCACCAAGGTGAAGGCGCCGGGCGGGCTGGCCGGCGGGCTGGCCGCCGCCTTCGCCCACGACGCCAAGGCGCTGGTGGAGCGGGGCATCGTCGCGCGCGAGCTGGAATGCGGGGTGCTCGGCAACGATGCCCCGGAGGCGAGCGTGGTCGGCGAGGTCGTCCCCGGCCGCGAGTTCTACGACTTCGAGGCCAAGTACCTCGACGAGTCGCTCAAGCTGGAGATCCCGGCGCCCGTCCCCGACGAGGTCAAGGCCCGGGTCCGCGAGCTGTCCCTGCGGGCCTTCCTGGCGCTGGACTGCGAGGGGCTGGCACGGGTCGACTTCTTCTACGAGGAGGCGACCGGGCGGGTGCTGCTCAACGAGGTCAACACCATCCCGGGGTTCACCCCCAAGAGCATGTTCCCGATGCTGTGGGCCGCCTCCGGGCTGGCCTACCCTGACCTGGTCGCCCGCCTGGTCGACCTCGCCGTCGAGCGCCACGCCGCCCGCAAGCGCTAGGCTTGCCGCGAACGGGCGGAAGGGGTGCAGACCGATGTTCGAGCGGTTCACCGACCGGGCCCGGCGGGTCGTCGTGCTCGCCCAGGAGGAGGCCGTCGGCCTCAACCACAACTACATCGGCACCGAGCACATCCTGCTCGGCCTGATCCGCGAGCGTGAAGGGGTCGCCGCCAAGGCGCTGGAGGCGCTTGGCATCTCGCTGGAGGCGGTCCGCGCCCAGGTCGAGGAGATCATCGGCCAGGGCCAGAGCGCCCCGACCGAGCACATCCCGTTCACCCCCCGCGCCAAGAAGGTCCTGGAGCTGTCGCTGCGGGAGGCGTTGCAGCTCAGCCACAACTACATCGGCACCGAGCACATCCTGCTGGGGCTGATCCGCGAGGGCGAGGGCGTGGCCGCGCAGGTCCTGGTCAAGCTCGGCGCCGACCTGCCGAGGGTCCGCCAGCAGGTCATCCAGCTCCTGTCCGGCTACGCCGGCGGCGAGGCCGGCGCCGCGCAGGGCGTGGTCCGCGAGCCGCGCCCGACGGTCGTCGGCGGGCCCGGCCTCTTCGGGCAGCGAGAGCCGCCCGACCTGGTCCGGGTGATCCCGCTCGCCCGCGAGGCCGTCAGCCGTCGCGGCTACCGGCTGGTGCTGATCTCGCTGGAGATCTGGTCGGGCTGGCTGGACCTGCGCTACGCGCTGCTGGCGCTGGTCCCGCTGCGGAGCAACCCCCTCGAGGACGCCCGCCACCGCTGGCGGCTCACCGACGACCTCGGCACCGACTACGAGCTGGTCGGCACCACCTCCGGCGCCGGCCGGACCGTCCACCTCCACCAGCTCAGCTTCCAGCCGGCCCCGCCGCCGGATGCCCGCGTCCTCACCCTCACCCTCAAGGGCGAGGAGGACGCCGACATCGCCACCGCCGAGATCCCCCTCGTCGACGAGCCCGCCTGATCAGCCCGGGGCGCGGGCCTCGGCGAGCAGCTTGGCGATGCGGGTGACGCCCTCGACCAGGTCGTCGTCGCCGAGGGCGTAGGAGAACCGCACGTAGCCGGGGGCGCCGAACGCCTCGCCGGGCACGATCGCGACCTTGGCCTCCTCCAGGATCAGGTCGGCCAGCTCCAGCGTGGTCATGGGCAGGCGGCCGCGCAGCTCGCGGCCGAGCACGCCCTCCAGCGACGGGAAGGCGTAGAAGGCGCCCTGCGGCTCCACGCAGGTCACCCCGGGGATCGCCCGGAGCAGCTCGACGATGCGCCGGCGGCGGCGGTCGAAGGCGACCCGCATCTCGGCCACCGCCTGCAGGTCGCCGGAGACGGCGGCCAGCGCGGCCGCCTGGGCGACGTTGCCGACGTTGGAGGTCGCGTGGCTCTGGAGATTCGTGGCCGCCGTCACCACGTCCGGCGGGCCGATGAGCCAGCCGACCCGCCAGCCGGTCATGGCGTGGGTCTTGGCGACCCCGTTGACGACCACGCAGCGGTCGGCCAGCTCGGGGACGACCACGGGCAGGGAGTGGAAGCGGGCGTCGCCGTAGACCAGGTGCTCGTAGATCTCGTCGGTCACCACCCAGAGGCCCCGCTCCGCCGCCCAGCGGCCCACCGCCTCCAGCTCCTCCCGGGGGTACACGGCCCCGGTCGGGTTGGACGGCGAGACGAACACCAGCAGCTTGGTCCGGGAGGTGGCGGCCGCGTCGAGCTGCTCGACGCGGGCCCGGAAGCCGCCGGCGGCGTCGGTCGGCACCATCACCGGCACGCCGCCGGCCAGCGTGATCGCCTCTGGGTAGGTGACCCAGTAGGGGGCCGGCAGCAGCACCTCGTCGCCGGGGTCCAGCAGGGTCGCGAACGCCTGGAACAGGGCGTGCTTGCCGCCGTTGGTGATCAGCACCTGGCTGGCCTCCACCCGCAGGCCGGAGTCGCGCATGGTCTTGGCCGCGACCGCCGCCCGCAGCTCCGGCAGGCCGGCGGTCGGGGTGTAGCGGTGGAACCGCGGCTGGTGGCAGGCCGCCGCCGCCGCCTCCACCACGTGGCGGGGGCTGGGGAAGTCGGGCTCGCCGGCGCCGAAGCCGATCACGTCCTCGCCGGCCCCCTTGAGCGCCTTGGCCTTGGCGTCGATCGCCAGGGTGGCCGACTCGGCGATGGCGGCGACGCGACGGGAGATCCTTGGCACGGCGTGGTCCTCCGTGGGTGAGGCGGCGGTGGCGAGGATAGAGTGGCCGCATGAGCGACGAGATTGCCACCCCGATCCTGCCCGAGCGACTGCGGCCGCGCGACGGCCGCTTCGGCAGCGGTCCCTCCAAGGTCCGCCCGGAGGCGGTGGCCGCCCTGGCCGCGGCCGCACCCGGCTACCTGGGGACCAGCCACCGCCAGGCCGGCGTCCGCTCGGTGGTGGCCCGCATCCGCGCCGGGCTCGCCGAGCTGTTCGACCTGCCCGCCGGCTACGAGGTGGCGCTCGGCAACGGCGGCTCCACCCTGTTCTGGGACCTCGCGACCTTCTCGCTGATCCAGCGGCGCAGCCAGCACCTGGTGTTCGGCGAGTTCTCGGCCAAGTTCGCCGCCGCGGCGGCGGCCGCCCCGCACCTGGACCGGCCACAGACGATCCAGAGCCCCCCCGGCAGCCACCCGGAGGCACGGCCCGACCCGACCGTCGACCTGTACGCGCTCACCCACAACGAGACCTCGACCGGGGTGGCGATGCCGGTGCGCCGGCCGGCGGGCGCCAGCGGCCTGGTCTGCGTGGACGCCACCTCCGGGGCCGGCGGCCTGCCGGTCGACCCGCGCGAGCTGGACGTCTACTACTTCGCGCCGCAGAAGGCCTTCGCGGGCGACGGCGGCCTGTGGGTGGCGCTGCTGTCGCCGGCGGCGATCGAACGGGTGCAGGCGATCGGCGCCTCCGGGCGCTGGATGCCCGCCACCCTCAGCCTGGCCGTCGCCCTGGAGCAGTCGCGCGCCGACCAGACCCTGAACACGCCGGCGCTGGCCACCCTGTTCCTGCTCGCGCACCAGGTCGACTGGCTGAACGCGCAGGGTGGGCTGGCGTGGGCGACCAAGCGCTGCGACGAGTCGGCGGGGATCGTGTACGGCTGGGCGGAGGCGAGCGCCTACGCCACCCCGTTCGTTGCCGACCCGGCCATGCGCAGCCACACGGTGGCCACCGTCGACCTCGACCCGTCGGTGGACGCGGCCGCGGTCTCCAAGGCGTTGCGCGCCAACGGGATCGTCGACACCGAGCCGTACCGCAAGCTCGGCCGCAACCAGCTCCGGATCGGCATGTTCCCGGCCGTGGAGCCCGCCGATCTGGAGACCCTGACGATGGCGATCGACTGGCTGGTCGCCGGCGGCTAGCTCGCCGCGCGGCGGGCGAGGGTGGCGGCCTCCAGGTCGAGCAGGAGCCGCTTGCGCTCCAGACCGCCGCCGTAGCCGGTCAGGGTGCCGTCGGCGCCGACGACGCGGTGGCACGGCACGATCACCGCGATCGGGTTGCGTCCGTTGGCCGCGCCGACGGCGCGCGCGGCCTGCCATCCGCCCGCCGGCTGGACCCTGCGGGCGAGCTCGCCGTAGGTGGTGGTCTCGCCGTAGGGGATGTCCAGCAGCGCGCGCCACACGCGCCGCTGGAACGGCGTGCCCGCCATGGCGAGCGGCAGGTCGAAGGCCAGGCGCCGGCTGGCGAAGTACTCGGCGAGCTGCGCGCGCGCGTCCTCGAACGGGCCGCTGGCCTGCTCCCAGCCGGGACGGGCCGCGGCGGCCGTGCGGCCGTCCCGCATCCAGAGGCCGTGCAGGGCATGCCCGTCGCCGAGCAGCAGCAGCTCGCCGATCGGGCTGTCGACGGTGGTGTAGCGCACTCCTAGAGGTGCACCACCGGGCAGGTGAGGGTGCGGGTGATGCCGTCCACCGCCTGGACCCTGGCGACCACGAGCTTGCCCAGGTCGTCGACGTTGCGCGCCTCGGCGCGGACGATCACGTCGTAGGGGCCGGTGACGTCCTCGGCCTGCTGCACGCCCTTGATCTCGGCGATCTCCTTGGCGACCTGGGCCGCCTTGCCGACCTCGGTCTGGATGAGGATGTATGCCGTCACCACAAGCAACGACCTCCTTGAGTCATGCCGCCGCGGCGGCGCCGGCCACCGCCTGCGGACGGCATGCCGGCTGTGCCCGCGCCCCGACCCCGGCGATCCCCCCGGAGGTTGCCACGGCTGCTCCGGGGTTCGAAAGGTCTGCGCATGGTACACGCGGGCCCCAACCATGCCAAGGATCAAGTAGCACGAAATGGCCAGTCTTTCACGAAGGAGCAAAGCAGGGGTTATATTGGGCTTCTTGAGGGTGGTCCATGGCGGCACGGCAACGGCGATTCGGCGACCGGGTCGAGGCCGGCGAGCAACTGGCCGAGGTCCTGGCCCGGCGCGTCCAGCCACCGGTCATCGTCCTCGCCATCCCCCGCGGCGGTGTGATCGTCGGTGCCCGCGTCGCCGAGCGGCTCAACGCCCCGATGGACGTGGTGGTGCCCCGGAAGGTCGGCGCGCCGGGCAACCCGGAGCTGGCGGTCGGCGCGGTCGCCGAGGGGGTCGAGGCGATCGACGAGGCGGCTGTCCGAAGGCTCGGCCTGGACATCGCGGCGGTCCGAGCCGAGGCGGCCCGCCAGACCGCCGAGGTCGCCAGGCGCACGGCGGCCTACCGGCGTGGCAGACCGCCACTCGACCTCGCCGGCCGCACCGCGGTGCTGGTCGACGACGGGGTGGCGACGGGCTGGACCTGCATCGCCGCGGCCCATTTCACCCGCCGTGCCGGGGCGGCCCGCGTGCTGGTGGCCGTGCCGGTCGGCCCGGCCGAGCTGGAGCAGCGCCTGCGGCCGGCGGTCGACGAGGTGGTGGTCCTGCAGACCCCCGACCCGTACCTCGCCGTCGGCCAGGCCTACGTGCGCTTTCCCCAGGTCGGCGACGACGAGGTGCTGCGCTGCCTCGAGGGTCGGGCCAGGGCCCCACGGTAGACTGGGTGCGCTCCACCGATTCCCTCAGCCGCACCTCCGGAGGGCCCGAGATGCCGAGCACGCCCCCGCCTGACCTGGGCCTTGCCGCCAAGTCGGTCGCGTTCCATCCCAGCGAAGCCGAGCTGCGCTCCTACACCGACGCCATGCCCCAGGCCCGCCAGACGCGCTACGGCAACGTGAACGTGCAGACCAAGGTGGTCTCCCGCTCCAAGGGGTCGACCTACGTGGTCACCGACCGGCCCCAGGAGCACAGCGACCAGACCATCAGCCGCGAGGAGGGCGAGCGCCTGGCCGCGATCCAGGACGAGTACGTCCGCGGCCGCGACATGGTGGTGGTCGACGGCTTCATCGGTCACGCCGGGCCCTACCGGACGCCGGCCCGCCTGATCATCGAGAAGGCCAACGCCAACATCGCCGGGATGCAGCGCTTCCTCTACTACGACCCGGTCGACGGCGACACCCGCCACGAGCCCGAGGTCACCATCCTCTACACCCCCAACCTGGCCCTGCCCGGCTACCCGAACGACCGGGTGATCGCGGTCGACCTGGACGCCGGCCTCACCCGGGTCATCAACTCCGACTACTTCGGTGAGTCGAAGAAGGGTGGCCTGCGGATGTGGAACCGCAAGGTCTACGAGGGCGGCGGGCTGGCGATGCATGCCGGCTGCAAGGTCATCCCGACCCCCGCGGGCCGCAAGACCATGCTGATCGTCGGCCTGTCGGGGACGGGCAAGACCACCACCACGTTCACCAAGCAGAACGGCTCACAGGCGGTCCAGGACGACTTCATCGGGCTGTTCGCCGGCGGCAAGGTCGTGTCCACCGAGGACGGCTGCTTCGCCAAGACGTTCGCGTTGTCGGCCGAGGACGAGCCGGCCATCCACGGGGCCGTCACCAAGCCCGACGCCTACCTGGAGAACGTCTCCCAGCACGGCGACGAGATCGACTTCTTCGACACGTCCTACACCCAGAACGGCCGGGCCGTGTTCAACATGCGCTCGATCGACAACTGGCCGGCCGACCGGGTACCGCCCGCGTCGTTCCTGCTCATCCTGAACCGCAACGAGAACATCATCCCCGGCGTCGCCAGGCTCAACATCGAGCAGGCGGCCGGCTACTTCATGCTCGGCGAGACCCAGGGCACCTCGGCCGGCGGCAAGGACGAGGAGGGCAAGGCCCTGCGGGTGCCCGGCACCAACCCGTTCTTCCCGCTCCGCCACGAGCAGCAGGGCAACCGGCTGGCCGCGCTGCTGGAGACCCACCCGCTGGAGGTGTTCCTGCTCAACACCGGGCGGGTCGGCGGCGCCGACGGCGACGACCGCTCCAAGAAGCTCCGCATCCCGCACTCCTCGGCGATCGTCCGGGCGATCGCCGAGGGCTCGATCGTCTGGGACGACGACCCCGACTTCGGCTACCAGGTCGCGTCGGCGGTGCCCGACGTCGACGACCTGGAGCTGCTGCAGCCCCGCCGTCTCTACGAGCGCCAGGGCCGCATGGACGAGTACCGCCGCCTGGTCGAGCGCCTCAAGGGCGAGCGGGCCGCCTACCTCGCCGACTTTCCCGGCCTGGACGACGCGATCGTCAAGGCGGTGAGCTGACCGGGCCCCTCGGCGAGCTGGGTGAGTTCGGGCTGATCGCCCGCCTCACCCAAGCTCTTGCGCCCGGCGCGGGGGTCGAGGTCGGCGTCGGCGACGACGCCGCGGTGGTCCAGCCGACCCCCGGCCGCAAGCTGGTGGTCACCACCGACGTGCTCGTCGAGGGCCGCCACTTCGACGCGGCCGTCTCCGGCCCGGAGGACTGGGGCTGGAAGGCGGTCGCGGTCAACGTCTCCGACCTGGCCGCCATGGGCGCGGTGGCCCGCTGGCTGGTGGTGGCCCTGACCGTGCCGGACGCGGCCGAGGTGGGGGTCCTCGAGCGGGTCTACGCCGGGATCGGCGAGGCCTGCCGGGCGTTCGGGGTGGCGCTGGTCGGCGGCGACACCTCCGGCGGGCCGGCCCTGTCGCTGGCGGTGACCGCCCTCGGCGAGGCCGAGCAGGTGGTCACCAGGGCCGGCGCCCGGCCGGGGGACCGGCTGGTGGTGACCGGCCCGCTCGGGGCGGCCGCCGCCGGGCTGGCGCTGCTGGAGCGGGACGACGGGCCGGCGAGGGCGCTGCTCGGCCGCTTCCCCGGCCTCGCCGCCGCCCACCGCCGGCCGGCGCCCGACCTCGGCATGGGGCCGCGGCTGGCCCTGGCGGGCGCGACGGCCATGGTGGACGTCTCCGACGGCCTGGCCGGCGACGCCGCGCACCTGGCCGAGGCGTCGGGGGTCGGGGTCGAGATCCGCGACGCGGCGCTGCCGCTGGCGCCGGGGGTCGCCGAGGCGGCCGCGCTGCTCGGCCGCGACCCGGTGGAGCTCGCCCTCGGCGGAGGCGAGGACTTCGTGCTCGCCGCCGCCCTGCCACGCGCCGCCGACCTCGGCGGGGTGCTCGACTGCGGCCGCTTCACCGCCGACCCCGACCGGCGGGTGCACGAGACCCCCGCCGGCCCGGTCCCCCTCGCCGGCCTCGCCTACGACCACTTCCGCCGGCGGCGCTGACCGACGTGCGGGAGCGCCGAGCCCGTGGCTCAGGGGCCGCCGCCGAGGGCGGCCAGGACCTCGGCGGCGGCGCGCTCGCCCGACCGCACGGCGCCGTCCATGTAGGAGTTCCAGACCGTGGCGGTCTCGGTGCCGGCCCAGTGCAGGCGGCCGACGGGCTCCCGCAGCCCCCGCCCGTAGGAGGTCCAGACGCCCGGCGGGAAGTAGCCGGCGAAGCAGCCGCCGCTGTACTCCTCGTCGGCCCAGGAGCGCTCCAGCAGCTCGTGCGGGTGGCCGGCCGCCTCGCCGAAGAAGCCGACCAGGCACGCCAGGATCGCGGCGCGCCGTTCGGCCGGGTCCCGGCGGCCCCAGGCGCGCGCGTGCTGGCCTTCGATGAAGCCGACCAGCACCCCCGGCGACCCGTCCTCCGGGGAGTTGTCGTAGACGACCTCGACGGGCCCGTTGTCGCTGACCGCCAGGCCGGAGAGGCCGTCCTGGCGCCAGAACGGCTGGTCGTACAGCGCGTGGACCTTGACGACGCTGCCCATCGGCACCCGATGGGTGAGCTGGCTGCGCCAGCCGGGCAGCGCCGGCCGGTAGCTGAGCCGGCCGGCCAGCGCCGGCGGGATCGCCAGGATCGCCCGCCCGGCCGCCACCGTGCGGCCGTCCGCCTCGACCACCACGCCGCCGTGGTCGTGGCGGACCACCGAGGCGGGAGCGCCGAGCACGACCCGCTCGCCGAGCGCCTCCGCCAGCCGGATGGAGACGGTCTGCGCCCCCTGGTGGAAGCGGCGCTCCTGGGCGCCACCCTCGGTCTCGATCAGCTGCGCGAAGCCGCCGGCGGAGCGGATGAAGAACAGGGTGTGGAGCAGCGACAGGTCGCCAGCCTCGGCGGCGAGTGTGCTGCGGACGGCCGTCCGCAGCCAGGTCCGCGCGCTCGCGGCGGGGACGTGGGCCTGCAGCCAGCTCTCCACCGTCTGCGAGTCCCAGGCCAGCGCCCGGTCGGCGGTCCACGGCGCCTCCGGCGGCACGGTGGCGGCCATCGCGTCCAGCTCGCGGATCGCCACGCCCATGGCCACCGTGGTGCCCGGGTCGCTGGCCGGGAGCCGGCCGTCGAAGCGATGGGCCTGGCCGTCGCGGAACTCGGTGTGCAGCCCACGGTCCCAGGTCGGGTAGGTGGTGACGCCGACGCTGGCGGCCACGGCCGCGATGCGGTCCTGGGTGGGCCCGATCCACTGGCCGCCGTGGTCGATCGGCGTCCCGTCGGCGGCTGGCAGCGTCAGCGTCCGGCCACCGACCCGGTCACGGGCCTCCAGCACGACGACCTCGGCACCGGCGGCGACCAGGTCCCGGGCCGCAACCAGCCCGGCAAGCCCGGCGCCGACCACGACCACGTCTGTTGCGGCGGTCACCGATCTCTCCTCGCCCGGTGGGCGGCGCGAAGCGCGCGCCGGCGTTCGCCTCGGCGTCGGGCGAGCACGGCCTCGCGAGCCGCCGAGCGGGATTCGGGGCCGTACTCTACGAAGTCGTGGCACCCGACCGCCAGCGCCCCTTCACGGCGAGCGGACAGAGCGTCTACAGTCGACGGCATGGCAGTCACCGACGACCGGGTGCCCGCCACCGGCGGCGCGACCTTCGACTCGACCAGCCCGGCCAGCGGCGAGCTCGTCGGGACCTTCCCGGTGGACGGGCCCGAGCAGGTCGCCGAGGCCGTGTCGCGGGCTCGCCGGGCGGCCGCGTGGTGGGCCGGGCTCGGCTTCGACGGGCGCCGGCGGCGGCTGCTCGCCTACAAGGCGCTGCTGGCCCGCCGCTCCGGCGAGCTGGTCGACCTGGTCCACCGCGAGAACGGCAAGCCGGCCGCCGACGCCTTCGTCGAGGTGCTGCTCGCCGTCGAGCACCTGGACTGGGTGGCCCGCAGGGCGGCAAGGGTGCTGCGGCCGCGCCGGGCGGCCAGCACGCTGGTGCTCGCCAACCACAGCGCCTCGGTCGAGTACCAGCCGCTCGGGGTCGTGGGCGTGATCGGGCCGTGGAACTACCCGGTGTTCACGCCGACCGGCGTGATCGCCTCGGCGCTGGCGGCCGGCAACGCGGTGGTGTTCAAGCCGAGCGAGCTGACCCCGGCGGTGGGGCGCTTCCTCGCCGACGCGTTCGCCGAGGTGGTCCCCGAGCAGCCGGTGCTGCAGGCGGTGACCGGCGACGGCACGACCGGCAACGCCCTGTGCCTGGCGGGCGTCGACAAGGTCTCGTTCACGGGGTCGCCGGCGACCGGCCGCAAGGTCATGGCCGCCTGCGCCGAGCGGCTCACACCGGTGGTGCTGGAGCTCGGCGGCAAGGACGCCATGATCGTCGACGAGGACGGCGACGTGGACGCGGCCGCCGAGCAGGCCGTCTGGGGCGGCATGGCCAACGCCGGCCAGACCTGCCTGGCGATCGAGCGGGTCTACGTGGTCGACCGGGTCTACGGCCGCTTCGTCGACCGGGTCGTCGAGCTGGCGGCGCGGGTCCGCCCCGGCGCGGACGCGGACGCCGACATCGGGCCCATCACCCTGCCCAGGCAGCTCGAGGTGATCCGGTGCCAGCTCGCGGACGCCTTCGAGCGGGGCGCCCGCGCCCTGGTCGGCGGGCCGGACGCGGTGCGGCCGCCCTACGTGGGCCCGGTGGTGCTGGTGGACGTGCCCGAGGACGCGCTGGTCATGCGCGAGGAGACCTTCGGGCCGGTGCTGCCGGTCGTGCGGGTCCGCGACGCCGACGAGGCGGTCGAGCGCGCCAACGCCAGCGCCTACGGGCTCGGCGCCGCCGTCTTCGCCCGCCGCCGCGCCGACCGCATCGCCCGCGCGCTGCGCTCGGGGATGACCAGCGTGAACTCCGTGCTGACGTTCGCGGGGATGCCGTCGCTGCCGTTCGGCGGGGTGGGGGAGTCCGGCTTCGGCCGCGTCCACGGGCCCGACGGCCTGCGCGAGTTCAGCCGCTCCAAGGCGATCACCCGCCAGCGGTTCCCGCTGCCGTTCGCGATGCTGAGCTTCGACCGGCCCGCCCGCCTGCTCCCGGCGGTCGAGCGGGCGATGAAGCTCCGCCACGCCCGCGGCCCCAGACGCTGAGGCCGGCCGCGCCGCCGAGTCGACGGTCGGCCGCCCTGGTAGCCTTGGCCGGTCGTTCGAGACGGAGGTGGGAAGCCGTGCCGGTACCAGCTCGGGTCCTCACGGTCGCGGGGTCGGACTCCGGTGGTGGGGCGGGGATCCAGGCGGACCTCAAGACGTTCCTGGCCCACGGGGTGCATGGCATGTCGGCGATCACCGCCGTGACCGTGCAGAACTCCATCGGCGTCCAGGGCATCTACGAGCTGGAGCCGCGGGCCGTCTACGAGCAGATCGAGTCGGTAGCGACCGACATCGGCGTGGACGCCACCAAGACGGGGATGCTGGCCTCGGCCGCGATCGTCGAGGCGGTCGCCGATGCCTGCGAGCGGTTCGCCCTCCCCAACCTGGTCGTCGACCCGGTCGCCGCCTCCAAGCACGGCGACCCGCTGCTGCGTCCCGAGGCGGTGCAGGCGTTGCGGGAGCGGCTGCTGCCGCTGGCCACCGTGGCCACCCCCAACGTCGGCGAGGTGCGGCTGCTGACCGGGGTCGAGGTTCGCGGCCGCGGCGACCTGGAGGCCGCCGCGCGCGCGGTCCACGAGCTCGGCCCGCGCTGGGTGCTCGCCAAGGGCGGCCACCTGCCCGGCGACCAGGCGGTCGACCTGCTGTGGGACGG